>Ga0315904_10001313_pt1 | contig 39161 bp, 39 predicted proteins | sample LakEriMetagenome_6_FD_203529 | JGI IMG/M metagenome (GOLD analysis project Ga0315904, IMG submission 203529) | Freshwater fungal communities from buoy surface, Lake Erie, Ohio, United States - Buoy 12 MA120 | ecosystem: Environmental > Aquatic > Freshwater > Lake | place: USA: Lake Erie, Ohio... | reverse complement strand
TGCAGAACAGCGTCTCCTCCGGCGTGATGGAAATGGACAAGTTCGCCGAGCAGGTCCGCGCGGGCGTCCACGAGATCGGCGATGTCTCGACCAAGCTGGGCGACATCATCGGCGCCGTGCAGGGCATTTCCGGCCGGTTCGGCCAGGTGACCGAGGGCATGCGGGCCCAGTCGCAGGGGGCCGAGCAGATCCGCGAGGCCATGATTCGCCTCGCCGAGGGCGCCTCCCGCACGGCCTCGTCGCTCGACGACTTCAACAAGGCGACCGTCCACCTGCGCGAGGCGGTCGGCGATCTGAAGGAAGAGGTGTCGAGGTTCACCGTCTGACATCATGCAACTTCTCACCTTCACCGTCGCAGGTCAGGACTACGCGGTCGAGTCGCGGAGGGTGGTCGAGGTGTTGCCGCTCGTGCCCGCGCGGCCGCTGCCCCGCATGCCGGACTACATGCGCGGGATCTTCACCTACCGCGGCGGACTCGTGCCGCTCGTCGATCTCGGCATCCGCCTCGCCGACCGCCCGCCGGCGGAGCGGTTGAGCACGCGGGTGATCGTGGTCGATCTCCAGCCACCGACCGGTTGCCCGCCGCGGCGGCTCGGGCTCGTCGCGGAGAACGTGATCTCGATCCGCTCGACCGAGGATGCCGACGCATCGCTGCCGACGCTCGACCTGGCGGCGGCGCCGTTTCTGGGGGGCATCCTCCGGCTCGGCGGCCGAACCGTGCAAGTGATCGAGGTCGATCGGCTGTTGCCCGAGGAACTGGCCGCAGGACTGTTTCCCGCCGTCGCGGAGACCGGCTCATGACACGGCCTCCCGCCGGCCAGGACGCCGAAGCGGCCATCGAGCAGACGCTCGCCCGCTGGATCGGTCTTGATGTCTCCACGATCGGCCGCCCCGCCGTGCAGCGGGCAGCCCGTAGCCGCATGGCAGCGCTGGGCCTCGATGCGGCTGCCGCCTACGCGGTGCGGATCGAGGCCGACCAGCAGGAGCGGGACGCGCTCATCGAGGAAGTGGTCGTCGCGGAAAGCTGGTTCTTCCGCGATCCCCAGGTGTTCGACTTCGTGGCCCGTTTCGCCCTCACGCTCGCCACCCTGCCTGGACGACTTCCTGTGCGCATCCTGTCGGCCCCCTGCGCCGGCGGCGAGGAGCCCTACTCGATCGCGATGGCGCTCCTCGAGGCGGGGCTCTTTCCGGGCCAGTTCACGATCGACGCCGTGGACGTGAGCCGCGTCGCCCTGGCCCGCGCGGCCGCAGGCCACTATTCGGCGAACGCCTTCCGCAATGCCGACCTCGCGTTTCGTGACCGTTGGTTCACGCCGCAGGCCGGGGGCAACCTGCTCGAAGACCGCGTCCGCACGCAGGTGACCTTCGCCCGCGGCAACCTGCTCGACCAGGCGTTCCGCGCGGACCGCGGGCCCTACGACGTCGTCTTCTGCCGGAATCTCTTGATCTATCTCGATACCGAGGCACGGGGCCGGGTCGAGGGCGTGCTCGACGCACTCCTCCGACCCGACGGCCTGCTCGTGCTCGGTGCAGCTGAACCGCCGATCTTGAAGGGGGACTGGATGCCTGCGGGGGCGGCGTCGGTGTTCGCACTCCGCCGGGGTGTCCGCGCGGCCGCCCGTCGGCCGGATCCGATCCCTGCGGCTCCAGCCCGCCGCGGCGCGGCGTCCACACGCCGGACCGAGTCGGCGCCTCGGGAGCCGGCAGCGCGGCAGCGGCAGGCACATCCTGCGCCACCGCAACGGTCGCAGCCCCGGCAGGCCGCCGTCGAGGCCACGCCGGCGGAGTTGCTCGACGACGTGCTCGCGCGGGCCGGGCAGCTCGCGAACGCGGGCCGGTATCACGACGCGATCGTGCTCTGCGACGAAGCGCAGGCGGCCGTGGGGCCGTCACCACGGCTCTTCTTCCTGATGGGCATGCTCCACCAGGCCGCGGGTGATCTCGATCGCGCCGAGGGCTGCCTCCACAAGACGCTCTACCTCGACGCCGCACACGACGAGGCGCTGCTGGCCCTCGCCCTTCTGGCCACGCAGCGGGGTGACACACGGATGGCTGAAACCTACCGGCAGTCGGCAGCCCGGGTGCTCGCCCGCAAGGAGGCGCCATGAGCGAAGCCGCCTCCTCCCGGCCTCACGCCATCGTGCCGCCGCAGCCGGAATGCTGGCGGACGATCGGCATCTCCGGCGACCAGAGCTGTCCGGAACTCGCCACCTACATCCACTGCCGCAACTGCCCTGTGCTCGCCGAGGCCGCCCGCACGTTCTTCGACCGGAACGCGCCGGCCGGCTACCTCGACGCCTGGCGGGAGATCCTCGAGGAGCCGGCGGCCGCGGCCGAGACGGAGAGCACGAGTGTGCTCGTGTTCCGGCTCGGCACGGAGTGGTTCGCCCTGCCGGCCGCCGTGCTCGTCGAGGTGACGACGCCGCGGCCGCTCCACCGGATTCCCCATCGCGGCGGCGGCGGGCTGGCGGGGCTCGTGAACATTCGCGGGCAGCTCCAGCTCTGCATGTCGCTCCATGCCCTGCTCGGCCTGTCCGGCGGGCCGCAGCAGGCTCCCGCAACCGCAACCGAATCCGCCGCCAGATTCCTGGTCGTCGAGCGGACCGGCGAGGTGGGAGTCGAACGCTGGGTGCTGGGCGTCGACGAGGTGGCAGGAGTCCATCGCGTGACGCGGGCCGCCATCCGGGCGGTGCCGTCCACCGTGAGCCAGGCGCAGGCCCGCTGCTCGACGGCGCTCTTCGAATGGCAGGAGCGGACGGTCGGCCTGCTCGACGAGGGCCGGGTGTTTGCCGGCCTCCGCGGCATGGTCTCCGCATGAGGAACGCGTAATGGCCGACGACCTGAGCGGATTCTCGATGCTGGAGCTGTTCCGTCTCGAAACGGAAAGCCAGACGGCCGTGCTCTCGGCCGGCGTGCTGGCCATCGAGGAACTGGAGCGCTCACCGAGCACCGTCGAATCGCTGATGCGGGCCGCCCACTCGCTCAAGGGCGCGGCGCGGATCGTGGGACTCGATCCGGCGGTCCGCGTGGCCCACTCACTCGAAGACGTGTTCGTAGCCGCCGGCAAGGGGCAGTTTCGCGTTCGCCCCGAGCACGCCGACCTGCTGCTCGCGGCCATCGACTTTCTCGCGGCGATCGCCCGGGCAGACGACGCGCTGCTGCCCGAGTCGCCGTGGCCGGCCCGGGCCGACGACCTCGTCGGCCAACTCGCCGCGATCCTGGCCGGATCGCCGCCGGCCGTCCCAGCCGCTCCCGCGCAGCCGCCCGAGCCCCAGGCCCCCGAGCCGGCTGCACCGTCCGCCTCGCCCCCGACGCCGCCCGACGAGCCGCCGGTTGCCGCGGTTCCAGCCGAGCCGACCACACCGCGGCCGGCAGCCGAGCAGGCCGACCGCATCGTCCGCGTCTCCGCCGACAGCCTCACGAGACTGGTGGGACTCGCGGGCGAATCGCTCGTCGAAACGCGACAACTGCGGCCGTTCGTCGAGGCCCTGCTCCAGCTCCGCGGCGCCGACGTCGAGTTGTGCGATCGGCTCGCGGCCTTTGAGGAACGGCTCAAGGCGGCCGATGTGCCGCTCCCGGCCGCGGTCACCGCGATGTTCACGGGCATCCGCGACCGGGCCGACGCGAGCCTGGCGCGGTTGAGCGAGCACATCGAGGATTTCGAGGGCTTCGCCCGTCGCAACGAAGACCTGTCCAACCGGCTCCATCATGAGGTGATCGTGAGCCGCATGCGGCCGCTGGCCGACGGCATCCGTGGCTTCCCCCGGCTCGTGCGGGATCTGGCCCGCACGCTCGGCAAGCAGATTCGCTGGGAGGTCCGCGGTGAGCAGACGGGCGTCGACCGCGACATCCTCGACAAGCTCGAGGCGCCGCTCTCGCACCTCGTCCGCAATGCCGTGGACCACGGCCTCGAGTTGCCCGCCGATCGCGAGGCCGCAGGGAAGCCCGCGACGGGCACCATTCGGCTCGAGGCCCGGCATCGGGCCGGCATGCTCCAGATCACGCTCACCGACGACGGCCGTGGAATCGACGTGGGAGAGTTGCGGGCCCGGGCCGTGGGCCGGGGCCTCGTCGAGCAGGCCGTGGCCGACCGCCTGTCCGAACTCGAACTGCTCGAGTTTCTGTTCCTTCCCGGTTTCTCCACGAAGGATCGCGTCACGGAAATTTCCGGCCGCGGGGTCGGCCTCGACGTCGTGCAGAGCATGGTGAAGGGGGTGGGGGGCAGCGTGCGGGTGGCGACGCAGCCGGGCCGGCAGACCGTGTTCACCCTGCAGCTGCCGATCACGATGTCGGTGATCCGCGCGCTGCTGGTCGAGGTGGGGGGCGAGCCCTACGCCTTCCCGCTCACCCGGATCGATCAGATCCTGTTCTGCAGCCATGCCGAAATCCGCACCGTCGAGGGTCGGCAGTACTTCGATCGCGACGGCGCCTCGATCGGCCTCGTGATGGCCTCCCAGATTCTCGACGCGGCGGCCGCCGACCCCGCCGATCCGATGCCGGTGGTCGTGATCAGCGACCGGGGCCAGCAGTTCGGCCTGATCGTGGATGCCTTTCTGGGTGAGCGGGATCTCGAAGTCCGGCCGCTCGACCCGCGGCTCGGTAAGGTGCCAGACATCAACAGCGCCTCGCTCTTGGAGAACGGCAGTCCCGTGCTGATCGTGGACGTCGAGGACCTCGTGCGGTCGATCGACAACGTGCTCGCCGGCCGTCGCCTCTCGCGGGTGGAGTTCGAAAAGCTCGCCGAGCAGGCCCGGCAGCGGAAGCGGATCCTCGTGGTGGATGACTCGATCACCGTCCGCGAACTGGAGCGGCAGCTCCTCCAGGCCCGTGGCTACACGGTGGACGTCGCCGTCGACGGCATGGACGGCTGGAACGCGATCCGCTCCGGCAGCTACGATCTCGTCGTCACCGACGTGGACATGCCCCGCATGGACGGCATCGGCCTCGTCTCGCTGCTGAAGGCCGACCCGGCCCGCAAGGAGATCCCGGTGGTGATCGTGTCCTACAAGGACCGCGAGGAAGACCGCCTCCGCGGCCTCGACGCCGGCGCCAATCGCTACCTGACCAAAAGCAGTTTCCACGACGCTACCTTCATCGATACGATCATGGACTTGATCGGCGAGCCAACACGCTAGTGGCTCGACCCTTCTGACATCCCCACGTCCGCGCACCCCAACGCGAGGCGAGGGGTCGGTGCAAGCTCGAGGAGCCTTGGACCGAGTCTTCGAGGTCCACCGCGACGAGACTTGTACCGCCCCGAGCCGGCTCCACACGCCAGACCAGCCACGATGCGAATCGCGATCGTCAACGACATGCGGGCCGCCAGCGAGGCATTGCGGCGCGTGGTCACGAGCCTCCCCGACCACGAGGTCGCCTGGACCGCAGCCGACGGCGTGGAGGCGATCGCGATGGCGAAGCGCGACCGCCCCGACCTGATCCTCATGGATCTTGTGATGCCGCACGTCGACGGCGTGCAGGCCACCCGCCAGATCATGGCGGCCGCGCCCTGTGCGATCCTGATCGTGACGGCCACGGTGAGCGGCAACATCTCGCTCGTCTACGAGGCGATGGGACATGGCGCGCTCGACGCCGTCGACACGCCGATCCTCGGAGTGGCCGGCGAGGTGAGCGGCGCCGGGGCGCTCGTCGAGAAGATCGGCACGATCGCCAAGCTGGTGGGCGCGATCTCCGAGCCCCGCAAGTCCCCGCGGCCCGTGGCCGCGGCGGCGCCGCCGCGGCTGCTCCTCGTGGGCGCCTCGACCGGTGGCCCCAAGGCGATCTCGGATCTGCTTCTGCCCCTGCCCCGCGACTGGAACGTGGCCACGCTCGTGGTGCAGCACGTGGACGTGGCATTCGCCCAGGGCCTCGCCCGCTGGCTCGGTGATCGCACGGGGCGGGCGGTGCGGGTGGCCGAGCATGGCCAGCGGCCGGAGCCGGGGGACGTGCTCCTGGCCGGCACGAACGATCATCTCGTGCTCTCCAAGGGGCGAACGCTGGAATACCAGACGGAGCCCCGCGACGTCTTCTTTCGGCCGAGCGTGGACGTGTTCTTCGAGAGCGTGGCGGAGCACTGGCCCCAGACGGGCGTGGCCCTGCTGCTCACCGGCATGGGCAAGGACGGCGCCCGCGGCCTCCTGAAGCTCCGGAGCCGTGGCTGGCACACGATCGCGCAGGATCAGGCCACGAGCGTGGTGTGGAGCATGCCGAAGGCGGCGGTCGAGGCGGGGGCGGCGTGCGAGACGCTGGCAATCGATCAGATGCCGCGCGCGGTCGCCGCCCGCCTGGGGGCGTGAGCGTGGGGGGTGGGGCTGCCCATGCCCCGTCGCCGGACGCTCGCTGCGGACATCCTGTCCTACGCTCGCTCAATGCTGACTGCGCTTCGGCATCCTGCCTGCGCTTGTCAGCACACGCCGGCTCTCGGGGCATTGGGCAGCCCCTCACGACTTTCCGGTCCACACTCACACAGAGAAACGTGCGGGCGGCGGTTGTGCATGTTCAGCCGGCGGCTTCGATCAGCCGCATGACGCGGAGCACCGTGGCTTCGTCGCGGGTCGGTGTGGCGATCACTTGCACGCCGATCGGGAGGCCGCGGCTGCCGCGGTCGGTGGCTGCGGCTGCCCGGAGCACGGGGTCGCGGGACGGTTGACGGCCGGTCTCCTCATCCGGTCGCACGGTCGTGATCGGCACCGCGCCGGCGGCGAGGTCGAGCAGGTTGGCGAGCAGGCACGGCGCCGCGGCGAGAATGAGCCGGGCGGCGGTGCCGTGGCGCAATGCGGGCACCGCCGATACGGGGCAGACGATGGCATCGCAGGTGGCAGCCAACGCGGCAAACCGCGAGGCGAGGTCGAGTCTCGCTGCGGCAAACGACATGACCTCCGCGGCATCCCGCGGACCCGTCTTCGCCACCGCCTCCGCCTCGAGGCGGCGGCCGGCGATCCGCGCGACCGACGCCATCAGCGGCCGCACAGGCCGCGGCAACGCGGCAATCCGCAGCAGGCGGGCCACGCCCGGAATCGGCCGCGAGCCGCCGAACAGTGTCCGCACATGCAACCCGCCATCGGCGGCCAGGATCGCGAGGTGCAGCCAGGCTGCCTCGGCAGCGATCGCCGGATCGAGCGGCACGACCGTCGCGCCGGCGGCCCGGAGCCGCGTGACTGCCTCCGCAACGCCGCGAATCACGGCCGGTGATGCCGGCACGCTGCCAGTGTCGTCCCACCAGCCGATCCGCAGGCCGTGGCCGTCAGTCACTGCCTCGCACCCGGGCACCGTCACCGATGTCGCCCTGGCGGCAAGCACCAGATCGGCCACCGAGCCGGCCAGAAACCCGGCCCGCGGCCGCACGACGGTGAGGTGGGGCATGGTGTCGAACGCCCCCCCGTCGCCGAGGGCCGACGAGCGGGGCATGAGCGTGGCGATGCCGCAGGCATGCGCGGGCTGTCTGAGGCTGCCGGCGAGATCATTGCCGACCGCCAGCGGCACGACTCCGGCCGCCACCAGGGCGGCGTCGCCACCGCTCGATCCGCCCGGCCCGCGGTCGGCCTTCAAAGGATGATTCGTGCGGCCCCAGACCGGGTTGTCCGTCTCGTGCAGATACATCGCCTGTGGCACGTTCGCCTTACCGACGATCACGGCCCCGGCAGCCTTGAGGCTGGTGACGAGCGGTGCGTCGGCGGCATCGACCACGGAACGCCGGCTTTCGATGCCGAGCGTCGTCCACAACCCGGCCACCGGAAAACACTCCTTCACGCTCACCGGCACGCCCGCCAAAACCCCCAGGGCCGAGGCCCCCGTCCTCAGCGCTGCGGCGTCGATCCTGCGGGCGTCGGCGTCTGACTCGTCGCGTCGCTGCACGAGCGCATTGAGTTGCCGATGCGTGGCCTCGTCACGCGCCCGGTGAGCGGCCAAAACATCGACGGCAGCGACCTGCCGGTCACGAATCGCCGCCGCGATTGCGACGGCGGAGTCGAGGCGGAACAGCGGCTCGATGGGCGTGGTCACCGCGTTAAAAATCGACCGTCGCGGGCTCGGCCGCGGGCGGCCGCACGTCGGCCGCCCAGATCACGTCACCGTCGAACACGATGCCTGTCACGAGCAGCATGTCGCCGGCCACGGCCGCCGGCTCCTCGCGGGTGATGATCGCCAGTTCGCGGGCATCGTCCCCCTCACCGAGCTGCACCTTCGACCGCCAATACGGGCCGATCTTCTTGGACGAATTGAACCTGACGGGCAGCAGGATGCCCTCGCTGTCTCGGCGTGCGTACGCGAGCCAATCCCGGGCCAGCTTCGGAAGCGCGGCAGCGACCGCATCCTGCGCGGCGATGCCCGCGTGCAGTTCAGCCAGCCGTTCCCGCGTGCCCTCGAGGGGGCGGCCGGTGTCGGCAGCCTCGTTCTCGAGCTTCACGAGTTCGTCGCCCGTACGGGCCAACGACTTGTACCAGCCGACGAGCAGCTTCTTGCCCGCGATGTCGGAAAGGTCCTGCACAGCAGCAACGGCCTCAAGCGCCGTGGCAGCCTCAGTCAAGGCGGCCTCAAAGGCGGCGATGTCGAGCGGAGGCGGCGGAGGGGGTGCGGGCGGCGGTGGCTCGACCGCGGCGACCGGGGGTGAACTCGCTGCGGGTTGCGGTTCAGACGCCAGCGGTTCAGACGCCAGCGGTTCAGACGCCAGCGGTTCAGACGTGGAGGGAGCCGGTGCGTCGGGATCGGGGAAGAGCGGATCCGCAGGATCCGTTTCGGCCACGGCCGGCTCCGTCCCCGCATCTCCGGCGGGCGCGAGCGGATCGGTGGCTGGCAGGGCCGCATCCGGCAGGGATGGTTCCAGCGGGGCCGGGGGCTCCGGCTCGAGCGCAGTCGAGGGCTCGTCCGCCGGCGGGGACACCTCATCGACCGGTTCGCCGGCATCGGGAGGCAAGGCATCGGGTGGCGGCGCGTCAGGCGCAGGCGGGGCCGCGGCGAGGTCGTCGAGCGACGGCGCTGCCGGCATGTCGGCGGATGGGGCGGCCCGCTTCTTGAATCCCGGCCGGAACTTTTGCGGCAGCAGGAATGCCATCGACTCCGGCACCTGCTTCGCGACGCCGAACGGATCCCGCTGGAAGCCCCAGAGCAGGATCGCCATCGTGATCGGGATGGCCATCACGCCGCCGGCCACCACGCCGATCATCGGCCCGACGCCCCCCCCCTTGGCCCGCGGCTTCGAGGTCCCGGCACGCGGCGCGGCTACGGTGGTCGCAGCCACACCCGCCACGACGGGGGCCGCTGCCTCGAACGAGAGGGTGGACTCCTCCGTCTCGATCGCGTCGGCGTTGCCGGCTTCGATGCCATGATCGGCCTCGGCCTGCGAGCCATCGTCACCAGCCGACAGGTCGATGCCCGAGAATCCGGTGCCGATCTCGATCGACGACTGCGAAGTCGGTTCCGACGCACCTTCTTCGGGCGCGAACACGGAAAGCGGCGGCGCGACATCTGCGGTGTCGGCTTCAGCACCAACTGCCGCACCGGCGTCTGACGAGTCGTCCTCCATCGCCGTCAGCCACGCGCCCACGTCATCGTCGTTGACGGCTGCCGCCGGCTCTTCCGAGACCGGCTCTTCCGAGATCGGCTCTTCCGAGATCGGCTCTTCCGAGATCGGCTCTTCCGAGATCGGCTCTTCCGAGATCGGCTCTTCCGAGATCGGCTCTTCCGAGACCGGCTCTTCCGAGACCGGCTCTTCCGGCAGCGGCTCGCCGGACGGCTGTGCCTCGTCCCCGAACGAAAACGATATCTCCTCACCGCCATCGACCTGACCGCCACCGGCAAGGTCATCGGCCACGAGGTCGGCCCACGGATCCGGGGCCTCGTTCTTGTCGTCGTCGGCAGCCATCGCGGGAGCTCCAGGGGCGGTCTATGGGCCGGTGCCGCCGGCCTTCGCGGGTGCCCTCAAATCTTACCATCGGAATTTTGCGCCGGGCCACCGGTCAGCCCGGTCCCTCACGAGACGCCACAAATCACCGCTCACAAACCGTGGGCTGCCCCGTATCGCTCCCGGAGGCTCGCCAGCAGCGGGGCCTCGGACACGGGCATGCCCGTCGCCCGCTCCACGAGCGGATCCGATTCGAGCATCCGGCCCGCGGCATGCACATGCTGCCGCATCCAGCCCAGGAGCGGCTGAAACCTGCCATGGGCCAACTGCTCCGCCAGCGGGCCGACGTCGCGATCCGCGGCGGAGAACAACTGGGCGGAGAAGATGTTGCCGAGCGTATACGTGGGGAAGTAGCCGACGAGCCCGGCGCTCCAGTGGATGTCTTGGAGCACGCCCACGGCGTCGTTCGGGGGCCGCATCCCGAAATCCTGCTCGAAGCGGTCGTTCCATGCGGCGGGCAAATCGGCGACGGCGAGGTCGCCGTGCACAACGGCCCGCTCCAGGTCGAAGCGGAGCATCACATGCAGGTTGTAGGTGACCTCGTCGGCCTCCACGCGGATGAACGACGGCTCGACGACGAGGAGCGATTCATGCACGGCCGCAGCGTCGGCGTCGGCGAGCGCCTCGGGAAACGCGGAACGGGCCAGCGGAAAGCACCAGTTCCAAAATGCCCGCGACCGCCCGACGAGGTTTTCCCAGAGCCGTGACTGCGACTCGTGAATGCCGAGCGACGCCGCCTCGCCCGGCGGCAGCCCGAACCAGTCGCGGGGCAGACCCTGTTCGTAGAGCCCGTGCCCGGCTTCGTGGAGCACGCCGTAGAGCGCCGTCGGCAGGAAGCTTTCGTCCCAGCGGGTCGTGATCCGGCAGTCGTCGGGGCCGATCGTCGTGCAGAAGGGATGGTCGGTCGTGTCGAGACGGCCGCGGTCGAAGTCGAAGCCGATCCGAGCCGCCACGTCGCGGCAGAATCGCCGTTGGGCATCGAGCGGATACCGCCGCCGCATGAGGGCATCGGATGGCCGCCTTTGTGAGCCGACACACGCCTGCACGAGCGGCACGATCCCGGCCCGCAGCCGTGCGAACCGCTCGGCGAGCGCGGTCCATCTGGCGCCCGGCTCGTAGTCGTCCACCAGGGCGTCGTAGGGGTCGAGGTCGGGCAATTGGCAGGCCGCCTGCTCCCGCTTGAGATCGAACATCCGCCGCAGCCATGGCTCGAGCAGCTTCCACGACGACTCATCCCGCGCCCGACTCCAGGCCTGCTGCGCCTCGACGCACGTGCGGGCCAGTTCCTCGACCAGCCGGGTGGGCAGGCGGGATTGCTTCATGAAGTCGCGATGGAGCAGCCGGATCGCGGCCTCCTCCTGGGGCGTGCCGCGTGGCGGGGCGTGGAGCAGCCGCTCGAGCCGCTCGCCCTGCCGCGGATCGGTTCGCTCGCGGTGCACCACCGCCGCCAGCGCCGCCGCCTGGTCGGCCCGATGGCTGCCGCCCGCCGGGGGCATCTTCGTGCGTTCATCCCACCCGAGCAGGGCATCGATGGAGCCGAGCACGGCCACCCGCCGGGCGTGGGCCGCAGCTGTGGCGAACACATCGTTGTGGACCTGGTCGTTCGATCGTGACATGGCTCGGTTCTGAGACAGGACGGGGGCGGATGGGGCGACGTCGCCCCGCAGGGTATGCTCGCGGAATCCCTCCGGACAAGTCGCCCATGCTCGACGTGCTCGTCATCGCGCCACATCCCGACGACGCCGAACTGGGCATGGGGGGCACCATCCCGCTCATGCTCGGCCGCGGCCTCCGCGTGGGCGTGCTCGACCTCACCGACGGCGAGCCGACGCCGCGTGGATCGCCGGAGATTCGGGCCCGCGAAACCGCGGCGGCGACGGAGGCACTGGGACTGCCCTGGCGGGAGAATCTCGGCCTGCCCAACCGCCGCCTGCGGGCCACGCTCCGGGCGCGGGCGGCGCTGGCCGGCGTGATTCGCCGGGTGCGGCCGCGGTGGCTTTTCGCGCCGCACTGGATCGACGCCCATCCCGACCATGTCGCCGCCACGCGGCTGGTCGAGGCGGCGCGTTTCTGGGCGAAGCTCACCAAATGCGACCTGCCCGGGGAGCCTTGGCATCCGGAGCGAATCTTTCACTACAGCTGCGTGCATCTGCGGGCCGTCCGCCACCCCGCCTTCGTGGTCGACATCTCTGCCACCATCGACGCGAAACGCCGCAGCATCGCCTGCTATGCGAGCCAGTTCCCCGCCGATGCCCCGCGGCCCACCGTGGCCGAGCGGGTCGCCGCCGCCGACGCCTGGTGGGGATCGGTGATCGGGGCGCTGCACGGCGAGCCCTTCTGGTGCCGCGAGCCCCTCGGCGTGCGAGGCTTCGCCGATCTCGTCTGAACCCCGCATACCTTGCCCAGATCGTGCCCCAGGCCCGCACGGAGCGGGGGGCTGGCCCGATCACGGCGACCCGGCGGGCGGGCCGCCGAAGCGTGGCGGCCGACCGGCCCATTCGCCGATACCCATCGGGCGGTCGTGTTCGCGATCGCGGAGCCGGCTCGGGGCGATTCATGAACTCCCGCGACATCAACGTGGTCGCCCTCGTGAAGGGCAACGAGCGGTATGTCTTCCTGTACGACGACGAGAGTCGCGACGCCGCCCTGCGGGCGATCGGCCGGCAGGCGGCCAACCCGGACCTGAGCTTCTCGTGGCACGACGCCGCGGTGCTCGGCGACAAGGTGCGTGCCGGCACGCCGAAGCCCAAGCGGCTCCGGTTCGGCCCCCGGGCCGACCGCCCGGCGTGAGCCATGCGGCCGCAGCAACCGGAATTCTCGGAGGCGATCGACCGCTTCCTGCGGCATCTCACGGCCGAGCGTGGCTGTTCGCCGCTGACGCTCAAGAGCTACCGCGAGGATCTGCTGCAACTCGAGGAGTTTCTGCGGTCGGCCGGCTGCAGGTCCCCCGGGACCGCGACGACGCTCGTGCTGCGGCGGTTCGCATCGGGCCTGCATGCAGCCGGCTACGCCGCCTCGACGATCGCCCGCAAGCTGGCGAGCATGCGGAGTTTCTTCGCCTTCGGCCAGCGTGAGGGCTGGCTCTCCGCGAATCCCGCCAAACCGCTGCGGAGTCCGAAGCGGGCCCGGTCACTGCCGAAGTTCCTCACGGGCGACGAGATCTCACGGCTGCTCGCGGCGCCACGGCCCGAGGCATCCGGGGGCCTGCGGGATCGGGCGATCCTGGAACTCATGTATTCCGCGGGGGTCCGCGTCCGAGAGTTGGTGAACATCGACGACGGCGATCTCGACCTCGAGAACGCGACGGTCCGCGTGCGGGGCAAAGGGCGGCGGGAGCGGCTCGGTATCGTGGGCTCACATGCCCGGGCGGCCATCCACGCCTGGCTGGCGGCCCGACCACGCCTCCGCGGAACGCCGGCCGGCGACGGACGCCCCTCGCGGTCGTCTCGACCTCTCTTCACCAACAAGCTCGGCGGCCGTCTCTCGGTCCGCGGCGTGGCCCGCCTGCTCGAGAAGCACCTTGCCGCGGCCGGCCTCACGGGCCGCGCGAGCCCGCATACGCTCCGCCACAGCTTCGCCACGCACCTGCTCGACGCGGGGGCCGACATCCGCAGCGTCCAGGAACTACTCGGCCACAAGAGCCTCGTCACCACGCAGATCTACACCCACGTGACGACCAGCCGCCTGCTCGACGCCTTCGACAAGGCCCATCCGCGGGCCCGGTGACCTACACGAGGCCGCGGCGGACGGCCCAGACGGCGGCCTGCGTTCGATCGCTCACGGCGATCTTCCGCAGGATGTTCTGCACGTGCTCCTTTACCGTCTCGACGCTGATCGTGAGCGATTGGGCGATCTCCTTGTTGGAAAGTCCGAGCGCCATGTGCCGCAGCACCTGCGTCTCCCGCTGCGTGAGGGGAATGTCAGGGTCGGGCGTGGCGACACGGTTCGCCATCGTCGTGGCCACGCGGCGGAGTTCTCCGGCCCGCATGGGCAGCTGGCCGGCCGCGGCCCCGGAGATGGAGTTGATCAACTCCGACCTGGTGCATCCCTTCAGCATGTAGTCGTGGGCGCCCGCAGCGACGGCCCGAGCCACGTAGGTCGGGTTGTCGAACGTGGAGAGCATCACGCACCGCACGCCGGGCATGTCGTGGCGGATTTTCTCGAGGGCCGCGAGTCCGTCCTTGCCGGCCATGCGGATGTCGAGCAGCACGACGTCGGGCTTCAGCTTCTTCGTGAGCTTGACGGCCTCGTCCCCGGAGGCGGCTTCTCCGACGATCTTCACTTCGGAATTCGCCAGCAGGCTCACCAGGCCGCGTCGCACCACTTCGTGATCATCCGCGATCACCACCTTGATCGACATACGTCCCTTCAATTCCGTTGTGGACACACCGGACACGACCGGGAATCCTCCCGGTACCCGAAATCTACCAGTTCAACTTATTTGAATCAACGCATTCGGGGGGTGCCTGACCGGCCGGAAGGTGTGGCCATTCGGCGCGCGCCCGCCGCAAGCGGCCCCATTTCACCCTGCCGCCGTTCCCGACCGCACGCGAGCCAGCATCTCCGCCGCTCCCTTGCCTGCGAGCGACTCTGCCACCCGCCCACCGAGCCCCACGGGCCCCGAGCTGGTGGACACCTCCTGCGAGGGCGTCATCGCCTCCTCGGCCAGAATCCGTCGCACGCGGTCTCCTGCCTGTTCGAGCACGCATGCGCCGAGACGCAGGCGGCCGTCGGCGTCGATTCGTGCCCAGCCGCCGATCGGCGCGAGGCAGCCACCAGCGAGCGCCGCCAGACAGGCCCGCTCGGCGCGCACCGCGTCGTGCGTCGTGGGATGATCGAGCGCCGCGACGGCTCGGCGTGTGTCGGCATCGTCGGCCCGCGTCTGCAGGGCGAGCGCCCCTTGGGCGATCGCCGGCCAAAAGGCGTCGGGCTCGAGCACCTCGGTGATCCGGTCGGCCAGGCCGAGCCTCCGGAGTCCCGCCCCGGCCAGGATCAGGCAATCGTAGTCGCCCGCCTCCAGCCGCCGCAGCCGCGTGTCGACGTTGCCCCGCAGGGGCCGCACGACGAGATCGTCGCGGAGGGCCCGGACCTGCATCACGCGGCGGATGCTCGAGGTGCCCACGATGCTGCCGGCCGGCAGTCCGGCCAGGGTGGTGCCGGGCCGGCCGACCATGACGTCGAAGGGGAGTTCCCGTTCCGGCACGCTCGCGATCACGAGGCCCGGCGTCTCAGCGGTCGGCAGATCCTTGAGGCTGTGCACGGCCACGTCGATCCGCCCATCGAGCAGCGCCTGCTCCAGCTCCCGCACGAACACACCGTCCTGGCCGAGCCCGGCGACCGGCACGTCGTGCCGCACGTCGCCCCGCGTGGTGATCGTTTGCACCTCGACGTCCAGCCCATGCGCCTGCAGCCGCTCGACGACCCAGCCGGTCTGCGTCACTGCCAGTTGGCTGCCGCGGGTGCCGACACGAAGAGGTTGGGGGGCGGGCATCGCAGCGACAGGCGGTCAGGTCGAGTCGGTCGTGTCGGCGCAAGCCGCGACGGCAGCGTACACCGCCGCCGCCCCGGCGGAGAGGAGGGCCGCCGAACAGGCCGCAAGAGTGGCCCCGGTGGTCGTGACGTCGTCCACCAGGAGCACACGGCGGCCGGCGACGCCGCGGCCGGCCCGAAACGCCCCCGCCACGTTGGCCCGCCGCTCGCCGCGGGGCAACGTGTTCTGCATCGCCGTCCGCCGGGAGCGACGGACCGCCCGCCGCAGCGGCAGGCCGAGGCCGACCGCGATGCCCCGCGCGAGATCGTCCGCGGCGCTCGCGCCCCGCATCAGCCGCCGCGTCCAATACATGGGCACGGGCACCACCAGATCCGGATGCCACCCGCGGAGCCGCTCCCCGTGCTGCGCGACGATCAGGGCCGCGAGCCCGGCGGTGATCAGATCGCCGGTCGGCCGCTTCGCCCGCAGCACGGCATCGCGAATCGCGTCGGCGTATGTCCCGAGCACGACGAGGCCGCCGCACTCGCCCAGCCGGGCGTTGCACCGGCCACAGGGGTCGTCGTCTCCCGGCTGGCCGCACCGACTGCACCGGCTGCCGCCGGAGGCAAGGCTTCGGGAACAGCCGTCGCAGACCTCGGCGCCCCGGTTCCGCGTCTCGCCGCCGGCCCCCTCCGTTTCCGCGCCACAGAACACGCACCGTGGCGGCCAGAGCAGGTCGAATCCGTGACCCACCCAGTGCTGCCAGGTGAAAAACCGGTGCATGTCGGCCTCCACGGGCCTTGCCGCGGGGCCCTTTCGCCCCGCTGCCAGCCCGATTGACGCTTCTCGGGGGGCGGCCTACCCTCCGCGGCCCCGCCGGGCGGTCCGCCCGTCCGGCACCGCCATCGTCGCCCCCCCGATCGGGCCGTCAAGCGTCATGCTCATCGACCGCTACATCACCCGCGCGATGCTCCATGCGTTCGTGATCGTGTTCGTGAGCCTGGCCGGGCTGTACTTCGTGTTCGATGCCTTCACGAACATGGAAGACTTCATCTCGCAGGCGGCGAAGTCGGGGGGCCTCGCCCGGGTGCTGGGCACCTATTACGGCTGTCGGCTGGTCTGGTTTTTCGATGCCACGAGTCCCGTGATCTCCCTGGCCAGCGCGATGTTCGCCCTCTCCTGGCTGGAGCGGCACAATGAGCTCACCGCCTTGTTGGCCGCGGGTGTCACGCGGTGGCGGATCGCGCGACCGGTGATTCTCTTCGCCGCCGTGGTCAGCCTCGCCGCCGCCGTCAGCAGGGAGCTCGTGATCCCTCGGATTCGGCACACGTTCGCCCGCACCGCCCATGACCTGACCGGCGAGGCCGCACAGCCTTTCGACGCTCGCTACGACCACTCCACCGAGATACTGTTTCGGGGGCGTTCCGCCCGGGCCGCGGGCCAGACGATCGAGTCCCCGAGCCTGCTCATGCCACCACATCTCGGCGACTACGGGCCGCAAATCGATGCCACGCAGGCCCGATGGCTGCCGGCCGCCGCCGACCATCCGGCGGGCTACCTGCTCTCCGGCGTACGCGAACCGGCCGACATCGACGCGCTGCAGCCGCTCGTAGCCGGCGGACAGCCGGTCGTAACGACGCGGGCCACCGCCGCCTGGCTCGAGCCGAAGCAGTGCTTCGTGGCGAGTGCGGTCACGTTCGAGCAGATGATCGGGTCCACGAATTGGAGCCACTACTCCGGCACGCCGGAACTGCTCGCCGCGATCCGCAATCCGAGCCTCGGAGTCGGCCTCGACATCCCGTTGCGGGTGCATGCCCGCGTCCTTCAGCCGCTGCTCGACATGGCCCTCGTGATGCTCGGGATTCCACTCGTGGCGGGCCCGGCCCGCCGCGGCATCTTTGTGGCGGTGGGCATGTGCGTGGCCATGACGGTGCTGTTTTTCATCACCGTCATGGGATCGCATGCACTCGCGCTCGGCGAGGCATGGAGTGCGTCGCTCGGAGCCTGGATCCCGCTCCTCGCGCTCGCGCCCCTCGCCGCGTGGCGTTCCCAGCCCATGTGGCAGTAGTCCGGCGGCACAGGCCGCAGAATCCGCACGCCCTGCCCACGCGGCCCGAATTCCCGCACCCCTCCCGTTTCGCCAAGCCTTTTTTCTTCACCCCGCCCCCCCTGCCTGCCGATCTCAAAGGGGCGGACGGGAGTTCGCGATGCGGGCCAGACGCCCCGCGGGATGCTTCAGGGCAAAGGAGTGCCGGGTCATGCGAATCAACACCAGCCGGTTCGGAAGGATCGACGTCGCCGCCGGTGACGTCATCAGGTTTCCCAGCGGCCTGCCGGGTCTCGAGGACTGCCGCGAGTGGGCGCTGCTCGCCGACGCGACGAACGACGCCCTCGGCTGGCTGCAGAGCACCACCCGCGGCGACGTGGCGGTGGCGGTCGTGAGCCCGCGGCGGTTCGTGCCCGACTACCAAGTGCGGATCCCGCGGAGCGAGTTGACTCCGATCGACATCAGCGACATCAGCCAGGCCCAGATCGTGGTGGTGGTCGGCACCACCGGCACGGCCCTCACGCTCAATTTGAAAGCTCCGATCGTCATCAACCTCGAAGGCCGCACCGGCCGTCAAGTCGTTGCGAGCGGCGAGCTTCCACTGCAATACGAACTCAGGTCCGCACGTCCGTCGCTCAAAAAGAGCGCATAATCCAGTCGTCACCCGGCATGGAACTGCCGGATTCCAGCCGGGATCGGGAAGGAGCCAACGATGCTCGTACTCTCCAGACAACGCGACGAAAGCATCATGATCGGCGACACCATCGTCGTCACGATCGTGGATATCCGGGGAGACAAGGTTCGCCTTGGCATCAACGCTCCGTCGGAGATCCCCGTCCACCGGCAGGAGGTCTACGAGGCGATCCAGCGGGAAAACCTGCGGGCCTCGCAGTTGCAGCCCGGCGACACGCAAGACATCGGCACGTTCGCGGGCCGAAGCCCCAGGCCCGGCAGCGGCCCGCGGCCTTAGGCCCGTCGCTCCGTGACGGGTTTTCCGGGTGCCCGTTGCGGAGCAACGGGCCTACGGCTCACGCGTGGAAATATGGCGGCTCGTTGCCCGCCTTCCACTTGATGTTGCAGCCGAGGCTCGGGATCTGATCGGCAACCGGCGGCCTTCCCGTCAGCAGCGTTGTGATCGCGGCCCGCAGATCGCCGCCCGTCACCGGAATCTCGTTGCCGGGCCGGCTGGCGTCGAGTTGCCCCCGGTAGACGAGCCTGCGATTCGCGTCGAACAGATAAAAGTCGGGCGTGCAGGCGGCGTGATACTCCTTCGCTACTTCCTGCGTCTCGTCGTAGAGATACGGAAAGACATAGCCGCGGTCCTCCGCCTCGCGCACCATCTGCTCGGGCGAGTCGGCCGGATGCAGCGACACGTCGTTGGCGCTGATCGCCACCACGCCCACTCCCTGCCCCATGCAGTCGCGGCCCAGCGTCGCCAGTTGATCGGCCACGTGCTTCACGAACGGGCAGTGATTGCAGATGAACATCACGAGCGTGCCGCGGTGCCCGGCGGCATCGGCGAAGTTCATGATCCGCCCATCGACATTGGGCAGCGAGAAGTCGGGGGCGACGGTGCCGAGGGGCAGCATCGTGCTGGGAGTGCGAACCATGGAGAAGTCTCCTCGATCGTAGGTCGGCGTGGGAAGAAGTTTATGCCGGGGCAGTCAGGCGGAACACTCGCCGGGCATTCGCGGTCGTGGCGGCGGCGAGCGTGTCGAGCGGCTCGCCGCGGGCGAGGGCCAGGCAGCGAGCCGTGTGAACCACGTGGGCGGGTTCGTTCCGCCTGCCCCGAAACGGCTCGGGCGTGAGGAATGGGCTGTCGGTCTCGATGAGCAACCGGTCGAGCGGCACGGTCTTCACCACCTCGCGGAGGGCCGCCGACGAGCGAAACGTCACCATGCCGGCGAAACCGAGGAAGCAGCCGAGTTCGACCGCCTCCGCCGCCTCGGCGGCCGTGCCGGTGAACGAGTGGAGCACCGGCACCAGTGGCCCCCGGGCGACCGCCTCGCGGAGCGTGTCGAGCGTGTCGCGGATGCTCTCTCGTGTGTGGATCACGAGCGGCAGGCCGAGCCGCTGGGCGAGCCGGATGTGCCGGTCAAAAAAGTCCCGCTGCACCTCGGCCGGCGCGGTCGTGCGATACCAGTCGAGCCCCGTCTCGCCGACCGCCGCCGCGCGACCGCTCTCGGCCAGCCGCACGATCCGATCCCACTCGTCGGGCTCGGCCTCAGCCGTGTCGTTGGGGTGAATGCCCGCAGCGGCGGCGAGGCCAGGATTCGCGGCAGCCAGCTCTGCCGCCGCCTCGCTGTCGGTGGCCCGCGTGCCGATCACGGTCATTCCCACGACGCCGGCGGCACGGGACCGGGCGAGCACGTCGGGCAGCTCGGCCCCATACCGCATCGGGTCGAGATGACAGTGGCTGTCGAAGAACTGCATGTCAGGCGGACTGGCCGGCCAAGCCCGCGCGGAGCCGCACCAGGAGCCCCTCGAGCTTCTCGGCATGCCGCCGGGCGATCTCCCGGCCTCGGCCGGCGAGGTCACGTGCGGCGGCGTCGCCAGTGGATCCAGCCAGCGCCTCGAAGTCGGCCGCCTGTCGTTTCAGGCTCTCGATCACGCGGGCCGCGAGATTGCGAAGATCGATGTCATGCCACGCCGTGAAGGCGATCGGAAAAGAACCCTGCGGGAGCGGCTGCTCGCGATCCTCGATGATCGCCGCCGCCCGGGCGAGCACGTCCTTCTGCTCGGAGACGAGGGCCTCGATCGCGCCGCGAATCTCGGCCGAGCCGGGATACGACGCGAGTCCCGAGTCGGCCAGATACATCGCCGGCGACGATTCGAGAGTCGAAACGAGCCGGGCGAGGGGATCGAAAGATGCCGAGGTGGATGTCATGTGTGTTCCTGCACTGGCGGGACGCTCCCCGTCTCTGGGGCTACGACACAAACCGCCCCGCCATCTGGGCGGCCGCATACAGTCCCGCCCAGAAGACGCCGAGCACGACCACGGGCACGGCGACGGCCGTTACGAACGCCCCGGGCAGCGACACGAGCGGGAAGGCCTCGGTCGGCCGGTCGGCCGGAGGCGGATCGAACGTCATCACCTTCAGGACGCGGAGATAGTAGAAGAGGCTCAATACTGTGTTGAGTCCGCCCAGCACGAGCAGCACGAGCATCAGCGGTTGCTCCGCCCCGGCCCGAATCGCCTCGACGATCGACGAGAACACGAGAAACTTCGACACGAAGCCGGCCAGCGGCGGCAGGCCGATCAGGCTCACGAGCACCGCCGCGGTGGCCACCACGATCCCGGGGCTCGTCCGCACCAGGCCGGCATAGGCCGAGATCTCCTCGCTCCGCAACCGGTTTCGCAGCAGGGCCACGATCGCGAAGGCGGCGAGGTTCATGAAGAGGTAGGTGCCGAGATAGAACGCGAGGGCCGTCACGGCGTTGCGGGCCCCGGCGGGCGACGTGCCGAGCATGGCCGTCGCCGCCGCCGCGCCCATCATCAGATAGCCCGCGTGGGCAATGGTCGAATAGGCGAGCAGCCGCTTCATGTTGGTCTGACCGTAGGCGGCGAGGTTGCCGAGAGTGCAGGTGACGGCAGCCATCAGGGCGATCACATACACCATGAAGTGCCGGGTCTCGGCGAGGCCAGCCACGGCCGCGGCTCCACCGGCGGCGGTCGCCGCGGCCGGATCGCCGAGGCTGAACACGAGCCGCAGCAGCAGCGCCACGGCAGCCGCCTTGCTCGCGACGGAGAGAAACGCCCCCACCTCGGCCGCCGCCCCCTCGAACACGTCCGGGCACCAGAAGTGGAACGGCACCGCCGAGAGCTTGAACGCGAGGCCCACGGCAAGCATCAGGCCGCCGAGCGAGAGCACCATCACCTTGCCGGAGCCGATGCCCTGCTCGCCGACCACCCGGGCAAGTTCAGTGGCCATCGTCGGGAGGTGGCAGGTGCCGAGCACGCCGGCCAGCAGGCTGATGCCGTAGAGCATGATGCCGGCCGCACCGGCACCGTAGACCGCATACTTGAGCGCGGCCTCGGAGCTCGCCTTACGGCCCTTGAGCAGGCCCGCGAGTGCATACGACGGCACGCTCGCCATCTCGACCGCCATGAACACCATCAGGAGGTGATTGGCCGATGCCATCAGGCACATGCCGAGCGTCGCGCCGAGCACCATCGTGTAGAAGTCGGCGCCGTCTTCGCGATCGGGAATGCCCGACACCTTCGTGAACAGGATGTAGAGCACGAGGAACCCGGCGAGGACGAGGCGGATGTAGGCGGTGAGCGAGTCGAACACGAGCAGTCCACCGAAGAGCTCCTGCCGCAGCGGCGTTGCAGCCATGCCGGCCGTGGCCCAGGGGGAGCCGGGCAGGCCGCGCAGATCGACCCACGCGAACCAGGTCGCGAAGAGCACGCCGCCGAGCGCCACGAGGGCTGAGTCGAGCAGCCGGAGCACCGGCAGCATGCGGCAGAGCAGCAGCAGCACGACGGTGGCCGCGAGTGCCAGCTCCGTGCGAAACAGCGGCAGCGACACGGAGAGCGTGTCGGTCAGCGTCGTCGTGAGGAGTGATCCGAGATCCACGGGGCGGCTTTCAGTCGGAGAAGGGGCGAGTGGCTGCGGAGGTTACCGCTGGGCGGTGGCTGCGGCGGCAGGAGCGACGGTCGACGCGGCGGCCGGCGCCAGCGGCTCTTGGGCGCCGGGTGCGTCGGGCCGCACGCGGCGGGTCCAGTCGGCCAGCGTCTCCACCTGCCGGTTCACGCTCGGCGTCACGTAGCTGAAGAGCGTCTGCGGCGCCACGCCGAACAGGATGGCGAGGAAGACGAGCGGCGTGGCGATCGCCAGCTCGCGGCCCGTCATCGGCGTGAGATGATCGCCATGCGGCCCCTTGTATTCTGCGCCGAGGTAGACCCGCTGGATCGCCCAGAGGATGTAGGCGGCCGTGAGGATGACCGTGAAGGCCGAGATCACGGCGAGCACGCGGCTGTAGTTCCAGCTCGAGAGCGTGACGAGCACCTCGCCGATGAAGCCGCAGAGCCCCGGCAGGCCGAGTCCAGCGAAGAAGACCGCGACGGCGAGCCCCGAGTAGACGGGCATCCGGTTGAAGATGCCGCCGAACTCCTCGAGGTTGCGGTGGTGCACGCGGTCGTAAAGCACGCCCACCATGAAGAACATGCCGGCCGACGAGATGCCGTGGGCGAGCATCTGGAACATGGCGCCGTTGACCCCCTGGGCCCAGGCGTCCCAGCGGAACTCGTTGCCCGCCACCGCACTCCACACGCCGAGGCCGAGCATCACGTAACCCATGTGGCTCACGGAGCTGTAGGCCACCATCCGCTTGAAATCCTTCTGGGCCAAGGCTGCGAAGGCCCCGTACACCATCGACACCACGCCGAGCCCGCACACGAGCCAGGCCAGGGAGAGGCCGGCGCCCGGGCAGATCGGATAACAGATCCGCAGGATGCCGTAACCGCCGAGCTTGAGCAGCACGCCGGCCAGGATCATCGAGATCGGCGTCGGTGCCTCGACGTGGGCGTCGGGAAGCCAGGTGTGCACCGGCACCACCGGCACCTTGATCACGAACCCGATCAAGAGCAGGAGGAAGGCCCACGTCTCCAGGCTCATGCCCCAGAGATTGACCGCCGCGAACGGCGAACTCGGCAGCTGGCCGAGCTGGGCCAAGGCCAAAAGGTTGAACGTGTGGATCGGATCCGTGGCGGTCTTGATCGCGTTCACGGCGTCGGCGGCCGCGGCGGCATCGAGTCCGGGAGCGATCACATGGGCCGCCTGGAGCTGCTCGGGGGAGAGCATCCGCAGGTCGCTCGTGAAATAGAGCATCAGGATCGCCAGGAGCATCAGCACGCTGCCGAAGAGAGTGTAGAGGAAGAACTTGATCGCCGCGTATTCACGCCGCGGGCCGCCCCAGATGCCGATGAGGAAATACATCGGCAGGAGCATCACTTCCCAGAACACATAGAACAGGAAGAAGTCGAGCGACACGAACACGCCGAGCATGCCCGTCTCGAGCAGCAGGAAAAGCACGTGGTAGGCCTTCACGTGCTTCGTGATCGGCCAGCTGGCGGCCGCCGCGAGCATCGAGAGGAAGGTGGTCAGCAGCACCAGCGGCATGCTGATGCCGTCCACGCCGAGGAGGTATTCGATGTTGAAGGCGGGGATCCACGGCTGCTTCACGATCCCCTGCATGCCGGCCTCGCCGATCGTGAATTGGGCCGGGCCCACCGCCCCGAAGAGCTGCGGCCAGGCCATCCACAGCGAGAGCACGAACACGACGGCGGTGGTGGCGAGCGTGATCCAGCGGACCGCCTCCTCACGAGCCTTTGGGATGATCGGCAGCGACAGGAATGCCGCGACCACGGCGGGTATGAAGAGGATGGCGGTGAGCGGCCAGAGGGCGGGCTGTGAAATCGCGTCGGCGGCGGTCATGGCGAGGTCCGTCGGGTTCGTGTCGAAGTGTCGGGGAGTGCGGCGGTCAGCCGGCGAAGGATGAGCGGAAAAGCATGCTGGCGAGCACGAAGAGCGCGACCGTGCCCACGGCGATGAACATCACGTACTGCCGCAGCCGGCCGGTCTGTAGCTTCTTGAGCCCGAGGCCGGCGTTCCAGGTAGCGTTGGCCGTGGCGTTGACCAGGCCGTCCACGAGCGTGCGGTCAATCCAGGCGTCGATGCCGGCCAACTGCCGGGCAGCCCAGGCAAGGCCGTTGATCAGGCTGTCGATGATTCCCTTGTCGATCCAGCTGGCGAAGCGGGCGATGCCCAGTGCCGGCAGCACGAACAAGGCGTGATACAGCTCGTCGAAGTACCAGCGGCCGGCGAGGAACGAGTAGACGGGCCGGAACAAGGTGGCGATCACGTCGGGCGACACGATCCGCCAGAGATACATCGCGGCCGCCACGAGCACGCCGGCCAGGGCCGTGCCGAAGGCGGTCATCGTGGCCGTGACGTGGATCGCGCCTTCGTGGCTCAGGTATTCGGCCGGCAGCGTGAGCGACTGGCCAAACACGAATCCGCCGGTCGCCGTCTCGACGGTACCGGCGGGCCGCGATTGCTCGATCAGGTTGGCCACGCCGAAGCCTCCCGGCAGCGTCCAGCCGGCCACGACCGAAAGCACCGAGAGCACGATCAAGGGCGACACCATCACGGCGGGCGACTCGTGAGCGTGGTCGGCAACGTGGTGATCGCGGGGCGAGCCGGCGAACGTCATGAACCAGAGCCGAAACATGTAGAAAGCCGTGAGAAATGCGCCGCCGGCCACGGCGTAGTAGAGGATCGCGTGCCGCGGATTGGCCTGGGCGAACGAGAGGGCCTGGGCCAGGATCGAGTCCTTCGAGTAGTAGCCCGAGAGGCCGATCACGAAGGGCACGCCCGCTCCGATGATCGCGAGACAGCCCACGAGCATCGCGCCGGCCGTGTAGGGCATCACCTTGGCGAGACCGCCCATCTTCCGCATGTCGTTGGTGTGACAGGCGTGAATCACGGAGCCGGAGCAGAGAAAGAGCAGGCTCTTGAAGAAGGCGTGCGTGACGAGGTGGAACAGACCGGCCACCCAGCCGCCGACGCCGAGCGCGAGCATCATGTAGCCCAGTTGGCTGACCGTGGAATAGGCGAGCACACGCTTGATGTCGTTGGCCACCAGCGCGATCGTCGCGGCGATGAAGAGCGTGATGCCGCCGGTGTAGGCGATCACGAGCAGGGCATCGGGCGTGAGCACGGGGAAGAACCGACCGACGAGGTAGACACCCGCGGCCACCATCGTCGCCGAGTGCACGAGCGCAGAAACGGGCGTGGGGCCTTCCATCGCGTCGGGCAGCCAGACGAAGAGCGGAAACTGGGCGCTCTTGCCCACACAGCCGCAGAAGATGCCGAGACCGGCGATGAAGAGGAGCCAGCCGCCGAGGCCGCGATCCCGCCAGCCCGGCACGCGGCCGGCGATCTCTGCGGCCGCAGCCTCTGGATCGGCGGCCTTCGCAGCGGCGATCGTCGCCACCTGATCGGCCGCGGCGAACGTCACCATGCCGTCCGGCACCCGCAGGGCATGCCCCGTCTCGGCCGGCCGCACGAGACTGAAGAGCCCGGGCGTCGTGACGGTCGTGCCGTCGGCCGCCGTCGTGGTCGAGTCGGCGAACTGCAGCGTGCCGAGGGCGCCCCACAAGGCCATCAGGCCGATCAGCATCCCGAAGTCACCCACGCGGTTGACGATGAAGGCCTTGTTGGCCGCCGTGGACGCGCTCTTCCGCTCGTAGTAGAAGCCGATCAGGAACCATGAGCAGATGCCCACCAGTTCCCAGAACACGAACACCATCGCCAGATTGCCGGCGATCAGGATGCCGAGCATCGAGAAGCAGAACAGCGACAGGGCCTGAAAGAATCGCGGGAACCGGCCGGGCCGGTGGAGATGGCCGCCCGACGAGAGATGCACCTCGTGGTCGGTCACGTCGTGCAGTTCGTCGTGCATGTAGCCCGACGCGTAGACGTGGATGCAGGTCGCAATGAACGTGACAACCACGAACATGAGCACGGTGAGCGAGTCGATGTACCAGCCGATCGAGAGTTTGAGGCGACCCCCTTCGTAGAGCGTGTACCAGTCGCCCGAGTAGGCGGGCGGAGCCGCATGCTCGGCATGGGCGTCGTGATGCGAGTCGCCGTGGGCCGCGTCTGCATGATCGGGCGCATGCACCTCGCCATGGCCGCCATGACCACCATGATGCACGGCCTTCACGGGGTGCGCCCCGAGCCAGGCGACGAACGCGGCCAGCGAAAGCACGAGCGAGGTCACGATCGCAGCCGTGGCCACCCAGGCGGCGTTGCGGCCGTGAGGCCCCATCCGCGGCCCGAAGAACAGGATGGCGATGAACGACGCCAGCGGCACGAGCCAGGCGAGGCCCAGGAGCGTCGGCAGTTGTGCGGCGAGGTCCATGAGGTTCGATTTAGCCCTTCAAGTCGTCGGCGCGATCGACGTCGACCGTGGCGTGGTTGTTGTAGAAGTTGAGCGTGATGGCCAGGGCGACGGCCGCCTCCGCGGCCGCTAGCAGGATCACGAACAGGGCGATCGCCTGGCCGTCGAGGCCGAGGCCGCGGCTCCCTTCGCCCTGCAGGTAGGGGGAGGCGAACGCGACGAAGTTGACGTTCGCGCCATTGAGCACCAGTTCGATGCCCATGAGCACGCCGAGGGCGTTCCGCTTCACCGCCATGCAGGCGATGCCGGCCGTGAAGAGGATCGCGCCCACCACGAGGTAGTGGGCCACGCTCACAGGCTCCGTGAAGAGCCCCATCGCGAGCAACCCGAACGGCGACGTCGAGCCGAGCAACGAGGTCATCGGGGGCCTCCCACGAGCACCGAGCCGCTGCGGCCGGCCGCATCCCGACCGATCGCGGCATGGGCCGCCACCGACGCCGGCGGCTCGGCCGAGGCGGCCACGTCGATCGCCCGCGGCGTCTTCCGCCGCTTGGCACGGGCGAGATAGGCAGCCGCCACGAGCACCACGAGCAGATGCACCGACACGATCTCGAACGGCAGCAGGTAGCCGCTGCGGCCACCGGCCGGAGTTCCCGGCGGCGGCTCGTCGACCCGCACGCCCAAGAGCGCCATGCCGATCGGCGTGGCCGTCGGCTCGCCAACGACGCCCGCGGCGGGCTTCCGCCACTCCTCCACGGAGAAGGCCGACAGCAGCAGCACGGCCAGCAGCGACGCTCCCACGATCCCTGCGAGCGCCCGGTCGGCCGGTGTCGTCTTGATCGACACGAACGGCGCCTGCGCGGTGAGCATCACGCCGAACACCAGCAGCACGAGCGTGCCGCCGACATAGATCATGAGTTGCATGGCACCCACGAACTCGGCACCGGCGAGAAAGAACAGGCCGGCCGTCGCTCCGAGGGAGAGCACGAGATAGAGGGCCATCCGCACCACGTTGTCGGCAGCGACCACCGCCACGGCGCACACGCAGGCGAGCACGGCGAAGAGCAGGAAAAACGTCGAATGCCAATTGATCGCGGCCAGCGGCAGCGCCGCGGCCACGAGCCCGACTGGAGACATGGCGGCCATCATGGGTTCACCTGGGCGACTTTCTCGTCGGCGACGGCGGGCATGACAGTGGCCGTTCGACCGCCGGGCCCTTCGAGCCAGCCCTCACGGATCTCGCCGGCCGGCCGATCGAGCCCCGGCACGAGCCCGCCTGGCAGGAAGAGTTGCCAGAGCATGGCGCCCGCGAACATCGCGGCGGCGATCGGCGTGCAGTACTTCAGGCAGGTGGTCATCACCTGGTCGATGCGGAGCCGGGGCAGCGTCCACCGCACCCACATCATCACGAGCACGCCGAGCGTCGCCTTGCCGAGCAGATTGAACATGCCGAGCAGCCGCACGAAGTAGTTCGCCGTGTCGCCCGTGCCCTCGGAGAGGCCCAGGAGCGACGCCACCGGAATCGGCCCGTTCCAGCCTCCCATGAACAGCACGGCGGCCATCGCGCTCACGAGAAACATCGAGCCGTACTCCGCCATGAAGAAGTAGCTCCACCGCAGGCCGGAATACTCCGTGTGGAAGCCGGCGACAAGCTCGCTCTCCGCCTCGGCGAGGTCGAACGGCGCCCGGTTCACGCTGGCCACGGCACAGGTGACGTACACCCAGAAGATCACGAACGTGAAGGGATCGTGAAACAGATACCAGTTGGTGAGCCAGCCCGCCTGCTTCTCCGCGATCGTCACCATGTCCATGCTGCCGGCGAGCATGACGGGCACGACGACGCACATGCCGAGCGGCACCTCGTAGCTGACGACCTGGGCCGCCTCGCGCATCGCTCCGAAGAGCGACCACTTCGACGCCGAGGCATAGCCGGCGAGGATCACGCCGAACACTTCGAGGCCGAGCACGGCCACGACGAAGAAGACGCCGACATTGAGCCGACAGCCGATGAAGTCGAAGGCGAACGGCAGGGCGATGAAGGCGCAGAACGACGCACAGAAGCTCACATAGGGCGCGAGCCGGAAGAGCATGCCGTCGGCCCCCTCGGGCATCAGGTCTTCCTTGGCCAGCAGCTTGATGCCGTCGGCGAGCGACTGGAGCCAGCCAAACCGACCGCCCGTGCGGGTGGGACCGAGGCGATCCTGAATGCGGCCGGCGATCTTCCGCTCGGCCCAGATGAAAACGAGGGCGCCACCGGCGATCACGTTGAGCACGAGCACGGCCGCGACGACGGCCGTGACCGTCCAGGCCAGCCACTCGGAAAGCCCGACGGTGTTGATGAGGAATTCAGCCATTCGGGTCGATATTTCCCGGCACAATCCTACTTCGTGAAAATTTGCACGAAGTGTGTCCTACCCATTCCCTTTTCACAAGAGCCCGACCGTCTCCCGGCTCAGCGGTCGATCTCACCCATCACGATGTCGAGGCTCCCCACGATCGCCGGCACGTCGGCGATCAGGCAGCCGCGGCAGAGCTCGGGGGCGACCGCCAGATTCGAGAACGAACTCGACCTCGCCCGCACCCGCCACGGGGTCGCCGAGCCGTCGCTCACGAGATAGAAGCCCATCTGGCCCTTCGGCGCCTCGGTCTCGAGGTAGGCGTCGCCCGCAGGCATCTTCTCGGTGAGTTTGAGCGGCTCGCCGATCGTGCCCTTGCAGGCGGAATAGCGGTCGATCGCCTGCCGCACGAGGTCCATCGACTGCACCACCTCGAGCATCCGCACGAAGAACCGGTGCCAGCAGTCGCCGAGCACGGCGTCGGCGGGCACGGGTGGATACTCGTGGTCGCGCGGATAGTGGCCGTCCTTCATCACGGCCACCTCGAAGGCATAGCCGTCGTACATCGCCGTGTAGATGGCCTCGCCGTCGCGGCGCATGTCCTGATCGACGCCGCTCCCACGGAGCACGGGGCCCGAGCAGCCGTATTCGATCGCGAGTTCCCGCGACATCACACCGATGTTCGCCGTCCGCTTCACGAAGATGGCGTTCGTCGTGAGCAGGGCGTGGTATTCCTTGATGATCGGCTCGAACTGGTCGAGGAACGCCTCGCACTTTTGCAGCCAGCCCAACGGCAGGTCGGCCGTGAGTCCGCCGACCGTGATGTAGCTGTAGGTGAGCCGAGCGCCACAGGCCTCCTCGAAGAGATCGAGGATCTTCTCGCGTTCGCGAAACGCGTAGAGAAACGGGCTGAACGTGCCAAGGTCGAGGCCGTAGGCTCCCATGCCGACGAGATGGCTGGCGATCCGGTTCAGCTCGGCGATGAGCACCCGCAGGTGGCGGGCCTTCTCGCTGACCTCGTATTTCATGAGCTTCTCGACGGCCAATGCCCAGCCGAGGTTCATGTTCATGGCCGCGAGGTAGTCCATCCGGTCGGTGTAGGGAATCCACTGCCGGTGCGTCAGGTTCTCGCCGATTTTTTCGGCACAGCGGTGGAGATAGCCGATGTGCGGCTCGACCTCCGACACGACCTCGCCGTCAGTCCGGAGCACGAGCCGGAGCACGCCGTGGGTGCTCGGGTGCTGCGGCCCCATATTGACGAGCATCTCGTCCGTGCGAACGTCGAACTCGATGATCCGCGGATCGTCGTCGAGCAGCTGCGCCATAGCCTACTTTCCTCTGATGCCGTGGTATTCGAGCGGCTGCTCGTAGTCCTTACGGAGCGGATGCCCGTCCCAGTCCTCGGGGCAGAGGATCCGCCGCAGATCGGGGTGGCCGGTGAACCACACGCCGGAGAGGTCGTAGACCTCACGCTCGTGCCAGTTCGCGCCCCGCCAGACGCCGCACACGCTCGGGATCTCGGGCAGTTGGCCGGGCACGTCCCCCTTCCACCGCGGCAGCGAGGTCTTGAGCACGAGGCTCACGCGGGCCGGCGTGCTCCAGAGGTGGTAGACGAGTTCGGTCCGCGGCTGCCACGACACCTTCGCGGCCTTCTTCGGATCCCGCTCGAACCAGTCGACCGCCGTGATGCACTGCAGCGAGTCGAACCGCACCGGGCTCTTCGACGCCAGCCAACCACAGACCTCGGCGATCCGCTCCGGGACGATGTCGATCCAGGGATCGATCGCCTCGAGGTTCTTGCCGACGACCGCCCCGGGCAGGGCCTCGTCGAGCTGTTCCAGAAATCCTGGGCCTCGCATGATGTCGATTTGGGCTCGGGGTTGGGGGATGAAGACCGGGCGTCAGGCAGACCGCTCGGCAGCCACCGCGCGAACCCAGTCGAGGTCACCGCGGTACCACACGTAGGCGAAGCCGACGAGCAGAATGGCGAAGAACGCGGCCATGTCCACGACTGCGGTGCGGGCCAGCAGCGATCCCGTGCGGGCGACCGACCACCGGCCGAGGGCCTGCTGCGGCGTCGCGTCGCCGCGGGTGGCCTCGATGGCCCGGGCCTCGGAAATGGTGGGCGTGAGCAGGGGGCCGGCGGTGTCGGGCACGGCCGGCTTCCCGACGCCCAACTCCCGCATCAGGCCAGCGGCAGCGGGAGTCAGCATGCCATCGGCCTGCACGGTCTGGAGCGCCGGGTCGGTGAGTTGCGTGGCCTTGCCGAACACGGTCGCCCAGGGAAAGAAGAGCGCGACTTCGACGTCGAAAATGATGAAGAGCAGTGCCACCACGTAGAACCGCAGGTCGAACTGCACGAAGCTCGAGCCGATGGTCGGCTCGCCGCACTCGTAGACCTCGAGTTTCTCGGTGTTGGGCATCCGCGGCCGCACGAGCCAGCCCACGAGCAAATTGACCGCCAGAAACGCGATCCCCACCGCAACGAACAGGGCGACGTAGCCGGCGATCAGGACGGGATGCATCGAGAGAGACCTTCGTGTCGGGCTGCGGGCTGGGCTACTGGTTGGGGCCGCCGTGGACGGGCTCGACGATCACCTTCGAGGCCGCGACCGCGGTGGGATTGAGCGTGGAGCGGCCCCAGGCCACCTCCACCGGCAGGCGGGCGAAGTCCACGATCGTTCCGTCACGGCTGTAGCAGGAAAGGTCGAGCGTGGAGCCCATGAAGATGCAGTCCACCGGGCAGGGCTCGACGCAGAGCGCACAGAACATGCACTTCGAGTAGTCGATCGTGAATCCGCTGACGCGGAACCCCTTGCCGTTCTCCACCCGCTCCTTGCCGATGTAGATGCAGTCCACCGGGCAGGCCTTCGAGCACTGGTCGCAGGCGATGCAGGTCGTGAGGTCGTAGCGGTGGAAGCCGCGGTAGCGAGCCGCCACGGGAGCCGGCAGTTCCGGATACTCGAAGTGCTCCGTGAACGTCCGCCGCTTCTGGTTGTAGGTGCTGCTGAACACCCGCATCGTCACCCGCATGCCGTCGAGCACGGTCCAGACGGCCGTAAACAGGTTTCGAAACCAGGATTTCATGGCTGGCGGAGCGTCCGGCGGGGACTCAGGCTTGCTGCTGCGAATCCGACCGCAGCACCGTCGCCGAGAGTATAGAGAGCCTGCGCAGACCAACAAGGACGGCGAGAACTCCGGGCTTCGGGGGCGGTACAAGTCGCCGCTGCCCGGTCCTTCGGCTTGTTGCGGTGGATACAAGAGCGGGGAGGCGAGGGGGTCGGTGCAAGCTCGAGGAGAATTTGGACCGAGTCTTCGAGGTCCCGCGACGAGACTTGTACCGCCCCCCTCGCCGGCAGCCTTATAGGCATCAACGCCCTTGTTTCCACTTAGGCAGGAACGCCCTTGTGTCCGCCCAGAAAAAGCTCCGGGAACAGCCGGAATTGTTCCCTGAATCCCCGTAAACAGCCGGGGTTGCCGAAGTTTTTTGGTCCCAAGGCCCGGGATTTGCTTGACTGCATGTTTCGGGTCAGTAGGATTGAGGAGTTTCTGGCAGTCGTACGCACCCTGATCCTCACCCCTTGCCCGGTTCGCCACAGCGCCAAAGGAATGGCCCATGCTCGTTCTCTCACGCAAGAAAGACGAGAGCATCGTCATCAACAACGACATCACGATCGTTGTGGTGGAGATCCGTGGCGATAAGGTGCGGCTCGGTGTCGAGGCCCCGAAGGAAGTGCCCGTGCATCGCCGGGAGGTTTTCGAGGCGATCGCCCGCGGCGAGCCGGTCGATCAGGCTTCGGTCGGTGGCGGCGTGCACGAATCGAGCAGCGCCAATCAGCCGCCGGAACCCGGGGCTCTGGCTCCGGACGCCTGACATCGGGTAATCTTATTTTCGCCCGAGCAGTTGCTCCGACTGCATGACGGCCCCATCGTCTAGAGGCCTAGGACATCGCCCTTTCACGGCGGTAACCGGGGTTCGAATCCCCGTGGGGTCATTGCCTTCCTGCGCTTGCCTTCCTTCACCTGGTAGCACCCCAGTCGCTGATGAGTGAGCCAACTCCTGCCGATCAGCCGGCGGCCTACGACGCCGTGCTGCTCGTGTCGTTCGGCGGCCCCGACAAGCCAGACGACGTGATTCCGTTTCTGGAAAACGTCCTCCGGGGCCGCAACGTGCCGCGGGAGCGGATGCTCGAGGTCGCCGAGCACTACTACCACTTCGGCGGCAAGAGCCCGATCAACGAGCAGAACACCGCATTGCTCACGGCGCTGCGAGCAGAGTTGGATCGCAGCGGCCCGCGGCTGCCCGTCTACTGGGGCAATCGCAACTGGCATCCGCTGCTCACCGACACGCTCCGCGAGATGGCCGACGCCGGCGTAAAGCGGGCGATCGCCTTCGTGACGAGCGGCTTCAGTTGCTATTCCGGCTGCCGGCAGTATCGCGAAAACATCGCCGCAGCCTGTGCGCCGCTCGGCGACAGGGCGCCGCAGGTCGACAAGATCCGCGTGTTCTTCAACCACCCCGGCTTTGTCGGCCCGATGGCCGCGAATGTCCGCACGGCCCTCGATCATTTTCCGGCCGAGGCCCGGGGGGACGTGCCGGTGCTGTTTACGGCCCACAGCATCCCGATGTCGATGGCCGACACGAGCCGCTACGTGCCGCAGCTCACCGAGTCGTGCCGGCTGGTGGCCGAGCGGGCGGGCGTGAAGGACTGGAAGCTCGTGTACCAGAGCCGCAGCGGCCCGCCCACGCAGCCCTGGCTCGAGCCCGACATCTGCGATGCGATCCGAGAGCTTCACGCCCGGGGCGGCAGCCGGCTCGTGATCTCGCCGATCGGCTTCATCTCCGACCACATGGAGGTGCTCTACGATCTCGACACCGAAGCGGCCGATCTCTGCAAGGAGCTCGGCATCGACATGCAGCGGGCGGCGACGGTTGGCACGGCCCCCGAGTTCATCGCCTGTGTCCGCGACCTGATCGCCGAGCGGGCCTGGAACCTGCCCGGTCGCGCCGCGATCGGCCAGCTGCCGGCTAACCACGACGTCTGCCCCCTCGACTGCTGCCCCGCTCCGCAGCGTCCCGCCGCCCGCCCCGCGGCCTCATGAGCCAGCCCGAACACGTCGCGCTCATCCACGGCTACCTCGCCAACAAATTTCTGCTGGCGCCGCTGGCCCGGCGTCTGCGGCGCCGCGGCTACGGCACCACGCCGTGGGGCTACTGGAACATCCAGTGCTCGCTGCTCGTGCACGCCGACCGGTTCAGCCGCGAGCTCGAGCGGCTCGACGCCGATCCGACGATCGACACGATCCATGTCGTGACGCACAGCATGGGGGGCATCGTGACTCGGGCGGCGCTCGACCGCTATCGGCCGCGGAAGCTCGGCCGCCTCGTGATGCTCGCCCCGCCGAACCACGGCTCGTTCGTCGCCACACAGGCCGTGAACACGTTCGGCCGGTTCCTGCGTCCCGTCACCGAACTCTCGACCGCCGCCGACAGCCTCGTGAATCTATTGCCGACGCCGCAGGGGCTCGACATCGGCGTAATCGCCGCCCAATACGACGCGCTCGTGTCGGAGGAGAGCACCCACCCCGACGTGCCGCACGCCCACGTGACGCTCCCCACCTGGCACACGGGCCTCCTCTTCAGCCGCGCCGCCGCCACCCTCGTCGCCGCCTTCCTCGCCTCCGGCACGTTTGACGTGCGTCAATCAGCGTCAGCAATCCGCCAGACGCGCACGACCGAAACCGTACGATCCAAATCCGATACGGCGTAGATGATCGCAAGCACGCCCTGAACTTCGATCCGGTAGCTATCGGCCCGCGACTCGCCGATGGCATACGGATCGGCCGCGAGATCAGCATCCAAGGCATTCGCGGCCGCGGTCACTGAAGCACGATCAGTCGCTGCAGACCAGGTCTCTGCCAGTTGGCTTTCTGCTTTTTTCGTCCAGAGCACCGTGTAGCGAGCCGGAAAAACCATTCATGCTCCGATTCGCTTCCAGATCTCGGCCAAGGGTCGCCCAGCCCCGTCGCGGCGACTCTCATCGAGGTCGGCGGTCGAAACATTGGCTTTGGCCCACTCGATCACTAGCCGACGAAGCCGCTCCTCGGTGAAGAATCGGCCAAGCGGCTTACCGGACTCATCCTCTAATCTCGCCTCACCGGCCGCAGCCAACTGCGCAATGAGTTGTTGATCGGAAACCACGATTGACATTGCAATGCCTCCAGGAACTCCGTGCATTGTGAACGCCCGTACATATTCTGTCAAGCCCCCGAATGGTACTCTGTCCTAACGCTTTGACTCCAACTTACCCCCTCATGAACACCGCCCCCCGCCCCCTCGGCCGCTCGCCTGTGTCCGTCGGCCCGCTCGGGCTCGGCTGCTGGCCGCTGGCCGGCATGACCCGCGCGGGCGTCACCCACGAGGCGGCCGTCGCGACGGTGCGGGCCGCGATCGACGCCGGCATCACGCACCTCGACACGGCCTACTGCTACGGCGAGCACGGCGAGAGCGAGCAGGCGATCCGCGAAGCCCTCGGGTGGGGTGACGGCTCACCCACCGCGAATCGCACCCGCCGCGATGCCGTCACGATCGCCAGCAAGTGCGGCATCCACTGGGAGCCTGATCCATCCCGCTCACCGCCCCGGCGGCAGGTGAACGATGGCCGGCCCGAGCGGATTCGCGCCGAGGTCGAGGAGAGCCTCATGCGGCTCGGCACCGATCACCTCGACCTGCTCTATCTACACTCCCCCGACCCGACGATTCCGATCGAGGAGTCGGCCGGCGAACTTAAGCGGCTGCTCGACGCGGGCAAGACGCGGGCCGTCGGCCTCTCCAACGCATCCGTCGCCGAGCTCGCACGGTTTCACGCCGTCTGTCCGCTCTCCGCCTGTCAGATGCACTTCAACATGCTGCAGCGGGAGATCGAGCGGGAGGTGCTGCCGTGGTGCGTGAGTCACGGCGTGGGGATGGTCATCTACTGGCCGCTGATGAAGGGGCTCTTGGCGGCGAAGATGCACCGCGGCCAGGTATTCCCCGTGACCGACAGTCGGCACAAATACCCGATGTTCAATGGCGTCGAGTTCGAGCGCAACCTCGACTTCGTCGAGGCCCTGCGGCCGATCGCGGCCCGACAGGGCGTGGCCGTGCCCGACCTCGTGCTGGCCTGGACGGCCGAGCAGCCGGGCATCACGAGCGTGCTCTTCGGGGCCACGAGTCCCGAGCAGGTGCAGGAAAACGCCCGGGCCCTGGCCTGCGACCTCGACGCCGCCGCCCGGGCCGAGATCGCCGCCGCCATCACGGCCCGCGGCCCCGTCGCCAGCCGCCGCGCCGTCTAACCCCGCCCCCCCGTAGGCCCGTTGCTCCGCAACGGGCTCCCCGTCACGGAGTGACGGGCCTCCCCTATCCCGGCACTTGCCCCTCCCCCCCTTCCAAGCCCTAAGCGGAAGCGACGGGATCCTCGAATGGCGATTTGACCCTCTCTGACCCCGAAAGTAGCGTCGAATCGTCCCTTTGGCCCTTGTCGCGCCCCGGAGCCTCCCATGCCCTCGCTTCGCCCCGTCGTTCTCGCCGTCGCCCTGCTCGCTGTGGCGATCGCCCCCGCCTCCGCCGCCCCGGTCTCCCCGGCCGCCGGCGACCGCGTGGTGGCCAACGCCGCGATCATCGGCTCGGAATTCCAGCAGCGTCTGGAGGAGCCCTCGACGAGCGACCTGGTGAATTTCCCGGGCTTCATCGATCCGACGAGCGGCGTGCGGGTGTACCACCGCGACGATGGCCTGCTGTTCGCGATTTCAACGAAGCGCAACCTCACGCTCCGCGAGCGGATCTATGGCGAGCGGGAAGCCGCCGAGGTGGCACGCAAGCTCCTCCAGGAGAAGTTCAGCCACCTCTTCCAGACCGCAGCCGGTTTCAGGGGCCTCGATGCCGGCGCCGTGCGGGTGGTGTTCGTCGAGCCGGATGCCACGTCCCCGTACATCCGCGGCGGCGCGGTGGTCGGTGCCGGCTCTTGGTACGGCGCCCCTTCCCGCTACAACGCCGGCATGGGCTCAGGCTTCGGCGGCGGCGCTGGTGGCTGCGGCTCGTGCACCGGCCTCGGCGGCTCTTCGCTTGGCAACGCCGGCTCCGCATTCAGCGGATCAGGCCCGCGTGCCTTCGCCCCCGCCGGCTTCTGGGCCGGCAGCTCCTCGCAGCCCGCCCCCTGCACCGGCTGCCACTGAGCGAGCCGTCACCGCGTCCCAGCCGTAGGCCCGTTGCTCCGCAACGGGCTGCCCGTCACGGAGTGACGGGCCTACGCCCCAACCGGTTCCGGCTGCGCGGCCGCCACGCTCACGTACGCCTGCCGGGTCTCGAGGCACACGCGGCGAAACGACTCCGGCCGGCTCACGCCGGGGAGCCGGAGCGTCTCGATCTGCCCGCGGCGGAAGACGAGATCACCAGCGGCATACCATTCCTGCCCTGGCTGCACCACCACGTCGATGGCGTCGAACCGATCGAGGTCGACGTACTGCTCGACCTTCGGATTGATGCCCCGTTCGATGGCAACGCGGCGGTTCGTGAGACGGTAGCGGCGAATGGCCCAGGGGAGCCGCATCGACAGGTAGAGCATCAGCCCGACGGGAATGGTGGCCAAGAGCGCGAGCCGCCCGATCGACACAGGGCCGAAGCCATCCTTGATCCGATACAGCCGCCCGAGCATCCGCCCGAATCCGGTGGACGCCACCGACGGCCAGACGGTCATCACCGTCGCCTCGGCGACCGACGGGGGAACGACACCTGAAATCGACTGTGAACTGGCCGGGACGTAAGGCATGATTTCAGGAAGGCTCCAAGGCAGGACGGACTGAATCTTCGAACCAGAGGTACTATAGCCGCCCGTTTTTAGGGACAAAAGTCGCGAGCCCAGCATCCGCCCCCAGCGCCGTCATTCACGGTCAATTCGACGTCGGGGCCGACGCGGCAGCCGCTACCGGCGCGGGTGGCTGCACCGCTTTGAGCAGGAGGGTGGGAGATTGTGGGTCCACCGGACGGCCATCCAAGCCATGAAAGACAAGGGTTCGGCTTGCTGCCGGATCAAGCCGCGACAGCTTGAGATCGACCAGGGATTTGCGGTAGAGATCATTGAGATCTGCGAGCACTTTTTCCGTCATCCGTGCCCGGCCGGCACCTGCGGCCTGAATCGCCAGGGCCATGTTGTCGGCAATCGCCTGGCCATCGGGCTTCAGTTCGATCGCACGGCGGAAGTGCCCGACGGCACTCGAGTACTGTTTCGTGTGGAGTTCGCACAATGCGAGGTTCGCGACCGCCGCCGCATTGACTGGGTCTCGGCTTACCGCTTCGGCGAAATGATCGACGGCTTTCTCATAGTTCCTGGCCCCGATCGCATAGATGGTGGCCATTACGAAATCAGCCTCACCGCTGGACGGATCGGCCTTGCTCGCCTTTTGAAGCTCCTGCTTCGCCAGTTGGGCATTCCCGAGCTTCAGCAGGTCGATCGCATGGGCCACCAAATCGGCGGCCGCGTTGCCATCGGCCTCCTGCGCATCATGAACGCCCTCACTGGCTGCCTTTTCAGCCGATGGCGGGCCCTCAGCGAACCCAGCAATCGTCTTCCGGTTCGCGTCTGAAAGCGCCGCCAATGGCACTTCGACTCGCGATGCATCAGCCAGCTCGAAAATCGCGACATCCGGCTGCCCGGGCTTCAAGGCCACGAACTTCGCCGCCACGTCCCACTGCTGAAACTCTCCGGCTGCTGCCGGGACTGACGACAGCAAAATGACAATGGAAAACGCCCAGGACGCGCAGATCGACCAGCGGCTTATTCGATCGATGAACACCGCACGTGCCGGCTTGGCGACTGAAAAAAGCATGTTCTGAGGAACTCGATTCTGGAGGGGCTTGAAAATCGGCGCCGGCTGTCAGCGGAAACCGGATTCCCTTGGCTCGCGCCTCGGGCTTCAAGGAATGGGGTCAGCACGTCAGGTTTTTAAGGAATGGGGTCGGCTCGCGAGCCAGGCCGTGAGCGATTCTCGTTCGGGGTCGATCCCTCGGCGCAACCGCAGAAAGTCTACGACGACATCCTCTCCGTGGGCACCGTGTGCGCATAAAAAAACCCGGGCGGGGCCTCGACTGGCCCCGCCCGGGTCACATGATCTTGTGGATCTGGCAGTTCTGCCGGCATCGCGTCGGCATCGTCACAGCGACACCTCTGATTACCGGCTGATCTCTTTTGTCGGCATGTTCTGCCCGGCCGCCTTGCGGCGTGCCTGACAGAACCGCGATCGCTCTCCACATTCAGTTTCGACGATCGGCCACCCTTGCGGGCAGTGATCTCTTACTGATGGCCTCCCCAGATGCTGGATAAACCAGATCGGTTTGGCGATTTCCTTTAGAAAGGAGGTGATCCAGCCGCAGGTTCCCCTACGGCTACCTTGTTACGACTTAGTCCCAATCGCAGAGTTCATCTTAGGCGCCTGGCTCCTTGCGGTTACCTCAGCGACTTCGGATGC
>Ga0315904_10001312_pt1 | contig 39202 bp, 30 predicted proteins | sample LakEriMetagenome_6_FD_203529 | JGI IMG/M metagenome (GOLD analysis project Ga0315904, IMG submission 203529) | Freshwater fungal communities from buoy surface, Lake Erie, Ohio, United States - Buoy 12 MA120 | ecosystem: Environmental > Aquatic > Freshwater > Lake | place: USA: Lake Erie, Ohio... | reverse complement strand
TGTGGTGCGACAGTTATTTTGGCGGGATTTCTTTTATCATCTTTCGGCTAAGTTTCCCGAAATATATCAACACGCATTAAATCCTAAATATCGTAATATACATTGGGTGACTAACAAAGCTGGCTGGAAAGCTTGGTGTGAGGGGCGAACAGGTTTTCCAATAGTAGATGCATGTATGCGAGAATTAAATACAACTGGATATATGCATAATCGAGGCCGGTTAATTGTTTCTAATTTTCTATGTCGGTTAATGCATCAGGATTGGAAAGATGGCGAGCGTTATTTTGCAACTCAACTATATGATTATGATCCGGCACAAAATAATTTTGGTTGGCAAGTTAGTGGTGCTAATTCTAGCGGTACTACATCCCGACCTTTGGAACAAACTATATTAAATCCTTGGTTGCAATCAATACAATTTGACCCAACCGGAGAATACATTAAAAAATGGTGTCCTGAATTAAAAGATGTAAACCCACGAGACTTACATAAATGGGATAGTGTATGTGATACTTGGTTGAATAAAGGGGTTAAGTATTTAAAACCGATGCTAGATTATAAAACCGAAAAAGAAAAAAATTTAAAGATGTATCGCAATTTTCTCTAAGATAGTAAAAAAAATGTTTTTTGGGGTATCCTAGAACATCAGTCTGGATATTGGTGACTCAGTGCCCAGTCAGCACGTTCTGCATCTTCTCGACGATGACGTAGCATCCGTTCAGATGTGGTTTCTCGACATCTGATGTAGAAACGACGATTGGGTGGAAAATTGAGCCGTTCTTCATCTTCGGAAAAGTGAAAAGTGTCCATGCTGATGATGAGGAACCCGTAGGGTTCGCATTCATGCCTAGGTTCTGGCGACCATAAGATCATATCAAATTTGACAAATGCCATGTCAGGGCCACCCACAGCCTTTTCTGCCAGTGCGAGTTTTTCATGGATGTCCATTTCTTCAAAATGGGTCTTGCCAAAATGCCCATTACCAAACACTGCCTCTTCGATCACCACATGATCAACATGGGGCAGAGGATTGACTGGCTGTTTTTCAAGTCGAACAATCCCCATGAAAAGTGTACGTAGCACATTTGCACAGTGGGCAATGTCAAGGCGTTTTCGCACATCATCACAGACTTCTTGCACTGGAACTTTTGCAGGGTTTTCGATACCACACACCCCAAGATCAATAAGATCTTTGGTAGTATTTGCAGTGTGGGGTTCAGTGCCAGATGCCATGACAAAGGAAAAAGATAATTGTATTTTTACATTACTAAATTTTCAATTTTATATTGAAAAAAAAATTATGCTGTTTTTCATTGTGTACAATAAAAAAATTGAAAAAATATTAAGAATGTAGAAAATATAAAATAATCTAGAATTGTTTTTATTCTAAGAATGCATCTAATTTGTAATTTAAATAGTCTTTTAAACCGTATGACAATAAGTGGTAATAGTAGTAAACTTAATGATGAACATTATGAATTAATGGAAAAACATAATTATATAGAATTTATAGATGATTTTAATCAACCAATTAGTAGAATACCAAATAATGTAAAAATAATTTCTATTATTAGTTCCCATTTTAAACAAGAATTAGAAAATTTACCAACTAATTTAGAATCATTACATCTAGCAATTAAAAATTATAAAAATTTATTAATTTTACATAATTATTTATTGAATTTACGAATTATATGTGATAATATAACTATTGATGAATTACCGACAACATTAAAAATGTTAGCTTGTAATGGAAGAAATAATATTATTAATCTAAATTTATTACCTCAACAATTAGAATATTTGGAATTAAATTTTGATTCATTTACATCGAATCTAGATATTATACATATGCCTAGTCAGCTTAACGAATTAGTTATAAATATTCTTCCATCTAGTGATTATTATTTACAAAATAACATACAAAATAACATACAAAATAACATACAAAATAACATACAATTAACGAATGAAAATAATGAAAAAATAATACCTTCTTCTTTGCCTATTATTTTAAATCCATTGTTAAAAACAATTATTATTAGAACTATATTAGAACATATTGATATAGCAGATAATCTTATTAAAAGATTTAATAAAAATAGTTCATCAAAAATAACAATTGAATTATATGATTTTCAATATCAATCGGAACTTTTACAAAATAATAGAAATAATAGTCAAACTAAAAAATTTATAAAGTATATAGTAAAATATAGAACAACGCATATAAGCATAAATAAAATTGATAAAATATTTAGGCAAAACAAAAACATTTTTGATGATTACTAAACGGATACACATTTTCTAATTGCTTATTCATCACTGTGAATAAAATGGTTCAATGTATTTTATTTCTCGTATATTTTTGTGTTAATTTATCATAATTATTTTCAGTATTAGTTCTTTCTTTTATTTTTTAGTTTTCTTTAAAATAAAAGAAATATTTAGAGTATTTATAAAATGTCAAAAATAAATTTACCAACGTGCAATCTAGATGATAGTTTATGTGATAAATTATTTCAGTCTATAACAGATAAATTACATATTCAAAATCCAAAGTTTTATTATCCTATTTATAATAAAATAATTGATAATGCTAGTTCTCATCGTGGTCTTATTTTTGATAGTAAATTTAAGGTAAAAGAAGTTTTATCTAAGATTATGGATAGTGAATCTGAAGAATGGGAAACTGATAATGAAGATGAAAAACAAGTATCTATAAAACCATCTTTTAATCTAGAATCAATAGAATCCAAACATTCTACTATTAATCAATCATCATCTAATATATTTGATGATTGTGAAAAATTAGATAACTTAGATAATATAGATAATCTAGATGAGATTTTTAATAATAAGAAGGAAATTGAAATAGATAAATTAGAAAATAATGAAGATGCAGATGATGAAGATGATGAAGATGATGATGATATTGAAATTCAAAATGCAATTAATAATTTTATAACGGCAACTGCAGTTATAGAACGTGATAATAAAGAAACAGGTGAAAAAACTGTGAAAGAAGATAAAATTCATATTAAAAAGACACCTTTATTAGAACCATTAAAAATTTTGAAAGATGAATTTATAATTCCTGCTAGATTAAAAAATAAAAATATTTCTAATGAAACAATACATAATACAAATATGAAGTTAGAATCATATAATAATTATGCACATGTAGAAGCACTATTCCTTTATTTAGGTAATAAATTAGTAGAATCTGGAAAGTGCCCTTCATTTCCATATTATTATGGATGTATTAATGGTGAAGATCCTAATTATCATCATGATATAACGGATGAATATGAAACAGTATCTAGAACACGATGGTTTCGACAGAGAATTAAAAATGACTTTGATTTGCTTATTTTAGAAGGTGATGAAATGGATGATACACAAAAAGAAATAATTAATAATATGTATAAACCTAATAGTTTTAAACAACATTTTGATAATGAATCAGAAACAAGTTATTCTACTAGCGATGATGATTCTTTTAATACTACGAAATATGATATTAATAATATGAATATTCATAGTGGAGGTCATAATATAATAGAAAATACTAGTGCTAATAATAGTGAAAGTGAAAGTGATATTGAAAAAGCATTAGATTTTCTAGATAATTGTGATAAACAAGTGATGGATGATGATATTGATCATACATTAGAAAGTATTCTAGAAAATGAAAAAATAAAAGAACAAGAACATAAACTAGATACAGATTTAGTAAATAATAAAATGCATTTTATGACTTCAATTCATACATTAGATGATGATAATGAAGATTTGAAGCTAGATGATATTATTGAAACACAAATAATAGAAAATACAGAATGTAGAAAAATAAATAATAATATAGATATAGACGATTTAATTGAAGTATTAAGTGATGTAGACAAAGATGCATTAACACTTTCTGATTTTGAAGATAATAGTATGAATAATCAATATTATTTAAAATGTGCAGATATTCCAGTTAGTCTTTGTATGATGGAAAAATTAGATCAAACACTAGATAATATTTTAGATGATGGATATAATATGAGTGAAACAGAATGGTTTTCAGTCTTCTTTCAAACTGCATTTGGTCTAGCAGTTGCACAAAAATATTTTAATTTTGTTCATAATGATTTGCATTCTAGTAATATTATGTTTAAATCTACTACATTAAAAAATCTTTATTTTCAAATAGGCAATCAAATTTATAAGGTTCCGACGTTTGGTAAAATAACTAAAATTATTGATTTTGCAAGAGGTACATTTAAACTAGGTGACCGTTGGATATTCTCTGATCAATTTAAAGAAGATGGTGAAGCCTGGGGACAATATGATTATCCTACAGATGGCACACTTAAAAATTGCGAACATAAACCTAATCCATCATTTGATTTAGTAAGACTAGGAACAACAGTTATACAACGGCTAGATGATGTACCAAATGTGCGTCAGTTTGTAGAAAGTATTACACGAGATGATTATGACAATTCGCTTTGCTATGAAGAAGATACATTTCAATTATATATAGATATTGCACACAATGCACATAATGCAGTACCAATTGAAGTTCTAGCACGTCCAGATTTTCATTGTTTCCAAGTATCAGCAGATCAAGTTCCCAAGGGTGTATATATATTTAAATATTGAACTTTTATTTATAATCTAGATATGGCATATTAGGTGATAATTGCCAAATTATATATAAAACACGTTTTGGAACTTGTGCTTTGCTACCTGGATTATTGATTTCAATAGTTCGTGTTGGTGTAAATTGTTTATAGTAATCTAGCAAATCTAAATTATGTGTTGTAAGTGATAAGTAAGTAATTCCGAGTTTTTCATAATTAGTTTTAGCATCTTCTAGAATAATATTCATAAGTTTGGAACCATAACCCTCGCCTCTAGAACATACTTTATGAATAAACATAAACCCACCATCTTTTTTATATAACTTTACAGAGATATATGCAATTATATTTCTTGTATCATGATAATATAATATTTTATAATGATTTGTCTTTTTTAATGCTTGAAAATCCTTAGACAAAGAAATATGTACTTTATAATTTTTACCAGTGTTTGTTTTACCTTTGCATAAGTTTTTTGTTTGTTGTAATAATGATTTAAAATAAGAATAACTAGCATCATCTACAACCTCCGCTAAAATCGGCAATTGGGAATGTTGAGATTGCTGTTTTTTTGTTTTTTTAATTTTAGACATATTGAATTGAAATACTTCTATTAAATATAGATATTCTAATATTTATTAGAAAATAGCAAAACTAGAAAATCTTATAAAAAATGATACATAAAATTCTAAAATAATGATTTACATCAACAACGCCGAACATGAACCTTGTTATGGACGCCGAAGCACGTGACCTTTGCCGAGAAGGCAAATACGATGATGCCGCTCTTAAAATGGCACAAACGTTTGCAGGAGATAGAGGCCTCCTTTTGTCTTACCGTCATAAAGACGACCTCACGGCAGTCCCTGGCATCGTGGGTAACTTGCACCTCTGCAGTCGTGGTTGCACATTTGATTCTGAAATAGGGCCGGTGTTTTGCTGGTTTTTGACAAACAAATCCAGCAAAAAGTACCTCACCGCCATTTTCCAGATTGGACGATGTGGCGAGCACAAGGTTTTCGGCTACCGCTTTACCACAAACCCAGAGCCAGCCCGCCCAACAAATGTTAAGTAAAAACTACACACTTACAAACCATTTTTTTTTAATTATTATACATATCCTTCCAAGGGTACTTTATACAGTACCATATCTAATACTTTTTATAGTAAATTACATCTAGTTATAAAACATGGAAAGAAATGCAATTAAATTAAAAAAAAAAATTGAAATAATTCATGTAATTAATTTTATTAATTTTATTATATATATAATTATTAAAATGCCAGCATATATTCCACCATTAGCAATTATTAAAAAATGGAGTTTTTATAAGTATTGTAATTGTTATAATTTTAATTGGGGTAAAATTGAGACTGAATGTTTTGATTCTATTGATGATGCTAATAAATCATATCATGAACGTGATAAAACTATTACAAATTATGATTCTAAACTGATATATGTTAATAAATTCTTACCAGATGTTATTAATAAATTTTTAATCCAAAATGCATTTCGTAAACCAGTTGTATTTATTACACCAACTAAAAAATCATTAGAAAAACTAGACTAAATATCAATGAATAAAAAAATTAGTTGCAAAATGCCTAATATTTTTTTATACCACGACAAACTGGACAGTGTTGTGTTAATTGCCATAGTGATATATTGCATGTATTGCAAAATGTGTGTCCATTACCACATTGAAAAAGAACCAAAGGAATATTATTTTCTAAGCAAATTGAACATTTACCATGTTCAGAATAACATTTTTTTGTTTTTCCAATTGTCTTTGACGTTCTAGTTCCAATTGTCTTTGACGTTCTAGTTCCAATTGTCTTTGACGTTCTAGTTCCAATTGTTGTTGACGTTCTAGTTCCAATTGTCGTTGTTGTTCTAGTTCTAATTGTCGTTGTTGTTCTAGTTCCAATTGTCGTTGTTGTTCTAGTTCAAATAATCTTCTGATGTCGTTAAGTTGTTGGTTATATCGTTGATATAAAGTCATACAATCAATACAATTACAATTTAGAAAATTATAAGAAATTGTAAGTTTCTTGCCTTGACCTTTAAAATTATTGATGATAACACAATACATTCTATATGTAATTGTTGTCCCATTGTCATTCAATAATAATGGATCTGTAGCAAGTGGTAAAGGAGTTCCTAATGGTGGAATTCCGTTTGGAAATATTCTTAATATCTTTTGTGTAATACAAAAATGATTTTCCATTTTTACAATTTTTTATCCGCTGTACTAGATAACTACAAATCAAGAAACTCTTGAAAAAATGTAATTATATTCATTAAGATAAAAACATTCATTTTTCTTTTATTTTTATTTATTTTTATTTATTTGTAAGATAATTTGATTGGCTGGTTATGCTGTTTTCGTGTAAAACCTATGGATAAAAATAAGTTTATATATTAGTTTAATTTAGATAAAATGACTGCAGGGGCATTAATTCAATTAAAATATGGCAATACAGACCGTATGGCGTTTCTTACTCTCAATCCACAGATAACACATTTTAAAAGTGTTTATAAGAAATATACCAATTTTTCAACCCAGTATATAACAGTTCAACCGTTGTTATCTAATGGTATTTTATCATTTGAACAAGATACTAAGATTACATTTCAAATTCCACGAGATGGTGATGTTATTCGTGAAATATATTTAACGTTTGAATTACCTGATATATATTCTAATTCAAATTATCAATTTCAATGGATAAAACGTATTGGTGAATATATAATTCGTTCGGTATCTTTACAAATTGATACAAATCAATCATTAGATACACATTATGGTGAATGGTTTCATGCAATTAGTGAATTAATGCTAGATGAAGGTAAAAAGGCTGGATATTATCGAATGATTGGTAATATAGTTGAATTATATGATCCTAGTAATGCATCTGGTAATAATGGTATATATCCAAATCATGCATTAATAGGTGCACCTAGTATTATTAATCGTAAAATATATTTGCCATTAAACTTTTGGTTTAATAAAATTAGTTCACTAGCATTTCCGCTGATTGCAATACAGAAAACAGTTATGAATTTAGTGTTTACTTTGCGACCAATGAAGGAATTATATACAGTTGTTGATTTTGGATTTACAGGTAGACGTGTTAAGCCATATAGACCATCACATTATATAGGAAATTTTATAACACCTGTAACTAGTGCTAGCAGTTTATATATAAATCCTCGTTTGGAAGTAAATAATATCTTTCTAGATACTGAAGAACGCAAACGCTGTGCATTAACCATACATGAATATTTAATTACACAAGTTCAGCGTGTTAATCAAACGTATAATACTAATACACAAGTAATTGTAGATTTAACTAATATTAATAAACCTGTTTGTCAATTAATATTTATGATTCGTCGTAGTGATATGGAAGATGTAAATGAATGGTGTAATTATACTAACTGGAATACGAAGCCTATACCACCGTATTCTACTGGATATATAAATCCATATGGTTCTGCACTAACAATTACTACGAGTAATATAATTTATTACAAGAATGAGAATTTATTAAAAGGTGCGGTTTTACGATTAATGGCAAATGAAATTACTATGGGAAGTTATCGGAATAATGATATACCTACAGGCACACAATTAAATGGTAAGGATTTTCTATTTTATAATTTAGTGCAAAATTACAATGCTAATCGTAATATGCCACCAGAAGGAATATATACTTATTCATTTTCACTAGATAATAGCAGTTTACAACCTATTGGTGCAGTAAATTTTTCAAGTATAGATAATAAGGATATATTACTAGATTTAACACCAATAAATCCATCAGAAGTAATGAATCCATTATATGGTTCATCTGCACCATATACTTATAACTATGTTGTAAATGTATTTGCTGTAAATTATGAAATATTAAAGATAATGGGTGGTATGGTAAATACAATGACTGCTAATTAATTTATCACTAAAAATTATCTTTATGACCATTTCTCTAGTGGTTTGTAGATATAATTTTTGTTTATAGTATTGTTTTATTTTATCATTATTTTATAGTTATATTTAATATATTCTAGAATGGTAAAAAGTAATAAAACATCACAAAATAAGAATAATCAGATTAAGAAGACTAAACAAAATATTTCTGTAAAAGAAAAAGATAAATCTAGGTTTGAAACTATTTCTAGCCCGCAAGATGCAGTTTCAAGTTATGAAGATATTATAGATTTGTTAAGTGTATCTCCTAGTGCAAGTGATTCTAGCAAGGTTAATTGGAAAGACCAGTTAAATGATTTTATTATCTTATTTTTGAAATATGGTTTTTTAGTAGGATTATTAACATTAAATTTTCTAGGTCTTTCAGTGTCTTTAAATTGTAATGCTGACCAAGAATTATTCACACGTGTAGCAAGTGCTGTATTTGCATTCTTCTTTGGATTTGTATATTTATTAATAAATTACTATACGTATAAAGTAATGTCGCAGGGGAAAATGTGTAAAATGAATCAAGAAAAGTTATTTCCTTTTAAAGTTTAATAGATTTTGTTATCCTTTAACCAGTTATTTATCTAATTATTAATTATCCAGTAAGATATAGATATTCTTCTGGTATTTGTGAGTTCATCTGGTTAAAATACTGTGCAAATTCTGCTTTAAATCTGCTATCATCTAGTTCAGGGTCTTGTGTAGTGGCTTTATTTATCATGCAGGTTTCAAGGTCATAATCGGCATATAGTTTACGGTCTCTTTCAATTTTATTAACACGAGCGAGAAATTTGTTAGTAAGTGTATCCTGGTCGCTGCCATATGTTCCACATACATCTAGATCAAATAGGTTAGGTGCAAGTTTTTTATTACATTCTCGTTGAAATGATACTGTAGGATCTTCTAGTTTCTTATGGACAACTAAATCTACAAATGGTATGTTTGTTGGGCATTTACTCTTTGATAAATGTTCTAGTGCTGTTTGTTTGTTAGGAAATCGTAAAGGGTTATTTTTACCATCAATTAGCATTCGTGAGTTGAATAGAAAATAATCTTGACCATTAGATACTAGATAATCCCAACAGGATTTAGGAATTACTACATCATCTAAAAATACAATAAAATTATCAATTACATTATTTTTTTCTCGAAGTAGTAATATAAGACTAATAAGAATAATAATTACTAAAATACACCCAGCAATATTTAAACTAGACATTCTTTTTTATTCTGTTTTTACTATTTTATTACTAGATATATTTCTATCAGTTATGCATTTCTTTCCATGTTTTATAACTAGATGTAATTTACTATAAAAAGTATTAACTACGGTACTGTATACAGTACCTTTGGAAGGATATGCAGTTAGAATTATTTGTTTTTATCTAGTTATCTTAGTATTTCAATATGTTGCTAAAAGTATTGATAAAAATATATAATTATAATCTAGTAATTGAATTTGTATTAGGCATATTTCTAATAGTTAAAGGAAAATGTATTTAGTTATTATGTTAATTGTTGTTGCGGTATTAGTTTTTTATAATGAATACCATAAAACTATGAATATTGCAGAGGTTGCTTTACTAGCAGTTGCTTTATTGGCTATTGTTCGTGCTTCTTTTAATTATATAAATATTGATAAAAATGGTTCTTTACTAGAGGGTTTTACAAGTAATACTAAAAAAACAAATATCAAAATGAGTAATAAAATGAAAAACAATCTAGAAGAGGTTCTAGAATCAACTAATTCCGAAGAATATTTTGATAGTGAAACAGATAAAGATATTGATAATACAACTGGGGAAACTCTTCTAGATAGATCTAGCCATACTAATAATAAAAAATACAAAATAAAAAATAATTTTAATGAATCAATTAAGGAATCAATTAAGGAATCAGGAAAAGTAGATTCAGATGCAGTATCTCAAATTAACAGTCTGCTAGGTATTAAATCTGAATTTGCTGATGTTTCAAAAAATAATACAGGAACAAGTTTAGATAGTATTTTTAAACCAGAAATAAGAATTGGTAAAAGTGCTAGGGATTATGAGGATAATTATAAACAAACAGTAAATTGGAATTTAAACCAATCATTGGGTCTAGGTGTTTTAACACCTAATAGTATTGCTTCTAGTTCTGCAGATATAAATGCTAGCGATGGTATGACATTTGAAAATTCTATGAAACCCAAAAACAATTTATGGAAAACTGATTTGGATTATATGGATACATCAATGAATTGGACACAAAGTCTTGATGATTTTAATAAAGGCAAATGGAACCCTAAATTATATGGTAATGCTAGTGATTATATAGATTATTATAATCCATCAGCATATGGGATGAGTACACCTACTAATAAATCTAATTTTACATCAGGTAAAACATCTAGTCAGAATAAAGTTAATTTTGAAAATGTGCCAGAAGCTACTACACTAGGTGATAATGGTGAAACAAAGAAATTATGTGGTGCATATGATGATTTATCACTTGAACAAAGCGGAAATTTAACTGTTAAAAACTATACTCAGGCTAAAAAATGGGTTCCTGGTTATACTTATGTTCCGCCTGTTTATTGGGATGTTCCACAACGTCATCGCAGTGTATGTAATCAAGCACAACCTAATTCTCGCAAACTTACAGGTTTAATTGACCGTGGTTTGCCATTGAATGTATTAGAATTAAATTCTGATGGTACTTATGCAGATACGGAAGATGATGTTTCTTTAACAAATGTTGGTAGTATTTTACCTAAATTTACTTATCAAGAAATGCCGTTTAGTAAACCATATGTATAAAGTGTAAATTATTAAGTCTTATTCTAAATTATCTAAATTATCTAAATTATCTAAATTATCTAAATTATCTAAATATATGCTAGAATATATTTATACATTAACTGGCTATATAGATATAGATGAATAAACAATTACTTAATGTAAATACAATTTATACATTACCAAATTATAAGAATCAAAATATTCATTTACCATTGGAAAATGCAAATACAGATATAGATAATGAAATGAAAATAGATAAAATAAATTCAATTATAAATAGAAATAATTCTACTGCTAGATATAAAATTTTAAAATATTTGGGTGTTGGTATAAGGGGTAATCTTTATTTAGCAACAGACAATAATAACCGTCGTTTTATTTGCAAACAGATACAGATACAGAATACACCTAAACCGGTAGTAAGTGATGATATGAGACAAATACAATTTGAATTGGAAATATTAAAATATTTATCTAGTAATCATATTACTCGGGAGCATATAAATCCATGTGTTGAAAATATTATAGATGCAAATACTATATATACTTTCTTTCCTGTATTTAATGGTTATTCCCTTTATCGTTTTCATCAGTATTTACTAAAGATGCCATCTGAAGATTATTATAAGATATTATTTTTTTTAATTAAATCATTATTTCATGCATTGGCTAAAATTCATGATACAAATATAGCACATCAAAATATTACTACAAATAGTATTCTAGTATCAACATTTGATACACCCCGTGAAATTAAAATAAAATTAACTGATTTTGCCCTAGGTTGTGGAATGCCTGAAAAATTTCCGAAACTAATTTCTAATGCATTAAATAAAGATGGTAATGGATATACTGATGTTTTTTATCAAATATCTAGTTGTCGTGAAAATCTTAAAGCACCTGTAAAAATAGATTCTAGCATAATATCAAGTTTGAAAGATTCCGATTATTTACAAATAGCACAAAAATCAGATATTCTTAATCTAGGTCTTATTATAATAAGATATTTGCTTTATTATGAAGATATTAATGAAAGACTTATTAAAATGTCTCCTGTAGCATTAAAAAGATATCTAGAAGAGAAAATATTATTTTCACAGAATACAAGAAAACAAAAAATAAATATGGATGATAAATTACCTAATACTGATGTATCTATAAAAACGAAACAGTTAATCCTAGCATATTTAAAAATTCTAAATCGCTTTATATTAGTAGAAACTAATAAAAGACGTTCATCACAATATATTCTAGATAAACTAATTATATATGAAAAATACAAAAATGATATTTTCTAATAACCATACATAACTACTAAAACACACTAAAACACACTAAATAACCACTTTTATTATTTTTATTATTTATCCTAATTTTGCGGTATAAATCCATTCTTCATCAGTTATTAGTTTATTATTAAGAATTGGTTTAAAAATATTTTTAATAAGTGTGTCAAAATACAATTTTGATAATTTAAAAGTTGTATCCATACTTTGACATTTATAGCCAACTTTATCATTTATTTCCATTAGTATAATATTATTATCTGTTGTTATTAAAAAATCACATCCGAAAACTTCAAATGCATTTTTTGATTGTGGATATATGCCAATTTTGCCTTTGATGAATCTAGATACATAATGTAAACAATCTTTTATTTTAGGTATATATATATTTAGATAATCATTATATAATACTGAATCTATAATATCAAATGGATATATCATTTCTTTATTATTTCCTCTTGCATGTGTATCATGGATATCTGCATTTTGATAATCGCCATTTTTATATGGTTTAACAGCTGTAAATACTTCATAAAAATCAAATATATTAGTTGCAATATATCCATCAATTAGTGCAACTAAAAAATATACTCGTAAATGCATTTTTTTACCTTCTAATAATAATGGATTAGTTATATATTCACTTACTATCACCTTTTCATATTTTCGTGTATTATCACGTGAATTTATTAATGATTTAATATCATCGATAACATAGATATCCTTTCCACTAAATGCACCTGTTCCTGCTGGTCTTACAATATAAACCACTTTTTTATTTTCGTCTCTATTTTTATTTGCACGTAATCCATCCATTAATTTATTATTAGTAATAAAATCATTAATATACCAGCTACGAGCCATATATTTTTCACATTGTTCTGGATAATATCTATTAAAATTAAAATATAGATTGGCTTTGTTAGTTATAATTATTTTATTATCATTTAGAATATTCATTAGATAACAGTTAGTCAAAAAATAAGTAGAGTCAAATTTCATATTTTCCATCATTTCAATCCATAATAAAAAAGGACGACTAGTATTACTAGAAACTTCATTTAAATCATTTCTATTTAAATAATTTTGTAATGTAGTGTAAATTAAACCATTGATTTTAGCAGCACTTATTATATATGTTTTATCATATCCTTTTAATTTTGTTGTTTTGTATCTATCATATGATCTTCTAGATGATACATTTTTTAAAGATTCAATAAAATTTTCATTTACAGATAATTTATATACTCTTCTAGAATCAATATTACTAATATATTTAAAATTTTCTGACATAACTATAAATATTTCATAATAAGCATTATTTGGCAAAATAATATATAATTCTTTCTTAACATTTTCACCTACTAAATTTACATATTTTAATATACTTTGCATTACTATATTTTTATAATAAATTTTATCATTTATGCTAGTTATATCTATACTTAATAAATCACCATCCTCCTCTATATCACCTTTTATCACATTACTAAAACCTATAATCACATTATTCATTTTAATTTCATAATAATATAAATATTCCTTACCATCTACACTTCGTTTATTAGTTATATTTATAAAATTCATCTTTTTAACACACTACTATTAATCAATACATTTTATTTATAATTTCAATTTCAATCAAAAAATAAACAATCCCAAAAAATAAACAATCCAATAAACAATCCTATAAACAGTCCAATAAACAGTCCAATAAAAAATAAGAAAAAAATAACAAATTACACCAATAATTCTAGGGATAAATTTACGATCGTGCATTTATAACATCCTCAGGAATTAGACCTTCTAATTCCATACTACGAATTAGCCGGGTTATTCCAATACCACCACCACTACGAGGAATAAACTTCAATGATAAGAATTCATTCATTTCCTGATCAACACGTGCTTTACCAAATTGATTATATAATGTCTTTGCATACATACCGCCAGAAATACTCTTAAAACGATTAAGCATGTCATCCTTATCACAGCTACGTTCAGCACTTCCAATAGTTTCCATTCCAGATAAAATAATATCCATTTTCTTCGCAGTCTTTTTATCATCATGACGCTTCATATTCCAAAATGGTGAAGTGTATTCTGGAAAATTCTTTAGGAAAAAAACTGGCATCTTACCTTCTTTATACAATATCATTTCTTCTTTACTTGTAATTTCTTGAACATTCATTTTATTAGCTATATCTTCATATAAACCTTCTGGAAAAGAATACCTCTTACCATATCCTAGATGTTCTAGCAACTCATTCTCCATCTTCTGCATCTCACAAAAATCACCCTTTAATTCAAACTCAAACATCGGAAAAATTAAATCATGCCGACCAGGAATAGGATTTTGCTCATTACGATAGCTAGTTGATACACAAAAGTATCCATTCGGCTTAGGATCTTTTAGTAATTCAAACTCTAGCCACATCTGACCCGTTTGAGGTAGTGGCCAATGTGATGTTGCATAATTATAAATACTAATTGTGCTAGGATCCTCACATGCTGCAAGAATACTAAGACGATTCTGTGTATGTACTTCTATATATTTCTTTGATAAGAAAAAATTACGAAGCTTATTCACTACAAAACTAAACTTATGTGAATTAATAATTAAGTTAGATGTCATTTTACACCCTTGAAGATTTACAATGAAAATTACTAGATTTAGTATAAATCATTATTCTTTAAATTTATTAATTTTTTTGTAACTACAGTATCCTTTAACCGAAACTGCTAAACATCATTAGCAGTCTTGGTTATTCAGATTAACGACAGAAACCAATAGGTTTTATCCCTTAAACGGTTATTGGCGTTAAACTGATAAAACTTGAAAAGAAAGGCATTACTGAAAAATAGTTAAAAAAAAATTATTATAAGAAAAAATGAAGAATGTGTTATATATTTATTAAAATTATAAAGTTGATTTTCTGCTTATTTGCCAAGTTGTAATGGCAGCCATTGCATCTGTATCTGTAGAAGGTGATAAATCTGTAGAAGGTGATAAATCTGTAGAAGGTGATAAATCTGTTTTGAATTATCCAATTATTTACTTTATGGAAACAGGATTATCATTGAAAACAATTATTAATATTACCTTGACACATACAACAATTTTTGATCCTACAACGTGTTATAATAAAATCTTTAGTGGTGGTAAATCTAAATATACTATAACTATTACAATTGGTGGAACAAAGAAAAATCCTCATAAGAATATCACAATCAAAAAATTGTTGCCTCTTTGTCCACTTTCTAAAGAGCCTTTTATTGAACCAGATATGGTTGAAAAATTAAGACTGGGTGGACATAGTGAATTTTTACAATCATTACCCGATGGTTGTAATGTAGTACAGGGATTTGCATTTAATTGTTATCAAGTGAATTTTACAGAGCATAGAAGATTTGATTTAAACCCTGTTCTTTACATACCTTATGCAAAAAGTGAAGATCGTCGTGCATCTGGTATTTATCTAGTTGCACCGATTCTTGATGGTCGAAAAATGCATCCTGATATTATCGAATCATTATACAAACGACTTGGAAATATGGATATTGTAAAAATTATTGCAGAACATTATTTTCATCAATCTGCCAGCGATTTCAATTTTTACATGGATAAAACTCAGCTTCAACCAGATACACTATATAGCAGAAAATCGCTAGTTAAATTATTTAAAGAGGGAAAATTAGAAATTGGAATCACATCTGGTAGTAAGTATCATGATACACTTGGTTTGGATGGATCTTTAAATGGTATTATGATACTATCACACGATTCATATAATCATGTATCACCATTTGGTAAAAAATCCTATCTGAAACAGATTTTTACAACATGTGATCAAATGATAAAATTTAGAGAAATGATAATAAAAGAATTATTTAATCATAAACAGGATAGTCATGAATCTCTTATTCATGAATAGAAGATTTGGTTTTTTTTAACTTTTTAATTTATTTACTTATGTAAGAGAATAACACAAAAAAATACGTATAAAAAATGTCATCAGAAGATTCAAATATATCAAAAGATATAAATTTTTGTTCTTCTATTCCAATTTTAATGAATGCTAGTGGATGTCATTGTCGAACAAAACAACAATTAGATAACCTTATTGAAATAGGTGGTTTAACTACGATAATTACTAAGACTTGTACAATGAAAGCTAGTCGTGGTAATAAAGAACCGTCATTTCTAGAAATAGATGATTCTACTAGTATTAATTGTTTAGGTATGTCAAATTTAGGTTATAAATATTATCGTGATCTATTTCTAGAATATCATAAACGTGGTATTAATTATATAATTTCGATTGATGCTAGTTTACCAGATGATCTTCTAGCGATGCTTTCCGATTATGATACTTATATATCTGCTTTAAAACGTGCTGAAACAGTTAAAATGGATATTATTGTTTTAGTGGAAATTAATTTTAGTTGTCCTAGCATAACTTCATGTCATGATAAAACATCACATAAACGCATATTAGCTTATGATATTCTAGCATTATCACGAATTTTAGAAGGTATTGCTAGTATTGAATTAGTTAATTTACAAATAGGTTGTAAATTATCACCCTATTTAGATAAAATACTTCTAGAAACTGTTGCTGATTTACTTATCACATATGCATCTCGTGTTCATATCAAATATATTGTTGCTAGCAATAGTATACCTAATGGTATGGTAATAGATACTAATACAGGATATCCTGTATTATCTAATATCACTGGTGGAATTTCCGGTAAAATTAATAAATACATCGCAATTTCTAATGTTTGGCAATTTAATAATATATTTAAAAAATCAACATTAATGGGATCTACAATTGATATTATAGGTTGTGGTGGTATAGAAACCGTTTCTGATATACAAGAATACGTATTGGCGGGTGCTAAAGGCGTACAAGTAGGACATGCATTATATACTGGTGGTGTTAATATCATTACAGAGTTAAATAAGAATTTACATTCTAAAATATTTATTAAATCCAAATTATAAATTCATTCACAACAGTTAATAAAAAATAAAAAAATATCTAGCATTAGTTAAAGTAGCAGTAAAACAGGTAGTGCTAGGAACTCAATTCAATAAGCCGGCGGGCAGTTCTCTCTGGTGTATCTTTTCTATTAGATTTAGAATAAATAATATTCCAATAATTATTAATTTTTTCAAATAATGGTTTAAATACAGGGTTTCCTGTATCATTAGTATCATTAGTATCCATTAGAAAAATATTAATTTGATAGAATTAGATAGAGAGAAATAAAGTTAGTTTATTGTTTTAGAGATTTTATAATCAATTTTTATGTAATTTTTTATTATTTACTGGTAAATAAACTTTTCTAAATAAATAGAAGAGAGTTTAACATATTCTAATCATGATAAATAAAAAGACTAAAAAAAATAAAATACATTCTAGAAAACATACTAGAAAACATACTAGAAAACATACTAGAAAACATTCTAGAAAACATACTAGAAAACATACTAGAAAACATACTAGAAAATATTCACAAAAGATATATAAAACTGAAAATCAAGGTACCCATCAAGATACTAGATCTCAAAAAGATATAAATTTTTTTAAAACACTTAGTTTTGAGGTTCCATTACTTAAATATAGAGTTACAAAAAAAGAAATTGAAGATATGAAGAATGATAAAACAGAAAATTATAAAAAGCAAATAAATAAATCTGATTACAATCCAAATAAAAATTTTAAATTTAATTTGGATGAATTTCTTACAACCTATAAAATGAAAAATATAGAACCTAGTCTATCATATTTATTAATGGAGAATTATTTATTACAAAAAGATAAAATAAATTACAATAGTTTTTTTAAAATATGGAATAATAATAATTTTAATTTATTTCACGATTTAATTCATTGTGATGATCCATATTTTAAGGGTAAATATGATATTAGTGATAAATATGATTTTTTTATACCATATGTTTATGATATAAATATATATGATGACATATATAATGATTTATTCAAAAATATTCTAGAAACTGATGATAAAGTAATGAACCCAATGAACCCAATTAAGATATTATCACCATTTATGGAAGATACAGGTTCGACTTTACATTCTATTTTAAGATTATTAACGAAATTTAATGTATTATTTTCTGGATATACAATAAATAAATATGCATATAATGGATTTAATGAAATGGTTAATTTATATGATTTTAAGAAATTACCAATAGAAGGCAAATATACTAATAATATATATACAACATATACAACATATACAACATATACAACATATACATCACAAAATAACAAGCAACCTAATAAAGATAATAAAGATAATAATATAATAAATCTGTTTTATGGTGAATATAATAGTAAGGATTTGCCAGATAATGATCTAGATATAATTATATCTGAATTGCCTAATTGGAATCAATTCTATATAAAATTAAATTCTAGTATTGATGAAAATCAGTATCAAAAACAGTATATTCATATTTTTTTACAGAAATGTTATAATCAATTAAAAAATAATGGTTATTTAATTCTACATATTAATACAATTACACGAGGTAATATGACATTCATAAATAATATAAAAAATATAGTGCCAAATTTGAAAATTATTAATACAATTAGGTTATGTTGTAATGATGAAATAAGAGATCATGATAATTTTATTATAGTATTACAGAAAAATCAAGAATTAGATAAAAATATAGATGATACATCGAATTTATCTAAAAGATTAATAATTAAAAATTTTAAATTATCACCAGATAGAACAATTAAAATAGTATATGATAATTGTAAAAATATAACAAAAAATTATTTTGATTGTAATAATGGGTATTTACAAGAATTAGATAATAAAATGGATTATGCAAAATACATAGACATTAAAAATCAAGGATATACAAAAATAATAATGATATTAACATATGCACCCGCAAATTATAAATCAGTATTTGATTCTATAAAAATATTGGATTTAGAATTAACAGTAATCTTTATAATGGATTATTTAAATTCACAATTATCATACATTTTAGAAAATATGTTATATGATTTGAAAAATAAATATAATTTCCAAGTTCTACTTTTAAATCATGATGAAACAGATAAATATATTGATACAATAGATAAAATTACAACTTTTATAGATTATAAAAATAAAATTAGTAAAGATTTAACAAATAGTATAATAAAAATACATAGAGAACATTTAGAACCCATATTTAAAAATGTTAAAACTGTATGGTTTTCTGGGACAACAAACGATGTTGTATATTTATGTAATGCATTTCCAGAAATAGAATTTAAATTTCTATTTTTTTTTCACTATGAAGAAATTATAGAAACTGAACAAATATTAAATTATATTAATTTGAAATTAAAAAATTTAAAAATATATATTCCAGTATCACCATTCAAAAAATTTCCTGATATAGATTATGATAGTGATAATCAATTTCCAAATTATGTATTTTACTATTCAACATTTTTAAAATATGCTGAAGATGGTGATCTAGTATATTCTAATTATTTTCTTAATTATAAAGATTTATAACACAATAAATAACAACTAAAATATCCCTTAAACGACTAAAGGTGTTATAACACCTAGGAGTTGAGGGATGCAATACAGTGCAAAACCGTAGGTTTTGTACGCTATCCGCATAACCAAGACCTAAGGATTTTTTAAATCCTGGTCGGTTAAAGGATATGAATGGTAAAAATAATTTTTAACAATAAAAATAATCATATATTCTTTTACTAATTACATTACCAATTCGTCGTTTTTGTTTATCTGTTTCGCATAATGTAATTTGTGATAAAAGACTTTCTTTTTCATCTAGTGTTTCTAATATATTATAAGCATCTAATAATTTACGTATAGTAGGATAATGTTCCGCAATTTTAACTGCAATTGCATTACTAACACCTGGAATACCACATAAACAATTTATATTCCATAATTGTGGTGTCATATTCTCTTTTTTATTTTTTTTTATACTAGCTAGATATATATTTGATATCACATCTGTAGATACATTTGTAGATAAATTTGTATTTATTGTTTCCTGTATTGTTTTTGGTATCGTTTCCGGTGTTGTATCTAGTATTAATTCTCGAGATGATTCTATTTCATGTGTTGTTTGTAATGTATTTACTTGTGGGAAAAACTCTTTATAATCTTTATTAAGTCGATCATGTAATCTAGATATCATATCTAATGTTTCCTGTAATGAATATGTTCTAATTATTGGTATAGTATCACGAAAAATAGAACTAATAATACTACCCGCTAACATAACTTTATCTTGTGGTAATCGTAAATCTGTAGGGATTCCTTCAATTAAATACGCAATTTTAACATTTTGTTTTTGTTGGGATAACAGTCTTAATTTCTGTTCTTTATACCTGCCGTCTTTAATACTAGCAACCATATCACATACACATTTTCTTTCAATAATTATTTCATATGTTTTATTATCTGTTGCTAAATGTTGTATAATTATATCACCCACAGAAAGATTTTCTGTTTTGTATTGTATAGATGATACAGCAGAAGATTTAATTAACTCAATAATTTTAACTTCTCGATTATCTAGAATTAACATTTTATAAATATAAATTTATATGTATATATTCTAGATTCTAGATTCTAGATTCTAGATTCTAAATTCTAGATTCTAGAATCTTTTTATATTGATATCTGTCATATGTATTAGATAGTAAATATGAAAAAGTGAAAAATAAAATATGAAAATTAAATGATTGTTAATCTAGATGCTAGGATGCTAGGATGCTAGGATGCTAGGATGCTAGGATGCTAGGATGCTAGGATGCTAGGATGCTAGGATGCTATTCTACAGAAACATCCATAAATCCATCATATTCACCGACTTCTACATTAACATCTGCAATTGAGAATTTAACTTCTCCACCGTTGCAGTATTCGCTAGTTTTAAAGTATTTTGCGATATCGGGTTCAGATTCAGCTTCTGTAGATATATCTTCTTGTATATTAAGAAGGTCTTCATCAAGTAATAGAGTAGAATCGCCGGTTCCACATGTAGGTATTTGTCCAACCATGATATTACTAGATACGCCTTTAATATTATCAAATGCACCAAATAATGATGCTTCTAGAAGTTGATCAGTAGTTTCCTCGAAACTAGCTTTAGCAAGTGGACCGATATTTTCTTTTTTAATACCGTGTCGGCTAATAGACATTATTTCAAAGTTCTGACACATTTTATCACAAAGTAAATCTAAATGTCTAGGACTCATTTCAACTTCAGTGCTTAGTAATAATTGTGTTAGTTGATATTGTATTTGAAAGCGTGCCGCCTCAATACCAAATACAGCATACATTTCATTAGGATCATTACTATATACTCGTGTAGAATCTACACCATTACAACATAATACATCAAATAAATTAGTTCCATCAGTAGTTAATGTATATTCAGATTTACTAATAAAACTACCGTTTTCTTTTATAACAATCTGATCCATTTTTAATTCAGATGGTAATGGATATACTTTAGTAATACCATCAATACCTTTAATAACAACTTTATTAATTTCTTCAATCTTATCTTTTAAATATTCAATATCATCTTCAGCTTTTCCACTCTGAAAATCCATTCTTAGCCGGAATACTAATTTAGATGCATTATCATCCATAAACATCATTGACGCTTGTGGATAATTTACCTTTAAAACCTGATTAATATCTTCCATAGTAATTTTTCTATCAATAATCTTACGACGATCAAATTCCATTCGAATAACCCATGGATTTTCAGGTATACTTGCAGAATTAGGTTCTAATTCACTGAATACACGATATATTTGCATAAATTCACGGTCTTCAGGTAAAACCATATCAAATTCATTATTAGGTTCTAAATAAATTGCGGATGATTCTAGAATATCACCAATCATTGTAATTTCAATATTATTACGGACTTTTTCAGCTAAGTCTTTATTGAATCGATGTTTTTCATCGAGATATATAAATAATTCTGGTGTTTTAGGATTTTTGGTATTATTAAGTAATTCACCTAAACGGGGAACACCTTGATTCACTGCTGATTTTTCACCCACACCTGCCCGGTGTGTTCCCACTAGTTTACTATCCTAGGGGCTGGAACGTACCTTAAGCCCTTAGATGCGAAACATCTAAGAACCCATACCTTACCGTTCTCTGCAATGGAAACATAGATAATAACCTTTATTACTATATATTGGGTTTGATTGGTTATTATCCTTAGCTTCTCATCACAGGGTTAGCCTACACATATTAGTTTTTACCATTGGAGCCGGTCATTACCCGGGTTCTCTCCTAGAGTTTCCAACTAGGAGATGGTATAATACGTACTTTTTAAAGAGGCTTTCCCTGTTCCAGGTATGTCGCAGAAGATAACTTATCTATCTTCCACTAGGCAGCGTAGCCTTTTCAGCCTGCCTATCCCACTCAGCATATGGGTGGTGAAACCCAATCTTTAAGTGGAAAGTATCAAATTGAACTAATAAATCACTTGTACAGAAATGTTTAGTAGTTGCAACAGTTAAATCATATACAAATCGTTTTTCTTCGCCATTATATATTTTAGAAGTTGGTAATATTTCATTAATACTTAATATTTTTTTAAATATAGTATTTTGTAATTTTTTAATATTATTTGAATTAATAGTCAAATAGTTATTTAATCTTTCTTTTTTTGAATTTATTGTTAATTTAAATTTTTCATTGAATAAATTATTATAATATCTATTAATATATAAATTGTATATATATTCCTTTGCATTTGGAAACTTTATAAGATTTTGTTTCTTTTTATGTAAAGTCCAATTAATATTAAATCTATTAAGTATTAAACCTATAGTTTGAAGCATCTTATAACCTACAGATGATACAATTATACTACCTTCTTGACTAATATGTCCATCACCACTAAAATATCCACTAATTAATCCTTGTAGAAAAGGTTTTGGAGCTTGTAATACCCATAATGGTATTTCTTTATCCTCGCAAGTTTTTCCAAAAACTTTACCTATAAATTCCGCAAATAATGTTGATTGGAAAATATGGTCGTAAGATTTCCATTGTTTTTTAATAGTATATTCATTTCCATTATCATCTTGTTTTATTTCTGTAATATCTTTCTTATTTGATTCTACATATCTATATCCAATATCCCATTTTGCTAAATATTGTTTTATTGGTTCAATAAAACTAATCTCTTGCTTACTAATAATAATTCTATATTCATTAGACATACCATCTGCTAGATATGCACCAACAAAATATCCAAATTCAGCATTTAGTTCAATCATTGCAGGAATATGAGTATGACAAGATCTTAAACTCTTAGGATAAACACATCCAGATTTAATTTTATCAAAACTATTAGTTCCTTTAAAACTTTTATCAGTATTATAAGGGATATTAAATGTTATTCCTTGATTATTATTAAACCAATTTTTATCTTTTGTAGTTTTCATTATATTTAATGCTTTTTGCATTTCATCTTCAAACATATATTCTCTTGGTGATAAATATTCTTTCAAATCTAAATGCGTATATTCATTAAAGCTATCATCTATCTCTAGCCCTTCACAAACTGGTAATAAATCACCAACCTGCAGTTCAGAGCCATTGATTCCAATAATCTTATTTTGGGCTTCGTTATAGACTAGGAATGACTTTCCTTTAGTTGCTTTTACTATACGACCACATTCTAATTCTACTTCTAGAATAGTTTCACTTCCATCTTCATTCACTACAGGATGACGGGTAATTGCTTCTAGCTTAGTCCACATCACCTTTCCATCTTCATCGCAAGAATAGGCACGCCAATCATTACCATCATCTAATGGTATATATATTTGTTTTCCATCATTAATATATTGAATCTTCTTCTTTCTTTCTGAATCTGCTAGACACTCATTATAATATGAATCTATAAACTCACCAATCTTTGGTGTTATTATATCTCCATTCCTAGAAATTAAAATTTCTGTTTCCCAATCGACACTGTGAAGCGTCATTTGTGTAGTTTTCTCTCCTAGACTCTGTGCTGCTAGTGGACCGACCATTTCACCACCTTCAGCTAATGAATATTTATAACGTGTTTTGACGGCATTTATGATATGCATAAATGCAATTCGATTAAATTTCTTATCACGTAAGAGAATTTTAGGTGCTAGATTATTCCACATTAAAATTTCACATCCGATATTGCGTTGACCTTTTACACGTGTATATTCAATTAAATTTTGAACTTCATTTATTATTTCTAATGGATGTAAATCTGATTTACCAATATCTGCTAGTTTAAACTGTTTAGCAGTATTTGTGATTAGCCGTTTAAAATTAATAGGATAATAAATAACAACATTGTCATCTAATTTTCCAAATTTAGCATAAATTTTATGAAAATCTGTTATTAATTCTTCTAAATTTTTATTATATTCTAGCATCTTATCACGCCAACCATCAATCTTTTTCATTTTATTGATTTCAGATGATTGAACATAATCATATTTTTCAGTAGGATCTAAATAATAATCACGTTTTAGTTTGTCTAGTGTAATCTTAATAAAATCAACACCTTTCTGAATTTCTAGATTTACAGATTCAAAACCATCATATCCATAACAGAATTGAACAATATCATTATTACTACTTCGCACTGTCATATCATGTGCAACTTTTAAATCTTCCATCGATTTAACGAGTTTTCTTTGTAGATATCCTGAACTAGCCGTTTTAACAGCTGTATCAATTACACCTTCACGACCCGCCATAGCATGAAAGAAGAATTCCTGTGGATTTAGACCATTTAAGAAATTAGATGTAATAAAACCTCGTGATTCTGCACTACCTTCATAACGTGGATAATGTGGAAGAGTACGATCAGTAAATCCTTTTGGAATATCCTTTTTACCGTCAATAGCTTGAGGTCCAACTAAACACATCATTTGTTGTATATTAATATCTTTACCTTTAGAACCACTAGATATAATATAATTTACCCGATTTTCTAATGTTAAATCTTTCATAATAGATGCCTTAAGAGCTTCTTCTGTTTTACCTGCAATCGCTGCTATTTTCGTGTCATATAACTTATTTAATCCATCATCAACATCTTCTAGAATATTAAGATGTACTTTCTTTGTTAATTCAACTATATCACGTTTTGATTGTAAAATTACTTCCTCATTCTTCTTTCGAATCTCTTTTGGAACAATTAAATCCGAAATACCCACACTGAAACCACTTCGAACAATATAACGAGTAATTAAACGTTGTAAATCATTTAAATAACGTGTTGCTTCTTTATGTCCATAATCATTATATATTTGATGTAAAATATTATTTGACGCTTTCTTTTCAACTTGACCTTTTTTTAAAATTCCATCCTCAATTACTAATGTTTTTGTAGTATATGTAATAGGAGGTAAAATAATAGAATATAATTGTTTACCAGTCCATTTAAATAACTTTTCCTTTTGAACAGCAGGATCTGGTAATACACCATTAAATTTTTCTATTCCTACTAACATATTCATAAATTCCTGTTGTGTGAAAAATACATTATCATCAGTAATCTTAAAAAGTCCTAGCAAATTATCTTGTGCCGGCTGAATAATCGGTTTATTCTCACTAGGACTAATTATCATCTTCGAAACCGCAGCTAAATACTTTATCTCTACCGCTGTTTGCAAACTTACACATGAAAAGGCATTCATTTCATCGCCGTCGAAATCTGCATTATATGGTTTACAAACATCCACATTAAGCCGAAAAGTATTACCGGTCATAACACGAATACGATGTGCCATCATACTCATTTTGTGTAATGATGGCTGACGATTAAATAATATAATATCACCATTTACTAAATGACGGTTTACAGTATCACCATAATCTAAAACAATTTTACTAGTATCCATATCATCTAGAATAGCTTGTTCCTTACCACTATTCATCTTCTTAATGCTTTTTGCACCTGGATATACCCTATTACCATTTCTCACTAATTGATACATTTTATTAATGTTATACTTATTTACCACCTCCGGAAATGTCAAATTCATAGCAATATTATACGGCACACCCAACTCTTCAATTGTCAAATTTGCATCTGGACTAATAACTGAGCGTGCACTAAAATCAACACGTTTACCCATCAAATTATTACGAATTCGACCCTCTTTACCAGATAAACGTTGACGTAAAGTCTTCATAACTCGCCCTCCACGAGTCATTGATTGGGGAATGTCTTTAATTTCATTATTGAAAAGTGTTATAACACTATGTTGTAAAGTATCAGTATATTGTTTGATAACTTCGGGTGATACATTTACACCTTGTGCCATTTTATTACGCAACATTTGACTATATTTAATGATATCATAATACTTGTTTGTAAGATCATCTTCACTACGCTGACTATTATATTGTCTTACACTAGGTCGTACACTTGGTGGAACTACCGGTAATACTGTAATAATTAACCAACTAGGCATACACCATTTCTTATTAAAACCCATTACTAAAGCATCATCCTCAGTTATACGCTTGAAAATAGCTAAAACAATTTCTGCATTCAATTCTTGAGTTAAATTAATGGGATTTTCACCGGTTTCATAACGCCATTCAGCACTAATAGTAAAATCACGTCGTAGCTTACTATTATATTTGCTAGGTTGAATTGCACCACATCCGCCATTATCAAAACGATTATCACCCTTTTTATCAACTGCACCACAAGTTTTAACTTTCATACAATGTTTATAAATTTTTTCAAAGCGATCTTTGTAATTACCTTTTGTATTTGCAACAATATTTTTAAATTGTTGATGTTCTTTATTAATTAATAAGCGACTACATTTGATACATACACACCGTAATATTTTAATAATATAATCTTCAAATTGTAAATTAAAAAGCGGTTTAGGTAATTCTATATGTCCAAAATGTCCAGGACAATTAACATAGGTCTGCTCACAAGTCTTACATTTCAACCGTGGTTCAATATAACCCATACGTGGATCAAATAAACCATTAATACGTGGATCACCATTACTATCATATAAAGCCTCAACATCAATTTTAACTACTGATTTTTTTAATATCATTTCTGGACTATATACACCAAATTGTACCCCATTAATAAATCCAATTTCATAGTTAGAATCGAAATCACGTTTAGACATTCTAGTAATGATCAACTTATATTATACGGGGGTATGTGATATATCTAGTAATTTCTTATATGTTAAGAATATTTTTATATTAATTTAATAACTAAATAAAATATTTTCATTTTTATTTTCTTTTATTTTCATTTTATTTTCATTTTATGTAAAAAGACATAAAGAAAAAAGAAAAAATATTAAATAATATGATTACATACCTGGATATTCTTGTGGTGCACTAAGATTTCCTGCACGACCTTTAAATAATTGCATTTGTTCAGGTGAAATACATACTTGACCACGATCTGTAGAATATTGTGATCGACAAGCACCACCATAATTATTTTTTGCAAAGAGAAATAGGTGTTTTTCACCATTAGGTGTTCCATCAACACTAGGGAAATGTTTGTTTGCTGGATCTGTTGTTAATTTAATATCATCCCCTACAGGAGATGTAAGAAAAACATCACCCATAAGAGGTGCTGTTACCATATTATTTGGTAGACGAATTCCATCATATGTTCCCATAGGGGATATTTGTGAATTTACATTCATATAATTATAACCATCACAACCTGTATTACTACCTGCAACTGTAGCACTATCTGCTACTCGCATTACATAATTAAGAGGTGCATAACCACTTACACCAGTAAAACCTTCATAAAGGTTAGATATAGCAGATGGTTTAAGTTCCATCCAACAAAGAAATAATATAATTGTAAGAACAACTATTACTATATATAAACGTGTACGGCTATTAGGAATACTACCAGCATATAAAACTGCTAGAATAACTAAAATTAATAAAGGCAATAAAATATTCATGCTTATCTACAAATAAATACCTGTTATTTTAATTACTCTTTTATAATTTTATAACTATTAATAGCTAAGATTTTATTTATGTTAAAATCTAAATGAACCTATATCCTTTAACCGGTTTTGAATTTTTAAAAAAATCCAAAACGGTTATACGGATAGCGGTGAAAAACTAAAGTTTTCCACCTTTATTCCATCCCTAATTTTATGGCGTTAAAACGCCAATAACCGTTTAAGGGATATTTATATAATTTATACATTTCTAGCTAAATTTTTTAATATTTTAACAAAAAAATAATTAATAAAAATTAAAATTAAAATTAAAATTAAAATTAAAATTAAAATTAAAAAAATAGTTTAAAAAAGTATATAATCTCTAGTATATATTATTAGCTCATTAGATATACTAGATTAAAAACTAATTATAATGGAAGGTAATTTAAAGGCGAATTGCACAGAGCTAAATAATTCATTTAATTTATATTACCATGCACCTGAAAATAATGATTATTCTTTGGAATCATATATTGAGATTTTATCTTTTAATTCAGTAGAAGAATTTTGGGTTCTAGATAGATTTGTACGTAAGGATATGATTGAAAATGGCATGTTTTTTATAATGGTAGATCCTGTATTACCTATGTGGGAAGATAAGCATAACATTAAAGGCGGTTGTATCAGTTGGAAGATTGACCGTAAAAATACTTATAAATTCTGGATTGATATAGTTAGTCATTTTATTACTGGTAATTTAGGTAGTATTGGTCAATATGTAAATGGTGTTAGTATAAGTCCAAAAAAGAATTCAAATATTATAAAGTTATGGTTAAAAGAAGAAATTAATGTTGAAGATTTTCAGATGCCATCAACATTAATGTTAGATGATAAAATTATTTTCAAATCACATAATAATAATATAGATAAAGATAAAACTAAAAGAACATCTGGACAAACTATAAATTCATATAGATATACTGATAGTAAATATCATCGAGGAACATACTTATCATAACACATTTTTCTTATATACATTTTTAATGCTTTATTTTTACATGTTTTATTGTTTTTACTTTTTCTAAATTATATAAATATATATTAAATAGTATTACTAACTTTTTAAGATGGATGGAATAAATATTTTATTAAGTATAATATTTTTAATAATTATAACATTTATTGGACTAGTGCGAACACAAACAATACCTGGCACCTTTGTCTGTTTTATACTTTTAACAGTTATTGCATATATCACTATATATATGTTTTCTGCATAAAGATAAATAAAGATAAATAAATATAAATAAATATAAAGCTAATAAATACTGGTTTATTCTAGATTAAAATTTTATTATTTTAAAGCAAGAAATAAATATGTCTACGACAGTATCAAATTCAGATAATGCAATTACAACAGGTACAAAGGATTTTTCTAAATTCTTATTTCATCTTTGGACATCAAAGACCCAGCCTCTTAAATATTTAACTGAATTATTAAAAGATTTATTAACAGAAGGAAATTTAGAGTGTAATTCTGATGGTATTAAATTATTATCTATTGATTCTGGGCGAACAGTTTTAATTCATATGAAATTATTTAAAGATGGCTTTGAAGATTATAAATGTGAGCAACCTATGATTCTAGGTATTAATTTAGAAAATTTCTTTAGAATTATTAAAAATTTAGAAAATCAAGATACACTTAAATTATTTGTTTCTAAAAATAATGTTAATCGTATTGGTATTGAAAGATTTAACAAAGAAGAAAATATTAATAATACCATTTTTCAAAGTCTAATTGATATTCCAGTTACACAACGTGATATTCCTTCACCAACATTTAATTCAGTTATAATTATATCTAGTGCTAGATTTCAAAAAATATGTCGTGAAATTAGTAATTTTAGTGAAAAAATAGAAATTATAGTTGCAAATAATACTTTAATTTTTAAAGGATGTAATGAAAGTGCAGCACAAGAAATACAAATTAAACCAACATCAAATGGTATGCAATTTGAAGCAAATACACCCAATGAAATAGTTCAAGGTGTATTTAAATTAAAACATTTAGTTCAATTTAGTAAATGTGCTAATCTTTCAAATACTTTGAAAATTATGATTAAAAATAATTATCCAATTGTTATCTCTGCAGAAATGCCAGGTTTAGGGTTTATTAGATTATGTCTAGCACCTGATGTTGAAGAAGAATAATTTATCGCCCTTAAACGGTTAGTGACATTTTAACACCTATCCTTTAACCGATTTTGGATTTTTTGAAAATTCAAAACCAGTTAAAGGATAAATAATCGATTAAAATATATAATTTACAACTCATATATTTTAATCAATATAATTTTATATAAAAAGTTTGATAGCAATAATTTATTTAATTTATTTTATTTTATTTATTTTATTTTATTTATTTTATTTTATATGATTTGCCAAATTGCATAACAATTTGCCGTCGGCATAGGTTTATGTCAATTGGCAACTGACATTTTATTAAATTAAATTTTATCTATTTTTGAATTTTAATGTATTTTTTAGTTTTCTAGATTTCTAATTTCTAATTTCTATTGTTGTATTGACTATTTCACAATGAAAAAACACTTTTAAAGATTTTCCGGTTTTGGATTTTTTTAAAAATTCAAAACCGTTTAAGGGATAATAGCAAAATCTTTTTTACATTCAAAAACAGCAATTGCCATACAATTCTAATTATGCGGTTATTTACTGTGTAGAAAGGTAAATGCAAAAGGTAAAATGTAAAGGAACAAAAAATTGAAATTAGAGATTAATACTTATTAAATAGAATACTATTGAAAATAAGAGTGCTTGGATAATATTTTTTTCTATCCATGGATAATTATCTAAACAAGATAGAAGCTTATTAATCAATTTAGAATTTAGAATATAGAAAACCATACCAAAAAGTAGGGATTTTAATGCTACATCTTTGACTACAAAATTAATATGATATGATTTATTAGTATTTATTTCATCATTATAATCTAGACGGATATTAGACGTCATTTTATATATCTATTTTATTACAATATTTTTCTATTTAGAATACTTCAAGACAAATATAAGAAATTATAAAGAATAAACCACCATAAATTAGTTTTTTAAATTTTTTCATTTGCGGTGAAATATCATCTAAAGGTAGAAAATTATTAGTCATACTATAAACAACTAAATAACCAATACAACTTAATAATAAAGCCAATAGTATATTACGAGTATTACGTGATTCAATTACTAGGGATCCCTGAAAACCTTCTTCCATATTCTCACTATCATCACTATTATTAGATAATTGTTTATTAGAGTTTACTTCTTGATTATCATCACCATCATCACCATCCTCACCATCCTCATCATCCTCACCATCATCACCATCCTCACCATCATCTACCACCTTTGGAATATTTTTAAAATTAGATAAACTAGCAAGTGGCTTACCTATATTTGTATTTGTATTTGTATTTTGTGCTTTTGTATTTAATTCTCGATTTGGTAATGTTTCCATTGTTGAGCTTGTATTAAATCGTGTAGTTGTAGAATTATTCATTAATTTATTAGGAACTGTTATATTTGATTTTCCCATATTTTTACTAATTTGATTTGAAGATACCATATCAGAAGCCATCATTGTTGTTGTTGGATTCATAATTTTATCTGGCATATTAAAAGGTTTTTCGTTTGTAGTTATTGGCATTTCATCATCAGGTGTCTTATTATTATATTGATTATTAACCGATGATAATTTTAATGAAGCATCAGGAATTGATAAATTATCTTTTGAATAATTTACAGCCTGTTTTAAATTAGCAATCATTAATTCATCATCCACAGTAAATGATGTAAAACCTTCTGTAAATTTAGAACTAATCCCATATACCATCTTTTTAGTTTATAATTATTTCTATTATAGTAAAATATTATTATTTAATCTTCAAAAACTACTACTTCTAAATCATCTAATGCCTCATAATCAATGCCATCATCACTTTGTTCTGCCTCTGAATCATTATCCTCTATTTTATCAATATCTAGCACCGGTTCTTGGTCTTCAACTGGGGCTTCATCCAGATCTGGGTCTTCATCCGGGTCTTCATCCGGGTCTTCATCCGGGTCTTCATCCGGGTCTTCATCCGGGTCTGGGTCTTCATCCGGGTCTTGGTCTTTTTCTTGTGTTGGAATCAAGTCTTGCCTTTCTAAAACTATATTTTGTTCTAGCATAGATTTTATTTTTAAACCTTCTAGATTACCTTCTAGATTACCTTCTAGATTACTTTCTAGATTACTTATTTTTTTTTTACTTTCTATTATTTGTATCTTTTCAGGTATATTGTTATTTATTCTTTCTAGCATTTGTTGTTTTTGAATTTCTCTTTTCATTTTTGATTCTTTTATCATATTACTATGATTTGCAAAAAAATTATCATCATCTAATAACCCTCGTAATGTGCTATTTTTAACTAAATTAAATAATGTTAATCCTTTTTTACTTTCAGACTCTTTTTTTTCTATTACTGGTGTAGATACAGGTGTAGGTACAGGTACAGGTGTAGGTACAGGTACAGGTGCAGGTACAGGTGTAGGTACAGGTACAGGTGCAGGTACAGGTGTAGGTACAGGTACAGGTACAGGTACAGGTGCAGGTGCAGGTGCAGGTGTTATAATTGATAGTTCTAGTATAGAGTTTGTATTTATGGGTTTAGATATTGATACTGGTTCGTTTAATATTTTTTCTTCTTCTTTTGGTGTTGTAATAAGATTTAAATCTATTTTTTCATTATAATCACTAAAAATATATCCAGTGGGTAAAGCTTTATAATTATTTTCTTTAAAAATCTTAATTTTCTGCATTTCAAATATAGGTGTAAAACTTTGACTCATAAAGGCAATACCTGTAAATTCTAGAATACCGACGATATAATCATTTGTTTGAATACATAATATATCATTTACTTTTTCCTTTTTAATATTAAATATTTCTGTTAAAATATTACTTTTATAACTAGGTAATCTAACACGAAGAATTGGTAAATTGCCATTTGGACGTAATATAATACAAGATTTATAATAATTTTCGATAACATCTAGGGGCATATGTTGATTAAACCAATATTGACAGTTTTTATGACACATAGTTATATTATGTTCATCTAACTTCAAAATAAAATCAGTAAAACCATTGCTATCACCAGATTGTGGCAGTTCTAAATCCATATAATATTTATTATCAATCCGAACAATACCGCTAGTAGTTTTTAATTTTGGTGTTTCAATATAAAAAGGTAATACCTCATTTTTTGCTAGACGATATGTACATGGTGATTGATAAATTCCATTTGACTGTTTAAAAGGCTGGCCATACTCAAATTTTTCAAATGCTAGATTCTTATAATTTAATATCTTCGGATTTTTATTCATTCTATAAATACTAATTACTGATTACTGATTACTTTAGATAGATATTTTGTAGTATCTATATAGACGCAGTTCTAGTAAAGTTTTCAATAATAAACTATATTTATATTCTAGAAATTAACAAATGGATTTACGTGCAATTCTTTGTGATTTAGTAAATAAATGTATTATGGAAATAAATGATGGCAATGATATTAAACAACCAATCAAAGAAAAAATTCTGAAACCAGTTATTAATTATATTTTACAACAAATTTATCCATATCTTATAGTCTCCGTATGTATATTCGCATTAACATTATTAATTGCAATCGTTATTTTAGTTATAATAATAAAATCTAGTTATTCTAGCAAATCTAATATTTCTATTGTTTAGAATTTCTAGATAGCTTAATAATCTTTTTACAAAGTAGTTATCACTATGGCATTAATTATATTACCTATTCATCTTTTTAATCTAGATATATTATTTACATCAATTCAAAATTCAAAATTAAATGATAAACATATTGAACATATATATATTCTTGAAGAACCCGCATATTTTGGCAATCACTATATACATATGAATTATAACAAATTAAAATTAATTTATCATCGTGCGACTATGAAATATTATTTTTCTTATCTAGAACAACATCTAGCAACTCTTAAAAAAACTCTTTGTAATGGCAATGGCAATAGTAATAGTAATAGTAATGGTAATGGTAATAGTAATGGTAATATTATAATTGAATATATTGATTATAAAAACTGCACCAATAAAACATATTCTAGAATTAAAAAACATACTAATATAATTGCTTTTAATCCAATAGATACATATGTAGAAAATAAATACAAATTATTTGGAACTAAAATAACTTATCTAGAATCACCTTTATTTCTTTGTTCTAGTAATGATCTAGAAGCATATCACAAAACTAAGAAAACCAAAGATTCTTTTTATCATGCTAGTTTCTATACCTGGCAACGTACCCGTATGGGAATACTTGCTAATAGTAAAACATATGATACCGAAAATCGTAATATGATGCCCATTGATACTACTATTCCATCTCTTCCCTCTAATGATTCTACATCCTCAATAACACAAAAATATATTACAGAAGCTATAACATATGTTCAAAAAAATTGGCCTGATAATCTAGAACCCATTTACAGCCAAATGAAACAACATACTATAACACCGGAAAGTATTCATTTTCCTATCACACATACGACCGCAATAGAATGGATTCATCATTTTTGTAAACATCGCTTTCACCTTTTTGGAAAATATGAAGATAGTATTGATTCCATACCACGTAACTTTCTATTTCATTCTTGTATTACACCTATGCTAAATATTGGTCTAATAACACCCCAACAAGTCATAGATATAATCACAACTTACTACAATAAACACAAAACTGAAATTGGCATAGCTAATTATGAAGGATTTATTAGACAAATTATAGGATGGCGTGAATATCAACGATATATTTATCAATATGCCGGGCAAAAAATGCGTGCTAGTAATCATTTTAATAATTCTAGACGATTAAATAATACATGGTATACTGCTACTACTGGTATTAAACCCGTTGATGATGCCGTGAAAATGGCACTGGATGATGGATATATTCATCATATATTGCGTTTAATGGTAATTGGTAATTTTATGAATTTAGTAGGCATACATCCAGATGATGTATATAAATGGTTTATGGAGTTTTCATTAGATAGTTATGACTGGGTTATGGTTGGCAATGTATATTCAATGGCATTATGGGCAGATGGAGGTCTAACCATGCGAAAACCCTATATTTCTGGTGATGGTTATATAATGAAAATGGGAAATTATACTAGCAGAAAAAAAAAATCTATGAAAGTAATAAATAGTGAAAAAGAAACTGTTTCTGATTCAGATAATGAATTAACATGGAATGAAAAATGGAATACAATATTTCACGATTTCATCGATCGTAATAGTGATAAACTTGCAAAAACTTATTATGCTGGTTTAGTAAATGCATGGAAGAAAAAAACGATCAGTGATAAACAAAAAGAATTAAAAATAGCAAAAGATATTATATCTAGTATAACATCAAAATAATACTAGTAACCTTCAGATCAAGATACTAGTAATATTTTATTATAAAACCCACTAGAACCAGTTTTTAATTAACCATTTAAGGGATAACGGTTAAAGGATAGCTATTATTTACTGTGCATATTTATGACAAATGTTCGTATTTCATATTTATATTTTTTATTTTTAGTGTAATAAAATCTTAGCTATTTATAGTTTTAAGAGAATCTTCAAAATACACCAATTTAATTGTTAATAACAAGTGAAAAATAAAAAAGTAATGACTGCTAGGTTAATTATTACTGTATGTATATTTATTTTGATAGGTGTTGTAATATATCATTATAGAATGGCATATAGAATGGCATATAGAATGCAATATGTAAACAAACTAGAAACATTTGCAAATGGTGATATTTGCACATTAACATTAGATAATATCGATCCTATGTATGTAAAAAATTATGAAGCATTAAATGGTAGACAAATAAGATGTTTTAATAAGTTAACAAATGGTTTTTGTGTTGGTGCCACATTAAAAGTAAAAATAAATCCACAGCCAACAGACAATACAAATAATACATATGGGTCTGGTTCAAATCAACTAAACACTAAACAAACAGCTACTATTATAAATTCTAATGGGGCTAGAGCACCTAGTAGTGCAGTTATACCAATTGATCCATGGGGATTACCGAATTATTTTTGTGTGTAATAAATTAATCTAATAGTATAGTAGAACTAAATAGAAATGGTAGCCACAAAAAAACAAATAATACCTGCTAGAATAATAACTAAGAAACAACCTGATAAAATACCTACAAAAGGGGAACCAATAGGAAAAAAGAAATTTTATAAGATAACAAAAAAACCGGTTAGTAAATTATCAAAAAGTGGTAAATCACATATATTACAGGAAGTATATCATAATTATACAAAATATTATCCTAGTATATTAGATCCGGACTTTTCAAATAAAATTGCACATCATCCTTTATTTCAAAAATATAAATCTACTGTAAATAAAGAACGGCTAGAAAAACTTTATAAAGCATTTGAAACAAATACCCGATCTACTGATGATACTATAAAACAAACTGATATATTTATTCATAAATTAATTAGTAAAATGCTTCGTAATTTTATATCTCCTTATTCGCCATATCGAAGTCTATTAATTTATCATGAAATGGGTGTTGGTAAAACATGTACCGCAATAACCATTGCAGAATCCCTTAAACAATTAGTTAGTAATTCTAATACTAAAATATATGTTATCCGTCCTGATGAATTTCAACGGCAATTATTTAATAAAGATGCTGTTATGGATAAACGCCCGCTAGATCAATGTACCGGCGATACTTATTTACAAAATCCTAAATTGAATGAATTAATTCCATATTGTTCTAATAAAAATGAAGAAGCATGTGAAAGTCTAAAATTGCGTGTTGATAAAGAAATACGTGGATATTATAAATTTAGTGGATTTAAAATGTGGGCAGGTGATGTGTTAAAAGAAATTGAATCTAAAACCAAGAATTTAGATACTGATTCAGCCAAACATAAAAAAACAATACAAGTTATACAAAAAATGTTCAATAATTCAGTAATTATAATTGATGAAGCACACGAATTACGAGATAGTAATGAAAAAGACGTAAAGATTATAACACCAGTTTTAAATATGGTTTTACAAAATGCTAGTAATGTTCGACTTATTCTATTAACTGCAACACCTATATATGATAAACCACAAAATATAATCAGTTTGATTAATTATTTTTTACTTAATGATAAACGTAAACTTATTCGGGAAGCTGATCTATTTGATAAAGAAGGTATTTTGAAGGAATCTGGACGGCAATTACTAATAGAAAAAACACGTGGCTATATTTCTTTTATGCGAGGTAATAATCCTTATGATTTCCCTATTCGATTACCCGCAAAATATAATATTCCTGGTAATATATTAAATTTGAAGAAATATCCAACAAAAGATTATTTAGGTCGGCCATTAGATACCGATAATAAAATTAAGTATTTAGAATTAATTGATTGCCCTTTTAAAGGTGAGCAATTAAAAGTATTTAATTATCATATTAAGAATGATAAATTGCTAGATTTAGATGATGAAACATTAGATATGATTTCTATATCAGATATATCTAGTTATGATTCAATTTCTACTAAATTAGAACAAGACAATGAAACAGAATTATCTGATGCAGAACTATTATCTTTAGAAGAAGATATATTACATACTAGCCATTCTAAATTTTCTAATCATAAAACCCGTGAAATTTTAAAAGTAAATACTGTAGCCCATCAATTTGAATGTCAAATGAGTAATATAATATATCAATCATTAAGTGAATGTGATAATAACTTAAAATTAGCTGTAGGTGATATGGGTTTAGAACAAATTGCTAGTAAACAAACCGGTAAATGGACATATGAATTTAAAGATGATAAATATGCAAAACGTTTTAAATTACCAGAACTTACAAATTGGAGTTCTAAAATCGCTAAAATAGTAGAGATGGCTATTACTAGTAGTGAAACTGGGAAAGGACCAATTTTTATTTACACTAATTTTGTAAATGCTGGTGCAAAACCCGTTGCAATGGCTTTAGAAATGAACGGCTTTAAAAGATATAAAATGCATGACATGCCATTTGTAGAAAGTTCGTTAAAAGATACGAAATATCGTGGGGATTATATTTTATATACGGGGGATGCCAGTATGTCTTCTTATGCCCGTGATTATATTAACAAAGCAAAAAAAATGATTTATGAAAAATCTGTTAAAGTATTTATTGGAACCAGTGTTGCGTCTGAAGGGTTAAATTTATTTGGATATCGTGAAGTGCATATATTGGATCCATGGCACAATATTAATTTAACAGAACAGAGTATTGGTCGTATTATTCGCACAGGTAGCCATGAACATTTACCACCCCAGGAAA
>Ga0315904_10001310_pt1 | contig 39230 bp, 38 predicted proteins | sample LakEriMetagenome_6_FD_203529 | JGI IMG/M metagenome (GOLD analysis project Ga0315904, IMG submission 203529) | Freshwater fungal communities from buoy surface, Lake Erie, Ohio, United States - Buoy 12 MA120 | ecosystem: Environmental > Aquatic > Freshwater > Lake | place: USA: Lake Erie, Ohio... | reverse complement strand
GGCTTACTTTGCACTTTTACCTGCTTAGATACAAGACGGCAGTACCGCTTCATTTTTGGGGGAGTAATGTGCGTGGGATATGGTCGATAGTGCGTGTTCTCTGTCAAGTTGTTGACACACATGCTGTGTAATAATTCTATGGGTCTGAAAGTATAGGCTAAGGTTCGCGCGCCTTGATAAAACGCCTGTATAACTGACCTAGTTGACGAGACGCTATTTGGTGCAACGGGCACTTTAAAGAGCGCACAGCTAGCATTCGCTGATCCTTAAATAATTTATCACGTTTGACTTTGTATCGTGCATCATTGATTGGCACGACACAGGCTTTTTTCTCGTGGTTATTTAAATAGCCCAGAAATCTGAGACCTAACGCTGATACCAGCATCGAAAGAGAGAACGCTTTACTTTCAGGTTTTTCCGAAGAGCAGGGGATTCTTCGGTCTCTTTTGATGAGGTTGCATGAGGCTTGGTTGGCTAGCTTTGCGAGCGTGGGGAGCACTCTCGGTTATTTTTGTGGCGTGTGTGTCTATAGCAGCAGCTGAGCCCGCTGACCGCTCTCCGTATCGCACGCAGATCGCGCTTTCTCAAGTGTATGAGTTAGCATCCAAGCCAGGCTCTGGGAAGGAGGTGGAGAGTGTACCTACTGTTAAGGTGCAGGGTCGAATTCGCGGTGTTGGGTTTGTTGATGCGCGCTTTAATGTCAGACGCAATAAGACGTGGAGTTCTAGCGTCCGAAAAAATGGTCGAGAAGAGCTGGATTCGTTAACACCCGTGCTGCTGCAGGGCAAGTTGGCTGTTGGCGGGAGTTGGAGAGGCGCTGGGCGACGTATACAGCGCACAGCAGCATCGATCATCGGGAAAGAGTTGAAGGTCACATTCCCGGGACGCGCAACTGGTTCAAGGCGCTCGCGTCAGAGAGTATACACGATTCGCATGACGCTCGACGGTTCGATTGTAGTGAGTGCGCGAATCTCTAGCATTCCAAAGTCGGCGGGTCGCCGTGGAGCGTGCGGAGCGGAGGTGGGCGCTGGTTCTTTAGCGGCGATGATGAACAAGAGCGCCGCATCTCAGGTGGAATCATCAGATACCGGTGAAGGTGTTGTCCCGCCCGTAAGCGCCAACGAAGAGTTGGGCTCAACGGTGTTGTCACGTGTGGTGACAATCAGCACCGATGCGGATCCAGAGTGGTATCGAAAATACGGCGAGCAGAGTAATGCAGTCATTGCCAGCATTATAAACACTGCAGAGGCGCTCTATAATAGACAGTTGGGAATTCGCTTCCGCATTGTGAAGCAGCACGTCTACTCTGATTCTTCACCTTATGTTTCAAGCGATGCAGGCGCACTGCTTTCATCATTTACGAGAAACGAGAGCAATCCCTTTAATCTTGGTTCGGGACCTGATAATTTCCTTAGTGAGGTAGACCTGAAGCACCTATTTACGGGGAAGGATATCGATGGATCGATTATCGGTATTGCTTATATCGGCGTGGTGTGTGCCGTGCCTTCTCTTTCATTCGGAATCACCCAGGCCTACATGGACGCTGCCGATCCGGGTATTTTTGCTCACGAGATCGGACATAACTTCGGCGCGGGGCACGATACCTCAGCGCGCGATGGCCTGATGTATCCGGCGATATCAATCCCTCCAGCTGATAAGTTCTCGGATTTTTCATTGAGTGAAGTGACCAATCATATTTCCAAGTACGGCGCGTGTATATCGTTAGAGCAAATGGCCCCACGACCTGACGATACTGGCGGGTCACCATTTCCTCCTATTCAACCACCGATAGCTTCTGCTTCGTTAACAATTAGAAGAGATCGAGTCGGAGATCCAAGCGCTCCAATTGTACGCCTATCGGGCTCGCTGATTGCTCAAGATGGTAGTCCGCTCGGCAACGTTGGTATTCGCCTTATGGCTTCGGGAGAGCCAGTAGGAACCACGGTAACATCAGAGCAAGGTACATTTAGGTTCTTCGTCAAGATGGATCTGCCCAAAAAAACCAAGGTGTATGTTTACGTCGAGACTGAAGGCGGAGAAGTTTTTTCTAACTTCCTCTGGCTAGGCCGCACACAGCCGATTTCAAGACCCGACTCGCGCCGCAGGACTCGACAGGTCCGCAGGCAGTAATTTTCACGTGTTCAGTAGCGCTTAGATAGCTAAGGTGCTAGAGATTAAGCGTGCCTAGTCTTTTTAAATCGTGCGGAGATGCGGTTATGACCGAGCAGCAAGGGAAACTTGAGCAGGGGCTTCTTCAAGCCATGAAAGCGATCGACAACCAAGTCGCTCGGGCGATGCAGCGTAGCCCAGCCGAGCGTGAAATACACGGCGTTCAGAAATGGGAGCCGTATGCTTCCCGCGTCGAGCATCTTACAGCTTTTATTCTGGAAGAGCTGGCGGTCAATAATATCTCTCTCGATTCTGTGCTAGTGCTCGTGCAGGCCTTCGCAAAAACATTAAACTTCGCGGTCGATGACCTTGGCCCAGATGGTCTAGGTGCTGTTCGCTCGTCATATTGCCTTGATGCAATGGAGAAGGTCCAGCGCGATGCGCAGTTTGTGACGGAACAGCTGCGCGAACGGCATCTTACCTAGGTTCTGGCGGAGTCGGTTCCGATCTCAAGAAAGCATTCCCTAGCTGTGGCAATTATCCTGAAGGTGCCGTCCTAAGAGAATCTTCTGATAGGCGTCATGGAGCTACTAGATATACTCAGGTGTATAGTGCTCGGTGGGCACAATTAGGCGTGCGCTTTCGCTTTCCGTTGTAACTGGAATGTGCGCACACCGGATTGCGAGGATGGTGTTGGGGAAAGTTTGTATGAGAGTTCTGCATTGTATAACTGGGCTAAGCGGTGATGGTGCGCAGGGAATGTTGCTCCGGCTGGCTAAGGAATTGCAGCGCGATGGGGTTGAGTCTCAGGTGGTTAATCTCGGCGAGGAAACCAAAGTAGTAGCCACTTTTCAAGAGAGTAATATTGCTGTCCGTTCTCTGGGGTTGCGCCCTACGGGAGCTGACGCATTACGAGGAGCTTTAATGGTCAGAAAGCTCATTGATGAAATCAAGCCCAGCGTGATGCAAGGCTGGATGTACCACGCTAATTTTGTGCTAACTACTGCGGCGCAAAGAAGTCGAGGGCAGCTGCCGCCGGTGCTGTGGAACATCAGGCGCGGCTTGGACGATTATCGTCATAGGCGACTCACAACCAGGGCGGTAATTCGCGGTAATGCATGGCTTTCAAGGCTCCCGTCGCGAATTATTTACTGCTCACGTGAGTGTAGGTTGCAACACGAAGTGTTTGGTTTCGAGAGGAAGGCCGGGATTGTGCTGTATAACGGGTATGACTCATCTCGCTTTGTGCCCTCAGAGAAACTTCGCGTGGAGTTTAGAGAACGCAACAAGCTCGGAGATGACGAATTTGTTGTAGGTATGGTAGGCCGTTACGATATAGCCAAGGGCCATACCTATCTCATTCAGGCCTTCGCAAAAATCGCTGCGATAGTTCCAAATGCTCGACTGGTCTTGGTGGGTCGGGGGGTGGACGCAAGTAATCAACAGATCTGCGCCGAGTTGAGCAGCCTTGGATTACGCTCGCGGGTTCTTTTGCTCGGTGAGCAAGAGGCAATTGAGCGGATTTACCCTGGCTTTGATCTGTATTGCTCTTCCTCAATCAACGAGGGTTTTCCGAATGCTATCGCCGAAGCGATGTCGTGTGGAGTGCCGAGTGTAGTGACTGATGTGGGGGCATCACGCGAGATCGCTGAGGATCCGGGTATAGTAGTGCAGAGTCGCGAACCTGATGAATTGGCTAAAGCCATGGTCAGCATGGCAACCAAGAGCAGAGAGGAATTGCGCGCTCGCGGTCAGAAGGGGCGGGAGAGGATCGTGTCGCGTTATGCGCTGCCATTGGTCGCGAAGGATTATCTGCGAGTCTACCAGGACGCTTTACGCGCTCGAAATTTGGGTTGATTTTGTGCCGAGATGGTACCGATTGAGGTTAAAGGCTTGCCCAGACCGTCTGCCTAGCTTGCTTATTACATAGTATTCCTAGGGGCTTAAACACCGATTTCCGTTCTTCATTGACCCCACCCTTGTCCCCCTGGTATCCTTTAACCTGTATCTGGTTTCCGCTCCGGGACCCTTACCGGTGTTTGTTGATTGTCGCTGCCTCAGAGAGCGACAGCAGTGGGCGCTTTCGTCACTGAGTTCCTGCGGCTTATCAGAATTGATTGTGTCGATAAGCGATTGTTTCGTTTTCGACAGAGCCGTGGAGGACTCATGTCTAATAAAAAGTTGTATGTTGGTAATTTACCCTTCTCATTAGGAGATGCGGAGTTAGGTGAACTGTTCGCGCAAGCGGGCAACGTTGCGTCGGCGCGCGTTGTGCTTGACCCAGCGACAGGCAGAAAGCGTGGTTTCGGATTCGTTGAGATGTCGACACCAGAAGAGGCCGAGGCCGCTGTTCAGATGTTTAATAACACTGAAGTAGAAGGTCGTCAGATCGTAGTTGACATCGCTCGTGAGCGCGCTCCTCGTGAGGGCGGTGGCGGCGGTGGTGGCTACAGCCGCGGCGGCGGTGGTGGCGGTGGAGGTCGTGGACCTCGACGTGGCGGCGGTGGTGGCGGCGGTGGATACCGCAGCCATGGCGGCGGCAATCGGTAGCCAATTGGTGTGCTTTGCTAGCGCAGTTATTCTGAGAGCAGCAAGCGCATAAAATGCCGAATAAAAGAAACGGCTGCACGTAACTCAAGGTTCGTGCGGCCGTTTTTTTTTAGTCTAGTTGTAGGGCATCAGCCAGAGCCTGGCGCATGGCCTTAAAGGTACCGATGGTTTTCTGTTCGGTGTTTGTATTGTCCGCCTCAGGGGCTTCCAAATACAGCACCCCTACCTTTCTCTCTTCTCCAAGGCAGCCGTAAATTCCGGTCACATGTGGAGCCTGAGCGTCTTCAGGGCGCTCAGTGACTGGCTGATTTGATGATAGAGCTGCAGCCGCTAGGTCGGTATCACGTACATCTATCTCGTGGTAGTCGATGTTAAACACTGCGGCTTGAGATTCGGTGGCCTTTCTACGCAGCCCTACCCGCGCCAAGTCGCGCATCTGTACCTGGCCAAATACAGTGCGAGGGACTAGGGCCATAGCAGCTGGATCGACCAAAAACACGCAGCCGCCGGTGAATCCTGCTTTGGGAATTACTGTGCGCAGTAGAGTCTCCAACACTCTGCGTGCTGCCGTTGAGTCGATCATCTCGGCGTAAAGAGCCCTTAGGGCATCCTGGATCTCAGGAGTACACTGCGGGAGATATCGATTGGTACGGGTCTTTGGTTTTACTCGATGATTAGCTATCTTTTTACTTGGGTTAAACTCGGCCAGAGATTCAAAAAGGTGCGTTAGGGTCTTTTGGTACTCTTTGGAATGCTCAACGGCACGGTCTCGAATTAGAGTTACAGCTTTATCTCCGACTGTTTTTTGTAGGTAGTCATTAGCCTTTTTCCAATCATTTTCAGCAGACGGGTAGGTGTCTGGATGCTCTGCTCTAGCGAGGGCTTCGCCCACCTGGCAGAGTTTCTCGTAGGAATCCCATACATCGTCAATTTTTTGCGAATTTATTTCGCTCGATTTTCTGCGCGTGGGTGGTTGTAAAACTCGGATCGCCAAAAGAGATGGCGAGAAGCCTAATTCGCGAGCCAGTTCCTCGTCGAGAGAACTATCGGCAGGAATGTTTTTGATAACATTTGAATAGAGAGTCGGGTAGTTCCACGCGATCAGATTTAATCCGATCTCGCGAACGACTCCGTGACAGAAGCCGGTTTGAGGATCAAGGTTGCGACTCTCGCTCAATACCTCAGCGGTTGAGGCTATAATCGCAGTCTCTCTTAGACGCTCGGCCTGGAATGGCTCTAGGGCGTTGAAGATGTGACTTAAGGGTAGAAGTCTATCATCAGCAATTATTGGCCCGATCCTTGTAGCGCCCGCCCAGCGAATTAGCTCGGCTGGGTTCTGCGTTATTTTCTCATCTAACTTCTGGGCTCTAGCGATCGGAATTAGCTCTTTAACGACAAAGGTGAAAAGGGCAAAGTCCTTCTTTAGATCGTCTAGTAAGTCATCCGGCGCTCGGTCATAAAATTTTTTCTTAAAATTTTTTCTTAGGGTGGCGAGAGTTTCTGGATTTATTGGAAACCATAGGGCAGAGACGTGTTTTGACGCCTTGTCTAATCGTCGTTCTGAATACGCTTTTTTATCTGTGGGGGTCTTCATTCTGCGTCTGCCTGTTAAGAACATCGCCAGTTTTAGGGGGTAACTTGATAATCTGGCGGGATAAATCAGGCCGAGGCTCTGCGCGTAAGATGTTGATTGTATTGATAATCAGCGCACTGCCGATGCTTTTTAATGGTTTGACAAAGCTGGCTAGCTTCGAGCCGAGCCTTGTAGGAGGCGCTTTGTCCAAACTGCGAACCTAACGGTTGTAACTATGCTTGCAAGCACGCATGCGAGCGCAGATGCAGCCTGAATCGCGATCGCCCAGTTGCTTAGAAATGCAGCCACCTGAGAGGATTCTTTTGCCATATAGCAGCTGTAGCATTGTGCAAATATCCCCGAAATTATTGGTTTTGCAACGAGTCCTGCGTCGCATGTAGGAGCTTGACCTGCGCACTGTGTGACGAGCCTAGACAAGAGAAGTCCAACACTCAGTACGGCTAGAAAAGCACTGCCCACAAGTATTAAAAACCACGACCCGGGACGCCTGGCCCCAAGGCAGGCTAAAGTTATGGCGAGCATAGCGGGTGCTATGGAGATACAAAGGTTAATAGATTCACCCAGCAGGGTCATACATAAGCTCTTGATCTCTCAGCCAGCTATGTGGGCTGTCTGTAGGAGTCGGTTTTAGTCGGTTAGGATTAGGGTATGATCTCCGTTCGTGTATAGAAAAGATAGTTTCTTTTCTACAATTAATCGGCTGGCAAAAATCTTTGTCTGCGGTATAAACAAAGGCCTTCGGTTGGGCTGGCCCGTGAAGCGCCTTATCCGGTGAAGGTTCGCAGTAAGAGCCGCCGCGGATGGGTGATGTACGGAGAGGTCCTACGATGACGGTCGCGTGAGTTTCCATCTCCCTCACAGGTCGTAAGGTTGTGTCGGATAAAATGCCATTTTATGCGACTTTGGCAAGGCTTAAACTCTGCGCTTCGTACAGTTTTTCGAGCAACGAGACCGGTATGGTTTGCATCATACGTTTCGCCTCGTACACTGGCGTAGAAGGGGTGCCGGCCTTAAGCACGGCTAGCTGATGAAGCTAGGTGTGTAGATAATTGAATAAATCGCTCATTTGGGAGTTAATAATCATGAAAATACTTGGAAAAGTGGTCGCCGTATCGTGTGTATCGGTTGCTGCAGCATCGTTAGGCTACGCAGACGAGAAGGCGCACGATTTTTATTTCCAGCAGAATCAGCAACGTTTTATTGCTCAGCCGCAAGATGCACGCATGTTCGGTATGGCTGGTAGTACTGCGCTGACAGCTGCGAACAGCTTAAGCACGGTGAATAACCCTGGAGGTCTCGGCTTGATGCAGTACGGAGATGTTTCGGCTGCTTACGGTTACAACGAGATCACCGGCAACTCGTATCCCGGTGGCGCTCGAGTAAAAGACAAGCAGAACTCAGGGCAGGTCTATGGAGCTCTACCGGTTGGACCGGTTAAGGGTGGCTTGCCTGATTACGGTAACGTGGGTTTTGGTTGGTACGGCCGAACTGGCGACTGGACTCAAGATCCTCAGAACACTGATAGTGGAACTTATCAGGTCTCTGGTGGTTACGGTAAGGCAATTAGCGACACTGCAGCGATCGGTTACAGCTTGACCTATCAGCATGACTCAGTTGACGCAGACGGATACAAGTACGATTCAGCAGAGAGCTTCTTGCACAACGTCGGTATTCAAGTGCGTGACTCTAAGGATCTTACGCTCGGAGGTTCAGTAACCTTTGGTCACGGTTCGCATGACCTTGAGCCTCGCGCCGGGGTCGCTGGGACTGATTCAGTTGATCAGTTCTCGTTTGGAGTTGGTGGAGCGGCTGAGTACATGATGGATTCGACTTCGCTTGGTTTCGGGGTTGATTACACATACTACGATAATAGCGGAACAAATGAGCTTGTCAGCGCTAGCCCATGGGGCGGAGATTCAACTGGTCACGCCATGAACGTGCGAGTTGGTATCGAGGAGCGCCTGAATGAGTGGTTCGCTGTTCGCGGAGGTTATCGCTATGCATCAAACTTTGATTGGGACTACAAGCGTGTTGGGCTCGACCCTCTCGATGGTAGTGCTAAGTTTAACGCATGGACGGTTGGAGCTGGTCTGAACTTCGGATTTGACGAAGGTGACTTCATCCGCGCTCTTATGATTGACTATGGCGTTGAGTACCGCGATGTTGGTAACAACGACTGGCAGCACCTGGTATCAGTTGCAGCGCCGTTTGACCTCTGTATGTAATTAGAGTGTTCATGCGGTAGCGCATGCTACCTAAAAAAGGGAGCCGCAAGGCTCCCTTTTTTTTAAACCCAGCCCCATTCATTATTTTCAAAAATGAATGAGGCTGGGTTTATTTCTTTGAGGTAGTTGGTGACGGTGTTGCAGCTTGAAAAAGAGATGCTCCGCGATACTCCCTGAGGACTTACCTGCATCGAGCAACAATATGCACTTAATCCTGTCGCAAGAAGCGAGCACAGCGCTTAAAGCCGTAGCTCTTGCTCCAGTGCTTTTAAGTTCCTGCTTAGTTAAAAACCTACTCAGCCATCACTGGCTCCGCTTGTATCAGCAGCTGGGCGTTTATCAGCAACTAGATAGTCCCGCGCTGCAGCTAGAGTCGGGCAAGATATTCTTCAGACTTGGGTCCAACGCGTCGATTTGCCCCAGTTCTCCGCGCAGGCTTATGACGGGATATTTGCGATGGACCGCCGGCGAGCTAGGGTCAGCTTAGACTCGCCGGCGGTCTGATCCATAACGTCAGTAGCACTCCGCTACGCAGCCTGCATCTCCTCAAACTCTTCCTCTTCAATCATCCCATCTTCAGCGAGGATCTCTTCGCCAGCATCAACTGCAATATCTCCGCCATCGTCAATAGTTTGAGGGTCGAAGTTTTGAGCATCATCTGCGTCAGCGGCAACTTCTCCCAGACCTTGAGGAGCCTTTGTCGGCGCGAGGATCGATGAAGAGGTAAGATCAAGCTTAACCTTCGGGTTTGTTCGCTCTTCTATTCCGTTCAGCCACGCCATCGCCGTGCCTTCATCGATCAGGCCAGCTTTAGCTGCTTCAATAGTGCCTTGAGCGACCTTGGAATCATCGAGTCCAAACTGTTTGATAAACCCAGTCACATTTGCTCTTACATCATCGATACTTTTTGCATTACTAAGCGCAGCATTTGCAAAGTACCCAACGAAGTCAGTGTGGATCTTCTCGTTTCCTTGGCTGAGCAGGGCGATCACGGGATTCATCCATGAGATTGCGTACTTCGCCATCGGGTTGGTCATATCAACCTCAAATGGTCTGCGTCCGCCGAGTTCCTTCTTGGGGCCACCATCGACTCCCAGGTTAAAGCGAGAGCCATCAGCCAAGCCGATCGTATAGTCAGGGGCCAAGATTCCATTTGAAACTAAAAACTCACGTACTTGATCGCGAGCTTTCTGGTCTTTGTGCTTACCTGTTTTAATTGAGCCTAGTAATCCGCCCGCGATTGCGCCGATTGCGCCGCCTATAGCAGTTCCCACACCTGGAGCTATAAAGGATCCGATCGTGGCACCGATCGCTGAGCCGCTGGCAGCGCCTTTAGCTGGTGTTGACTTCCCCCAATTCATTCCGATATCGATAGCGCCTGTTACTGCGCCGAGTATGTTTCCCCAGCCTGATAACTTACCTGCGCCCTTGGCTATGTCGGACGGATCGAGATCTGCCCCTGCAGACTTTCCCTTGCCGGTTCCTGAGGTCTTTGTTGAGTCGGTCTTGGATAGCTTAGTTGCTTCAAGTCCCATACCTACTGCTTGTGGGAAGACATCGGTAAGGAAGCTCTTGGTCTTCTCCTTGCGAGTCATCTCTCCTTTTACGCTCCAGGCTGATGTCTGGGTGCGAAAAATACTACCTGAATTAGATTTAATAGAAGTCATAAATAATCTCCGTTATGATCCGGATTTTCCCCTTGTAAATCGCGCTGCTAACCCCAAAGAGATTGGGGCCAGCGTTTTGGCTGCTATTAGAGCGACTCCGGATATTCGCTCCCTATATGTATTCGTAAGAAAAAATAAATAGTTGTGTGCTGGGGGGTAGTTTTTGGTATTTCAGGGTGTTAGCGGGTAAAAAAAGCATCCCAAACCTTGCTGCTGATCGCTCGAGCGGGTAACTTTGCCGGGATCGTTGCGGAGAGCTTTGTTTGGTGTAGTCTTTAATGTGCAGTGGTCTGCACCGATTATCGCATTGAGAGTTTGGATATGAGATTTTTTACCAATCGTCTGAAATCGCTTTGTCTCATAATGCTTTGTTTTATTGGCTGCTCCGATGATAACAGCTTCGATGGTGGCGGTGTAACTGAGGTGGTAGAGATCGCGGCTGAGAACAGCTCAATTCCGCTGGGGGAGGGTACGGTAATACGAATTAACTTCCTCTTCGATGAGTTCGATGTCTTTGACGATGGCGGGCAGGTAAACCTTGTTGTGAAGCTCCCGCGGCAGCTTTCGTATTTGGATGAGTCGGCTGAAATCGATAGGTCTGGCAGTCGAGATAGAGATGTTGATCCAAGGGTGCGACAGTGCCCGAATGGCGACACCTTTTTGCTTTTTGAACTCGGCGAGTCTCAGCTTGAGGGTGCAGAGAATCCCTTCGATGGTGGCGATGCACAGCTTAAGCTAACGGTAAACGGCGAGAAGCGTGGTGATATGATAAGCATTGAAGCCGCCGCGGACGAGAGCTCAGTCCCGTTTTCATGTTCAAGGGATTTTCTCTTTGACGAGCGGGGGATAGTTAGCGTTGAGTGACAGTAAAAAGCTGCGGGCCGCAGTGCTCGGTTTCTTCCTATCTTGCTACTGGGCTTCGGGAGTTTGCGTAGCAGGAGCAACTCCTGTCGGCGAGAAAACAGGCAAACAAACAGGGATTAGTCGAGATTACGTGACCGGGGTACTAAACGAAGCGGTCAATACCAACACTTTGATAGCCTCCCAGGATCTGATCTCAAACGGCAGATTTGTGCAGCGTAATCGCGGGCAGCCGGATACTAAGTACGAGACCTTCCGGTTGCCAGCTGAGGCTGTTTTTGGGGAAAAGACCGATGTTGTGCGCCCTTTTGTGCGGGGCAGTTTTGGATTGCTACGGGTTACTAGCGGTGTGGCGCCGCTCGATGGTGTAGGAGATAACGATTTTTCTGTTTCGCGTCTATTCGCGTTGACGAGTGGGGGAGGGGTGTATATTCGCCTGGCTGAAGGGCTATCAATTGCGCCGGCTTTCCTTGTCACCTACACGCATCTCAGAAACTCTTACAACTTTAACAATCCTTTTAGTCAGCGAGTGCTTGAGGGTGAGTACGGTGAGTTTTATAATTGGAATCTTGATCTGCTTACCTATATACCCGCGCTGCGTATGGTGTACGAGCATGAATTGGCCACTGGTAAGTTTAGGTATATAGTCTCTGTTTCTCAGCTTTTGAACGATTCAATTCACTCCACCAGTCGCGCAACGAAAATTGACTCCGCCTCTGGTCTGGTTGCAAACCGCGTAGAGTTTCGCCAAGATTTAGGGCTTTCTGTGGGTAATGCTGCGTTGGCGGTGCAGCCATTTTTTCAGTGGAGTAACATAAGCGGTAAGGCCGCTTCGGGGCTTAATTTCGTCAATCTTTTTGAAGTTGGTGCCGATCTAATTTCGCTGCTTAGGGAACCTCTGTGGCTTTTCTCGGAAGTGTATATAGGTGCCAGTTACGTTTCAGCCGATAATTTCGAGGGATATCATATTGGCATAGGCGGGCACTTTTAGGGTTCAATTCAGGTATGAGCGAAAAAATACTGCTGGTCACTGCTACCGCATTTGAGGTGCAGCCAACGCTTCTCTCCGAGGGTTTTGAAGCTGAGTTCGCTTCTGGACTTGGAGCAGCTGGGGCTCTTGCTCGAGGTCAGCGCTTTGATTGCCTGGTAACTGGGGTCGGGCAGTTGCAATGTGCAGCACATCTTTCGGCGCTACTTGCTCGCAACCAGTATAGAGCTGTTATTCAGGCTGGACTAGCTGGGAGTTTTCATTCTAAGTATCCAAAACTCTCGGTGGTGTGTGTTGCCGAGGAGATCTTAGCCGATCTTGGAGCGGAGTCGAACGGCTCATACCTAGATCTGATTGAGATGGGGTTGCTACAGGCTCAACAAGCGCCATTTAAAGATGGAGTGTTACATGCGAATGAAGCCGGACTATTTGATTCACGTGCGTTGCCGCGTGTGCGCTCAGTGACTGTGAATCGTACGCTGGGCGATCCTCTAAGCATAGGCTGGGTGACCGATCGGTACTCTCCGGATATTGTTAATATGGAGGGGGCTGCGATGTTTTACGTGTGCTTGCTTGCGGGGGTGCCATTCATGGAGTTGCGAGCAGTATCTGATATGGTGGGGCCTAGAGATAAGTCTCAGTGGGATATTCCTGGCGCTGTAGCTGTGCTGAATTCAGAGCTTGTGCTCATGTTGAACGCTGCTTTGTGATTCTTTTGCAAGGCTGCCACGGGCTTCGTGTAGTACGCGCCAGAGGTTTATGCACTCCGTGAAGTTAGTGACATAAAAACTTCACGTGCGCGCGTTTCTAGCTGCTGAGGAGTCCCGTCATTTACAATAACGTAGTCGCTGCGGCTGATCTTTTGGCTTTCTGGAAGTTGCGCCTTAAGGCGCAACTCAGCTGCCTCGCGCGTGAATCCATCGCGAGCAATTACGCGTGCGATCCTTAGCTCCTCTGGGGCCGAAACTAAAATCACCTTCTCGATCTCAGACATCTTTGCAGTAGATTCAAAAAATAGCGGAACGACGTACGCAATAACTTTAGCGCCGCTCTTACGAAGCTGGTCTAAGTTAGCAAGCCAGCGTTGACGAATGAGAGGGTGCAGGATCGATTCGAGCAACTTTTTCTTGGTCGGATCAGCAAAGATTATCGAAGCCAGTTTCGGCCGATTAAGAGAGCCATCCGCTAATATGAGGGGCTCCGGAGCAAAGGCCTTCTCGACTTCGCGCAATCCCTGTGAGCCTGGCTCAACGACCTCGCGCGCCAGTACGTCGGCATCAACAACAGCCGCCCCCCAAGATTGGAACAGCCCCGCCACCATCGACTTGCCCGAGCCGATGCCTCCGGTTATTGCTACTGTAGCGGGCGTCGTGGTCATACGCTTCTGTTGGGCCGAAAGCTCAGATTTTTAGTTAGTTTAAAGCAGCTCTTGCCGCTCCTAGCCAGGTCCAACCAGCCTTGTGTCGCTTGCGGATGTTGGGCGGCAGCCTGAAAAGGATAATTCCGTTATACGATCCCTGGACCTTATGTGTCGATAGGTGTAAATTTAACAAGTTAGACGAGTTTTGCCACGAAAAGCGACCATTTTTCGGTCAGCTAGTGTGGAAGGTCTTGAGTTCGGGATAAGATTTGGAGCAAGTTTGAGCGCTGTGGTGCGTGTTTTAAGTAAGAGGTGGATGAGTGATGTCTGATGACGGGAAAGAGGTAACCAACGTGCCAGAAGAAAGTGATCAAGCGCCTCTTAGAATTGATGAAGTCTCTCAAGAGAACGAGAGAGTGCGTCCGCATGCTTCACCGGACGGTGATGAGGATGATGAGACTTGGACGAACCAGCCGGCTAAAGGCAGCGCTGAGCCATCTGATGTCGATGGCGGCGCGGACGAAGATGCGCTTGATAGCGAAGAGGTAGAGGAGGCGCGTGCCCCTCGTCGCGCTATTCAGAATGGGCGAGATGTTATAACCGAAGAGTTGCCCGAGCGCGCACAACGTGCAGCTTTGCGACTAAAGCCATTCCTGACGGGTGTGATGGTTATCGAGTTGACCAACTCTGGCGAGCGTTTCCTCTTTGATTGGAGGGATGATGGGCCGAAGACGACTGCGTTATCGAAGGATGTAGCTCTGACGTGTGATGAGCATGCAGGACCCAGCGTACAGTCAGATAAGGTGAATGCTGATGCTATCGTCTCGCTCTCCGAGAATCATATTATGTCGATACGAGCTGGTGATTTGAATCCGCAGATAGGGATGCTTACAGAGAAGATTCGCGTTAAAGGGAAGATCTCACCAGCGGTATACCTGTTTAACCTGATCGCGCCGCGTTCAAGGCCCTAGAGTCCGCAAATGGAAGCAGTGCCAGTGTTTAAATTTCCGGGGCGCTCAAGTCTGCTTGCAGAGCAGCTTTTAGACCCTCATCAGCTTGGGCTGCATGGCGAGTTAGAGTCGCTGCGTAACTTGCAGCACAAGCGGGTGGTGAGTGGACTACCAGTTTGCGATCTATCGATGGTGAATCCTGATCTCGCTCCTCCGCGACAGATTCTCGATAGACTTCTTGAGTCAGTCACTAAGATCTCTAACCATCGCTATGCTGTCTCGCGCGGAGTTAGGAGATTGCGTGAGGGGTTCAGTGTCAAGTACCAGAACCGATTTGGGTGCGAGCTCGACCCAGAGAAGCAGGTCTGCGTATGCCTGGGAAGTAAAGATGCCACATTTCATGCCCTCAGAGCGTTATTGCATGCGGGTGATGCGGTTGTTGTCTTAGCGCCGGCGTATCCTGCGCATCCATCGGCGGTGGCGTTGGCTGGAGGCCGGGCAGTTTCATGGGAGTTCTCTCAGGATGTGAAAGTAGCATCATCATCACTTGAGGCGGTCTTAAAGCAGTCGAAGGCTAAAGTGGTACTGCTTAATCTTCCCTCAAATCCGCTGGGACTTGCCGTTTCCGAGGAGTGGTGGCAGGAGATCGGAGGTGTCTGCGCCCGTGCAGGAGTAACCATCCTTAACGATTTTGTCTACGGCGAGATGTGTTTCTCGGGGCGGCGTAGTGCGAGTGCTCTTAAGGCGGCTTCTTCGGGGGCGCGGTGCGTAGAGGTCTATTCGCTCTCAAAGGCCTACAATGTTCCAGGCTGGCGAGTGGGTGCGCTTGTGGGCGATAGAGAGGTTGTCGCGGCGGTTTCTCGGCTAAAGTCAAACGCCGATTACGGACTTTTCCTGCCCTTACAGTACGCGGCTGCAACGGCGCTTACCTCTTCGGAGGACCTGGTCGGAGCAACCGTGCAGACCTACGAGCGTCGATTAAAGGTGCTGAGTGACGGACTGCGCGGGCTGGGGTGGGGGATGGTCCAGCCTGAGGCCGGGGCGTGTCTGTGGGCCAAGTATCCAGCTAGCTTGGCTGAGCAGGCAGATGGTTCGCGTTACCACTCAATTGCTGTGGTGCAGCACATATTGGAGCACAGTGGTGTTGTGCTTACGCCCGGTGTGCTTTGTGGCCCCGATTTCGATGGGTGGGTGCGCTTGGCCGCGGTTTCAAATGAGGAGCGCTTGCGCGACGTCATACGGGCTCTGCGGGGGTTGTAGGTGCCCCCAAGCTGGATACTTGCCGCGCTGGCCCCTAGAGGGTATGAAGTAGTTGCGGTGTTTGCTTTGGCAGGTACACTAGAGAGGTGTGTAGGTCCAAAGTCTCAAGACTCAACCCCCCGTGGCGCATGTTTACTCAAAGACTTTTTCGTTTCTCTATCTGGATTGTATCATCAGCTTTGACCATCTGTTTGGCGCCGGTCACGAGCTTGGCCGAAGAGCCATGTGTGAAGGCAGCAGAGCTGGTAAAAAAGGCGCTTAATTTGGGCGAAGGCTCCAATGAAGAGATGGAGCTTTACAACCAGGCCAAATCGCTTTGCCCGAAGATGGCAGAAGTTCATTTCAATCTTGGTCTGGCGTACCAGAAAAGAGCAGAGCTTGATCGCGCCGAGAGCGAGCTGCGTGAATCTGTTCGATTAAAAGACGAGGAGCACTTTAGATTAGGGCTTGGGGGTGTGTTGCTGCAAAAAGGCGAGATCGCGGCAGCTCGCGAGCAGTACGAGCGTGTGCTCGAAAAAAATACGCGCAGCGTTGCCGCGCTTCAGGGAGTCGCGGTTATCCTTGAGAAACAGCAGAATGCGCTTGAAGCGGTTGAGGTGCTGCAGAAGGCGGCAGAGATTGAGCCCACCAATGCGGTGACTTTTTTCAACTTGGGCGTATTGCAAGAGAAGCTAAAGCGCCCAGATGCAGCGCTTGAGGCTTACCAAAAAGCTGCTGAGAGTGATCCCAAAAATTTTGAAGCGCACCATCTACTAGGCATGGTGCAGATGCGCAAGGGGTTCTACAAGGACGCCCGCAAATCGCTTGCGCGGGCAGCTGAACTTAAGCCACAAGATATTCGGATCCATATCGGACTCGCCGAAGTGTATGAGAAGCTGGGGGAGCGTGGTTTAGCGGAGGCCTCTCTACGCAGAGTGGTTGCAATCGCCCCAACGAATGTGGTTGCTCAGATCAACCTTGGAATAGTGCTGATCGAAGAGTCTCGGTATCAAGATGCTGTTAGCGTTTTGACGAAGGCTTCTGAGCTTGATCCGAAGAATGCCAGGATCTGGAGTTCGCTTGGTCGTGCGCAGCTGGAATTAGGTAAGATGACTGAAGCCGAGAATAATCTTAAAACAGCGCTCTCGCTTGATGCGTCGAATCCGTTTGCACACAATAACCTTGGGGTCTTGTATCAAAGACTTGGCCGCACGCGCATGGCGCGAGAGGAATTTGAGATGGCGCTTTCATTGCACCCTGAGCTTGAAGTTGCCAAGAAGAACCTAGAATCGGTTGGCGGTAGTTCGAAGGGCTCTTAGCGCTTGCATCACATTGCGATGATTTCCGCCGAATGCGAGCGTATTTAGCGCCGGCAATTGCGATTGTTTTTTAGGTTGGCGAACGCGGTTGCGCAGGAGCACAATCCTCCAAATTCGCGGGGTGTGAGGCGTTTGGGAATGATATGCAGCCGTGCTCGCATTGCATGGATTCCTCCGCGGTTTCATACCAGTAGATTACGCTTGATTTTTTTCACCCGAGATTTACAGTACCGGACGCTGTCGGCTTTTGGGAGGAGGGCATTATGACGATTTGGCGACTTGGATTATTTTTTGCATTGTGTGCGGTTATTGTGCCATTTAAGTTTTCGCACGCCGAATACTCTCCGCGTGATTTCTTTACCAGCGCTCCATCTGAGCTTTTCTATACTGACGATGAGATGTCAGAAGAGGATAAGGCCGCGGTGCTCAAAAAAGGATTTAAGAAAGTTGAGCAATTTAACTGTTCAGCATGGGGAGTCGCGGCTGAGTCCAAAGATACCCTGACTTTAAAGTACTGCGCAGACTCTGAGGTGATTGTGCGGGTTTATCCAGTAAAGGATGCCCCTAAACAACCACTTGTCGCTGTGCAAAGTGTGCGCGCATCAGGCCGAGCGGTGGACTTGGCTTGGTTTAAAGTTTCTGGGGGCCCAGATTCGTTTGCGCCGCTTACAGAGGAGCAGCTAAAGAAGTTTGGTCTCGAAAGACCCCCGGCGATCGATTTTATGGCCAAGGGCAATCCGTTACCTGAAGGCGGGCCCCCGACGATAAATATGGAGCTTGATGATGAGGGCAGGGTGAGCTCTTCTATCTACACCTGGATGGAGCCACAGTGGGCGAACCAGGAACCAGACTTCTCGTTTAAATTTGTTTGGGAGGGCTCGCGCTTTACGCGACAAGCGATCAAGAACTAGAGCCTGATTTAGCGCGTAGATTCGGCTCCCTGACCGTAAGTAGCCGTCAGGTGGTAACCGACGCGCTCGCCCTAGACGCTGTTTCACAAAAAAGATCCGTGGCCTGTCGGCGCTCAGGATTGGGCATATAATAAGTTAAAACAGTAAGTTGCGGATTTTAACAAGTTTATACCAAGAACTTTGTTTGTCAGGTTATCTGTAGTGCCAAGTTGCATGGGTCACTATATTCCCCTTTACGCCGCTTTTTTTGGTAGAATGCAGGGTTGTCAAGCAAATCTACCTTAATCGGCTGTAGAAGAGGATTCAGAATACTAGATAGGTTCTGGCGCTAGGTTTATAAAGCGTGGTGGAGTCGGGGCGTGAAGCAGGTTGCTCCGTGTGCCACGTTAAGTAGTCAGTCGGTTACGTAAGGGTACTATGTCAGCAGTTTTAAAACTTGTCCAAGCAGAGGCGTTTACTGAACAGCTGGAGCTGCCAGCTGATGCTGCATCAATTGGCGGCCACTCTCTACAGGGTGGTTTTCAGTACTGCTCTCCCTGGAAGCCATCGCTTGCACAATACGTTATCCAGAGATTCTCAAAGAAGGGTGCGGTTGTACTCGACCCACTCTGTTCAACTGGGCATGTCGGTGTTGAGGCGCTGCTTGCTGGCCGCCACTTTGTCGGATGCACGGAGGAGCACGGCTTGGTCAAGCTCGCTCAAGCTAGACTCGCTCCGGCTGATCTGGCTGAAGTTGCCCTAAGGCTGCAGTTTGTTCCGTTCAAGAGGCCTGTTGATATTCGTGGTTACTCAGGTCCGTTTCCGCATTTCTTTGACGCTGATACGTTCCGTGAGTTGATGAATTTGAAGGCGTCGCTTAGGAGCTCTCGCGATGGGGCCTCGGAATTTATAGTTTTCATAGTAGCGAGTATCTTACATGGGCACACCACCGGACATCTCTCGGCGTACTCATCGCCGTCAGAGTGCCTGGTGCCAGAGGCTCAGATGGCTCTAAACCGAAAACGCGGAGAGGTTCCATCTTACCGCGCAGTGAGTGCGCGTATTTTAAAGAAAGCCGCAGGATTGCTGCGTGATGGTGTCCCTTCTGCCCTAGCTTCAACTGATAAGCTGCGCCGAGAGGTGTTCTTTGCTCCGGCTCACGCTGTTGATCGAGTCGAGACCAGCTCTGTAGATCTGGCGATGGTGGCGCCGAATCAGCCTGGTATTTTTGAGCACGGAATAAGCTCATGGCTACGCTCGTGGTGGCTCGGAGCTGATCTTCCTGAGTCATCGCAAGGAGTGCGAGATGCCGCCGAATGGCGTGATTCGACGAATGAGGTCCTCGTTGAGATGGCGCGTGTAGTGAAATCGGGTGGTCGGGTGGTTGTACGTACCGGCCAAGGCCGAATTGGTTCCAAGGTAGTTCATTACAACCGTGAAGTTGAATCTCTAGTGCGGGAATGTCTTCCGCGCTTTTGGAGGATTGAGGGATCAATCTCCGAGCGGGTGGTCGATGGCGCTCGATCGCGCACTGAAGGTAATGCCTCGCGTTCCAGTGAGTTGGTCATTCTTCGACGTAACTAACCGTTGACGTTCAGGCGCAGGACCGGCCACGGCCCGCAGGCTCATTGCACATGTGGCGTGAACCTAACCTTTCCCTTCCCAAAAATAAGCTCCGATTCGGCCCAGGCTTTCTGTGGGCACCGGGTACGTTTACGTGCAGGTGCCAGCGCAGGCGTAGCGCCCTCTGAGCGCCGGAGGAGACTGCCAGCAGCACTAACGTTTTTCCCTAAAATATGGTATATTCCTCAGATTGGCGTTGTTTTGGGTACCCATCGGTAATGGCAAATGAAGTTTTTGGAAATACTAAGGGGTTAGCCCCCTCGGAGCTGCGGGCGGTCCATAAGTTATATCTCCGCTCGGTCGATGCTACTGAGATCGTCTCGCTTGACCTCGCTCGCGAGATGCTCCTAATCGCGGAACAGCTCAAGCGCCGTGTGGGAGTATTGCTCAATCGTCAGGGTCGAATTGAGAGTGTAATTCTCGGCACTCGCGAGATCATCTATCTTCCTGACCTTGGTCGCTACCGTTTGGGCCGTTCGCGTCTTAGGAATCTGCGCTTTGTTTTCACTGATCTCTCTCGTGATAAAGACCAGGCCGCTATCCCGTACGATATCTTCGCCGACTTAGAGCGGCTCAGATTTGACATGGTCGTTAGTATTCGCAGTGCGCCGAATCGGGTTTCGATGTCGTACGCGTATCTCGTTCCGGCACGGGGGGCAGAAAGCGCCAGTACCATGACCGAGAAGGTAAAAGACCTCGGAGCATACGACCAAAACTTTCTTGAGCGAGTTGAATCAATTGAGCAGAGCTTGGCGTCAGAGGTAGTTCAGCTTGATAGCGATGAAGTTGGCGCTGTGCTGGTAGGGGTATACGATTCTTCAGAGCAGGACCCTAACTCATCGATGGCTGAGCTACGCGAATTAGCGCGTACGGCGGGGGTAAAAGTAGTTGATCAGATCATTCAGCGGCGCAGCATTGATCCTAAGACCTTTATTGGAAGCGGAAAGTTGCAAGAGCTTGTGATTCGTTGTCTCAGGCTGGGAGCTGAGATGCTTATTTTTGACACTGAACTCAAGCCCTCGCAGTGGCGCTCGATCGTTAATTCGACCGAGTTAAAGGTGATCGACCGCAGCATGCTTATCCTTGATATCTTTGCACAGCGCGCACAGAGCGCAGACGGTAGGTTGCAGGTTGAGTTGGCACAATTAAAATACAACCTTCCGCGCCTTGTTGAGAAGGATGCTGGACTATCCAGGCTATCTGGAGGTATCGGTGGACGGGGTCCCGGAGAGACAAAACTGGAGATCGGACGACGGCGAATTCGTGAGCGAATCGCCGATCTTGAACGCAGGTTAGAAAAAGTACGCGAGTCGCGTGATTTTAGACGCGGGCGTAGGCGCGAGAATCAGCTTCAGCTTGTTTCGGTGGTTGGGTATACCAACGTTGGTAAGTCGACCCTATTTAATCTCCTCACCGGGAGTCAGGTGTTGGCTGAGAATAAGCTGTTTGCCACGCTTGACCCGAGCCAGCGGCGATTATTTATTCCAGCGAGTGCGCATAACGAAGCAGAGGTTGGGCAACCCGGTCGCACTGTGATTATAAGCGATACGGTAGGGTTTATCCGTAAGTTACCGGTTGAGTTAGAGACTGCGTTTAGGGCGACTCTTGAGGAGTTATACGATGCAGCGCTTCTTGTTCACGTAGTCGATGCTTCTGATCCAGATGCAGTTGAGAAGTATCAGGCCGTTCGAAAGATTATTAACCAGATGAGCCTTGCCGATGCTCCAGAGTTAGTTGTGGTTAACAAGATCGATGCAGTTGAAAGTGCGGCGGTTGAAGCGCTAGCTCGTGAGCTAAAAGGCATTGCTGTTTCGGCGGCGAAAAAGATAGGGATCGGAGCCTTGCTGGCAGAGATAGACGCACGTGTTCCGCGCCTTGCTCGGATGGTTAAAGATACCGAGCCACATGAGCGACAGGGGTGGTGATTCGTGGAGTAGGCTTCTCTCGCTTAGCTGGTAAACTGAACTCGAAGGCCATCGTATCCAAGTGCAATTCCCGGCGGTAGCTGCGCAGAAACTTCATCGTATTCAATCGTGTGGGTGGTGTGGATCAGATAGGTCTGACGCGCACCTACTTCTCTGGCTATTTCGATCGCCTCATCAATGGTGTTGTGGGTGCGGTGTTGCTCCCATCGCAGGCCGTCAAGAAATAGCACGTCCACACCTTGGAGAACTTCTGCCGCTCGATTAGATAATCCCTTGCAGTCGGTCGCATACCCAAGGTTTCCAATGCGGAATCCGGTCACGGTAACATTTCCATGTGGCAGCGGAAAAGCTTTAACCGTTGAGCCGAAAACCGAGAAATCTCCATGGTTTGAGATCTCTTGAAATGCAAGCTTTGCGATAAAACCTCCCTGGTAGGCAGGATCGGGATTTACGATATGAGGAAATAGCGTTCGAAGACCTGTTAAGGTTGAGGCAGCGCCGTAACAGTCGATAGCAGAATTGGATATAAAATTAAAAACCCTCAAGTCATCGGTGCCGCATATATGGTCGGCATGGGCATGGGTGTAGAGCACTGCATCGACCTTTTTGACTTTGTGTTGCAGTGCTTGATGCCGTAAATCTGGAGTAGCGTCGATTAGGATTGATTGACCAGACTCAAGATGGATCAGGCCTGAGGTGCGATTTCTAAAGTTCTTGGGATTCTCCGAGAGGCACACAGGGCAATCGCACCCCGGAACTGGTACGCCTGTTGATGTACCGCTACCAAGTAGAACAAATTCGTGGGGCATCGTCGCCTAGCTCGCTTTCTTTTTAGCGTTGATATAGGAAACGCGAAGCGAGTGTAAGACCTCTTCCATAAAGTGCGCTTCCTCAGCCGATAGGTTGCCTCGGGTGCGGCGTTGCAGCATTGTCATTATATCGATCGTTTGACGCGCTGCTTCGAGGTCAAGCGGGATCTCCATCCCCGATGGCGGAGGCATCTCGCCAAGCTGCACGAGGACTTGAGTGGCGAGTGACATTACAAACGAGGTAAATGCGACTGGCTCTGGCTCGTCAGTTTGGGGAGAATCCTTTATAGTAAACTGGCTCGCCGCACCAGATTGCATAGCAGAGCTTGGCGAGTCTGTGGTGGTTTGCTTGGCAGCTGTCGCAAGTGACGCGCTGCTTGCGGTGACCGAGTGTGAGGTAGGCGTTGAGTCCGCTGTGCGCTCGTGACCGGATGAATCAAAGCGACGCTTATCTACAACCTGAAACGTTTTCTCTTTGGGTTGCTCGTTATCGGATGACATACTCTTTCTTTAAACCACTCAAGCTAATTCGGCCGTAGTCTATCACCATGGCGCGGGCGGTGAAAACCCAACAAAGGGGTGGCCGGCTCTAGGCAATACATACATTACAGTAAGGGCTAGGCGTGATGCGTCTGCAAGGACAAGGATTCTCTAAAGAGGAGCTTTTTTCCAGGCACTACGGGAAAGAACTACCTGTTATGCCAAGGAAAGCGTATCAAAAAACTGACAGGGGTGACCGAAATCCGTCCACCTCATCGGATTATCAACCCCTAACTCTCTGATATTATTTGGCGCATCTTTTTTCGCGCCACCTGCATCAAGGCCTTTGCTCCTGGCAAGCTTTTCGCATGTAGAAACTTTGAGGTCGAAGTGCCTGGCTGTCGATTCGCAGCGCGAAAAGCGGCGGGTGCGGCTTAGGGCCGACCTGAAGTGAGCGGTGAAACATAGTAGCGAGGTATTAGTATGGCAACCAAGAGGAAGAGCGACCTGGAGTTGATCGAGGATTTTCGTAAGGGTGACCAGAGTAGTTTTGAAGAGTTGTTATCTCGGTACAGCAGTAAGGTTTTCAGTTTGGCATCGCGTCTGACCCGGAACACCGAGGATGCAGAGGAAGTTTTACAAGATGTTTTTGTAACAGTGCATCGCAAGATCGGTAGTTTTGAGGGTAAGTCTTCCTTTTCGAGTTGGTTGTATCGTGTGACGGTGAATGCTGCCTTTATGAAGTTGCGCAAGAGAAGGCAGGATCTTAGTGTGCCTCTTGAGGATATTATTCAGCAGCCGCAGTCGGTAGCTGCTCTAAAAAGTCCAGAGACGACCTTTGTTGATGCCCAAAGCATTCGGCATCAGATGCTCGAAGCGCTAGAGATTGCTATTCGCAAACTCCCAGATGATTACCGGCCCGTATTTATTTTGCGAGATGTAGACGGGCTTACTAGCCGTGAGGTTAGCAAGATTCTCGACCTGACTGTTCCAGCAGTTAAGTCTCGGTTGCATCGCTCGCGCCTTATGTTGCGGCGCCGATTAACGAGATTCATCGATGAGCAGCGAGTCGAAAATCAACCAGACGATCTCGATCTCGCACTTACATCGGGAGAGTAGCTGAAACCGCCCTAAGCGGTGTTGGCCCAGCGCTTGGCGCCGCCTCTAGGTACTCTTTTCGGGTATCTAGAGGCAGCTCCAAAGTTTTTCCTCTTTCTGTGCGCCCCGAAAGTGAACAGACGCTTCCCGAATGCCCCTTGGCCGTTGTAGGCTAGCCGGCATGAGAAAGCCAAGTATTGCCTCCCGCCCCTTAGTGTATCGCTCGTGTCTGGCGGCGATAGTTGGGGTTTTATTCTTAGTGGCCTGTGGCGTCCCCGACCCAGTTCTACCACCTCCACCTTCAGTAGATCTCCAGGCCGCTGCCCAACGCGGGCATGATCTCGTCACAGGCCTGGGAGCGTGCGGCTTCTGTCACTCAATGGACGGCAACACGACAAGCGCGTTATCCGGTGGGCGACTGATGCGAGACAAGTATGGGGAGGTGCGGGGCCCAAACATCACTCTTGCAAAAAGTGGGATCGGTGAGTGGAGTGAAACTGCACTCAAGACGGCTCTACGCTCAAGTGTCAGGCCAGACGGATCAAATTTTTCAGCAGAGAGGCATCGGGGATTTGAGTGGCTCGCTGATGCGGATATTTCGGCGATAACTGTATACCTTCGCTCGCTGTCTGCGGCTGAAAACGAAGTGCAAGCTAGGTCACTTTCGTTTATTGATCGCAACACCACTGGCTTCTTTGATAGCAAAGTTGAGGTGCGTGGAGTTATCCCAGCCCTCTCCCCCGCATTCAAAGCTGAGTATGGTCAGTACCTCACTGATCACGTTGCCCGCTGCGGTAGCTGCCACTCAAAGCCAGGGGGTATCTTCTCATCAGAGGAGTATTTGGCCGGTGGTCGAGAGATCTCGTTTGATGGCGAGGATAAACTAGCACCGAATATCACAAGCTCAAACTCTGCTGGCATTGGTAGTTGGAGCGAGCAGGCGCTAAAGGATTTCCTGCGTTCGGGGCGCGCTCCAAACGGTCGCGAAGTTGATAGCCGTTTCTGTCCGGTGCAGTTCTACGCGCGAGCGCCGCAGAATCATATCGACTCGATTGTTGCATATCTACGCACAGTCCCAGCGATCAATTAAGGGTTGCTGCCATGACTGGCCCGCCAATACGAGTATTAGGAATAGAATCGAGTTGCGATGAAACTGGCCTGGCTATTGTTGAGCTAGAGCGAGGTGCCGGTCGTGCGACAGTGCAGGGGGAGGTGCTCGCCTCGCAGGTCTCATTGCATGAGCGGTACGGTGGGGTTGTGCCGGAGCTTGCTTCGCGTGAGCATATGCGCAATATGCCCGTGCTCTTCGATGAGCTTTTCCGGAAGACTGGGCTAGCGCTCTCTGATCTCGATGCCATCGGAGTAACGTGTGGCCCGGGGTTAAAGGGGTGTCTCCTGATCGGTGTGACATTCGCCCAGGGATTGCAGGTGGGTTCACGCTTGCCGGTATTTCCAGTGAATCATATCGAAGGTCATATCTTAAGCGCTGAGATGCATTATCCCGATCTCACACCACCCTACATCGCGCTGATCGTATCGGGTGGGCACACAGAGCTTCAGCTCGTTGAGGGCTTGGGAAGGTACACATGTCTCTCAAGAACACGCGATGATGCGGCCGGGGAAGCGTTTGATAAATCAGCTAACCTTTTGGGCCTTGGGTATCCGGGGGGAGCTGTCTTGGCTGGTTTGGCAGATACGAGCGCCAAAGGCGAGCGTTTTTTGCTGCCGCGAATCGGTAGAGAGATGGAGGGATTTAGCTATTCTGGGCTAAAAACTGCAGTGTCACTTCTGGTAAAGAAGAACGCCACCATTCTGGCACACGACCCCAGCGCTCGCGCTGAGATGGCCTGGGTTATTCAGGATGCTATCATCGACTCTTTGCTACACAAGACTCGTAAGGAACTAGCAGTTAGAAAGCTGCCTCTTGTTGTGTGCGGCGGGGTCTCGGCAAATAAGGAGTTGAGTCGGCGACTACGAGCGGAGTGGAAGCACGTATACGTCCCGCCGCTGACCCACTGTGTTGATAACGGCGCAATGATCGCATATGTAGCAGCGCGCTATCAGGCCGCTGGAGTCGTACCACCGGGGCTTGAGCTGCGTAGTCGATGGCCGGTAGAGGAGTTGGGCAGATTTTTTGGAGTACAGAGTGGGTAGGGAGAGAAAGCCAGCGAGAGCCAAAGACACGCTTCGCAATCTTGAGGTTCGCCCAACAAAGGAGCGGGGACAGAACTTCCTTATACGTCCCGACATAATCGATTCGATTGTGAGCTTTGCCGCTCCTCCGCCCGATGCGCATCTTGTCGAGATCGGCCCCGGTACCGGAGCTTTGACCGAGAAACTGGCTACTGCGAAGCATCTCACTCTGCTTGAGATTGAGCCCAAGTTTTGTGAGTACCTAAAGACCAAGTTTCCTAACGCAGAGATTATGAACACCGATGCGCGCAGCTTTGACTTTTCTAATCTGGGCCCAGAGCTGTTTGTGTTTGGTAATATTCCTTACGTCTTTTCAACTGAGATTATTTTTCAGCTAGTCAGACACCGAGCGGTTGTAAAAGAAGCGGTCTTGATGACGCAGCGGGAGTTTGCCGAGCGGGTGGCGGCTAGACCCGGAGGGCGTGAGTATGGAAGTATCTCTGTGGCTGTGCAGGTCTGGGCCGATGTTGAGCTAGGGCCAATTGTTCCGGGGAATGCGTTTCATCCGCCAACAGCGGTTGAATCGCAGCTGATGAAACTAAAGTTTCTTCCGAGCGCTAGGGTTGATTTACCCGATCCTGAGCAGTTTGAAATCGTCGTTCGGGCCGCTTTCGCCCAGCGCAGAAAGAAGGTGATTAACAGCCTTCTTTCGCGCGGGAGATGGAGCAAGGAAGGTATCGTAGCTGCCTTGGCGGCATCTGGTCTCTCACCTGACATCCGCGCTGAGCAGATTACACTCGACCAGTTCGCAGCGCTCGCGAGAGCTCTGTATCGCTAAAGGAACGGCGGCGTTGTCCGTCGAAAGCGATTACGATGCCATCTTAACGTGGTCAACCGAGTTAGCAGCCACTTTCTTCAGAGCTGCCTTTGGGCTTGAGAAGAAATCTTCCGGAATCTCTCCGATCAGCCTCTCAACTGACTCGCGCTTTACGCGCCAGTCGGAGCCGAGCTTAAAGCCCTCGATTGTGCCGGCCTTGATCAGGTCGTACACCTTCGGGCGGTGAATACGGAGTAATTTAGCCACTTCCATTACGGTTAAGAGTAGCGGTTGGGGTGCCTTTGTCATACCGATCCTTTGGTTCTATACTACTGCCTTATTCGTTGTTTTCGGGGTGAAAACGGCGAAAAAAGGACCATAATCGTCACTAGCAACGTATTCTGTTGCTGTCTTAGTAGTGATATGGTCGGAATCTGTCCAAATGTGATATTCCAGTAGGGAGCCGGGCTAACGCCCTGTAACGTCACGTTTTTGTTTATTTCTGGTGGTCTAAGTTTGCCAAGGTAGGGATGAGTTTCAAGCGGTACTGTTTTGTTGTGCCTCGGTATTTTGAGGGTTTGGCGGGTGGGGCAGAGACCCTTCTTGGAGCGCTTGCCACTAAACTCGCAGAGCGCGGGCACGATATTGAGTTGCTCGCTACGTGCGCAAAGGATAATCGCACCTGGTTAAATGAGTTCCCACCTGGAGAGAGCGCCCTGCATGGAGTAAGGCTTAAGCGTTTTTTAGTTGATGATCGCTCACTTGATCGTTGGATCCCAATTCAAGTTGCGATCCATCAGGGTAAGAACGTCTCGTACGAGGAGCAGCTTACGTGGATGCAGGAGAGTGTCAATTCAAGTGCAATGTATCGTTACATAGCTGAGCATGGTGAGAGCTTTGATGCGATTTTTTTCGGGCCGTATTTATTTGGGACTACTTTCTGGGGCTCACAGATCCATCCGCACAAGAGTATACTAGTTCCGTGCTTGCACGATGAGGCTTACGCATACCTAGACCTGATAGCTGCGATGTTTAGAAATGTGCGAGGGTGTCTCTTTAACGCTGAGCCAGAGATGCACCTAGCGCGGTCTCTCTACGGAGAAATACCTGGCGGCGTCGTAGGTCTTGGCTTTGAGCCGCCGACCCCAGAATATGTTGCCGGACTTGAGCCGTATTTTAGTGAACCATTCCCGTATCTTTTGTACCTGGGCCGAAAAGAGATGGGGAAGAATGCCCAGGTGCTGATTGATTACTTCTGTCAGGCCAAGGGGCTTGGGTTGCTACCTGACGAGCTGCGCCTGGTGGTGTTGGGAGGTGGGAGCTTTTCGGATTTACACCGTATGGAGGCGCTTGAGCGCAGCGATATAATCGATCTTCCACACCTAAGCGAGCGTGATAAGCAGCGGGTGCTAAGGCATGCTTTGTGTCTCGCCCAGCCTTCGTTAAACGAGTCTTTCTCGATTGTCTTAATGGAGGCGTGGATGGTCGGAACGCCCGTGATAGTTCACGGTGAATGCCCAGTAACTAAGCATCATGTGCTTGAGTCGGGCGGTGGTTTGTATTTCTCTTCGATGTCTGACCTGGCTGGAGTAGTGCGGTATCTGATCTCTGAACACGGTGCGAGGGGTGAGTTTGCCGAGCGTGGAGCAAATTATATTCAAAAGCACTACACGTGGGAGGCTGTCTTAAGCCGCTTTGAAGAGGTTGTTGGTCAAATAACCCCTTATCGATAGAAGCGTTTGCAACTGCGGACATTCTTGAATGGCTGCATCTTCAGTGCTTTAGTCGGGTCCGGCCGGGGGTGGTGATGGAGCGGGTGTGTTCGTTGATGTGGCTGCTGGGGTGTGAGTCCGAGTGTGAGTCGGTGTTGCCGTGGGTGAGGTTGGAGGAGTGCTCACGGTCGTAGCAGTCGGTGTAGGTGTCCACGTTGCAGTTGCTGTAGGTGGAGGTAAAGGGACAGTTGGGTCGGTGCTGGTAGGCTGCGGAGTCGCCGTTGAAGTTTGAGTGGGCGTTATTGTGACGGTCGAAGTTGGGACAGCGGTATTGGTGGCGCACACAAAGACTGTCGGTTGCGGCTGGCATGTAACCGTAGGCTCTACCGGCGGGCAGGTTGGCTCGACAGCCGTAGGGCATGCAGCCGGAGAGTACTCGCAGTCCTGCGAGAAGCCAGATTTAATCAAGAAGCTTGAAAGGATCAAGGCGATAACCACTGATATCGCGATCCGCGATAAGGCACGCTGGCTTGCAGGCCGATCAGCTAAGGAGCGCTGCTTTAGAATTTCCTGCGTCGAGAACTTCATCTGATTTAAGCGCTGGCTTTCAGGTTAGTACAGCTTCCTCGTAACGAGAGAAGGTTTATAGCCGTCGCATCATAATAGGCCCGCGGCCATATCCCCAGGTAAGCTCCAGACTGCCTGGCCTTACGATTCGGGTTTGTTTTGATGCTTCCGACCAGTCTTTATTGTACTGCACGGCTGAAGCTCGCGCCATTGAAAAAGCGCTGATTTTAAGGCGGGCCATGCTAAACATGAACTTCGACCTGGCTCCTGCAGGAAATCAGGAATAGGTTGCCCATGTGGTGAAAGGCCGCGGATCTATAGTTGGCAGTGCCGATATTAAACCGAGCGTCCCTTTGCGCGAGATACGAGCGCTTTAACTTGAGATCCTCAGGAGCGCTTAGGTAATATCGCAGTTAGCGCAAATTTGGTAAGGAGCGGGGAAGCAGCACACCAGACCTGAGGCGTCGCGACTACATCCTGCATCAATGCAGTGCGGAGGAAGCTCTCCAGCACAAACTAAACACCCATCAGGGACGCCAGTTGGAACTGGAGTAGCTGTGTCGACAGGCGTTGCGGTCGAACATGCGACAACCGTTTGCACAGGAGGACAGATTGGGGTGGGATCAGGGGGTGAGCAATTTGCTGGGACTGGCTGTGGAGCAGGACAAGAAGGTGTGGGCTGCTCCGGACAGACCTGTGCGAATGCGTTGGTGAGCCAGATCTGAGTCAGGAAAGTCCCGCTAATGAGCATCATGGCTAAGCTATAAAAGTTGCTGCGCAACGTGAGGCCACAAATCCGAGCTGTAAGTGATCGAGATAGCAACTTCATAGCATGACTTAGGAAATTCGCAGGATAGCGCGGCGCTTTCCTGCCACAAATGTTCCAACGTTCGACCCTGCGCGCCTAACTGGACAAAGTGTATAGAGGCGCTCTCTCATCGTCGGCTAAAAATCAACATATACAGGTGTAAGTGCGCCAGAGCCAAGCACTTCCCCTCTAATCCCTTATTGTACGCTACGGTTGGGGCTGGCGCTACAAGAAAACGCGGCTCGTTAGTGGAGGTCAATTAGCTTTTGGGTAATTTTTTTGACAATGCTGACCCTGCCGGAATCTCAGCTCAGCTCTACGAGAATCCCTTATGTCTTAGGTCTGAGCAACCTCAGTCCTTAAAGGATTGGGAGTGCTCTATACTTGCTTAACAGTTGTCATGAGTCGAGGTCGTTGATGCAATTTGAGCAGCAAGCACAAGAGCCTTTTACTGTCGTGTTTCACAACGCCGACCCATCAGATGCGCTGAAAGCCAGGGCTGAGCATCTCTTAAGTAAGCTGCGGCAGTTTGAGCCGTCAATCATGCGCGGGACTATTACCATTGAAGGTCGTCACCGCCATCATCACCGAGGGAATTTATATCACGTCGCTGTCAGGCTGCATTTGCCCGGGAGAGATATTGTGGCCAGCCACGACCCCGAACTAAACCACGCACATGAAGATGTCTACGTTGCGTTACGCGATGCATGCGAGGCGGCGCGGCGACAGCTTGAGGCTCTAAAGCGTCTTAAAGGAAAGGGCGCTCGCCATGAGCGAGTTCGGTTTGAGAGTAATCCTAGAACTGGCGAGCCGTTTGAGGAGGGGGCTTAAGGGGCGACGTTTAGGTCTCCCATGTTCCCCTTGATTCTGATCTTACAGGGTTACCGCATTTGCGCTACCTTTAGCGCATGCCTATCAGCAGCGCTACACCTCTACAGTCGCCTTCTCGCTATCGCTGGGTGATTTGCGTGCTGCTGTTTCTCGCCACAACCTCAAACTATATGGATCGTCAGATCCTTGGGATTCTGGCGCCGGTGCTGCAGGCCGAGCTTGGCTGGAGTGAGAGTGAGTACGGGCATATCGTGACTGCGTTTCAAGCTGCGTATGCGCTTGGGCTTTTAGGGTGCGGGTGGCTTGTTGATCGGATTGGAACCCGTTGGGGTTTGATCGTCGCAGTCTCGTTATGGAGCGTTGCCTCAGCTACTCACGGTGTGGCTCGCAGCGTGGGTCAATTCGCTCTGGCACGTTTTGGGCTCGGGTTAAGTGAGGCCGCTAATTTTCCGGCCTCGATAAAAAGCGTCTCTGAGTGGTTTCCGCAGCGTGAACGGGCCTTAGCAATCGGTATCTTTAACTCAGGCTCAAACCTGGGTGCGATTGTTGCGCCGCTCATCGTGCCGTTTATCGCACTACAGTACGGCTGGCAGACAGCGTTCTTTGTTTTAGGCGCAGCCGGATTTTTGTGGGTGGGCGTTGCGATGGTTTTGTTCCGCCCACCACGGGCATCTGAGCGACCTGTTGAGTGTAATCCTGCAACAACTTCTACCGCACTTTCGTGGCGAGTGATGCTCCGGCGGCGTGAGACGGTTGCGTTTGCGTGTGCAAAATTTCTGACTGATCCTGTATGGTGGTTTTTTCTGTACTGGATTCCAAAATATCTACACTCAACTTTTGGTGTAGAGCTCTCTGGTATGGGATTGCCGCTGGTTGTCATTTACCTTTTTGCGGATGTGGGGAGCATTGGAGGAGGGTGGTGGTCGGGGAGACTAATCGGTAAAGGCCTGGCCCCACTGGTAGCGAGAAGGAGGGTGATGTTGTGGTGTGCGCTCTTGACATTGATGGTGATGGTGCTCGCATACCGTGCGGATCTATGGGTTGCAGTGGCGGTCTTAAGCCTGGCAACTGCGGCGCATCAGGCTTGGTCTGCAAACCTCTTCTCAACCGTTACGGATAGTGTGCCGCAGGCAGGGGTGGCATCTGTGGTGGGGATTGGCGGGATGGCAGGAGCGCTAGGTGGCATGTTGCTGGCGCAGGTGGCCGGGTACTCACTTGAGCTTACTGGCTCGTATGTGCCGCTTTTTATCGTATGTAGCTCTGCGTATCTAGTGGCGTGGGGGGTGCTGCGTGCTTTAGGGGGGCGCTAGTAGGTTGTGGGCTGTAGCAAGGAGGCCTCCCAGCTAACCTCACTGCGGGTTGGAATAACCCGATCCTGGTAAGTCAGGAATAAGTTCTGTAACAAAGGGAATCTTAACACCGCGACCTTCCCCGAAAACAGTGACCAGCAAAACAGCAAGTAACGGCGCTGTAACTGCTTAAATTTGCCAATGTTTAGTGCTTAATGTTGTATGTGTACTTGCCAAAATCGACTCAAATGTTACAGCCGCGCCTATAGCCCCCATAACTCTTGCTTTAGAGGTAGTATTACTTTGAGAGCGGTATGACATCATTCGACAAGATAGGCCAGTCGCACGGGGGTGATGGCCGTTTTAATATACTAAAGATACTTCCCTCGCCTGAACAGATACGAGACCTGTGCGATAAGTTAGGTATGCCGGTCGCAGCGCTTGAAGCGAGGTGGGCGAAGCACGCCCAACCTTACCAAAATACTCTGCTTGAAGGAGACGGGGTGCTTGCATGGCAACACGCCCAGCACGACCGAGCGCATCTGAAGCTTTCCGATGAGCTTGTGGGTGAGCTTGCAGAGGCTTTGAGGAGGAACCCGGATGTGGACATCTCTTGTGCTTTTGAGGATGTCGCTGAAAAGAGGGGATCAAACCTGTCTACGTCTTTTGGGTTAGTATACATACAGACGGTGCTCTCAAATCAGCAGCTATCAAACTACGATAAGGTAGTTCTCTTTAACTATCTTCTGACGCCCCCGTGTGTGTCAGGGGCGAGCGCCTCAGTCAATTCGCACTTTACCCCGAGCGACGTTGTCTGGCAAAGGCTTGGGTACGTAGTGCAGGCAGCACTCGCTATCAAGAATATCGATCAGGGTGCCGCCCAGGCGCCGGACTTTGTTCGCGAGATATTAGCTAAGCAATTAGGCGAGCTTCTGCAGGCCATAAATAGTAATCTAAATGACTACTCGTGTACCAGTGAGGAGTTTGTAGGGCAATTCACCGATTGTGCCGATGAGCTAGAACAAGTTGAGATATTTTTACTAGATTTGGGACGAAACGAACCGGCTTGTGGCCAACTCTGCCAGCGGTTGCTCGCAGAATGGCGTAACATAAGGAATGGTGAAGGCTCGTTCCGATTTCTTGAATCCGCCTTTGACCTACTCCCACCAACGGTCCCGACATACGATATTGATGTAGAGTCAGTCATTGCTGATTGTGAGTTAGGGGCAAAGGCTCTCTCTTTAGAGTTTCGCATGTTAGAGGCCTTAAAACCGATGGCTGAGCTTCCCGTATGGAGCAACTCGATAGGTGAGATATCCGCACAATTAGATCGAAAGCAGGTGGTGCAGATTAACGGTGTAGCCACACGGCTCTTGGAGAGTGATCAGGGCAAGAAGTTTCTTGACTATATTTTCGACCAACGAGATGAATCGCTCTGTGTTTTCATTGGAGGCGATCATCTACGAGGCTGTGCCCCGTCTAGTGTATCTCCGAGTGAGGTCGTTGAGGCTTTTAGCGCCTATCTCAGACATGGCAGTCGCAACAAGATAAGAGATGACCTTTCGGATCCCAAAAAGACTCTTAAATTGCTCACACCAACCCTCGATTTCATCGATTATCTCAAGGATAAGTTGCCTGGGGTAAGTGTGCAGGTCGCCGATTCAGATAGATTTAAGCCGTTTGGCCAGCCCGTAGTGTGGCTAGGTGACCAGGTTCTTTGCCCGCGCGTCAAGCCAGATGACACTAGCATGCTGAGGTGCTCTATCAGCATTGTGAAACCTGAGGCCTTGAGTCTTGGGCCGCGCGAGATTGCCGAGCTATCTGGAGAGGCTAGTGGCCCGCTCTCAGCACTCAATCGCTTACAAAAAACCTTTGAGACAGTGATAATCCCGCAACTTATGGAGGAGCGACCTGGCGGGCTTAGCGGCAGTGTAGGCTACCGTGTTGGGGAGCTGGAGGCTAGGTCGCTCAAGGACGGATTTTTCCAGCTTCCTCCGGGGTCGGATACTGATTCGGGGCTTGCCGATTTGCGACCGCTCATGTTCAAGCATCGAGGCGATACTTTGCGGATATGTCTGATTAAGAGGCATGACGAAGAGTCGCAGGACAGCGATCCCAAGACGGAGCAGAATGATCTGAATGGCGAGCCGGAGGGAATAGACGAGCGGCTTGTTGGTTCAGACAAAGAGTAGAACTAGGCAGCGACTCGTTTTGCATGAGAGTTAATTAAGGAAGCGTTGAATCACGAGTTCCAGCTGTATGGGCTCGTTGAATGCTGGCGTTTTTAAGGGACAAGCGTCCTCCGCGTGCACGCATCAGTCGCCACACCTGAGACAGATAATGTGGCTCGTACATGCCGCATGGTTTGTAGCCCCCCAAAACTAGTTCCCCAAAACTAGTGCTCCCCAAAACTAGTGCACCCTAGAAAAGTATTATCATACTGAGTCACACACTGGTACACCCTAGAAAATGACCATCCGCTTCAAGAGACAACCCGTCCAGATAGGGCAGAACCCGAAGCTGAGGGTGACTACGGTCAGGCACAGGATTTGGGGTCGGGTGTTGCAGTTTCTCTCCAAGATTTTACCTGTACCCGATCGTCCGGCGTATGGTATTTGGTAGTACTCGGACGCTTCTTTTTGAGGGCAGATCATGAAACAAACCAAGGCTATCATCCTTTTCCTCGCGTTTACTTTGGCACTATCCGCAAAAGTCTCTGAAGCGTGTTCTCGGGCCACATGGTGTGGTAGCAACGGCGATGTGGTTACGGGCAGGTCGATGGACTGGCCGTATGACTTTAACACGCACTTCTATGTTATCCCGCGTGAGGAGCTTAACGTTGGATTAAAAGGCGGCTACTCGTGGAAGAGTAAGTACGGAGCTGTGGTTCTCGCCGGAGCACTAAATGCAGGCGGTCCGATTAATGGGGTGTTCGATGGGCTCAATGAGCGTGGGCTCGGTGTAAACATGCTATATCTGGCGGAAACCGATTTCGGCACAACCCCTTCAAATGCAACGCGCAGGATCTCTTGGGCCGCGTGGCTACAGTACATCGTCTCCAATTTCGCATCGGTAAAGGAGGCCGTCGCTGAGATGGAGAAAAATCCTGTGTATTTGGTACCTGTCAACTTCGGGCCAGGTGGTGCAGCGCATCCCTCTGTACACCTCTCGCTCACAGACTCAAGTGGTGATTCCGCTATCATGGAGTACCTTAACGGGAAGCTTGTGGTTCATCACAACCGAGAATATCAAGTGATGACAAATAGCCCCACGTACGACAAGCAACTCGCTTTAAACGCGTACTGGTCTCGAATGGATGGGGCCAAGATGCTTCCAGGATCTCACCAGAGCGAAGACAGGTTCGTACGTGCCTCGTACTATCTTAACCGGCTCGGAACCGACATTACTGACCAGCGAAGGCAGATTGCAGGCGTTCTGAGCGTTATGCGGAATATATCCGTCCCCTGGGGTGCAGCCGATCCTCTTCATCCCAATATAGCTCCAACCTATTGGCGCTCAGTGCTGGATCACACAAGGAAGCAGTACTACTTTGAATCCGCATTAAGTCCTTACATCGTTAGGGTCGATGTAAACAAGTTGGATCTCTCCCCTGGTTCAGGAGTGCGTAGTGTAGCTCTTGAAGGCCCTGATGGATTTGCCTTGCTCGGGGATATCAACGGAGTGTTTAAGCCGGCAGCACAAATAGAGTATCTGGCCCCGTAGGGCTGCTTCAAAATTAGTCAAAACTAGTGTCAAAACTAGTACACCCTAGAAAAGTATTATCCGTGTCAAAACTAGTACACCCTAGAAAAGTATTATCATACTGAGAGTAGATTCCCGCATCTTCTCAGACGCTAGAGCGGAAGTTGAACTGTCTTGTTAAAAGCAGAAGGCAGGGTAAGAACCACCTAGAGTTTATGATGTCGAAAGCGTTGCCTGACTCAAAAGAGGTCTACGTTTTAGGTGCAAGACAGACACGTCCTAAAAGGCGCTTTGTCCCTTGTCTCTTTACTCGAATCGCTTCTAGCAGTGCGCCGACACGTACGGCGGGCGACACTCCTTCGGGGGAATCCATGGGATAAAAGTGCCTGGGGGCCACTCGTGAGGCAGCCCTGCTTTTAGTTTTAGGTAACATTCGCGACACTTGCTAAAGATGTCCTTGAATGCGCGGATAATACGTGGACGCACAGCATCATCTCCGCAGATAACAAATATTCTGCGTTCTTTTTTCTTTGGGGTATGACTCCTGAGGTATTGTTGCGCCTTAAGCCTCTGTGCGCCCATAACTCCCCGACCGGCTTCACGGCGCTCCTTGGCTAGCTCAGCTTCTCTCTGTCGCACCTGCCTAATAATTCCCTGTCGTATCGACTCGATCTCTTCGGGGTCGGTTACTCCGTAGACTTTTAACCATGCTAGGGGTTTCACAACCAGCTCATAAGGGATCCCATCCTCTGACTCTCTGAGGCGAGTGGCCATAGCTTTGTCTTGCGCTGGTGATAGTTTATTGTTGTCTGGTAGCGGCTCCAGTGCGGATACGGGAGTCCAAACAGCCTTAATCACCACCTCGGCATCAACTGACGGGGGGCAGGTTGTAAAAGCCTCCCACGTGTTGAGACCAGGATAGTCGTCGATCTTTTCAACTAGTCCTGCCTCTACGGGATTCAGAAATATGTACGGCAATCGTTTAATTGCGTCCTGTAACCCGACGATCATGGCAACGCTCGGGCGCTCTTCCCAAAGTCTAAGTCGTTTAAGTTTGGTGAGTTTGCGCACTGTGTCAGTAATCTTTTTCTGGTACTCCATGTAAAAGCCAACCTGCTTCTGGGGTTCATTCGGGATTACGTGCTGGTGGGAGTGGTTGGTCATCTCTACGAAATTACAGAGAGTAACTTTACTGTCTCGCTGTGTTCTAGCGAGGATTCCTGTGAGAAGCTGATTAGTTACCTCAGTTGGCGGCAGGGGTAAGCCTTCCTGCGCTCGAGGAACTATCTCGTACAGTGTGTTTGCGAATACTACGCGGTTTGAACGGCCCATACATATAGTTCGTAAAAATCGGCTAAATGTTGCGGGGTCAGGAGAAAAATCTAGGGTGTACCAGAGCGAGGGTACCAGAGCGAGGGTACCAGAGCGAGGGTGGTGTACCAGAGCGAGGGTGTACCAGAGCGAGGCAGAGCGAGGACCAGAGCGAGGGCAGGAGGCACTCCCCGCGGGTGTCGGAATGAGAATTCGGTCTTCGCTTGCAGTTCTGGCATTTCCATGCTATACTGTGGAAATGCCAACCAATTGGATTTCAAGGACTTTAGAGCCTTACTTAGCGCCGGACTCTCCCCTTAAACTCTTCCCGATCTGGCTCATCCTAGGGCCGCGACAGGTAGGGAAAACCTCTCTTCTCAAGCATTGCAGCGCGTCGGACCGCCAATACATCTCGCTCGATGACTTACCCACGCGTCGTCAGGCCACCGAGTCGCCCGACGTATTTACTCAGAACATCAAGACACCTGTGCTTATCGATGAAATTCAGTATGCTCCGCAGCTCTTAAGCCACATGAAACTTCTCGCTGATGAACGCAGAGACCCAGGATGTATCTGGCTAACGGGCTCACAGAACTTCGACGTTATGCGCGGGGTCAGGGAATCGCTCGCAGGTCGAGTTGGCATAGTCAACCTACTTGGATTGAGCGATGAGGAGAAGCAACTCGCCACAGACAACGTGCAGACGCTCTTTGAGAGTGTCCTTGAGACCTCCTTTCCGCGCCTCTTCAACGTACGAGATCTCGACGAGAGGGCGCTGTTTTTAAACAGCTACCTACAGACGTACGTCGAACGTGACATTCAAGCACTTCTCGGCGTCCAGAAGCGTCGAGAGTTTGAGGTATTTTTAAAGATGTGTGCTCTACGAACTGGGCAGATCGTCAACTATGACGATTTTGCGAGAGATGTCGGAGTTTCTGCCTCGACTATCAAAGGATGGCTATCGGTCCTCGAGGATAGCTTCATAATCAAACTTGTGCACCCTCTTCATTCAAATCGAACAAAACGACTGATTAAAAGCCCCAAGCTCTACTTCCTAGACATGGGACTAGCAGCATACCTTGGAGGGTGGCTATCAGTTGAAAACCTACTTCATGGACCACTAGGTGGCGCAGCCTTTGAGACTCATATTTTTGGCGGCCTTGTGCGACATTGCCTCCACAACGCTCGTCCTGTTGAGATACATTTCTGGCGAACTAGAGACGGAGACGAAGTTGATTTCATCGTCAGCTCATCGCGTGGGGTTACACCGGTAGAGGTCAAGCTTGGCATGCCGAGCCCACGAGATCTTCTACCGCGGGAACGTTTCGCCGAACCCAGCTGGAGAACTGGAGTAGCGATCTCTGCCGTTACACTGCGCTCAAAAGCTCTTGCGGGTACAACCCTCTGTGATGGGTGGATGCTTGGTAGTCCGCTCGATCTTAGTTTTTTGGATTAGGTAACAAAACTGCTGCATGCCGCGCCACCTGGCCGTCATTTCAATCCTGGCGTTAGACAGGTTGAAATAGGCAGAGAAACTGCCCACGCCTTGAATCGAACAAGGGACCACCCAAAACTAGTACACCCTAGAAAAGGATGAGCGGGGTCAGGAGGAAAATCTAGGGTGTACCCACGGCCATTAAGTTAAGGGGTATCTAAGCTTCAAAATTAGTTCAAAATTAGTACACTCTAGAAAAGTTACACTAGCCTCTTTCTCGCCCCTCATCGACAGGAGTTGGCCCGCATATTTCATGAAGCCTGCTACTACGAGCGCCGATAACGGCGCTTTTTCGGTCCAAAAAACTATTTTCAGACCGGAAGGTATCTCGATACGATTCCGCCTCTGAAAATAGTTTTTTGAATTCGCCCGTCGGGCCCGAAAAATCACCATTCTCGGCGCTCTCGCGACGCAGTTTCATGAAAAATGCGGGCTAGAGGAGCTGCTACCGAAGATTGAAGGGTTTCTAGCTTTGCGGCTTAAGCTAGCGCGTCACCCTGACAAGGTAAGCATTCGACCACTTAATCACGGTATCGACTTCTTAGGTATCGTAGTACATCCATTCCACCGCACGCTCAGAACGACAACTAAGCGCAGGATACTTAGAAAATTAACCGGAAGGCACGGGGAGGCGTTTAGAGGGGAGATTGATTCGAACTCGCTTCATCAGTCGCTTCAGTCGTATCTTGGGATTTTGTCGCATGTTGATGGGCATGGGTTCTCTGTACTGCTTAGAAACTGCTTTCATTATCGGCACCACTCTTAATAAACGTCCAGCACAACATCCTAAATCATCAACACATGACAGGTAACCTAAGCCCTAATCTCTCTACTTGATACTGGGAAACCCCCGTCCGTAAAGACCCTGCGCGCTTTAG
>Ga0315904_10001306_pt1 | contig 39256 bp, 36 predicted proteins | sample LakEriMetagenome_6_FD_203529 | JGI IMG/M metagenome (GOLD analysis project Ga0315904, IMG submission 203529) | Freshwater fungal communities from buoy surface, Lake Erie, Ohio, United States - Buoy 12 MA120 | ecosystem: Environmental > Aquatic > Freshwater > Lake | place: USA: Lake Erie, Ohio... | reverse complement strand
GAACGGTCGGGCCAAATGGCTCAGGCACTAATGCTTTCAGGGAAGTGTGTCGGGCACAGACTCTCTGCATAAGTAGGCTAATTCCGACCATAAGCGAACTTGGGCTTGCCGCCCACTCCCTTGCCCGTCGGCGGGCGCAACCCTCGGAACGGGTGACGCAGCCAAATGCGAAAAGTCCGTTCCTTCTTGCCCGCCTCACGCGCTGCCGCAACTTCCACACGGAAGTCAGGGGAGGCTTGGCACCACATCCAGACTGAGATGCGCGAGACACCCGCAGCGGTTGCCGCTTCGTCGTAGGTGCATCCCTCCGCGATCTTCGACACAACCACTCGATGCCGCCAATCCGTTCTCATGAATGGGAAACTACCCCAAAGACGCTCTGGCGTCCATCATGCGCGGCAGTGCGCGGGGGGAATGTTAAGAAGCACCGAAAATTCCACCATCCATTTACCATCCAGTTTTCGATGCGTTTCGGTGCCCTTTTTTGCACTTTTCCGAGGACGCTCAAACGCTTTATTTTGTCACGACTTGCTTATTTTAAGCGATTTAAGCGTGGTGCCCCGGACGGGAATCGAACCCATATTTAAGGTTTAGGAAACCTCCGTTCTATCCATTGAACTACCGGGGCGCGGGGCGATGGGTATCGCTGTGGCCTCGGCGTGGCAAGCCGGGAGTGGCAGGGGTTCAGTCGCGGCCCCTGCCGCGGCCCCGGCCGCCCCACATCGGTTCGCCGCTCAGGATGCGTTGTTTGGCTTCGTCGGGGATGCTGGTGTTTTGCTGGATGTAGGCTTTGGCGGGTTCGGGATCCTCGCGCATCCAGCGGCTGGCGGCGATGCCGATGGTGCGGTTGCGGTCGCCTTCGTCGGTGATGGTTTCGGCGACTTTCACCAAGTCGGCGGGAGGGGCGCTCTGGTTGCTCCAGACATAGGATTGGAGCGCGCTGTCGCGCACCGGGCCGGCCTCGTAGGAGTTGGCATATTCAAGCGCGGCGGCGGAATTTTGTCCGACCCATGTGGGCATCAAGTCACGCATGGCTTCGCGCTGGGCATCGGGATCTTTCTGGCTCTTGAGGAGTTCGCCGGCAGCGGAGGGATTCACGCGCGCCCAATCGCCGACGACTTCTCCGAGAACGTCGTTTTTGGCATCGCCATCCTGCATTTGCGAGAGCTGTTTCGCGGCGGCCTGCGGGTCTTTGTTAGAGAGGCCGCCGATGGCGGAGGCGAGCGCGTCCGCCTGTTGATCGGCGGGCAGGGAGCGGATCCATGCTTGCGCTTCGTCGAAGTTGGACGCGCCGTATTGCTCGGCCACACGGCTGTAGGCGTCGCGAAGATCGCCGCCGCTCATTCCCGAGAGCATTTCCGCGGCTTTTTTGGGATCGGTTTTCGCCACTTCGCCAACGACCGAGCTGAGTGCCTGGGATTTTTCCGTGGTGAGGGTGTTGGCCCAAGCGAGCGCCCCGGCGGGGTCTTGGCGCGCCCATTCGCCGGCGATGATGGAGGCACCGCCCTGGCCGCCCATCGGGCCGCGTCCGCCGCCCATCATGCCCATCATGGCGAACTCGCGCGGATTGTCGGCGTAGTATTTTGCGGCGTTTGCGGGATCGACGCTGGCCCAGCTTTGCAGAATGGTGGGCCGCACGAACATGCCGGAAAATCCCATGGTGCTGGAGAACGACATGGCGGCGGTGGGATCGACTTCCGCCCAGCGGCCGAAGAGCAGGAAGGAAGCCATGATGCGTTCGTTCATCGGCAGGCTTTCAAGCTTGCGGGCCTCGTTTTCGAGCTGCTCGGGCGAGAGGCCGGAATAGAAGGCGATGAGCGCCTGGATGCGGTTCGAGTTGCCGGGCAAGCGGTTGATTTCATCCATGCTGTCCAGCCGGGAACTGCGTTTGCCGGAGGCGTCCGCGGTGCGGGAAGCATCGGAACGCTGCGCGGAACGGGTGGGTCTGGAGGCGTCGTCGCCGGAGCTATCCGGAGGTGAACTGGTGTTGCGGCCGGAAAGAAATCCGCCGACGGCACCTAACAGCAACATGGCGGAGGGAAGAAACCAGGGATTTTTCATGAGATTTGGGAGCTAGGCGTGTTGAACCCCGCTGGACGGGCGGAGTTGTGGGATATTTCAAAAGTTCGCATCACTCTCCACCATGGCGTCGCGCGCGGCAAGCCATTCTCCGGGCCAGCCTAGGGTCGCGACCGCTTCGAGCGCCCTGCCAAGGGACGGAATCCACAAGCCCTCGCGGGCGATCTGCCGGCCATCGCGGGGAAACCCGGCGCGCGGCAGCACGCGTTCCGCAAGATGCATGCAAAGCCAGGCGCGCCAGGCGCGGAGTTCCGCCCGAGGGCCGCTCATGCGGCTGGCGAGGTGTTGGAAATGACGCACGGGATTGCCGGGAAAGCCGCGGTTTCCGTCCGCCGAGTGGCGGAGAATCCATGCGAGAGCATGGTAGGGCGACGAGCGTGCTTCGGGAAAGTCCGGTTCATCTGTTAGATCCGCCATCCATGCCTTGTCGAGTTGGAGGATGGCCTGTGCGGGTTTGCCGGCGAGCCACTGGGATTGGGCGTAGCGCAGCGCGTCCTGATAGAACTCCGCGCCGCGCGCTTCACCATGCCTGCGCGTGACGGTGAAGTCGTGGATGACATCCACCCCGGGCAGCCACGGGCATGGCGGGTTGATAAACACTGGCAACTCGCCGTGATGCATGCGGGAAATTTCCGGACAGGGCCGCGGACGGCGAGAAAAATCCCGCTCGAATTCCCGCTTCGTCCTGCCAACCTGCGGCATGGATTTGTTTTCCACTCCGAAGCCCGCCGAGGACAAGGCGCTGAGCGTGACGCAGCTGCTGCGGCGCATGAAGAATCTGCTGGAGGCGCAGGTGGGCGAGGTCTGGGTGGAGGGTGAGGTTTCCAATCTCAAAAAACAAGGCAGCGGGCACTGGTATTTCTCGCTCAAAGATGCCGGCGCGCAGATCCAGTGCGCGATGTTCGGCGCGCGCAAGCGGCCGGGGGCGGACGCGCTGGAGGATGGCGCGAAGGTGCGCGTGTTCGCCGAGGCCAGCGTCTATGAGGCGCGCGGCCAATTGCAGATCATCGTGCAAAAGGCCGAACGCGCCGGCGCGGGCGACTTGCAGGCGCGCTTCGAGGCATTGAAACGAAAACTGCACGCCGAGGGTTTGTTCGACGCCGATCGCAAGCAGCCGATCCCCGCGTTTCCGCAAACGATCGGCATCATCACTTCCGCCTCGGGCGCGGCCTTGCAGGACATCCTCAACGTGCTCACGCGGCGCGCGCCGTGGGTGCGGCCGGTGTTGTTTCCGGTGCGCGTGCAGGGCAGGGGAGCGGAGATTGAAATCGCCACGGCCATCGAACAGATGGGCCGGCCGGAGGCATTCGGCCATCCGCGTTGCGACGTGCTCATCGTCGGCCGCGGCGGCGGATCAATCGAGGACTTGTGGAACTTCAACGAGGAGGTTGTCGCGCGGGCGATCGCCGCTTGTCCGATTCCCATCATCTCGGCGGTCGGTCATGAGATTGATTTCACCATCGCGGACTTTGTGGCGGATCTTCGCGCGCCCACGCCGAGCGCCGCGGCGGAACTCGCGGTGGCCGATGGCGCGGAGTTGCTGGAACGCTTGATGCAACTGCGGCGGCGGCTGGAGCGCCGGACGCGCGAACGTCTGAACCAGGCGCGGCAGGACCTGGACGCATTGAAACGCGGCGTGATGCGGCGCGATGCCGAAAGATTGCTGCGCGAACCGGTGATGCGTCTCGATGGTTCGCGCGCGCGCGTGACCAGCGCCGTGGCGAAATCGTTGGAGACTGCCGCCGCGCGCTTGAACGAAGCGCGCGCGCTGCACAAGGCGCATCATCCGGCGCGGGTGTTGGACCGGCGAATCGAACACTTGTCCCATCTTCGTCTGCGACTGGAACGCGCCCCAAGCGAGGCGACAACCCAACGCACCTCGCAACTGGAGCGCCTGCGCGGATTGCTGCGCGCGCTTGGTCCGGAGTCCGCGTTTCAACGCGGCTTCTCGATCACCATGGGCCCGGATGGCAAAATCGTGCGCTCCGTTTCCGCATTGAAATCCGGCGATCTCATCAAAACGAGATTCTCCGACGGGGAAACCACCAGCCGGGTGGAATCATAACAACGCGCGACGCACCGCTTCAAGCGCGGCCTGGCTGACGGCGAGCTTGAAATCATGGCGGTTGCGCGGATGAAAGACCTTGAATGCAAGAGTCCGCGCACCCTTCACGGCGAGGCCGATCCATGCGGTGCCGACAGGTTTTTCCGGCGTGCCGCCATCGGGTCCGGCGATGCCGGTGACGGCCACGGCGATGTCCGCGCCGGACGCGGCAAGCGCGCCATCCGCCATTTGCAGGGCGACGGCCTCGCTGACCGCTCCACGTGTTTCGAGGTTGGAAGCGGAAACGCCTAACAGCGAAATCTTCGCGGAATTGGCATACGTGACGAAACCATGGGTGAAGACCGCGCTCGCGCCGGGCACGTCGGTGATGCGGCTGGCGATCAATCCGCCCGTGCAGCTTTCGGCGATGGCGAGGGTCAGCTGTTTTTCCGCAAGGATGCGGACGACGGTTTCCTCGAGCGACGAGCCGTCGTCGCTGATGAGATGTTTCCTGAATGTTTCCAATGCGATGGCACGACCTTGCAAGATGCTTTCCGGGGTGCCGATCAATCGCAAGTCCACCTCGCCGATGTGGGCGCAGTAGCCGTATTCAAGGCCGGGGATTTGCTCAAGGCGCGCGTCGATGCCCTGATGGAAATCGCTTTCGCCGATGCCGGTGAACTTGAGTTCGAGGACGGAGGGCGGATTTTCCACGCCGGAAAGCGCGCGCAGCCGCGGCATCACCTCGTTGTGATACATCGGATAGAGTTCGCGCGGCGGACCGGGCAACAGGAAGACGGCGCAGTTGGAGCGGCCGTTGAGGCGCGGCGGCACATAGACGCCGGGCGCGGTACCGTTGGGATTGGGCAGCACGTCCGCGCCGACGGGAACGAGAGCCTGTTTGAGGTTCGCTTCCGCCATCGGCCGTCCTCGCAGCGCGAAAAAATTCTCCAGCGAACGCAGTGCCGCCTCGTCGGTGATCAATTCCAAACCCATGACTTCCGCAGTGAGTTCGCGGGTGAGATCGTCACTGGTGGGGCCGAGGCCGCCGGTGACGATCAACACATCGGCGCGGTCGAGAGCTTCTTTGATCGCGTCGCGGATCGCCGTGCCATCGGGCACGGTGGTCTGGCGGGCGATGCGCAGGCCGAGTTTGAACAACTCCCTGCCGAACCACGCGGCGTGGGTGTTGACCGTGTTTCCTAACAGGAGCTCGGTGCCGGTATTGAGAACCTCGATCCGCATCACTCGGTTTTTTCGCCGCCGTCCGCAGGTTTCTTTGCGGATTCTTCGATACGCTTCCGGAATTGGTCGATGCCGGGAATCATCGGGCTGTCCGGCGCGAAGGCTTTGGCCTCATCGATCGCCTTGAGTGCCTCGGGATACTTGTCCTGCTCGGCTAAAATCACCGCACGGGTCATCATCATCTGCAGGGTTTCATCGGTTTTAAAGCCGCCCTCGGCCAGGGTCTTGTCCACCAGCTTGAGCGCGCCATCCATGTCCTTGTTGCCGGCGAGCTTCTGAAGTTCCGCCTGGAACGCCTTGAGACGCGCGGCCGTGGCGGCCTTCTTCTTGAAACCGGTGGCATCATCCGGGTCCGCGGCTTTGATTCGCTCGACCACATCGCCGTAGAAAGCGGCGACCGCCGCCTCGCTGAGACTCATGGCATCAAGCGCCGCAACGAGTGCCTTGGCCTTCGCCACACCCTCGGCTTTTTCGGCTTTGGCGAAGGCTTCGTCGCGTGCGGTTTTTTTCGCGCGCAGCTCGTTGAGATGTTCGACGTATTTTTCCGGTCCGCCTTTTTGATAACCGGTGGTCGCATAGGGCCTGCCTTCCGAGTCGGTGAGCAGTATGGTGGGAAAGCCTTCGATCCCGTATAGCTCCTGAAGCTTTTCGTTCTGTGCGCGGACTTCGTCGGTGACTTTGGTTTTGTCTTTGGGGAAATCGATTTCGACCAAAACAAAAGTGTCTTTAACGCCGGTCTTGAAGGCATCATGCTTGAAGACTTCGTCGACGAGTTTGATGCACCAGCCGCACCAGTCGGAGCCGGTGAAGTCGATAAGAAGGTCCTTTTTGGATTCGGCGGCTTGTTTTTTCGCGGCCTCGAAGTCGGAGGTCCAGCCTTCACCGCCCGCGAAGGTGGTGCCGATGAGCGCCATGACGGCGGCGCAGACGATGGTTGTTATTTTCATGGTGTGAAAGAGGGTGGTGCCGGAGGTTCGGCGCGTCCAGCGGGAAAGCGTGACTTATGCAACATAGCCAAGCCACGGGCCGAGCCACTTTTCCGCTTCCGTTGTACTTATGCCTTTGCGCCGCGCGTAGTCCTCCACCTGATCCTTCTGCAGCTCGGAAATGACGAAGTAATGGCTCTCCGGGTGGGAGAAATACAGTCCGCAGACCGCCGCGCCCGGATGCATGGCGCAACTCTCGGTGAGGGTGACGCCGGTGGCATTCGACGCGCCGAGCAGATCAAAAAGGATCGGTTTCTCGGTGTGGTCCGGCTGCGCGGGATAACCCGGAGCCGGGCGGATGCCGCGGTAGTTCTCGTGAATGAGCTGGTCCTTGGTGAGTTCGGCCTCGGTTTCATAGCCCCACTCGACGCGGGCGCGATGATGGAGCAATTCGGCGAAAGCCTCGGCAAAACGATCGGCGATGGCTTTGACCATGATCGAGCCGTAAGGATCATGCGCCGCATCCAGTTCCGCGGCGAACTCGTCCGCACCGTGGATGCCGACGACGAAGCCGCCGATGTGGTCCGTGTTTTTCTCGCCCACCCAGTCGCTGAGCGCGACGTTGGGCTTGCCGGAGTCCTTCTTGATCTGCTGGCGCAGGGTGTGGAAACGGCAGCGCTCGTGTTCGCGCGTTTCATCGGTCCAGACGATGATGTCATCTCCATCAGCGTTGGCGGGGAAGAAGCCGTAGATGCCTTGCGGCTGGAAGCGTTCTTCGGCGATGATGCGGTCGATCCATGCGAGCGCGTCCTGATGGAGTTTGGCGGCCTCGGCGGCGCCTTCCGGGTTCTTGGTCTTGAGAACCTTGTTTTCCCGATCCCACACGCCGCGCAATTCCCATGCGTGGAAAAACGGGGTCCAGTCGATGTATTCGGCGAGTTCACGCAAGCTGGCCGTGATCTTCCGGGTTCCAGAAAATGACGGCACGGGCGGGACATAACTTTGCCAGTCATACTTCGGTCCTGCGGCGCGGGCCTGCTCGAGTGTCAGCGTTTCCTTTTTCGGACCACCGATGAAATTCTCGCGCAACGTCTGTTGTTTGGCACGGTTTTCGGCGATGAAGCCGTCCTTCTGGTCTTCTGATAGAAGCGAGGTGGTGACGGGAACCGAACGCGATGCATCGAGCACGTGCACCACCGCGCCGGAGTAATGCTCGGCGATCTTGATGGCCGTGTGCGCGGCGGAGGTGGTGGCACCACCGACAAGCAACGGCACCTTGAAACCACGGCGCTCCATTTCCTTGGCGACGTGCACCATCTCGTCGAGCGAGGGCGTGATCAAACCTGACAGACCGATGACGTCCGCGCCGATCTCGATGGCCTTGTCGAGGATCTTGTCACAAGGAACCATCACGCCCATGTCGGTGACTTCGAAGCCGTTGCACGCGAGCACCACGCCGACGATGTTCTTGCCGATATCGTGGACGTCGCCTTTCACGGTGGCGATGAGAAAACGTCCGGCGGAACGGCCGCGTTCCGCGAGGCGCAGGGCTTCTTCGTCGGTTAGAGAAGGGTTCTTTTCCTTGATGGCGGCGATGTCGCCGGCGAGGTGTTCGGCTTTCTCGGCCTCCATGTAGGGCGTGAGCCAGGCGACGGCTTTCTTCATCACGCGGGCGGATTTGACAACCTGCGGCAGGAACATTTTTCCCGCGCCGAAGAGATCGCCGACAACGCCCATGCCGTCCATCAGCGGACCTTCGATGACCTTGAGCGGACGGCCGTATTGCTTGAGGGCTTCTTCAGTGTCCTCGTCGATGAATTTGTCGATGCCCTTGAGGAGGGCGTGTTCGAGACGCTTTTCGACCGGATCGTTGCGCCAGGAAAGATCCTCCTCGATCTTCTTGCCGCCTTGTCCCTTGTAACGCTCGGCGAGTTCCAGCAAGCGCTCGGTGGCGTCCGGGCGGCGGTTGAGCAGCACGTCCTCGACGTGCTCCAGCAACTCCTTCGGGATCTCATCATAGACTTCGAGCATGCCGGCGTTGACGATGCCCATGTCCATGCCGGCCATGCCCGCGTGATAGAGAAAAGCCGAGTGCATCGCCTCGCGCACCACGTTGTTGCCGCGGAAGGAAAACGAGATATTGGAAACTCCGCCGGAAACCTTCGCGCCCGGGAGATGGTGTTTGATCCATCGCGTGGCGTTGATGAAATCGAGCGCGTAGTTGTTGTGCTCCTCGATGCCGGTGGCAACGGTCAGGATGTTCGGATCGAAAATGATGTCATCCGGGTTGAATCCGACTTCATCAACGAGGATGCGATAGGCGCGCTCACAGATGCGGATCTTTTCCTCATAACTCGCGGCCTGGCCGTTTTCATCAAAGGCCATCACCACCACCGCCGCGCCGTAGCGCATGATGTGGCGCGCCTGTTGCTTGAAGTTCTCCTCGCCCTCCTTGAGCGAGATCGAGTTCACGATGCCCTTGCCTTGCAGGTATTTGAGGCCCTCCTCGAGGATTTCCCACTTCGAGGAATCGACCATGATCGGCACGCGGGCGACGTCCGGTTCGCCCTGAAGCAGGCGCAGGAATCGGCTCATCATCGCCTTGCCGTCGATCAGTCCGTCGTCGAAACAGATATCAATGACGTTCGCGCCGTTGGCAACCTGCTGGCGGACGATTTCCACCGCGGCTTCGAGATCGCCCTCGCGGACGAGCTTGGCGAACTTCGGAGAGCCGGCGACGTTCGCGCGCTCGCCGATCATGAGGAAGCGCTTGTCGGAAGTGTGGTTATAGGCCTCCGTGCCGGAGAGCCGCAGGGCGTGGGGAATGGTGCGCATGGAAGAGGAAGAGGTAACCGCAGAGGCGCGGAGGTCGCAAAGGAAACGCAAAGGTTTATTCAGGGAAGTTGTGGACGAAGCGTTTGATTTCGTCGGCAAGACGAACGGTGTGGAAGTTGATGAGGAGCCCGAGATGCTTTCCGGACATTTTGAGGTAGGTGAGAACCTGAGCGCTGTGGACCGGGAGGAGCGCGGGAACCGTTTTGAGTTCAACAACGAGGGAACTATCCACTAACAGGTCGATCCGGTATGCGTCCGGGATTTCAAGATCCTTGTAGGTGATAGGAAGCAACAATTGCCGTTGTGCGGAAATTCCGCGCAAAGCCAGCTCATGTTGCAGACTCGCCTCATAGCTGCTTTCCAACAAACCGGGGCCAAGGTCACGGTGAACCTCAATGGCCGCCCCAATGACTTCTTTGGACAGATTGTTCAGATAATCCTTCATATCAAAAATCTTTCTCTGCGTTCCCTTTGCGACCTTTGCGTCTCCGCGGTTCAAATTACCCGACTGATGGAATCTCTCTCGGCTTTTTGCCAGCCACGGCTTGGGCGATGGCGGCGATGTGTTCGGGGGTGTTGCCGCAGCAGCCGCCGGCGAGGTTGAGCAGGCCGGCATCGGCGAATTCGGCCATGTAATCGTGCATGTGCTTCGGCTCCAGATCGAAGCCGGTGGGCGCGAGCGGGTTTGGTAATCCGGCGTTCGGGTAGCAGGAAACATGGGTGGTCGCGCAGTCGGAGAGCTCTTCCAGATGCGGGCGCATCAGGTCGGGACCGAGCGAGCAGTTGAGGCCGATGGCGAGCGGATGGGTGTGGGCGAAGGCGTTCCAGAAGGCCTCCACTTTCTGGGCGGAGATCATGGTTTCCCCGCCGAGGCCGACTGCGGCGGAGAGGATGAGCGGCAGTTTCAAGTTCAGTTCCTGATAGACCTCCTGCACGGCGACGGCGGCGGCCTTGGCGTTGAGGGAATCGAAGATGGTTTCGATCATCAGGATGTCGCAGCCGCCCTCGATGAGCGCGCGGATCTGGAGTTTGTAGGCTTCGAGCACTTGGTCGAAATTGACCACCCGGAACGCGTGGTCCTCGGGGTCGGGCGAGTTCGTGAGTGAAACGGTGAGCGGCCCGATGGCTCCGGCGACGTAACGCTTGCGACCGGTGTCCGTGCCGATGTTGTCCGCCCACTTGCGGCAGAGTTTCGATGACTCGACGTTCATTTCCCACGCGAGTTCGTTGAGAAACGGGTTCTCGATGATTTTCTGGAAAAACTCCGGGTCCTTGCGGCCGCCGTGTTCGCGCGGGTCATCGACGAAGAACTCGCTCTGCGCGATGCTGGTGGCGGAGAAGGTGTTCGTTTCGCAAATGTCCGAGCCCGCCTCGTAGAAGCGCTTGTGGATGTCGCCGATCACGTCCGGGCGGGTGATCGAGAGGATGTCGCCGTTGTTGAGCAGGTCTTTGGGGCTGTCCGCGAAGCGTTTGCCGCGGGCGTCGGTCTCGGATAGGCCGTAGCTACGGATGGTCGTGCCCATCGCACCATCCAGCATGAGGATGCGTTCGGCGAGGGCTTGGTTGAGTTCCTGGGTGGCGTCCGGCTGCGGCATGGGGACTTTCTAGCTTGGTCCGGGTATCAGTTCAAGAAACAAATCATCGTATCAGGATATGATGATGGGAGATTTTGCTGGGCGTGATTTTCCAATGATTTTCGGGTTGCCATGGGTGCGGGCGACCCCTAGCTTCCGCCTCCCGCGACCACAAACCACCTCACGCGATGTCCAAGCACAACAGTCTCAAATCCAGCGCCACCGTCGGCGGCAAGCGTTCCGTTCTCAAGCGTTTCGAGCGCGTCAAGCTGATGAAGGAGCGCGGCGATTGGCAAGCCGGCCGCTCGCCCGTCGGCCTTCCGAAGACCAAACACGAGGGTTGATCCCGGTGTTGGAAATTCTCCTTTCACGCGTGGAACCCGCCGGGTTTCACGCCTTTTGCATTTGATCCCATGAAGGAAGGCGTCCGTCTCAACAAATACCTCGCCTCCTGCGCCGTGGGTTCGCGCCGCAAATGCGACGAACTCATCCAGGCCGGCCGTGTCGAGGTGAACGGCAGCCCCTGCCTCAACATGGGCACCCGCGTCGCGCCGGGCGATCACGTCCGCGTCGATGGCAAACGCGTCGTCGCCCGCGAACCCGTCGTCGTCGCCTTCCACAAACCCCGCGGCTTCGTTTGCACGCGCGAGGACGAACTCGGCCGCGAGACGATCTACGGACTGTTGCCGCAATCGCTGCGTGCTCTGCACCACGTCGGCCGCCTTGATCTGGATTCCGAGGGCCTGCTCATTCTAACAAACGACGGCGACCTCTCGCAGCAGTTGATGCATCCGTCGAAGTCGGTGGAAAAGGAATACCTCGTCACCGCGAACCAGGCGTTTCAAAACGAGCACCTCGACCAGTTTCTGGAAGGCGTTTACACCCCGGAGGGCAAGCTCAAGGCCAAGGCCATCGAACGGCTCTCGCCGCGGCGCATCAAGGTGGTGCTCGATCACGGCGCGAAACGCCAGATCCGCGTGATGTTCGAACAGCTCGGCTATCAGGTCACCAAACTGCTGCGCGTGCGCATCGGCGGCCTCTGGCTCGGCGATCTGGAGCCCGGCCGCCACGCCATCCTCAACAAGCTGGAAATCGGCATGTTGCTGGGTGCGGTTGAAGAAGCGCCGAAGCCGCGCAAGAAACCGCGGGGCTGAGATTCACGCCCGTTTGAGGCGTTGTTATTGTTCTTAATCTTTCGACATACTCTCGATGCGGCGATCCCAATCTCCGGCCCAACCCGCATCTAAAGCCTGTCTTGCTAGTTGTATGGCTCGTGCTGTCTGCTCTCCGGCGAGGATGATGCACAATTGCTTGTATCCTACATGAGCCGGAAGCGCTTCATCGTAAGGGTATTCTTCTCGGAATGCTTTGGCGGCTTCGGGAGCCATCGCGATCTGTCGTTCGCACGCTCGAATCGCGTCTGGGAGCCGGGAAGGTATCTCTGATCTTCCTCTGTAATAGACTTCAATGCAGTTCTGGAGAAAAAAGTGCTTGTTGAGAACGGACGTCTCCAAGTCGAAAAATAGTTCGGCCTGCTCCAGCATCCGGTAGGCTATAGAACGTTCTTCGTCCTTTATAAACCAGGATGCAAGGTTCCCAAGAAATTCGAGAGGGCTTCGTGGGGAAAGAAAGTCGTTTCCACAATCGACGGATTCTCCATACTTCAATCTGACAAAATGCCTTTCCTCGGGAGTGAAAGCAGTCTCCCACCACTGATCGAGGCCGCAATAGTGTATTTGTCCTGAAGTCATCGGCCGGGAATTTCTTGGCGACATGCTGGTTACAGAAAAAACGGAGAAAAAGTCCAGCCGTTACACAGCTTGCGGAAGGACATCCCCATCTTTTCCTGCATTCCTGCCTTCCTCATTCAAAATAAGGAAAGCAGGAATGCAGGAAAAATTTTATGACTCGGCTTATGCTATAAGCTTCACGCCCGAACGAGGCGTTGTTCGATGCGCGCTAACAGTTTTTCCAGATGCGGCGCGGCCACCCCGGCGGCCTGGGCGCGGCGCAGCGGCTCGCGCCAGATGGCATCCACCTCCACCTCCCGGCCTTCGACGAAGTCGATCATGCTGGACGTGCGGTAAGGCCCCATCGGGCGGGTCCGCTCGATTTGGAAATCGATGATATCTTCGCCCAGTTCATGGCCGAGCGCGCGCGCGGCGGCAACCACTTCTTTCATCAGCGCGCGCAGTTCGTTCTCCGTTTCGGCGGAGGCGAGCAGCACGTCGGTCGTGACGCCGCCTTCCGCCACCGAGAGGCCGTTGAAGGGGATGTTCCAGACGAGTTTCTCCCATTGGGCGCGTTCGAGATCCACCACTGCCGTGCATTGGACTCCGGCGGCTTGGAAGCGCCGCGCGATTTCCTCCGCCCGTCCGGAAATGCCGGGTTGCCACTCGCCGACGGTGACGCGCCCGCCCGCGGTGTGCCTTACGATGCCGGGTGAAATGCGGTTGATGCAGACGAAACACTGGCCGCCGAGCACGCGCTGCGGGTCAGCGATTTCCGCGATGCGTTCGCAGTTTCCCAAACCGTTCTGCAAGGTCAGCACCTGCGTTTCCGAGTGCAACAGCGGCGGCAAAACTTCCGCCAAGCGCTCGTTGGCCGTGGATTTCCACGCCACGATGACCAGATCGACCGGGCCGACATCTGCGGCCGTGCGGAACACCTGCGGCTGCGGCAATTCGAAATCCCCATGCACGCTCTCGACCTTCAAGCCGTGCCGCGAGAGCGCCTCGTAATCCGAGCGCACGAGAAACCGCACATCGTTGCCCGCGGCGGCGAGCCGTCCACCATAGTATAGCCCCACCGCTCCGGCACCCACCACCGCCATGCTCCCGAATTTCCAATTCACGCGGTCAATCCACCATCCGCGCCCGGTTGTGGCAAGCCCGCGCAATTTCGGGTTTCTCACGCGGTCATGATTTGATTCACTTCGGCCATGACCTTCGCCAGCAAGATCACCATCGGCCGGATTTGCCTGGTGCCGGTGTTTGCGGTGCTTGCCGTGGGCTACGGAAACTCGGTGCGCGCCGGCGCGCCGGAGGAGGTGCTGCGTTGGTGGGCGCTCGGCGTGTTTGTCACCGCCGCGGGCACCGATGGCATCGATGGCTGGGTGGCGCGGCGTTTCAACCAATGCTCGGCCTTCGGCGCGTTCATCGATCCCATCGCAGACAAGGCGCTGCTGCTCACCGGCGTGATCACGCTCTCGCTTGTCGATTGGGGTTCGGCAGGCTGGCGGCTGCCATTGTGGTTTGCCGCGATCGTGGTGCTCCGCGACTGCATCATCCTCGGCGGCATCAAGATTCTGTATCTCAAGGGCAAAAGCGTGAAAATCTCACCGCACTGGAGTGGCAAGCTCACGACCGTCGCGCAGATGTTCGCGCTCGGCTGGGTGATGCTCAAGTTCACTGATGTTCCGCCGCTCTGGCCCTGCGTGGTGGCGGCCGCGCTCACCGTGTGGTCCACCGTGGAATACATCCGCACCGGTGTGCGCATCCTGCGCTCACGAACCACTTGTTAGAAACGCCGCGGTCTCTCTGGCGAGCCACTCCTCCGCCTCCCATGGCACGCGGTGACCCGCGTCCGGCGCGACGGCCAGCCGCGCCTGCGGCAGCGCGGCCACGGCGCGTTGAGCGAGTTCGAGAAACCTGGCATCCTTCTCTCCCGCCACCCACAGGATGGGGATGGTGATATCACAAAGCCGGTCCCACAGCGGCTGCTGCGCTCCCAGCGACCAATCGACGAATCCGCGCGCGATTTCCCGGCGGTGCTGCGCCATCGCGGCAGAAGCGCCGGCATCCCGCGGCATCGCGCCGCCAAGGACCGGTTGCGCGTTCCATTCGGTTAGAAAATCCCGCCAGTTTCCGGCCAGTGCTTTCGCGGCCCATGCCGCGTCCGCCGCACGGCGCGACTCGCGCAACGCATCATCCTCAAGGCCTGGATGCGCGGAAACAACCACCGCCGCCTGCCATGGATGGGGTTTCTCCAACAAGGCATGCAACGCCAGCCTTCCGCCCATCGAATAACCCATCAACACCCGCCCGTTGCCGCGGGCCGCCTCGACGGCCGCATCCGCATTGAAAGCCGCGCCGAACTCCGCCAGCGGCAGCGGCTGTTGTTCAAGAAAGCGCCACATGTCCACCGCCCGCGTGCCGATTTTGGCCTCGGCCAAACGTTTCGCAAAGGCCCGCCAATCAGCCGCCATGCCCACGGCACCATGTAACAGCCAGCATTCGATGGCTCCCGCCTCGCGGCGCTCATCGGCTACTTTGGAAAACCGGATCACGGCGCGGCGGGCTGCTGTTTGAGAGCTTCCTGCAACGCGTCGTTGAACTGCTGCCGGATCTCCGGGTTGCCCGCCAAGCCGAAGAACACTGCGACGATCGCGATCATTGCCAACAACCACAATGCGATCAGCAGCCAGTAAATCACCGCCAGTACGACGCCGATCGTATCGAGTTTCTTGTGATAGGCATAACCCGCCGGGCAAACAAACATCCGGTAGCCCACCCAAAAGTTGAGGATCGGTACAAGATTTCCCAAATACCACCAGCGGCTCATGCCCGTGTTCGCGAGACGCTGCACTCCGACATAGATGGACAGGATGACAGGCAGGATCATCGCCACCACCATCAATACGCCGATTAATTCCGGGCCAGCCCGCTCGGCGAAAAAGCCACCCAAGGCAGCACAACAGAAATTCCAGACAAAGGGGAAAACCAAGGTCATCAGATAGAAAGTCCTCCGCCGCGCGCCCGGCCAATTTCCATCCTGCGCCAAAAGCGCGGCCGCCTCCTGATGCGCGGGCGGCTGGTAAGGATCGGGCGTCGCGGGTGCCGCCGCTACTTCCTCCACCACAGTCTTGCGCTCGAACAAGCCATCAATGTCGCCCGCCGGTTTCCACTCGTCCATGCCTTGGGTCCAAGCCATGTCGAGCCGTGGATGCAGCGCGCCTTCACCCGCCTTGATCCGCAGTTCGGACAGGCTCACAGGACCAATCCGCTCGCCCCCGCGGGTGTAAAACCATGCGTCATCCGCACCTTGTTTCATGGCTTCTGATTATTGAATCCAGCAAACCATGTCAACCATGGCGCGGGCATCCGCTCAATAATGGATCGCGTCGCCTTCGGCGGCGAGGGTGGCCTCGTGGATGACCTCTGACATCGTGGGATGCGCGTGGATGGTGGCGTGGATTTCCTCCGCGGTGAGTTCCTGGTCCAGCGCGAGTCCCATCTCGGCGATGAGTTCGGTGGCGTTCTCGCCGATGATGTGCGCGCCCAACAACTCGCCGTGTTTTTTGCCATACAGCAGTTTGGCGAAGCCTTCCGGTTCACCCGCGGCAATGGCCTTGCCGATGGCGACAAACGGGATCTTGCCGACCTTGTATTCGATGCCGGCTTCCTTGAGCGCGCGTTCGGTCATGCCGACGGAGGCGACCTGCGGGTGGCAGTAGGTGCAACCGGGGAAATTGGTCACCTTGCGCGGTTTGTGACCGGCGACATAGAGGCCTTCCACCGCTTGCACGGCTTCAAACGAAGCGGTGTGCGCCAGCCACGGCGGACCGGTGATGTCGCCCGCGGCATAAACGCCGGGGATCGAGGTTTCATAGCGGTCGCCCACCTGGACAAAGCCGCGGTCTGTTAGAGCGGGCTGCGTTCCGCCGGGCAGCACCGGCGCGATGCCGATGGCCACCAGGCAGACATCGGCGCGGATGACGCCGCTTTCCTTAGGGCCCTCGACCTTGAGTTCGACATGCGTGCCGTGGTCCGCGGTGGCGGTGACCTTGGTGTTGGTGAGGCAGCGGATGCCCTGCTTGATGAGGGATTTCTCGAGCGCGTCGCCGATTTCATCATCCTCCACCGGCAGGATGCGCGGCAGCATTTCGACGATCGTCACCTTGGTGCCGAAGGCGTTGTAAATATATGCGAACTCCACGCCGATCGCGCCCGCGCCGATGATGATCATTTCCTTGGGTTGCTGCGGCATGACCATCGCCTCCTTCGAGCCGATCACCGATTTGCCGTTGAAGGGCAGCGGCGGCAGCTCGCGCGACTTGCAGCCGGTGGCGATGAGAATGTCCTTGGTTTCAAGCAGCGTGCGGCTGCCATCCGCGGCCACCACGCCGACCTTGCCGCTGCCTTCGATGGAACCGAAGCCGCGCACGTAATCGACCTTGTTTTTCTTGAACAGCATCTCAATGCCACCCGCCAGGCGGTCGGAGACTTTGCGCGAACGGCCCACGACCTTGGACCAATCGTAGGAAAGCCCGTCGATCTTCAGGCCGAACTCGGCGGCCTTGTGGGTGAGTGTCTGATAGAGTTCGGCGTTCTTGAGCAGCGCCTTGGTGGGGATGCAGCCCCAGTTGAGGCAGGTGCCGCCGGCGCGGTCGGCTTCGACGCACGCGGTTTTTTTTCCGAGTTGGGCGGCGCGGATGGCGGCGACGTAGCCGGCAGGGCCGCCACCAATGACAATGAGATCGTAGGCCATGGGAGTGTGGGAGAGGTGGTTTGCGGCGGGAAACTGCGCGGATGGGGGTGGATTGTCAAAGATGGAAAGCGGATATGAACCATACTTGCCCTGAGGCATCATCGTTGCCATTCTTCACGGCGTGCGAAGTTCCACTTCCAACCTGCTGATGCTTCTCACGCTCGCCATGGCGGCGGGGATCGTCGGCATGGTGCTGTGGCGGATGGGAGAGAAACCGCCCGTCGAGCGCATCGGTTTCCAGGATGCGGGCGCGCCGCTTGGTATGCCTGCAAAAGGCGAGCCGGATCACCGGTTTCATTTCCTGTCCGCATGGCAGACGGCGGAAATCCCGCTGGCGACGCGCTTTGATCCGCCGATGGGCAGTGAGCACGGCGGACTTGTCTACAACGCCCAGAAATTCTGGGAGATGAATGAAAAACGCGGCGGCCATCACACTGGCGACGATCTCAACGGCATCGGCGGCATGAACAGTGATCTGGGCGATCCGGTTTTCTCCATCGCAGAAGGGCTGGTGCTTTACACCGGCGAACCCTCTCCGGGCTGGGGCAAGCTGGTGGTGATCGCCCATCGCAAGGCGGATGGGAAAACGCTGCACTCGATGCACGCCCACCTCGACCGCATCGATGTCGCGCGCGGGTCGCTGGTTGCACGCGGGGCGAAGGTCGGCACCGTGGGCACGGCGAATGGTTATTATCCGGCGCATTTGCATTTCGAGATCCGCGCCAGCGACGGCGTGGACATCGGCGCGGGCTACGCGATGTATCCGCTCAACCGCCTCGATCCGATGGCCACGGTGGATGCGCTGCGCAACGCGGAGCCGGACGCTCTAACACCCTCGCCGCTGGCTCTCGCGCTGGCCGCCGGCGACGCGCCGTGGACGACGCTTGAGATCCAGGGCGCGGAAAAATTCTCCGAACTGCTGGCCGAGCCGCGTTGAGGGCGGCTTCGCTTTGGGATTTGCGCCCCGCGTTTCCGCTCCCTAGCATCCGCCGCGATGACTGACGAATCGCCCGTCTCCGAGCCCACTCGCCGCCAATGGACGGGCTACTGGAGCATGATCGTCCAGCAGACGCAGAACGCGTTCAACGACAAGATGGCGCAGTTCATCCTCATCCCGCTGGCGGGCGCGGTGGCCTTCCGCATGCCTTTGCCCGGCGGCGCGGAATTGGGAGTGGAGTCCGCGGCGGGGCTGTTGATCACTCTGCCCTTCGTGCTCTTCGCGCCGATCGCCGGATGGCTGAGCGACCGTTATTCGAAACGCGACGTGATGTTTGCCTCCGCGGTCCTGCAGTTGCTCGTGCTGCTGGGAATCTGCGGCGCGGTTTGGATCAAAAACCTGCCGCTGGCTTTGTTGGCTTTTTTCATGTTGGCCACACAGGCGGCGTTTTTCAGTCCGGCGAAATTCGGCATCAACAAGGAGTTGGTCGGTTCGCGGCATCTTGGCTTCGCAAGTTCCATCCAACAGATGACGGCGATGCTGGCGATTCTCGTCGGGCAGATCATCGCGGGCTGGTTGTTTGACCGGCGCTATCAGGCCTTGGGAGGGGAGCCGGTCCATGCCTGGCAGGCGGCGCTGGAACCCATGATGGTGCTGACGCTTCTGGCGGCGCCCGCTCTGTTGATGGCATGGATCATTCCGCGCGTGCCGGCGCAGGGCGGGGCGCGCTTCACGCCGAAGGTGGCGGTGGGTCATTTCACGCATGTGGCGGAATTGTGGCGCGACGCGCCTTTGCGGAGAGGTGCCATGGGCGTGGCGTTTTTCTGGGGTTTCGCCGGGTTCATCAACCTATGGTCGGTGAAACTCGCGAAGGAAATCAGCGGCGGCGGCGAAGGTTTCGGAACACTGTCCTCGTTGTTCATGGCGGCCGCCTCGCTCGGCATGGCTGCGGGTTTCGGCTGCTCGTCTTATCTGCTGCGGCGCCGCATCGAGCTCGGCTGGGTGCCGCTCGCGGGACTTGCGATGGCTGCCGCTTCGGTGGCTTTGGCAAACTGTCCCACCGGCTCGGCCGCGGGCTATCTGCTTCTGTTGGAAACCGATCCTCTCAGCTTCGTCGTCAAGTCTCCCGGCGAGGCCTTGTTTCTAACAGTTCTCGGCATGCTGGCGTTTTTCTCCGCCATCTTCCTCGCCCCGCTCAACGCATGGCTGCAGGACCATTACCCGCCGGACAAACGCGGCGAGTTGCAGGCCGCCGTGAATTTGCAGGACTGCCTGGCGGGCATCCTCGCGGTGGCCTTGATCGTGGTTTTTGAAGTCTCATGCAAGTCGCTCGGCATCGCGCCCCTGGAGGGCTTCCGCATGCAGATGATATTCATATCCATCACCTGTTTGTTCGCTTCGCTCTATATCATCCGCATGCTGCCGGCGGATTTCATCCGGGTGATCGGTGTGGCGTTTATCCGCGCGTTTTATCGGATCCGCACGACGCATCCCGATCGTCTGCCAGCCAAGGGCGGCGTGCTCCTGCTGCCGAACCATGTGACCTATGCCGACGCGTTTTTCATCTCCGCCGCAAGTCCGCGGCCGGTGCGCTTCGTGATGGACGAGGTTTTCACCGCCAGCACCGCGGTCCGTGTTTTCACCGGCATTTTCGATACCGTGAACATCCGCCGCGACCAGTCGCTGGAGGCGATCCGAATCGTCATCCGCGCGCTCAAGGACGGCGATGTTGTTTGTTTGTTTCCCGAAGGCCAGCTTACGCGCACCGGCACCCTGTCCACGCTGCAACGGGGTTTCGAACTGATCGCCAGAAAGGCCGGCCATCCGCTGATCCCGATGTGGTGCGATGGCTCGTGGGGTTCCATTTACTCGTTCGAGCGCAACCGCTTTTTCCGCAAGATTCCGCATCATATCAAATACGGCATCACCGTGGCCTTCGGCCAAGCCATCGATCCGGAGACCGCCGACATCGAATCCGTCCGCAACGGCATGCTCGCCGCATCTTCGGACGCCGTGGCGCGGCGCTTCGCCGGACGCGTGTGGTCGCGGCGCATGCCGCAGGGCGAAAACCCGGCCATCAACGCCTTCCGCGGTTCAGACTCGCACACCCGGCGCAGGCTGTGGGTCAACGCCCACCAAATCGGAATGGTCAACGCGCTGCCACGCCGGCAGGTGATCCACATCCTCGCGGCCGATCCGGTCCTGACCGATCTAACAAGTCTCACCGCGGCATTTCCGGCGTTGTTCGGGGGATCGATCCGGCTGCATGAAAATTTCGACGGCGATCACAACGGCGTCTGGGCGGGCGGAGATCATCTGCGTCACGAAATCCACTATTCCCAAATCACCGCCGGCCAGATCCAGTTTTATGATTTCGGCATGGATGCGCTGAAACCCGTCGAACGCGCCGGTCTATGCCACTGCCCCTGCCTCGAAGTGGACGGACTGGTGGTGGCGATGTCGATGCCGCATCCGCCGCCGGTTCCCGCGGACATGGATCCACAGCACGGCCACAAGCCCCGCTCGTGGGGAAAACTTCTGCCCGGCTGGCACATCGGGACCGATCCCGCATCCGGATTGTCAGTGGTGAAGGGTCCGGCCGCCCCCCATCACGGTCTGGCGCTGCCCGCCGGCTGCAAGCTCGACGCCGAGGGCTTCCTCGTCTGTTAGATCCCCGCCTTCCAGAGCATCCGCGCGCCGAACACCACCAGCAGCAGGCCGAAGATGCGGGTGAGCGTCTGGTTTCCAAGGCTGCGCATCAGGTCGCTGCCGAACCACGCGGCGACCGCCGAAGCAGCTCCGACCGCGGCGACGATTTTCCAATCGATCAGGTTGTTGGCGCGGGTGTTGTTGAGTGTGGCGGCGATGGCGGTGATGATGATGACCGCCATCGAAGTGGCCACCGCCTGCTTGTGTTCCAAGCCCAGCAGGGCGACAAACGCGGGCACCATGATGATGCCGCCGCCGACGCCGCACAGCGCGCCCAGCAATCCGGCCGCAAGGCCGACGAGTATGGCGAGGATCGTGAATTTCATTCCGTGTCGGGCCTTGCGATACCCCCCGATCCTCCGATCGGCGATGAAAAAACCCGGCAGCCAGCTGGTTGCCATGTGGTTCTTCCTTTCAAAAATCCGCTTCGGGGCTAGTTTCGCGCCGGTCATGAAAATCCCCGCCTTGCTGCTCGCACTCCTCGCCGCCTCCGGGCTTCGGGCGCAGGAGGCCGTCGCGCCGCCTGCTCCTCCGCCGGTGGAGATTCCGGATGACGGCGTGCGCGTCGCCATCCTCGGCTATCACGACTTTTCCGAAACCGAGCCGGAAACCGCCATGCGCATCCGCACCTCCAAGTTCCGCTTGCAGATGGAGGCCATCCGCCAACTCGGCATCACGGTGATCTCGCTCGACGACTTCATCGCCTGGAAAAAAGGCGAGCGCGACATCCCGCCCAAGTCCGCATTGATCACTTTGGACGATGGATGGAAGTCGGTTTACACCGATGCGTTTCCGATCCTCAAGGAGTTCGGCTACCCCTTCACGCTTTATCTCTACAAGAACTATGTCGATGGCGGCGGCAAGGCGCTCACCACGCCCATGATCAAGGAAATGATCGCCGCCGGCGCCACCATCGGCAGCCACTCGGTGAGCCACCCGTATCCCGCCACGGTGAAAAGTTACCGCAACAAGGGACCCCAGGCCTATGACGCCTATCTGCGCAAGGAAATGGGCGAGTCCAAGCGCTTCCTCGAATCCCAATTCAGGAAAAACGCCGGCACTTATGCCTATCCCGGCGGTTTCCATACCGAGGAAATGCTCGCGCTTGGCAAGGAGTTCGGATACAGCCACATGTTCACCGTCATTCCCGGCAAGGTCACGCGCTCCACGCCGGATGACACTGTTCCGAGATATATGATACTTGGAAACCATGACAAGATATTCGAGTTCGCCACCACCTTCCGCGATTCAAACAATCCCGGCGCGCAAACCGATGGATCGATTGTCGCCATGATCCAGGCCACGCCCCATCCCGTCGTGCCCGAGGCCGGCACCATCATCAATTCGCGCCTTCCCGAAATTTCCGCCGATCTCTCCAAGCTTCCGGACATCGATCCCGCCACGCTGGTGATGAAGGTTTCCGGATTCGGCGAAGTTCCCGCCACCTTCGCTCCGGAGACGAATAAACTCTCCTGGAAGGTCAACCGCCGCCTCCGCCACACCAACTGCCAGGTCGCCGTCTCATGGAAGGACAGCGCCGGCAAAGCCCCGGAAACCCCGCTGCGCTGGTCCTTCCAAATCGACCGCGACTCCGCCTATCTTCCCGACGGCGAGTAACATTTCATATCCCGAATTTCCCCATGTTCTCCTCATTGTCAGACAGCCTCGACAAAACCTTCCGCAATCTCCGCGGCGTTGGAAAAATCTCCGAGAAAAACATTTCCGACGCGCTGCGCGAAATCCGCATCGCCCTGCTTGAGGCGGATGTCGAGTTTGGTATCGCCAAGGACTTCATCGCCCGCGTGAAGGAAAAGTCCATGGGCGAGGACGTGATGAAGTCCATCAAGCCCGGTGAACAGATCGTCAAAATTTTCCACGACGAACTCGCCGCGCTGTTAGGTGGCGATCAGGCGCCGCTCGATCTCAATCCGCCGGCGCGCATCCTCATCTGCGGCCTCAACGGCGCGGGCAAGACGACCACCTCCGCCAAGCTGGCCAAACGCCTGAAAAATGAAGGCCGACGCCCGCTGCTCATCGCCTGCGACCTTTACCGCCCGGCCGCCATCGACCAGCTTGCCACGCTCGCGAAACAAGTCGATGTGCCCTGCTATACCCCCGTCGCGGGTGAAACGGATGTTGTCAAAGTTGCCAAGGAAGCTCTGGCATGGGCCGAGCAACAACGCGGCACCGTGCTGATTTTCGACACCGCCGGCCGTCAGGAAATCGACGAGCGCTTGATCGCCGAACTCAAGCGCCTGCACGCCTTCGTCCAGCCAAAGGAAACGCTGTTGGTCGCCGACTCCGCCACCGGCCAGCAGGCGGTCTCCGTTGCGAAACATTTCGACGAGGCCGTCGGCATCACCGGAATCATCCTCACCAAGCTCGATGGCGACGCCCGCGGTGGTGCGGCGCTTTCGATGCGCGCGGTCACCGGCAAGCCGATCAAGTACGCGGGCGAGGGCGAAAAACTCGACCATCTCACCGAGTTCCACCCGGACCGCATGGCCGACCGCATCCTCGGCATGGGTGACATCGTCGGCATGGTCGAGCAGGTCGCCGCCAAGGTGAACGAGGAAGACGCCATGCGTTCCATGAAACGCATGCAGGAAGGGAAATTCGATTTCACCGATTTCCTCGACCAGATGAAGATGGTCAAAAACCTCGGCCCGCTCGAAGGGCTGTTGGGCATGATGCCCGGTTTCAGCAAGATCAAGAAACAACTCCCCGGCGGCGCGCTGGACAACTCGAAGCTCAAACGCACCGAGGCCATCGTGCTGTCGATGACCATGGAAGAGCGCCGTCGTCCCGAGATCATCAAAGGCAGCCGCCGCCAGCGCATCGCCGCCGGATCCGGCACCTCGCTGATGGAAGTGAACCAGCTCATCAAGCAGTTCGGCGAGATGCGCAAGCTGATGAAATCCCCGCACAAGATGAAGGGCATGATGCGCCAGATGGGCGGCGCGGGAGGCCTTGGCAACATGATGAAGGGCTTGGGCGGGAAGTTCCCTTTTTAAGGAGTGGGGACACTCCTGTCCCCGCCTTCATTTCAGGCACAACCTCCCTTCATGCCCGAGTTCTACCATCCCGAACACGAGACCCTCAAACACGGGGCCGATCTTCCCCACTGGCAGCAGGGCGAGGTCATGCAGTTCGTTGCCTTCCGGCTCGCCGATTCCATGCCGCAAACCAAACTCCGTCCATGGCGGGGGGAACTGGCCATTTGGAAAACCCATCATCCCGAGCCATGGACAGCCGCAGAAGAACAGGAATACCATAAACGATTCACATGGAAACTTGAGCATTGGCTGGATGAAGGCCATGGAGCCTGCATCCTTGAAAATGCGGACATTCGTGGCGAGTTGGAAAAAACCTTGATGCATGATCAAGGCTCACGGGCCATCCATCACACATGGGTCATCATGCCAAACCACGTTCACCTTCTCTTCACCCCGATGGCACCCTTGGACAAACTCATGCAAACATGGAAAGGCACATCTGCCAGACGCATTGGGAAAGGATCAGTCTGGCAGAAGAACTACAGGGATACTCTCATCCGGGATTCGCAGCATTTCGCGAATGCGGTTCGTTACATCCGCCGCAATCCATCTAAACTCCAATCAGGAACCTTCACCCTATGGGAAAGCGAGCGAGCGAGAGCGATTTAAGGAGTGGGGACACTCTTGTCCCCGCTTGCCACACAGTTTCAGTTGGGGACAAGAGTGTCCCCACTCCTTATTACATCTGCGGTCCCACCGCCTCCGGGAAATCCGCGCTCGCGCTGGAGATGGCCCTTCAACTCGACGGCGAGATCGTCAATGCCGACGCGTTCCAACTTTACCGCGGGCTCGACGTTCTAACAGCCGCGCCGCCACTTGAAGAACGCGCCATCGCGCCCCATCACTTGTATGGCGTGCTTGATCCAGCGGAGAAAGCCGACGCAGGCACTTACATGCGCATGGCGAGGCCCGTCATCGAGGAAATCCAAAGCCGCGGCAAAACCCCGGTCATCACCGGCGGCTCGGGGCTTTATCTGAAATTCCTCACCCACGGTCCCGCGCCCTTGCCGGCGGGTGATGCAAAACTCCGCGCGGAACTCGACGCCCGCCCGCTTGAGGATCTCGTCGCCGAACTCCGCGCCCTCGATCCCGTGGAAGCCGCGCGCACCGCGTTGCAAAACCGGCGCTTCGTTTCACGCGCCTTGGAAATCTGCCTGCTCACGGGACAGAAAGCGTCGGACCTGCGCGACCAATGGGAAACCCAAACCCGGGAAATTTCCGCGAATTTGCGCGGCATCCTCATCCAGCGCGCGCGGCCGGACCTCCACGCCCGCATCGCAGAACGCACGCGCATGATGCTCGAGGGCGGCGCGATCGAAGAAGTCACCGCTCTGGAAGAAGTTTCCGCCAACTGCGAAAAGGCCATCGGCTTCCGCGAGATCCGCGCGTTGATCGCCGGAGAAACCGGCCGCGACGCGTGCGAGGAACTCATCAACGCCGCCACCCGCCAGTATGCCAAGCGGCAGGAAACATGGTTCCGCCGCGAGCAGTGGCTGGAAGCCGTGACTCGCTGATTCGGAGTTGGAAAATCCCGCTTAACTTCCAACTTCGGCAAGCTTGCTTGTCAAACAATCCGGTTCATAGTCCCTAACGTGAATCGGATATGGATCGGTGTTTTCGCGGCGGTTGCGGGCTTCATGTCCGTCGCTCCGCAGGCTGCGGCGGAGCGTCCCGCGGAGAGCGACAAGCCCGCGAAGGTCGTGGTGATTCCCATCCGCGCGCAGATTGCCAAACCCGAACTCTATATCCTGCGCCGCGGTCTCAAGGAGGCGATCGAGAACAAGGTGGACACCATCGTGCTCGACATGGAAACTCCGGGAGGAGAACTCGGTGTCACATTCGACATGTTGCAGGCTCTCGAAAAATTTCCGGGCAAAACCGTCACTTACGTCAACCGCGAGGCCATCTCCGCCGGCGCGCTCATTTCCGCAGGCACCGATGAGATTTACTTCGCTCCCGCCGGTGTGATCGGCGCGGCGGCTCCTGTGATGGCAACCGGCGGTGAGATCGACGAAACCATGAAGGCCAAGATCAACAGTTATCTCAAAGCCCGCGTGCGCTCGATCTCCGAAGGCAAGGGCTACCGCGGCGACGCGCTCTCCGCGATGATTGATGCCGACTACGAACTCAAAATCGGCGACCAGGTTCTCAAACCGAAGGGCGAGTTGTTATCACTTACCGCACAAGAGGCCATGAAAACCTACGGCGATCCCCCGCAGCCGTTGTTAGGAGCGGGCATCGCCGAAAACCTCGACGACCTTCTCGACCAACTCCACGGCAAGGGGGGGCATACGGCCAAACGCATGGAAGTCACATGGTCCGAAAAACTCGCGCAATACATCACCTCCATCGCGCCGGTTCTCATGGGGCTGGGCTTGCTGGCCTTGTTTATCGAGTTCAAGACGCCGGGCTTCGGCGTCTTCGGCGTCACGGGGATCTTTCTGATGGGACTCGTTTTTTTCGGCCACTACGTCGCCGGGCTTTCCGGCCACGAACCGGCGCTGTTTTTCCTGTTAGGCGTGGTGCTCGTGGTCATCGAACTGTTCCTCTTCCCCGGCACGCTGGTGCTGGCGATCTCCGGCATCGCACTCATGCTCGGCTCGCTGGTCTGGGCCATGCTCGACCTCTGGCCGGACGAACCGCTTTCCTTCGATGGAGGAGTGCTCGTCAAACCACTCGCCAACGTGCTGGCGGGCGTGGTGATGGCCGTGGCGGTCTTTCTCGCCATCCTCAGATTCCTGCCAAAAGGCGGTCCGTGGGGCGGCATGGTGCTTGAGGCCGCCGTCGGTGGAAATCCCGGCCCGATCCGCGCGCTCAACGCCGCAAACGATGAACAACTCCCGATATCCGAGTTGATCGGCCAAACCGGAGTGGCCGCCACCGCGTTGTTTCCAAGCGGCCAGATCGAGATCGGCGGCAGGCGTTACGAGGCGAAGCTCGACATGGGTTTCGCCGATGCGGGCACTCCGGTGCGTGTCACCGGAACGGGCGAATTCTCACTCATCGTGGAGGTGTTGTCATGACACTCATCATTCTGTTATTCGCGCTGGGCATCGTGTTGCTCGCGGTGGAAGTCATCATTCCCGGCGGCATCCTAGGCTCGATCGGCGCATTGACCATGTTCGGCGGTTGTGTGGCGGCCTTCCTCAAATTCGGCACCGGCGGCGGCTTGATCGCCGTGGGCGTGGCGCTGGCCTGCGCGGCGCTGGCTTTCTACATCGAATTCCGCGTGCTGCCCAAGACCGCCATCGGTCGCAGGGCCTTTCTAACCAAGGAAATCACCGCGGTAACCGCCGCCATAGGCAGTGAGGCGCAGGATTTGATTGGCAAATCCGCCAAGGCCCTCACCATGCTCTCGCCCAGTGGATATATCCTGATCGATGGCAAACGCTATGAAGCGTTCTGCCAGGCCGGCCAGGTTCCCGCAGGGGCCCAGTTGAAAGTCACCGGTGCCGACAATTTCCGCCTCATCGTCATGCAAACCTCCAACACGTGAACCTGCGATGGAACAGAATTTCTTCAGCATCATCCTACTGTTCCTTTTCTTCCTGCTGAGTCTTCTGTTCTGAACACATCAAATAAATTTTTCCCCATCATCACACCAACCACCACCATGCAATACCTCGCGCTCATCGACATCGGAACCATCGCCCTCATCGTCATCGCCATTCTCGGCCTGCTGCTGTTCGGCATCATCCTCTCTTTCTTCAGCGTCTGGCTGCGCGCCTGGCTGGCCGGTGCCTATGTCGGCTTCGTCGATCTCATCGCCATGCGCCTGCGCCAGGTGCCCTATGGCATGGTGGTGGATGCACGCATCACCGCCAAGAAGGCCGGCATCGAAATCCCCATCAACGACATCGAAGCCCACTTCCTCGCGGGCGGCAACGTCATCCCCACCATCCAGGCGCTTATTGCCGCGCAAAAGGCCGCCATCTCGCTGGATTGGAACCGCGCCTGCGCCATCGACCTCGCCACCAAAGGTTCCGGAAAATCCGTCGTCGAAGCCGTTAGAACTTCCGTCGATCCCAAAGTGATCGACTGTCCGAATCCAGCCAGCGGCCGCACCACCATCGACGGCGTGGCCAAGGACGGCATCCAGGTGAAGGTCCGCGCGCGCGTCACCGTGCGCACCAACCTCGACCGTTTCGTCGGCGGCGCGAAGGAGGACACCATCATCGCCCGCGTCGGCGAGGGCATCGTCACCACCATCGGCTCCGCGGATACCTACAAGACCGTGCTCGAATCGCCCGACAGCATTTCCAAAGTCGTGCTTCACCGCGGACTCGATGTCGGCACCGCGTTTGAAATCCTCTCCATCGACATCGCGGACGTCGATGTCGGCGAAAACGTCGGCGCGCAGCTCCAGGAAGCGCAGGCCGAGGCGAACAAGAACATGGCCCAGGCCCAGGCGGAAATCCGCCGCGCCGCCGCCGTGGCGCTCGAACAGGAAATGATCGCCCGCGTCGCGGAAATGAAGGCCAAGGTCGTCGAGGCCGAGGCGCAGGTGCCGCTCGCGCTCGCCGAAGCCTTCCGCGGCGGCAACCTCGGCGTGATGGATTATTACAAGATGGAAAACATCAAGTCCGACACCCAGATGCGCGGCAACATCGCCAAGGGTGAGCCTTGATGCAGGAGGTTAGAAATTTGAGATTTGATATTTGAAATCACATACCCATGGACTGGATTTTCGACAACTTTCAAATTCTCGCCCTCGTCGGCCTCGCGCTGGCATCGTGGTTGAAGGCGCGCAGCGATGCCAAGGCCGCCAAGCGCGAGGAAGAGGAGGCGCGGCGCGAAATGGAAGAGCAGGGAGACGTCTTCGGTCCGGAACAGGAATGGCGCGAGCCGCAGCAATGGACTCCGCCACCGATGCCGCCGCCCTTGGTTGCCAAACCGCCGCCGCTTCCCGCAGCCGCGCAGGAAGCCGATGAGGAACTCAAGCACCAGTTGCAGCTTCAGGAACGCCTGCGGCAGCTTCGCGAAACCAAGGCCGTCACCTCCGGCGGAGCCGCTGCCACGCGCGCGCGCGCCACCACCAAGAAGACCGGACAAACCGAAACCGCAGTGCCGGCGGGCCTCCGCGGCGTCCTGCGCAAGCGCAGTGAAATCCGCCGCGCCGTGATCCTCCGCGAAGTCCTCGGCCCGCCGCTGGGTCTGAGGTGAGTTTCACGATTGCAGCAAACCTCCGAAACCACAGAAGAGTTTAGAATCCTGCGGCGGTTGATCCGGCAGCGGAGTGTTGTTGTCGAGATGGCTGCCGCAGATGCGGAAGAAGTCATCGGGCGTGCGGGCGCGGCGCATTTCATATTCGAATGTGCCTTCCAGGCCGTGGCTGATGTAGGCCAGTGTTTTCTTCATGCGCTGGACATGCGATTCCGGAATGAACCTGCGGGTTTCGCGCGCGAGTTCGTCATATAACTCGCAGACATAAGACAACAGATCCCGGTGGCTCGGCGCTGGCGGTGTTTCATTTTCAAACAAGGCCCGCAGTTGTGAAAAGATCCACGGATTGCGGATCGCCCCGCGGCCGATCATCAGTCCGGCGGCTCCGGTTTGATCGAGGTATGCCATGCCGGTGGCGGTATCCACCACGTTGCCGTTGGCGACGACCGGACATGGCATGGTTTCCACGGCCATGCGCACGCATTCGGGATGCACCGGTGTCTGATAGAGATCCTTCACTGTTCGCGCGTGAACCGTGAGCCCGTCGATGCCGTGGCTGCGGAAAATTTCCAACAGCTCCGGGAATTCACCCTCGTCCGCATGGCCGACGCGGGTCTTCACGGTGAAGCGGCAGGGGATCGCGGCGCGGAGGGTTTCCAGGAGGCGGTTCACGGCATCCGGATCGCGCAGCAATCCGCCGCCGGCGTTCTTGCGGCAGACGATCGGCGCGGGGCAGCCGAGATTGAGATCGATGCCGGCCACCGGCAGCGCGGCGAGTTGTTTGGCGGTGCGCGCGAGGCTCCCGGCATCGCTGCCGATCATCTGCGCGAAGACCGGCCTGCCGGTTTCATTCTCCACGATCGAGCGCAGGGTGTAGGGATGCGGCACCGAGTCCGGATGCACGCGGAAGTATTCGGTGACGAACCAGTCCGGCCCGCCGCGGCGCGCGATCACGCGCATGAAGGGCAGGTCGGTGACGTCCTGCATCGGTGCCAGCACCAGCGCCGGGCGGTTGCTTGGAAGGAGATCGCGCATCGGATTTCAGCAGGGAAAACGCACTAGGAATTCCGTTGACAACGGCCATCCTCAAGTGAGTCTTCGGACAGGTTAAACAACACCGGAGGACAAAGTGGAAAGCGATTTGTTACATACCGAAAAGATCCTCGCGGATCGCAAAGTGTTTTTTCTCGATCTGAAGCGCAACTCGCGCGGCATGGTCGTGAAGATCACCGAGGACGTGGGCGGCAACCGGGACACGATCATGGTGCCTGCGGAAATCCTCGGCGATTTCATCGCGGCGCTGACTGATATCAAGGCGACGGCCGACGATCAGGATTGATTCCGGCGATCATCCCTGCGGATGCTCGGCGCATGGGGAAACGCCAGGCATGGATGAGGATCGCGGCGGCTGCGGCAAGCGGCCTGCTGGTGGCGCTGTTGTTTCCGCCGTTCCGGATGTCCGCGCTGGCCTGGGTGGCGATGACGCCTTTGCTTGCCGCGCTGTGGTCGCTGGATGCGGGGCGCGCGGGACGGCGCGGATTTCTGTTAGGATGGCTGGCGGGCACGGTGAGTTGCTGGGTGCAATTCTCCTGGCTGGCGGTGGTTTCCCCGCTCGGCGCGGCGCTGCTGCCGCTTTATCTGGGTTTGTTCTGGGGCTTGTTCGGCATGTTCGCGGCCACGCTGGGAAATCCCTGGCGCGACAGGCGCGAGGGATGGCCGGAGTGCGCGCGCAGCCTGCGGGTCGCCTTCTGCAACGGCGCGGTGTGGGCCGGTCTTGAATGGCTGCGCGGCTGGTTGTTCACCGGTTTCGGCTGGAACGGCCTGGGCGTGGCGTTTCATGAAACGCCGGTGATCGCCCAGTCGGCCGATCTGTTGGGGGTGGCCGGGCTTTCGATGCTGCTGGTGTTTTTCCAAGCCGTGCTGGTGCAGGCCGGGCGGCGCGTGATGTTGACTGCCCGCGACGGAGTGAAGCGCCTGCGCCTGGACTTCGCAGCCGCCGTGGCGGTGGTCGGGATATTGATATGTTATGGGGTGGCGCGCATGGCGCTGGAGGGCCGCGGCGAATCGGTGCGGGTGAAGGCGCTGCTGGTGCAGATCAACATCCCGCAGGATGCGGCGCGCGTGTTGTGGGAGGCGCACGAGGTTCACATGGCTTATGAGGATGAGACGATCAAGGCGCTGGAGGGCTTGGCGGATCGTGATGCCGCGCGGCTCAAGGAGGCTGCCGGCAAAGGCGGCGAAGGGGAAATCGAACTGAGCTGGCCGGACTGGGTGATCTGGCCGGAGTCCGCTCTAACAGGACGCATCCTGCGCGCGGAGGATGGCACGTGGGGAAGCTGGCAGGAGAATATTGTCACCATCGCCCGCGTGCGAGAGGCCGGACCCTTCCACTTGATACACGGAGTGAATGAACTGGAGGCGGTGAAATCCGGCGAGAAGGAGTTAAGTGTCATGAACAAGGGACGCATCTGGAATTCGATCGCCGTGATGTCTCCCGCTGACGCTTTGCAAACCCGCCGCAAGCGCCATCTCGTGATTTTTGGCGAGACCATTCCGTTTGTGGACAAGCTTCCGTGGTTGAGAAAAATATACGAGCAGCAGGCGGGTGTGGAGTTCGGCGGATCATTCACGCCGGGCGAATCCGTGGAACCGCTCCAAGTGCCGACGCTGGACGGCAGGATGCTTGGCGCAATCCCGACGATTTGTTTCGAGGACACGGTGGCGCGTCTTGCACGGTTGTTTGTCCGGCCGGGACCGCAGGTCATCGTGAATGTCACCAATGACGGCTGGTTCAAGGAATCCGCGGCGGCGGCGCAGCACTTTGCAAACGCGAGGTTCCGCAGCATCGAGCTGCGGCGGCCGATGCTGCGCAGCGCCAACAGCGGCATCAGCGCGGCGCTCGACAGCGCCGGCTCGACCGCTCACCCGGACACGGGAAAGCCGCAGGTCATCCGCGACGCGACGGGCAGCCACTTCACCCGCGGCTCGCTGCTTGTGGAGTTGGACGTCCCGGTCAAGCCGTCGTTCTCGCTCTATGTGATCATCGGCGATTGGGGAGTAATCGGACTTGCCCTGTTGGCGCTGGTCCTTTCGTTTGCGGGACGGCGGGAGAGGGGGCGTGAAGAATCAGCGCTGGCCGGGTCCTGACAACAAGCGCCGTGCGAGCCGCTGACCCGCGGTCCCAGCCCCCCGAATTTGAAAAAAATTGCGTGATGCCTCCGCAGGTTCGTGATGGAATTCAGTCAACCCATGCAAGCCACCCTTCTGCCTCCCCGCAATCCGGCCTTGTGCGCGCCGATCACCACCAACCGCGATCTTGGTGCCTGCCTCATCGCCAACCTGCCGATGCGCGACCTGCTTTCGGCCGACCTGCGGCGCGCCGGAATGCAACTCGTGGACATCAAGGAAGCCGGATCGCGCACGCTTTTCATCCCCATCGACAACTGGATCGAGCTGGGCGCGCTGCTGCTGCTCGGCAGAAATCCGAACGCCGCCTGTCTGCTGGATACCGAGGGCAACACTCTCGCCTGGAAAGGCTCCAAGAACCCCGAGGACTGCAAGGACAAGATTGTCACGGACGCGAAATGTTTCCCGGTCATCTATCCGTGGGACCTGCTGCGCATGAACGAGGAAGTGCTCGCCTTGATGGATGAAACCTCGCTGCTCGGCGAGGTCAGCCCTCTAGCCAGCATCTCGGGCGTGGTGCGTCTTGGAAACGGTTCGCGCATCCTGCCGGGCACCGTGATAGAAGGTCCGGTGCTCATCGGTTCCAACAGCCAGATCGGCCCCAATGCCTACATCCGCGGGGCCACCAGCATCGGGTCGAACTGTTTTGTCGGCAACGGGGCGGAGATCAAAAACTCGATCATCTACAACAACACCTACGTCTCCCGCCAATGCTACGTGGGTGACTCGATCATCGGCACACACGTCACGCTCGGTGCCGGAACTTGCACGGAAAACCACCGCCATGATGGCAGGCACCACGTTTCGATCATCCAGGGAAAACCCGTCAATACCGGCCGGCTCAAACTCGGTGCCATTCTCGGCGACGGAGTCCGCACCGGCGTCAACACCTCGCTGGAGGCGGGAATCAAGATCGGCATCGCCCGCACCACCGCGCCGGGCAGCGTGATCAGCAAGGACCTATTGTGACCAAATCGTCACACGTGGCGCGTTTCTGCCATCGAAACCGCGCGACTAGCCTCCCGACGCAATGCACCGCATTCTGATTGTTGAAGACGAGCAGGACATCGCCGACCTGATCGGTTTCAATCTCCAACGCGCGGGTTTCGAGGTCCTCAAGGCCCACGATGGCATCGTCGGCACGGAAACCGCCCTGCGCGAGCGACCGGACCTGATCGTGCTCGACCTCATGCTGCCGGGGCGCGACGGCTACGCGGTCTTCCGCGAACTCCGCCGCGACGCGCGCACCACCGCCATCCCGGTGATCATGCTCACCGCCCGCGCCCAGACCGAGGACCGCATTCAGGGTCTTGAAGCCGGGGCCGACGATTATCTCACCAAGCCATTCAGCCCCAAGGAACTGCTGCTGCGCGTGCAGGCCATCCTGAAACGCTCCGACGGTCCGCCGGGCGCGGTCGATCTGACTTTCGGGCCGTTTCGTTTCGATAAAAACTCGCTTAAATTCTACATCGACGGCGAACCCGCCGAACTCACCTCCACCGAGTTCAAGTTGCTGCTTTTCCTGTGTGAACGCGCCGGCAAACCCCAGGACCGCAACGAACTTCTGCGCACCATCTGGGGCTACAGCGACGCCGCCCACAGCCGCACGCTGGACACCCACATGAAACGTCTGCGTCAAAAACTCGGGGCGCGCGGTTCCTTGATTGAAACCGTTCGCGGGGTCGGCTATCGAGTGGCCAAAGCCGCGGAATGACCGACCTTCCAACCATTTTCACCGTTCTCGTCGCGCTCGCCGCAGCTTCCGCCGCATGCGCATTGATGCATTATAAACTCCAAGCCTTGCGCCAATTCACGCGTTCCCAATCCGATGCCAACCAAGCCCGCTTCGAGCGGGAAATTTCCGAAGCCCATGACGAGCGCGACCGCCTGCTCGACGCGCTCGGCGACGCATTCCTGCTCGTGGATGCGGCAGGCAACATCCGTTTCGCCAACGCCGCCGCGCACGGCTTGCTCGGCATGCGGGAACTCCGCGGCCGTCCGGTCCGCGAGGCTTTCCTCGATCCGCGGCTGGCCGAGGCGCTGCTGCATTGCCTCGAAACCGGCGAGCCGGTGCAAACGCGTGTCGTCCTGCCGCAGCAAACCTCGCCGCGCGGCGACCTCGAAACCCGCGGCGTCAACGCATGGATCATCGACGCCGCCCGCCTGCCCGCTCCGGACGGAGGCGAACCCACCACACGTGTCATTCTCCGCGACGTGACCACCGAGCACCAGACCGAGCAGATCCGGAAGGATTTCGTGGCCAACGCGTCACACGAACTCCGCACGCCCATGGCCATCATCAACGGCTACCTGGAAAACCTGTTGGATGACGACATGGTCGAGGACCCCCAGATGGCGCGGCGTTTCCTCTCCGTGATGCGCAAGCACGCCGAACGCATCTCCCGCATCGTCGAGGACATGCTGGTGATCTCACGCCTCGAATCCGGCGAGGCCGCCGCCCTCAAGGTCGAGCCCTTCCGTTTCCGCTCATGCGTCAATGACGTGCTTGAACGCCTCGAATCCGTCATCCGCGGCCAACAAGCGGAAATCCTCATCCTCATGTCCGATGAAAAACTCACCGTGCAGGGCGATCGCTTCTACTGGACTCAAGTCCTCTTCAACCTCGTCGAAAACGCGCTCAAGCAAAACCCGCATCCCGGCCTGCGTGTCGAGATTGGTTGCGAAACCGATGGCGATCACCACCGCATCTGGGTGGCCGACAACGGCATCGGCATCCCCAGCGCGGATCTGCCGCACATTTTCCGCCGCTTTTACCGCGTGGAGAAACATCACTCGCAGCAGGAAATCAAAGGCACGGGCCTCGGCCTTTCCATCGTCAAACGCGCCGTCGAAGCGCATGGCGGCACTATCACCGTGAGTTCCGTGCCCGGCCGCGAAACGAGATTTCTCATGACGCTGCCGAAAAATCTAGAAACGACCGCGGGTTGACGCCGTGCAAAGCCATCGGTTAAGTCCCCGCCCGTGGACGAAGCCATCATCGATCTTCACAGCGACGCGCACTTCATGGCCCAGGCCCTGCGCGAGGCGCACAAAGCTTACGCCGCCGGCGAAGTGCCGGTCGGTGCGGTGGTCGTCCACAAAGGGCGGATCATCGCCCGCGCATGGAACCAGGTGGAGACCCTCAGCGACGCCACCGCCCACGCCGAAATGCTCGCGCTTACCGCCGCCCAGCAGGCGCTCGGGGATTGGCGGCTGCAGAACTGCACGCTCTACGTCACCAAGGAACCCTGCCCGATGTGCGCCGGAGCCATCGTCCACTGCCGCCCGGAGCGCGTGGTTTTCGGCTGCCCGGACCCCAAAGGCGGCGCGGCCGGCGGCTGGATCAACCTGCTCGAAGCCAACCCGCCGCTCAACCACCGCTGCGACATCACCGCCGGAGTTCTGGGCGGGGATTGCCTGCAACTGATCCAGCAATTTTTCCGCGAGGCACGGGAAAAAAAGAAAGTCCCGCGCGACACGGAGGACACCTGAACGCCCGGGGTTTTCCCCACCATCCAGCCGCCCGGAAAAATTCCGCCGTTTGGCACGTTTTCCGCTTTTCGCTACGCGGGAAGGTGGCTTGGATTCGCGCCGAGTCCGCTAAGACCCTCTTACCCCCAAAACTGAAAACACACGACCAACATGGCCAAATACAAATTGGAATACATCTGGCTCGACGGTTACACGCCCGTGCCAAACCTTCGCAGCAAAACCCAAGTCAAGGAATTCGCCTCTTTCCCGGCCCTCGACCAACTCCCGATGTGGGGCTTCGACGGCAGTTCGACCAACCAGGCGCCCGGCGGTAGTTCAGACTGCATGCTCAAGCCGGTGGCGGTCTATCCGGACAGCACCCGCGTCAATGGCGCGCTGGTCATGTGCGAGGTGCTCATGCCCGACGGCACGCCTCACCCGTCCAACACCCGCGCGACCATCCTCGACGATCCCGACGCATGGTTCGGATTCGAGCAGGAATATTTCCTCTACCGCGATGGCAAGCCGCTGGGTTTCCCCTCCGACGGCTATCCCGCGCCCCAAGGCCCCTACTACTGCGGCGTCGGATATCAGGCCGTCGGCGATGTGGCCCGCCAGATTGTCGAGGAGCATCTTGATCTCTGCCTTGAGGCGGGCATCAACCACGAAGGCATCAACGCCGAGGTCGCCAAGGGCCAGTGGGAATTCCAAATCTTCGGCAAAGGTTCCAAAAACTGCGCCGACCAGGTCTGGACCGCACGCTACATCCTGATGCGCCTTTGCGAGAAATACGAAGTGGACGTCGAGTTCCATTGCAAGCCGATCCGCGGCGACTGGAACGGCTCCGGCATGCACGCCAACTTCTCCACCAAGTATCTGCGCGAAACCGGCGGCAAGCCATACTTCGAGAAGCTCATGGCACAGTTCGCCGAGAACATGGAGGAGCACATCGCCGTGTATGGCCCGGACAACCACCTGCGCCTCACCGGCCTGCACGAAACCCAGTCGATCGACAAGTTCACCTACGGCATCGCCGACCGTGGTTCCTCGATCCGCGTTCCCCACTCGTTCGCCAACAACGGCTACAAGGGCTACCTCGAAGACCGCCGTCCGAACTCCCAGGGCGACCCCTACGCGATCGCCTCGCGGATTCTCAAGACGATCTCCGAAGTGCCGCTGCCCTGAACCGGTCGTCTAACAATCCCCCCTCGCGATTCAAAGCCGTCCTCCGTTCCCCGGAGGGCGGTTTTTTGCATGGGCTATCCATGCATCCGCACCGGCATGCGGCGGGAGCCCCAGCGGCCGGGCTCGTTTTCGAAGCGGCCGGCGATCTCCGTGCCGCAGAACGCGCAGGCACCGTCACGGATGTGATATTCTCCGAGTTGATACCAATCGCGCGCGATCACACAACGGCCGCAGCCGGGACACCAGGTGCTGCCGCCTTCGGGATCGTGGATGTTGCCGGTGAAAACGTAACGAATCCCCTTGGAGCGGGAAATGTCGCGCGCGCGGGTAAGTGTTTCCGGCGGCGTCGGCGCGTGGCCCGGCAACTTGTAGTCGGGATGAAAGGCTGAGAAGTGCCACGGCACGTCCGGTCCGAGATGTTCGGCAAACCAATCGGAAGCGCGCTGCAACTCGTCATCGCTGTCGTTTTCATCCGGAATGAGCAGGGTGGTGACCTCGAGCCAGACGTTTGTCTCGCGTTTCAGATACACCAGTGTGTCGAGCACCGGCTGCAGTTCGGCAAAGCAAACTCGGTGATAGAAATCCCCGGTGAAGCTCTTGAGATCCACGTTGGCGGCGTCCATGTGTGAGTAAAACTCCGGCCGCGCCTTCGAGGTGATGTAGCCGGCGGTGACCGCCACGGTTTTCACGTCGAGGGCACGACAGGCGTTCGCCACGTCGATGGCATACTCGGCGAAGATCGTGGGATCGTTGTAAGTGAAGGCCACCGACTTGCAGCCGAGTTCGCGCGCCTTGCGGGCGATCTCCTCCGGCGAGGCGCGGTCGGCGAGGCGATCGACATCGCGCGCCTTGCTGATGCTCCAGTTCTGGCAAAAGCGGCAGCCGAGATTGCAACCGGCGGTGCCGAACGACAACACGCTGGTGCCGGGATAAAAATGGTTGAGCGGTTTTTTCTCGATGGGGTCGACGCAGAAACCACTGCTGCGGCCGTAGGTGGTGAGCACCATGCCGTCGCCTTCGCGTTGGCGCACGAAACAAAACCCGCGCTGGCCGTCGCGCAGCTTGCAAAAGCGCGGGCACAGGTCGCACTGGATGCGGCCGTCCGGCAGCTGGTGCCACCAACGCGCGGGATGCACGGATTCCAGCAGATTGATCATGGCGGGATGGGTTGCGGTTCCTGATACTTGTCCACGCGAAAGCGCTGAAGTCTCACGGTTTCATGGGCTTCGATGAAGCCCTTGCGGCGGGCGATCGCGATCTGTTGCGCGGCGGTTTCCACGCTCTCGATGCCCGGCAGCAGCAACCCGCGGCGCGCGCCGGATGCGGAAACGATCACACCATGTTGTCGCGGATCGATGTCCGCCACGTCGCTCACCTCCTCGAAGGAATGCAGCATGCTGACTTCAAACAGGATTTCGTCGAGTTCATCGGGCCGCAGAGGGGCGAAGCGTGTGTCCTCGAAGGCGGCTGCGCGCGCGTTGAACCAGGTTTCCTCGATCACATGCGTGCGTCGCGGAGTGATGGTGCCCACGCAGCCGCGGAGCTCGCCGCGAAGGTTGCGCAGCGTCACGAACACCGGTGCCTCTTGACCGCTGATCCCGATGGGGGCGGGACATTCGGCTTCGCACAATCCCAGCGCGGTGGCCACCGACAAGCGCGCCACATGCGGTAGGGCGGCGGCTTCGGCCAGGGGTTCCTCTAACAGATCTGATTCGCGCTCATGGAGCACCGCCACGCCGTAACCGACGCCGAACGGTCCTTCGTAGCTGAGCACCCGGTGGCCGCGCATGTCATTGCCCACGGCGGTGAGCGCGACCACGGTGGAATCCACCACATCCTCGCCGGCGAGCCCGCGCAGGCCGCGGTCGAAATGCAGCAGGCCCGGCGCGTCTCCCGCGTCCACCTGGTGGATGAACTCCTCGTCGAAACACCTGGCGTCGGGATGATAGCCGCAGGGCGCGCCGGGTTGCAGGCGGTGGCTCATGTCGCCGCTGGCGATCAGGGCCACCGGGCCGCCACGGCGTGTCGCCGCCTTGTTGATGATCCTGCCGAGTTTTTCCAAACTGCCGTTGGTCACATCGTTGAGGCTGAGGATGGTGGTCGGGCCTCTCCATCCGGCTTCTTGCATAAACCACAGCGGCACTACCGCGCCGTGGTCGAGCTCCCCATCATCGATGAACCACAGGTTTGTGCCGCATGCATCCGCAGCGTTCATCAACTCGGCGAGCATCGTGCGGTCGTTCGGCAAATCCACGGCCAGTTCCGGAGCGTTGAAGCGTGCCAGGGAGCCTGAATGCCGCTCCGTTGTCCATACGCCGAAGGCGCGCCGCCGCCGCGGAGAGTGCGGCGAAACCAAT
>Ga0315904_10001305_pt1 | contig 39260 bp, 19 predicted proteins | sample LakEriMetagenome_6_FD_203529 | JGI IMG/M metagenome (GOLD analysis project Ga0315904, IMG submission 203529) | Freshwater fungal communities from buoy surface, Lake Erie, Ohio, United States - Buoy 12 MA120 | ecosystem: Environmental > Aquatic > Freshwater > Lake | place: USA: Lake Erie, Ohio... | reverse complement strand
TGTTTTTGAGTTCGTAGTCTTTCATGATGGTCTGGTTGTGGTTTGGGTTATCGCTTCGCAAAGCAGGAGGAGTCTGGCTGACTCTTCGCCCCCTGACCAGGCCATCATGGCGTCTAACGCCCCCCGCGTTGCCTCACCCGCCGCCTCACGGCGGGTTCGCCCTTCGGGCAGCCTGGCGGCTGGCTATCTCGCTCCGCTTGGTTGGCTCGATGACGTCCAGCGTGCCGTCGGAAGTCCACCGCTCGGCTCGCAAAGTCAGGCTTTGGTGCATCGAATCGCCACCTTCCGCGTGACAAGCGAGTCTCCCGTCTGCATGCTCTGGCCATGCGCTGGGTGCTGATGCTGTTCGTGATGCTTGCTGCCGTGATGGGTGGTGAGGCGCGGGCGGTTGTGGTGATGGGGAGGGTTGGGGGGTAGAGGGCGGGTTGTCTGATTATCTGAAGCGCCATAGATCAAGCTGAGCTTGAATGAATTGGGATCGGGCAAACGCAGTGCTTGCGATTGATTATGGTTTGTGCCATTGATCAAGCCAGAATAGAACAACAGCGATGAGTTTAATCAAGAAATTACAGACGAGCCTGCCGCGAGGAGCGCCCATCGACACGGCTGCGCTGAAGGGCCTCGGCATTTCGGCGGCGCTGGCGCACGAGTATGTGCGGAGCGGGTGGTTGATTCGGCTTGGGAGGGGTGTGTTCATGTTTGCGGGTGACAGGTTGGAGCGGGATGCGACGCTCAGGTTCCTGTCACGGAGGACGGAGGGCCTGCATGTGGCGGCCCGCACGGCACTGGAGTGGCACGGGTTCCGCCAGAACCTTGCGCACCGCGAGATTCTCAGCCTCTGGGCCACACGGAGCCTGAAGCTTCCTGAGTGGTTCCTCGATCGATTTCCGGCCCGATGCAGTGCGCCGCGACTGTTCTGTGATGAAATACCCCCGGGCTTTGGTCTGGCTTTCCTGCCGGAGTTGCCGGACGGTCCGCTGGTTTCTGTGCCGGAACGCGCCTTGCTGGAAATGCTCAGCGAGGTGGGCGTGCGCCAGGAAGTTGAAGAGGCACGGAGCGTCATGGAGTCCGTGCGTCAACTCCGGACGCAGGTGTTGACCACCTTTCTGCAGGCTTGCCTCATGAAAAAAGCGGTGCGCCTGTGCGTGACATGGTCCGCGGAATTCGGACTTTCCTGGGCTGACGCCGCCGCCCGGGCTGCTGCAGGCAGGGTCGGCACCGGCCGATGGATCAGGCGACTGAAGGACGGCCGCACTCTCATTCTCAAGGCCCCGTGAATACGGTTTATCTCGACGCGGTTCGTTTGCTCATTGCGGTGGCTCCGGCGGTCTTCCGCCGACCGGTGTTTGCCCTGAAGGGGGGGACGGCGATCAACCTGTTCCTGCGCGGGATGCCGCGACTGTCGGTGGACCTTGATCTTGTGTTTGTCGACCACCTTGCCGGGAGGGACGAGGCGCTGCATGCCATAGCCACGGAGTTGGAGGCCATCCGCGCCGAGATCGAGGACTTTGGGCTGTCGTGCGAGAGTGGAGCGATTGCGGAAGGCGGGGACGTGAAGCTGTTTGTGCAGAAGCATCGCACCCGCATCAAACTTGAGGTCAATCATGTGTTTCGCGGGACGCTGCTGCCGGTCGGCAGCATTCCTCTGACGGAACCGGCGCGGAATGTGTTCCTGAGCGAGCTGACGGTTCCGCTGCTTCATCCTGACGAAATTCTCGGCAGCAAGCTTGTGGCGGCGATGGACCGTCAGCATCCGAGGGATCTCTTTGATGTGCTGGGCCTGCGCGAAGACGTGGGCCTGACGCCGGGAATCGTCGAGTGCTTCGTATGCTACCTTGTCGGCCACAACCGACCGGTACATGAGGTGCTTTTCGCGAGACCCATCGACATCGCGCCGGCGTTTGCGAACGAATTCGCAGGAATGACCCGCGACGATGTTCCCCTGGATTCGCTGCTGGAAACGCGGCGATGGCTGATGGACGCGTTGCCGGCATCGCTCACGGATCATCAGCGGAGGTTCCTTGCCGGACTTGTCAGGGGCGAGGCAGACTGGTCGCTGATGCGTTTTCCGCACCTCAAGAACCTGCCGGCGATCCGCTGGAAGATGGAGAATCTGGCAAGGCTCAGCCGCACCAATCCGGCGAAGTTCCGACAACAGGCGGACGAAACCGAACGACGCCTCCAAGGATAGGCCGGTTGCGCGCCGGGGTTGCGAGGACGGTTCCCGCAAGCGCCTCGAACTTGGAAGTGTTGATAGAGTTCGTTGTATTGAGCGCCGCGCATGGATTGAGCGTCTGGGGGCAGCGGATGACACCATGGAGCCTGTCAGCGTAACGCAGAAATTGACTGCGAGTGCTGCGCCGACTGTGATTTCGCAGCCGGGTGCCCTGCAGTGGGTGGGTCTATCCGGGGCATTCCCGGAGGGACAGGGACCCAGCTACGACGCCGACGGGAATCTCCGCTTCGATGGCCGCTGGACGATGACGTGGGACGGGGAGAACCGCCTCGTGATCAAACCGAATGATAAACTGGACAACTACCTTGACATCTATCGACCCCGCGAGGCTGAGCTGATCGGTATGGCCTTGGCGCTGGGTGGTTCGGGAGTCTGGCGTCACGGCGGCGGCTGGTGGTTGTTCGCGAGCGTGTGGCCGCATCCGGTCCTACCTCGGAGCATCGGAAAGCACTGATTGACAAAATTGGGGATATTGACAATATTGGGGACATGAGCAGGCTCACCATCGAGATCGAACCCGAGCAGCATCGGCAAATCAAAACACTCGCCACGTTCGCTGGCATGACGATTAAAGAGTTCATCCTTTCGAAAACTCTGGCTCCTTCGGCGCAAGAGTCGCAGGGATCCGGGGATACGACATCACGACTGCTCGGTTCCGCCAGAAATGCACAACGGCTTCGTGACGCCGTTGCTTCTAAAACTCCTGAACACTTGGTCTTTGAAACCACAGAGGATCTGAAACGTGCGCTTGGAATTTAAGGAGCAAGCCTTCGAGGATTTGCAGTATTGGGTGCAGATGAATCCCAGACTGGCTAAGCGCTTGCTGCGTTTGATTGAGGAAACCAAGCGAGACCCGTTCGGTGGTGCGGGAAAACCAGAGCCGCTGCGAGGTGAACTCTCAGGATGGTGGTCAAGGCGAATCGACCAAGAGCATAGACTAATCTACCGGGTGGAAGGGGAAAGTCTGATCGTAGCTCAGGCGAAAGGGCACTACGATGACTGATAGCCGTCGGCTACGATGGGTTCTGGCGGTTCCTCTTGAGCCTGCTGGTGCCTCGGACGCAGAGGAGAGCGCCAGCGCGGCCGCCAAGCGGGGGAGGTCTTCCGTTACCCTCTCAGCAATGCACATCGGGCTGAGCGTGCGTTGGCGGGTTTGCCGCTGATGATGGCTACATGATTGATTCAATGGGTTCCGATCGATCCGCGTGTTGGCACGGTCTGCTGGCAAGGCAGAGTTCCTCGGGTTTGGGCATCGCAGCGTTCTGGCGGCGCGAGGAATCGAGGCCGTCACTCCGTCGTTACCGTCTCCGCCCTCACCTCCCAATCCCAAACCACTCCTTCGCCGTCTCCTCCGTGGTCAGTTCCCGGTAGTGGCGGAAGATGATGGCGGGGGAATTGCCGGCTCAGGAGCCTGATGAAAAACCGGGACCGGGAGCGGGTGTGGGTTTGATGGGGTGGAGGGATTTGGATATGCTGGGTGTTGTCGCGGGTGTCCCCGTGCGGGCGGCGGCCCTTTTTCCACATGGCAGCGTTGCGCCTCGCCCTGAGAAAAATGACTCGCCGCGCTCCCAGTCCGGGTTTTTCAACAGGCTCGCGGAGGGCGACCTGGTCGGCGCTCTTCACGATGGCGATGCGGTAGGAATTGAACGAATGGCCCAGGACGTTGCGCGGCCACGGGATGCCGAGGGATTTCGCGAGGGCGGTGATTTCGGGTTGCTGGCGGCAGGAGGGAACGACCCCGCCGCGGCGGCGGAGAGGGGCCAGCCATGTGGCGAGATTGTCGCTGATGCGTTTTCCGCACCTGCAGCGCCTGCCTGCGATCCGCTGGAAAAGGGAGAATCTGGCAAGGCTCAGTCGCACCGGGGTTGCAAGGACGACTGCGGCATGCCCTGTCCCGCAGGACAAGGCAGCACCCTAACAATCAACGGGACGTAAAGCCGCTACAGCCTGTTGAATTACCTCCAGCCCGGCAGGTTTTTCTGGTATAGTGGGTGTTGATGGGGTAGTAAGCGCTTTCATGCGAATATTCCGCCGCAAAGGCACCGCGCCTGCCCAGCAGGATCTCTGGCTGCGCCCGGAGGAAATCGTCACCGGGCCGCACCATTCGTTCTACACGAAGCTCGCGGCGCTTCTGGAGAAGGTGCGTTTCACGGAGACGGTGCACCGGATCTGCGCCCCGTATTACTGGACGGAGAGCAGAGAGGGCGGACGTGCACCGGTGGAAGCCTTCGAAGCGCAGCGTGCCGGCGTGCTGCGCTCGCTCCGTGAGCATGGTCTTCTGCGCGGCGGGAAGCTGGGAATTGATGCTTCGGTCATCGAGGCCAATGCCAGTCTCAGTGGCCTTGAGCGCCGCAACAGCGAGCCGAGCTACCGGGAGTATGTCCGCGGACTGGCTGCCGATGCCGGCGTGGAGACCGGCGATCCGGCTGCGGTGGCCCGCTTTGACCGGGCACGCACAGGCCGCCGGACTTCGAACCTCGAGTGGCACAATCCGGACGATCCCGATGCCCGTATGGGCAGAACGAAGCCGGGGGCATGCGACATGATCTGCAAGCCCGCACAAATCGTCGATCTGGAGAGCGGTGCGGTCATCAGCGCGGAAATAAGGCACGGCGACGAGGGCGGCACCGCCGGTCTGGCCGACCGCATTGCCGAGGCTGCCGGGAAGGTGGAGGCCATTCATGGCGAGGACCATGATGCGGGCAGTTCCCGCGTGCTGGAACTGCCGGCGGACAAGGGATATCACGATGCCACCGAACTGGCGGTCATCCGGCACAAGACTGGCATGCGGACGGTGATTCCCGATCCGAGCCGGGGCCGTCGGCGCATGGGGAAGTTTGCAAAGGAGGTGCGGGTGGCGCTCAGGGCTGCTCAACGCGCGGTCGCCAGTCCGAGCGGACGGGCACTGCTGAGAGCACGGGGGACACACCTTGAACGGGGATTTGCGCACGTGCTCGAGTGCGGCGGGCTGAGGCGCACGTACCTGCGCGGCCGCGGGAACATCGCAAGGCGGTACCGCTGCGGAATCATTGCGTTCAATTTCACGCTGCTGATGAGAAAGCTCTTCGGCACGGGTACGCCAAGGCAGATGGCCGCCGCCGGAAGGGCGTTTTTTGCCATCATGCGGAGGTTCCTTGCGATGGCGCTCCGACCGCCTGCCCCAGACCGTCGCGCGGGAAACGATTTTCCATGGCTCTCCAGCGGAGCACTCACCACCCGGCTGATTCCAGCCATCTGGCTGGAAGGGTCTATTTCAACAGGTGCCTATGATTGATAAGCGCTATCAACAGCTACGGGATCCTCTCCGCGATAGGGGAGCGACGCCCGAGTGGGCGTGGCCGCGGACGTCGATTGAAGGCCCGCCGGGCAGTGTGCTGGGACGGGGCCCGTGGCTTTCGGGGTTCTTTTCGTTCTGGCCGCTGCAGATCGCCGGTTGGGGGCTGCTGACGCTCGTCCCTGTGCTGTTCTGGGTGACTGGTTCGATCACGGATCCGTCCATTCTCTGTTATGGAATTACCCGTCCCGTGAACGGTTTCCTGATCACGCTGGCGCTGAGGCCCTGCTGCTCCTGGGCATTGGCCCGCTTCGGGAAGCATTGGCTCTTGGTTCCTTTGACTTTCCTCGTCTCGCTGCTGCTCTCCTATGTGGAATTGATGGGGGTCGACCGCGTGGTTCTCGCCTTCGGACTCCCCGGTGTCCCGCGGCAGACCTGGATTGCGATATTTTTCATCAGGGCGGCAGTTTTCATGATTTGGATGCTGCTCTATTTTGGCATCAAGTCCATCAAGCGCCATGCCGAGATCGAGCGGGAGTTCCATCAGTCCGAGCTAAGACTGCTCCGCTCCCAGGTGAATCCCCATTTCCTCTTCAATGCCCTGGCCACCATCATGGCCGTGCGGAAGAATGAGGCCATGGTTTCCAAGGTGACCCAGTCCTTAGCCGACTACCTGCGCTTCTCGCTGGCCCAGGAGTCCGAGGATCAGTTTCAACACCCGCTCGGCCAGGAAGTCGCCGCGCTGGAAAACTATCTGCTGGTGGAGAAGATCCGCTTTCAGGAAAAGCTGGAGACCCGCATCGAGGTGAGTGAGGAGGCCAGCGCTGCGCACGTGCCCGCGGCCTTGATCCAGCCGCTGCTGGAGAACGCCATCAAATACGGTCAGAAGACCAGCCCGCCTCCGCTGTGCATCTCCATCGAGGCGCGGCTGTCGGAGGGGAGACTGCTGCTGATGGTGGAAAACACCGGCCGCTGGGTGGAGCCGCACGGTTCAAGGTCCACGGGGCTCGGCATCGCCAATCTCAGGAAACGCCTGCACCTCCTCTATGGGGATCAGGCCGAGCTGACGTTTGAGCGCACCGCCACCGTGGTCAGAGCGCAGGTCGCACTCCCCGTTTCCGGAGCCGCATGAACGCTGCCCGTGCCACGATGCCGGCCAAGGCCATCCGTGCGATTCTCGTGGATGACGAGTCGTTGCTGCGCCAGCATCTCCGCGAGCGCCTCGAGCGGCATCCAGAAATCGTCGTCGTGGGCGAGGCGGACAACGTCCAGTCGGCTGGGGAACTGGTGGCCGCCACCCGGCCGGAGATCATATTTCTCGATGTGCAAATGGCGCCGGACAATGGCTTCGACCTGCTGCCGCGCCTTGAGCACATCGTTCCGTTTCCGGCGGTGGTCTTTGTCACCGCCTTCGACCGTTATGCCCTCCGGGCCTTCGAGGTGCACGCCCTGGATTACCTGACCAAACCGGTGCACCCGGACCGGCTCGCGCAGACGGTCGAGCGTCTCAAACGGGCACTCTCCACGCCTGGCGCGGGCGTTGTTGCCAGTCTTGCCCCGATCTTCTCGCTGGGCTCTGAAGCGCCCATGGAGGTGGCGGAGCTGGTCCGACTGCAGGACGGCAGCTATCGGCGTTTTGTCGAAGCCGGCCGCATTGCTGCCGCCCAGAGCCAGGGCGACTACACGCGCATCCATGCGGCCGGCGGCAAGCCGGTCCTGATCAAGAGCACGCTTTCCCATTGGGAAGCCAGACTGCCGGCGGGGCTCTTTTGCCGGATCAGCCGCAGCCTGCTGGTTAACCGCCAGCAGATCCAACGGTTGTCCCGGCTCGATCGTGAGAACACCCAGGTGTTTTTCAACGACATCGCAGAGCCCATGACGCTGAGCCGCCTCGAGTTCAGCCGCCTCAGGAGGTTTATCTGACATCACCGCTTTCCGCGGGCCCCGGGTCTCCCAGGAGCATCCGGTGACCGGCCTGCGGCTCGGCAAATGGACGGGATTTCCAGGAAATCCACCCCCCTGGATCCCGGCATGGTGCCCAGTTCGTCGACGATTCTGACCTGTTCGTCGACAAAAGCTTGGCCCCTGCATCTTCGGTCGCTACCGACCGAGCGTTTTGTCGGGAGTCCGCCCGCCGGACCCCTTGCATCTCTTCCCACGTGTTTCTTCCGACCATGAATCCTGTTTTCAATCCTCAGCCACCCGGAACTTCGCGGGTATCCCGCATGATCCCGCCGACTCAATGGGTGCGACGGTTCCGGGCTTTGGCAGGGTCAGTGGTTGCTGGTGCATTGTTAGGGGGCGTCGCCCATGCGTTCCCGCCCGCACCCTACTATACGCTTTACGGCGTGGTGCGCGACCAGGTGGGCCAGACCGTCACTGCCGAGGGCGCGGAGGTGATCCTGCTCAAGGGCGGCGTCGAGGTCGGCCGAACGCCCATCACATCCAGCCGGATCGATGAGAACTATGAGCTCAACATACGGATCGATCAGAACCGCAGCGGCACCACGCTTTACTCCGACAAGGCGGTCGCCGCCGGCGGGCTGTTCAGCCTGGTGGTTTCAATGAACGGGGCATTGTTCTACCCCATCGAGGTTTCCGGGAATCTGACGGCAGGCAAGGGCGGGGAGCGCGTGAAACTCGATCTGACCCTCGGCGAAGACGAGGACAAGGATGGCCTGCCCGACACATGGGAGGCCTGGCAGCTTTATCAGGCCGGGCTCTACCCCGATGCCAACGGTGACTGGGACCTCTCGCTCATCGACAGGAACGGCGACTTCGACAAGGACGGCCAGAGCAACCTGCTGGAATACATCGCGGGCACCTTCGCGGGCGATGCCACCGAGACCTTTGGCCTGACCATCAAGGAGAAGCTGCCGCAGAGCGTGCGTTTCGAGTTCTACGGCATCACCGGCAAGGTCTACACCATCGAGAGTTCGCTGGACATGAAGTCTTGGACCCGCGTGCCGTTCGCGGTGGGTGCTCCGGGCACGGGGGCAAACGGTTATCAGGCCAGGGATGTGGGGATTGTCTCCGCCTTCACCGCGCCGCGTTCCGGCACCTCGGAGTTCTACCGCCTTTCCGTCCGATGAAATCGATTTTCCTGACCCTCGCTTCGCTGCTCCTCTCCGCTACCGCCCGCGCGCAGTGGCAGAGTACGACCTACACCCTCAAGACTGGGTGGAATTCGATTTACCTCCACGGCGACGCCACGCATGCCACGCCGGAGCAGCTTTTCGCCGCCTATCCCGCGGTCACCGAGGTCTGGCGCTGGAATCCGAATCCGACGCAGGTTGGCTTCACCAGCACGCCGCTGCTTCCCAGCAACGGCACGCCGGAATGGAGCAAGTGGGTGCGCGGCGGTCCTTCGGCCTCGCTGATCGGCCTGACCGGCCAGTCGGCCTATCTGGTGAAATGCTCCGCGGCCGCATCGGTCGCAATCGCCCAGCGGCCGATGCCACCAAGCAACACGTGGGTGCGCAGCGGCGCGAATTTCCTCGGCTTCCCGAGCAGCAAGGCGACGGGAAATTTCCCGACCTTCTCGAACTACTTTGCCACTTTCCCCGCCGCGATTGCCGCGAATGCCAGGATTTTCAAGTACGTCGGCGGCGAGCTGGGAGCGGGCAATCCGCTGCAGATTTTCTCTCCGAACCTTGAGCGGGTGGACCGCGACCAAGCCTATTGGTTCTCCTCCGAGGTGGTGGGGAATTTTCATGCCCCTGTGCAGATCAGCCTCTCCAATGGCGAGGGTTTCGCGTTCGGTCGCCGCGGCACGGTGATTACGGCCCGGGTGATGAACCGCACGGCCGCCGTGATGACACTGCGGATCGCACCGGTCGCCTCCAACACCCCGCCATCGGGCCAGGAACTCATCACCGCCGGGGTGCCTCTCACGCGCCGCACCCTTGATGAACAGGCGGAGTGGGTGGAAACCCCGATCGCCGCCGCTTACGACGAGGTCATCGCGCCGAATTCCAGTGTCGAGCTGAGCTTCGGAATCGACCGCAGCCTCATGAGCGGGGCGGCGGACGCGCTCTACGCCTCCCTGCTGCGATTCTCCGACCTGGCCAACACCTTTGACATCCTCCTCCCGGCCACCGCGCGCAAGGACACGCTGGCCGGCCTCTGGATCGGTGAAGCCGTCGTCACGGCGGTGGAAAGCAAGCCGCTGCAGAACGCGGTGAAGCCCGCCGGTAATGCCTTCCCGCTGCGCTACCTGATCCATGTGGCCGATGACGGGACCGCCCGCGTGCTTTCCCAGATTTTCATGGGCCCGATGGCGGCCGCGCCTCACGACTTCGGTCTCTGCCTGACTGAGGCCGGCTTGAAGGCGGACGCCAAATCCGCAGCCCGCCGCATCGTCGCCACCCATATGCCGCTGGATCGTGCGTTAAGCAGCACCGGCAGCTTTGGCATTGGCAGCGACCTTTCCTGCACCATTGCCACGCCTTTCGACGATCCGACCAACCCTTTCGTCCACCAATATCACCCGGACCACGACAACAAGAGCGGCCAGACTGCGCTCGTGGCAGGCCAGGAGAGTCACAGCGTAACCCGCCAAGTGACCTTCACCTTCACCGCCACTCCACCGGGCGGCGGCAGTGCCACCGGTTGGGGCAGCAGCGTGATCGGCGGCACCTATGGCGAGGTCGTCAGCGGCCTGCACAAGCAGAACATCTCCCTCACTGGTAGCTTCGAGCTCCGCCGCGCCTCGGAACTAGGCACTCTCAATCCCTGAACCTTCCGGCAGACCTGCCACCATCCACCTCTGACCTGACTTTTCTCAACATTCGTATGAAGCTCCGCCATTCACCCTCCTTGTGCGCAGCCCTGCTGGCGCTGTGCCCCACCCTCGCCACCGCGCAAACCACCGCCGTTCCGAATTTCATCAGCTACCAGGGGCGCGTAGTGGATGCGGCCGGTGCCAACGTGGGGGCCGGCACTCCGGTCAACCGCACGGTGATCTTCCGCATTTGGGACAACCCGTCCTCCACCGCAGTCGCCAACCTCATCTACTCCGAGGCCCAGACCGTCACCGTTTCCGATGGCGAGTTCAGCGTGCTCGTCGGCCAGGGCGTCGCCAATACAACTGAGACCTTCAGTTACAGCGAGGCCGCCAAAAAGCTCGCGGATTTCAGCACGGCCTTCAACGGCAGCGCCCGCTATCTGGGCGTGACGGTGGCCTCGGGCGCAACCATTGCCACCACCGACAATGAAATCACCCCGCGCCAGCAGATCGTCTCCACCGCCTTTGCCATGCGTGCCAAGTTCGCGGAGAGCATCGGCAGTTCCTCCGACCTCGTGCTCACTCCGCTCAGCGGCACCGCCAGCAACTATGGACTCGGCTGGTATGGCACCGGCCGCCTGTTTGGCACCACTGCCGTGGATGGCCCGGTGCTCTACGGAAATGCCGGCGGTGCTCTCGGCTCCAATGCCTCAGGCACTTATAATACCGCTCTCCGCTGGGATGCCAGCGGCCGCGTCGGCATCGGCGCGACTGCCTTCAGTTCCCTCACCAACAAGCTCACCCTGCAGGGCGACATGGCCACAACGCCGGGCGACCAGTTCATCATCCGCGGCAATGCCGACAACAACAAGCGCCTGCTGCTCGGCTACGACACCACCAGCAACAGGGCATCCCTCCAGTCCTACACCGCCGCCTCCACGGCAGGCCCGCTCCTGCTGAATCCCAGCGGCGGCAATGTCGGGATCGGCAGCGCCACAACTCCCAGCGTCGCGCTCGATGTGACGGGGGCGATCAAGGCATCAGGCGCCCTCACAGCAGCAAACATTTCAGTGGGTCAACTCACGGCCTCGGGCGACCTCTCGGCAGCAAACATTTCAGTCGGACAGCTTTCAGCATCTAGCCGTGTGCTGACGAACTCGCTCGAGTTCTGGGGTTCTGGCGGTCCAGGCGGTGCTCTGTGGCAGAAGAGTGCTACCACTTTCCCCACCAACACCACAGCTGCGAATGGCGAAACGGTTCTGATGGGATCGCCGAAACTCCACTTGGCCACCGCCAATGGCGGCGCGGCAGTCATGACGCTCTCGGGCAGTAATGTCGGCATTGGCAAGGCAACTCCCAGCGTCGCGCTCGATGTGACCGGGGCTGTCACGGCCAGCACCGCCATCACCGCAGGAACCACCATCGCGGCAGGAACTACGATCACCGCCGGTGGCAAGACAGTGCCAACCTCGGATGAGAATAACCTCAAGATTATCCGCGGCACGGTAAAGGCGGATGGATTCATAGTGTATGGGTCGGGCTTCACGGTGGTTAAAGCCCCTGGCCAAACTGGATTGTATCAAATCACCTTCACAACCCCGTTCAGTTCCAGTCCGTCCGTCACCACGTCCATTACCGGCCGTCGCGGGGTCAAGGCTGAGGTTTACAATCCTGGTCGCACTAATTACCCTAACAATCCTCAGGATGGTCTGTATCCGGGGGCTACCGGTTTTACGGTCGGGGTCTTGAATTCCACTTCCGAAGTTGCCTACGATTTTGGTTTTCAATTCATCGCCATCGGTCCGCGCTGACGAGAGGGGCGGTGCTGCGCCAGATGAAGACGATACGTTTTTTACCATCCATCACTGCTGGCCGGACTGTATGTTTCCGGGCGCTTGCCCGGTCTTATTCCCAGTCTGGTGCGTGGTGGCTTCCTCGCAGTCATTCAGTGTCGGCCTAACCGGGTTTTCCTCCACCTCGTCCGACTTTGCCGTTCCGACAAGATATCGTCACTCACCCTGCTTTTCCGATCGTTATGAATCTCCGATTCCCCACCTTGATGGCAGCCTGCGCTGCGCTGCTCGGCGCACCCACGGCCCACGCCCAGTTTGAACTGAAAGGCGGTGCGGCCAACCTGCTGGATAAACGGAAGGCGGGTGGCTCACCGACCGTTTCGGCCGGTGGCGTGGTCACCTCGATCACCGTGCGTGGGGGTGGCAGTGGCTATACGAGCGCCCCTGCGGTGACCATTGCGCCCCCCGCCAGTGGCACGACCGCTACGGCCACGGCCACCATCACTGCCGGGGTGGTGACGGCCATCACGGTCACCAGCGGGGGTACTGGTTACACTGTCGCCAACCCTCCAGCGGTGACGATCGCAGCGCCCAAGGTGTCCAACACCCCGCCGGTGACCACGGTCCAGTTCGCTGGACGGGCGACCACCGCGGCCTCGTCGAGTGCTATTGGCACGGGGGATCAAGTCAGCTTTATCAAGGTTACCAATGGCGGAAGTGGCTACACCACCCCGCCACTGGTCAACATTTACAGCGGCGGCGGCTCCGGGGCGACCGCCACCGCAGTGCTCTCCGGGGGCCGCGTGATCGGGGTGACTGTCACGGCCCGGGGTAGCGGCTACACTTCCCAGCCAGGAGTTTACTTTGACCCGCCACCCTCCGGCGTGCGGGCTGCCGCGGTGGCTGGGATCGGCAGGTATCCCAGCGCCCTCGCGCTCTCGGGTTCGGTTACCGTCACCCAGGCCCAGCTGGAGCGCAGCAGTTTTGGCTATGCCTTCGCGTCCGGAGTGCCGCGCTATTTCATGGGGGATGAAATCGAGCGACCATCCGTCAGTTGGGATGGCGCGCCGCTCGCAGACACAAACTATTGGCGGGCCCAGCCGGTGCAGCCGGGGGAGGTGTTCACCTCCGCCCACCTGACCAACACCGTGGAAGGCCTCACTCAGCCGCTGCTGCCCGCGGGCACCGTCACCGTGACCGCGAGTTCTACCGACGAAAATGTGGTCGAAGTGCTCAGCGTGCCGACTACCCTCACCATCGGCGCAACCCTGCTCGGGCGCGAGGTGCAGCTCATCAATGGAACCACCCTGACCCTGTCCGGCAAGGCCAATGCGAACATCACCGCCAGCACCTCCAAGACCTTCCTTCCATACCAGCCCTACTACTACAGCCCGCACGCGGACAAGGTTTATGCCAGCCAGAGCGGCCGGGTGACGGTAACCTGGGTCTCGGCCGTGCCGGACACTTCTGATGGAACGCCCACGCCGACTTACAAGTTCCGGCGCGAGACCTTTGCGGTGTCATCCGCTTCGAAAGTTGAGCCACGGGTGATTTACTGGACGGAAAAAACCTTCGATGGGCCGTGGGTCAGCATCCCGACCGGCCGCATCCAGCGGGTGAATCCTGTTTTCAACTCCTTTGTCCCCGGCCAAGCGGTGGAATACACGCCGGTCGGTGGTTCGATCAACCCGGGCACCGCCGCGCCGGCCGAGTCGCGCACGCTGTGGTTCGATACGGACTCCGGCCTGCCCGCGCTCCGTGCCTACAATGCGGAGGGCCGCGTCTTTGTCGAGTACCTTGGCGACGAGATCCAGGGCGAGGCTGGCCGCCATGAGTTTCTCGGAGCCGACATTGTTGAAATCCGCCGCAGCGCCGAAGTGGAGACCCTCGTGACCCCGCTGGGTGAACAACTCCGCCCCCGCGCAGGCCCCAAGGAAAACGGCGACGACCAGATGAGCCCCTCGCGGCCCAAACTCGCCGCCGGCGCGGTCGGAAAACCGATCTACGGCACCTTTATCCGCCCGGACGGGATCACCCAGTATTATGCCGAGCGCGAGAACCTCAATCCGGACAACATGGTCCTCTACTGGATGGCGAAGTTCGATGCTTCGCTACATTCCGTCTCCGGCGGTGCCATTGCCGGACTGGATATCTCGTGGCCGGTGGCCAAGCGGAGCTACCTCCACCAGTGGCCCGCCAGTCCGGCCGACTACGAGCCGGTAAACGTCACCCAGACCGGCGTGGACGCGACCCTTGGGCCGAAGTTTGAAGCTGTCAGCCTGCCGGAATTGGTGTTCCAGGACGATCCGGCGGAGCTGGAGGCGAAGATCGACGGGGGCTCCCAGCGCCTGCTGGTCGAGTTCACCACCAGCAGCCCGGACCGGCGGAACCGCTCGCTGCTCAGGTTCCGCTCGGTGGCGGGTGCTCAGTATCTGCGTTTGTGGATCGAGTCGGAGGACGCGCTGGGCTCGCCTGCCGTCGCCGATGATCCCGCGACGACGGTCGATGAAACCCGGCCTGCGGTTTACACCCTCAACGACTTGAATGGCGACGGCGTGCGCGACTGGTCGCCGGCGACTGCCCTTGGCGCGGCCACCGGCGGGCGGACCGCCGCCACCGTGGGCAGCCGCATTGATGCTCCGGCAGGATATGAAATCGCCGGTCATATCTCCGACGGCGATTGCTATTCCCCGGCTGCTTATGTGAATCCCCTCGGTGACGTTGGCTTCCCCGGTGCCGCCGCCGGAGCCATCATCCCGGTCAACGCCTTGTCCGGCCGCAATCAGCTTTCCGTCTGGTGGTTCAAAAAAGTGTCCTTTCCCGCCGCGACCAAGATCGCGCCGTTCTACGTGCCCGCCATCGCCGCGCGATACGATGTGAGCTGGCCGGAGAATCCGCAGGAACTGGTGATCGCTTCGCTCAAGGGGCTGGAAAACCCGGCCCTCACCTCCGTCCAGACCTCCGGCAGCATCTATCGCCAGCCGGATTCCTTGCTGCCGGGCTACAACCCCAACGAAGAGCATGGCCTGCTCATCGATGGCAATGTCTTTGCCCTGCGCGATGACTTGAACCTGGCCACCAGTTCCGAGCCCTTCGTCCTGCTGCAATACACCGATGCCGAGGACAAGCGTCCGGCGATGCGCGTGGCCAGGGTGGTCCGCGCGACCGAGACGTACCCGCTGGTTTACAACAAAATCGCCGGAACGCCGCTCACGCCGCCCATGCCGCTGGCACTTCTGCCGCTGCCAAAGAAGGCCGATAAATCAGTGCGCAATGAAGAAGTGGAAGTCACTAAGGATACTTTGCCCCTGCTCTCAAACGGCGGCAGTGGATCCCCTAGCTACCAGGCTGCTTATGACAAATTCACCTTCGAGGACCGCAAGGGCACGCATTGGTTGTTCCGTGGTCCACACCGGGGAGAGGTGGGGCTGGCCACCCAGCCAAGCTTCGGTATGAAGTTCTATTACAATCAGCGGGCGGACTTCGATTTCCCGGCCTTGGCGTTGAACGCGCAGCCCGCGCCGGGCAGCATCCAGCCGTTCATCGCGGATACCGGCGGCGGATCTTCCGTCACCCTGACCTACCTGCCCAAGTGGCCGGACGACACGTCCCTGCCGGTCGCGCAGCGCAGCGTGGTTCCTCAACTGGCGATGGCGGAGACGCTGGGCAAAGCCAAGGCCAGCTACACCAACGGCGGTGGATTGCCTCAGGTTTTGGGCCAGACCAGCGCTCAGGTCATCTATCAGCAATCCCTCGCCCAGACTTTGAATGCGGAATCGGTGGTGTTGCACGATCCGATCCGTGCGAAAACCTCGGTCCTTGATATTCTGCCCCCAGGGGTGAGGACCAGTGATTACGCTGGCAAAACCTACTTCCAGGGCCTCCCGCCCAACCTGCAGAACCGCTTCTATTACGATGACTTCCAGAAAGAGCTGGTGCTCATCGGCGAGTTTGTGGATGAAGTCGCCACCGAGGATTATTTCAATCTAAATCAGCTTAGCACCCAGGACGTGGACGATCTCAAGGCACTCCTCCCTGAGGCCGCCGATGTTGCGGACAGGACGGCATGGGATGCTGCGATCAACGGGCTCTCGACCAGGCTCGAGACCTTCCGCGAGAGTGTCACGGTGCCAGGCACCTATATCGTCAATACTGGGTTGAATCAGACGGTCCCGGTCATGGGGCGCGCTACCATCACCGATCCAGACACCGCGGTGGCCGGGTATGCACTCAGTTCCACGGGTGGCGGCACTGGATATGTGACGCTGGTATTCGGCAATGGCAGGGCCTTCACCGATCCGGGCGATCCGGTGCAGATGCAGATCATCAAGGTGGTACCCGACCTTTACCCCGGAGACCTCAAGGTGCTGCTTTCGTCCAATCCGCTCGATGAAAAAGTGACCTTGCGTCACAGCGGCGACTACGGTGGCCAGCCGGAGAACTTCGAGTTCCGCTACCGCTATGCATTCAATGACAGCAGCGGCCAGGCGCCGATTCTGCCGCTGGACAACAGTACCCCGATCTCGGACTGGATTGATCCCGATAACACTCCCTACAGCCTCGGAGGCTCGATCCTGGTGGGGGCGGACCCGAGCGCGGTCATCAGCAATCCCGCCGTGCTGATGGGAGATGTCAATTTCACCATGAGCTACCGGCTCAAGGCTCAGGAGGGCAGCGCCGCAGGTGAGTGGTCGAACTGGACTCGCTCGTCCCCCGTCGAAGGCTGGATCAAGCGCGTGCTCGCCAAGATCACGCCGTTCAACCAGCGGATGACGGACCTCTACAGCAATTCGATCAACACGGATGTCTCCATGCTCACCCAGGCCGGCACCCGCTGGGAGGGCGACATTGCCCTCAACATGGAGAACATCAATGACGCCGGGCTGATCGAGATTTACGAGACCGTCCTCAACCGAGGCAAGGGCTTCACCATCAACTCCGACCTCGACACTGCCTCCACCAACAACGCGCTGATCCTCGCCGCCGGCTATCTCAACGACCTCTACACCATCCTCGGTAACGAAGCCTACGCGGATGCCGCCAATCCGACGATCTCTGTCGATGACAAGGACAGCGTGACCGAGGTCAACACCAGCCGCTTCGCCTTCGAGGGCCAGGTGGCCAGCTCGCTTGATGAGGAACTCGCCCTGCTGCGCGGCCGGGATGACTTCAATGCCCAGGGCACGGCGGGGGCCCCCGCTTACAACCGCCTGTGGTGGAACTACACCCGCGGCATCAATAGCGGGGAGGCACTCTATGCAGTGAACTACAACATCAAGGAAAAGTCCGGCTCCAGCACCGCGGACGGGATCGTCGATGCCGCCGATGCCTACCGGATGTTCCCGCAGGGCCATGGCGATGCTTACGGTCACTACCTCACCGCCCTCAAAGGCTACTACAAGCTGCTCACCCACCCGTATTTCACCTGGCGGCCCAGCGCCGAGACGGTGACGGTGCTCGGCGTCCCGGTGTCGGTGGACTACAAGGACGAGCGGAAATTCGCGGCCGCTGCAGCCAACGTCGGCCGCACCGCCCAGCAGGTGCTCAGTCTGGTCCATCGCCAGAACTACAAGGACGATCCGAATGCCGGTTGGTCGCAGTTCCGCGATGGCAAGGTCAACACCCGCACCACGGTGGTCCGTCATCAGGGCCTCGATGAAACCGCCAGCCGCTCGACCCAGGGTGCCTTGTTCCACTGGATCGTCGGCAATGCGATGCTGCCGGATGTGGATGACGATCCGAATCACAGCGGCGTGCAGATTGTGGACCGCACCACGGTGCCGGAACTCAACGAGCTGCCTACCCTGGCGCTCAGCTACCAGACGACCATGGACTCCGCCAATGACCGCCTCAATCCGCTGGGCCTGGCCCCGGGGGCGATTGCCTTCGACCTCGACCCGTATTGGAACAACTCGCTCGGGCAGGAACTGGCGGACCCGACAGTGGTCGGCAAGAGCCACTACGAGCAGGTCTCGGTGCGGGCCTTGCGAGCGCTGAACAATGCCGCCGGCTCCTTCAATCAGGCCGCCACCATGACCCGCCTGCTGCGCAATCAGGAGAATCAGATCAGCGACCAGCAGACGGCGATCGAGGACGAGGAGTACGCCACGCTTCAGGAATTGTTCGACATCTACGGCAGCCCCTATGCCGGCGATATCGGTCCCGGGAAAATCTATCCGCAGGGATATGAGGATCCGGATTATTTCCGCTGGAACATCATCGATCGTCCCCTCGACTGGATCGACACCACCACGCCCGTGACCGTGACCTATCGCTATCCGGTGCAGTATCAGACGTTCACGGGCGGAGCCATTGATGGGATAATCAAGAGTTACCAAGGCGGGGATAAGAATGGTGACGGTGAGCCGGACACGGTGGAAAAAACCTTCCAGGTGATGCCGAACCAGTGGGTACAGTTCGCCGACGTGGTCGGGCCGGGCACCGCACTGGGCAAGCGGCCCTACACCGGTGCCCTGCAGGATGCACTGGTCGAGGCGCAGCTCGCTCAGGTTGCCCTGCTGGCAGCCAGAGACGATCTGGATGACTTGCGGACGCGCTTTTCCCGGGAAACGGAAGTTTTCAAAGGCTTGGTGTCTATGCATGCAGGCCAACAAACGACGACGGCGGTTATTGGCACCGGTCTATTGGCGAACGCTACTGCTGCTGCGGTGCTTGAAACCATTGGTCAGGTTGCTGAATTTGGCGCGGATTTCGTTGATGATATGGAGGATGGAGCTTCTGAAATGCTACCTCTGTCCTTTGGATTCTCAAACGATGTTACTTCAGTTGGGCGTGGTGGGATTAAGTTCGCAGGAGCTGCGACGGAGGGTTCCTTGAAGGCCACGGCCGCGACGAGTTATGCGGCGGCTCGCATGCTCGCTGCCACCGTGGGCGGTGGTTTGGAACTAATTAAGGAGAACACCCTCATGAGCCTCGGCTTCACTCAGGACGAATTGCAGGCCGCGTATGAATTCGAGCAGACCTACCGTGAGCTGATCGGGATGTATACGCGCTTCACCGAGCTGACGACCGCCTACGCCACCGCCACGCAAAAAATCCAGAACCTGCGGGTGACCGGGGAAACCCTCCGGCTGCGGCGCGAGACCATGCGCCAGCGCGCCGCCGCCGTGATCAATGGCTACCGAACGAAAGACCTGACCTTCCGTACCTTCCGCAATGAGGCGTTAGTTCAATACCGGACCTTGTTCGACCTCGCCGGGCGCTACAGCTACCTCGCAGCCAAGAGCTACGACTACGAAACCGGGCTGCTCGGCACCCCGCAGGGACAAGCGGTGATCAACCGCCTCGTCGCCTCCCGGTCGCTCGGAGATCTCACCGGTGGCGAGCCGCAAGCCACCACCAGCACCCTCGGCGATGCCGGGCTGGCGGGCACCATGGCCCAGCTCAACGCGGACTTCGCGGTCGCGGAGGGTCGCCTCGGCATCAACAATCCGGATCACGACAACACGCTGTTCTCGCTGCGCCAGGAATTGTTCCGCATTCTGCCCCATGTTGAAGACGAAACCGTCGCAGCGGACGAGGCCTGGCAGCAAACACTGGAGCAGCACATTGTGCCCGATGTCCTGTCCGACCCGCAGGTGGCTGCCTATTGCCGCGGGCTGAAGAAAGCGGATGGCAGCGCGATTCCCGGTTTCATCATTCCGTTCAGCACCACGGTGGAGGACGGCAAAAATTTCTTCGGCCTCGATCTCGCCGCCGGAGACCATGCCTACAGCCAGAGCAACTTCGCCACCAAGATCGCGGCTGTCGGCGTGGCCCTGCCCGGCTATGTCGGAATGGCCGACGGGGAATCCACGCAGCCAAACGCACTCAGCGCGACGCCGTATGCCTATCTGATTCCCTGCGGCAACGATTTCATGCGCACGCCGCTGGGCGACACCGGAGAAATCCGCAGCTGGCAGGTGGTCGATCAGGCCCTGCCGCTGCCCTACAACCTGGGAGCCAGTGATTTCAACACCACGCAGTTCTTCGGCCCGAACGACACCTTCGCCGAACGGCCGTGGGTGATCCGCAAGCACCAGGCCTTCCGCATGGTGGCGGATCCCGCAATCTACGAAGACGGGTCCCTGCCGACCGTCTACACCAACGCCCGCCTCATCGGCCGCAGCGTCTGGAACAGCCAATGGAAGATCGTCATTCCTGCCATCACGCTGCTCAAGGACGAGCAGCAGGGTATGAATAACTTCGCCGCCTCCGTGAAGGACATCAAACTCTTCCTCCGCACCTATTCGAACTCAGGGAACTGATCATCGGTCAATATCCGCGCCCCTGAGCAAACATTCCGTTATTGTGTTAGAAATTATGATCTCGTGAAAACACCCCTTCCCTATAGATTCCTTTCTTTGTATCGCTTGTTTGGCTGGATGCTTCTGGGAACGGGTGTGGCGCCCGCATTTCCTCCAGCTCCATATTACTCGATGTATGGGGTCGTGCGTGACCAGGTGGGCCAGACCGTCACCGCCGAGGGCGCGGAGGTGATCCTGCTCAAGGGCGGCGTCGAGGTCGGCCGCACCCCCATCACTTCCAGCCGGGTCGATCAGAACTACGAACTCAACATGCGGATCGATCAGAACCGCAGCGGCACCACGTTTTACACCGACAAGGCGGTCGCCGCCGGCGGGCTGTTCAGCCTGGTGGTTTCAATGAACGGGGCATTGTTCTACCCCATCGAGGTTTCCGGGAATCTGACGGCAGGCAAGGGCGGGGAGCGCGTGAAACTCGATCTGACCCTCGGCGAAGACGAGGACAAGGATGGCCTGCCCGACACATGGGAGGCCTGGCAGCTTTATCAGGCCGGGCTCTACCCCGATGCCAACGGTGACTGGGACCTCTCGCTCATCGACAGGAACGGCGACTTCGACAAGGACGGCCAGAGTAACCTGCTGGAATACATCGCGGGCACCTTCGCGGGCGATGCCACCGAGACCTTTGGCCTGACCATCAAGGAGAAGCTGCCGCAGAGCGTGCGCTTCGAGTTCTACGGTATCACCGGCAAGGTCTACACCATCGAGAGTTCGCTGGACATGAAGTCCTGGACCCGCGTGCCGTTCGCGGTGGGTGCTCCGGGCACGGGGGCAAACGGTTATCAGGCCAGGGATGTGGGGATTGTCTCCGCCTTCACCGCGCCGCGCACCACCACCAAGGAGTTCTACCGCCTATCCGTCCGATGAAATCGATTTTACTGACCCTCGCTTCGCTGCTCCTCGCCGCTACCGCCCACGCTCAGTGGCAGAGCACGACTTACACGCTCAAGGGCGGATGGAATTCGATCTATCTGCACGGCGACGCCACCCATGCCACGCCTGACCAGCTCTTCGCTGCGTCTCCCGAGGTGCTGGAAGTCTGGCGCTGGAACCCGAATCCCACGCAGGTCGGCTTCACTACCACACCTCTGATTCCATCCGCGGGCACGGCGGAGTGGAGCACCTGGGTGCGTGGCGGCTCGTCCAACTCGCTTGGCCAGATGATCGGGCAGACCGCCTATCTGGTGAAATGCAGTGGTGCCGCCTCCAGCAGCTACACTGTGACCCTGCCGCAGCGCGTCCTGCCGCCCAGTGCCACCTGGGTGCGTAATGGCGCAAACCTGATGGGCTTTCCCAGCAAGCTCAACGGCAGCATCTATCCGACGATGGGCAGCTACTTCGCCACCTTTCCGGCGGCGATCGCCTCGAATGTGAAAATTTACAAATACGTCGGCGGCGATCTGGGCCCCGGGAATCCGCTGCAAGTTTTCTCCACCTCCTCCGAGAAACTCGACCGCAACCAGGCCTACTGGTTCGATTCCAAGGCCGTCGGCAATTTCTACGCACCCGTTGAGATCAGTCTGACCAAAAGCAGCGGTCTCGACTTCGGCCGCACCGGCTCGACGGTGACGGTGCGCCTGCTCAACCGCAGCTCCACGGTCAGCACGGTCACCATCGCACCGGTCGCCTCGGCCAACGCACCGACCGGTCAGGAGGGCGTCACCGCCGCCGTGCCGATCACCCGCCGCATGTTTGACGCCGGCACAGCTTCCTGGACCGAGACGCCGATCAGCACCGCCTTTGCCGAAGTGGTCGGGCCGAATGCTGCCGTCGAGCTGACCTTCGGGATCAACCGTGGCGCCGCCAGCATGACGGAGGCAGCCGCCAACGCGTTTTTCGCCTCGTTGCTGCGTTTTACCGACAGCGCCAACCTTTACGACATCCTGCTGCCGGTCACCGCGCGCAAGGCTTCGCTGGCAGGGTTGTGGATCGGCGAGGCCGTCGTCGGCGGGGTGCAGAGCAAAGTACCGGGCTTTACGGACACGTCCACCCCGCAGGGCTACCCACTGCGTTTCATTGTCCATGTCGATGATGCCGGCACCGCCCGTGTCTTGTCCCAGGTCTTTCTCGGCAAGCTTGCCGGGGAGACCCCGCAGGACGGCATCACCCCGCTCGAGAGCAAACTCAGCCTCACCGACAAAGCCGGTGCCCGCCGCGTCGTCGCCGCGCACATGCCACTGGATCTCGTGCTTGCCACCACCGGCAGCTTTGCCGTCGGCAGCAGCCTGTCCTGCACCATCGCTACGCCCTTCAATGATCCCGTCAGCCCGTTCGTTCATCAGTATCATCCGGATCACGACAACAAGAGCGGCAGCACCGCCCTCGTCTCGGGTCAGGAAAGCTACGACATCAGCCGCGCCGTCACCTTTACCCTCGCGGCCACTCCGCCGGAAGGGGTCTCGCCCATCGGCTACGGCGGCAGCGTGATCGCCGGCACCTACGCCGAGGTGATCAGCGGCCTGCACAAGGAAAGCATCACCGTCACCGGCAAATTCTCCCTGCAGCGCGTCTCCGAAATCGGAACGCTCACCCAATGAAACATTCCGTTCACCGCCTCCCGCCCTTTAAAACTAGCAATAACCACCATCCTATGAAATCGACCCGACTGACCACCCGCCTACTGCCGTTGCTCGCGGCCTTCGCCCTGCTCGGCAGCGCCGACGCCCAGACCACCGCCGTGCCGGACTACCTGAGTTATCAGGGCCGCGCCTTGAACGCCGATGGCACGACAATAGGCTCCGGCACGCCGGTCAACCGCACCGTCACCTTCCGCGTCTGGGACCATCCCTCCAACGGACTCGCGGCCAACCTGGTCTATTCCGAGCAGCAGGTAGTCACCATCTCCAATGGCGAGTTCAGCGCGCTGATCGGCGCGGGAGCCGCCACCACCGGCACTCCCCTGGGTTACAGCGAGAGCACCAAGGGCGTGCCCACGGTGAAAATCAGCAGCGACGCCGTCTTCGGTGCCGCCACCCGCTACCTCGGCGTGACCATCGATGACGGCACTGCGGCGGTGGATAATGAAATCTCCCCGCGCCAGCAGTTCGTCACCTCCTCCTACGCCTTCCGGGCCAAGGTGGCCGAGTCCGTGGGTGCGAATGCCATCTCCTCCGACATGCTCGCGACCGGCGCGGTCGGCTCCACCCAGCTCGCCGCCGCCTCGGTCACCAACGCGAAACTCGGGACGAATGCCGTGCTCACCGCCAATATCGGCGACCTCAATGTCACCACTGGCAAGATCGCGGATGCCAATGTCACTACCGCCAAAATCGCCGATTTGAATGTCACTACCGCCAAGCTGGCCGACAGTGCGGTCACCACTGCCAAAATCGCGGATGCCAATGTCACTACCGCGAAGCTGGCCGACAGCGCGGTCACCACTGCCAAAATTGCCGATTTGAATGTCACTACCGCCACGCTCGCGGACGCGAGTGTCACCGGCGCCAAAATTGCTTCGGCCACGATTGCCGCGGCCAATCTCGCCACGGGCGCGGTCACAGCAACCGGCATTCTCGACGGCACCATCGCCACGGCAGACCTGGCCAACAACTCGGTCACGGGGGCCAAGATCGTCGATGCGACCGTCTCGAGTGCTGACATCGCTTTAGGGACGATTACTGCCGATAACCTCGGCACCAACACCGTGACCACCGTCGGAAACCTCCGCATCATTCGCGGGACTGTAACTAGAGCTGGTACGATTACCGCTGGATCTGGATTTACCGTTGGACCAGTAAATACGGCTGACACACAGATTACTATTAATTTCACTACGGCTTTTAGCGCAACTCCCACCATTATGATTTCAAACCCTATTATTACTAATGAAAGGGATGCAGGGACTACAGTTTTATTTTCTGTTGGGAGAACCACCAGTTCGGTGAAGATAGAGGGATACAACGGTGCTTCTTATCAACGGGCTGGCTTCGATTTCATCGCCATCGGCCCGCGCTGAGCCATGACGGAAACTTTTGTCCAATCTGACCCGATGCGCCGCCTGCCATCCATCTCCGTTGTTGTGCCTGCCTCCCTTTTTGACTGTTATGAACACTCGATCTCTGCTACTCATCGCCACCTTAGGCTCGTTGCTGCTGGCATCGCTGGCGCACGCCCAATATGAAATTCAAGGTGGGGCAGGCAACTTGCTTGATGCGCGGCGTGCAGGCGGCTTTGCCACGCTGACGGGGGGGAGCGTCACGAGCATCACCGTGCGCGGCGGCGGGTTGGGTTACCTCTCGGCTCCGGTGGTTTTGATCGGCCCTCCCGGAGGTTCGGGTGTCACCGCCACGGCCACAGCTGTGCTGACGGCTGGGCGCGTCACCTCCATCACGATCAATAGTGGCGGCAGCGGCTACACCGCCCCGCCCGAGGTCACCATTGCCGGGCCGTCCATTCCCACGGGCCCCGGAACCACCACCCCGCAATACGCCGGAGTCGGCGGCACCTCGCTGAGCAGCGCGGGGATCGATAGCCGTGGTTTGATCACCTCCACCAACGCCAACACCGCCGGCACCCTTGGCAGCACCGTATCCACCCGCTTCCCGCGCGCGCAGGATGTCACCATCCCCGCCGCACCGGTGGTCACCGTCCTGCTGGCTCGCTCGACGGGCGGCTACAGCCTGGCCTCCGGCGTGCCTCGCTTTTCTTTCGGCGATGTGATCGAGCGTCCGCAGGTCACGTGGAGTGGCACGATCGTCCCGGCGACTTACTGGCGCTCGAAGCCGGTGCAGCCCGGCGAGACATTCTCGAGCGCCTACCTGACCAACCTCAACGGTGCCAGCCAGCCCCTGCTGCCGCAGGGCAGCGTGACCGTGATCACGGCCTCCCCCCAGAGCCGGGTGGTCACCGTGGGCGCCGTGCCGGATGGTCTCGTCAGCGGTGCCACCCTGCTCGGGCAGCGGGTGGACATCGTCGATGGCCTCAACATCACCCTGCGCAACAAGCCCAATGTCACGATCTCGACCGACACGGTCAGCCCGTTTTCGATTCCGGAGCTTTACTACTACAGCCCGCATGCGGACAAGGTCTTCGCCACTCAGCCGGGCCGGGTCACCATCACCTGGGTTTCGAATACCCCGGATACCAGTGCCCCGGGAGAGTCCGTGGCAACCTACAAGTTCAAGACCGAGGTGTTTTCCGTGGCCTCCGCGCCGTCCGTGCCGCAGCGCACGATCTATTGGACCGAGAAAGCCTTCACCGCGCCCAAGGTCGAGGTGCCGACGGGCCGGATCGAGGCCGCCAATGTTGTTTACAACAGCTATTTGCCCAGCCACGTCGCCGCCGAGTATGTATCGACGGGCTCCAGCCCCGCTGTTGATGGGGCCACCGCTCCGGCCGAGCTGCGGACCTTTTGGTATGACAACAGCTACGGCAGCGCGACGCTCCGTGCCTACAACGAGGAGGGCATGGTGTTCGTGGAATACCTTGGCGCGGAAAACCTCAGCACCGGCGCGCGCGCCTTTCTCGGCGCGGATGTGGTGAGTGTGCGCAAAAAGATGGAGTCGGTCGTGATCGAGACCCCGCTCGGCCAGCAACTGCTGCCGCGTGAGGGCGCAGCGCAGGCAGGCGATTATCTGCTGCAGGCGTCTCTGGTCACCAACACCGCCAATACCGGCAAGCCGCTCTACGGCACCTCCGCCCTGCCTAATGGCACGCTGGTTTACCATGCGGAGCGCGCCAATTCCAATCCGGACAACATCAACATCTTCTGGATGGAGCCGCAGGATCTCACCATCCACTTCCTCACCGCGCCCGCCACCCCAGGCATGAGCATCCGCTGGCCGAAGATTTCCGCCAAATACACCCAGGTCTGGCCCGCCAGCCTGGCCGACTACGAGCCGGTCACGGTGACCGATCTCGGCAGTGGCGTCGCCATCGGTCCGGTCTTCGATGCGGCCAACGCGCCCTCCGTCGTTTTCCAGGACGACCCAGCCGAGGCCGAGGTTTCACTCGATGTGACCACCCAGCGCCTGCTGGCGGACTTCAGCGGCTCGAGTGACAAGACCAGCCGCACCTTGCTCAAATTCGCCTCCGGCGGAGTGCCCTGGTATGTGCCGGTTTACATCCAGTCGGAAAACCTGCTGGGCAGCCCGGCCCAGGAAGATCCGGATGGTGATGGTCCACTCACCGCCACCCCCGCGGTCGCCACCATCAACGACACGGACGCCGACGGCGTGCTCGACCTCACCGCCACCGTGGCGGTCGGGCAACGCATCGAGCCACCGGCGGGTTACTCCGTGGCCGGTTACATTGCCAGCGGGGATAATTACTACCCCGCCGGCTACCTGAATCCTTTCGCGGGCGGCGTGAAGGCGGCGGAAAAAGGTGCGATCATCCCGGTCAATGCATTGCCTGGTAAGAACCAACTGACCATCTGGTGGTTCAAAGAAGTGGCCGCGCCGAGCGACAAGTTCGGTTCCTTCCACCTGCCCTCAAAGGTGGGCCGCTACACCGTGGAGTATCCGTCCGGCGCTCCCCAGATCGTGCTCGCCTCCGGCATTGGCACCGGCGATCTCGGCCCCTCCCAGCAAGCGGGCAGCATTTATTATCAAAATGACGCCACCCAGCCCGGCTTCAATCCCAATGAGGAACACACACTGATGCTTGGCAGCCGCGCCTACGCCCTGCGCGATGATTTGAACGACGACGCCACCACCTCGGAGCCCTTCGTCCTGCTGGCCTACACCTCCGCCGCCGACCAACGCCCGAGTATGGATATCTATGAGGTGCTGCGGGAAACTTTTGAATATCCGCTGCGCTACGACGCCATCGCCGGAACCAAAGTCCAGCCGCCCGGGCCGCTCTTCGCGCTCCCGCTGCCGCTTGATGAGGACGGTCACGTCTTGAATGAGGAAGTTTCCGCCACTGTTGATCCCGCTGCCGATGTCACTGCTCCCGAGAACTACGACGCGTTCACTTTTGAGGATCGCCAGGGCTACCATTGGCTCTTTCGCGGCGCCCACGCCAAAACCAGCGCCGCAGCCGCGGCGACGGTAAGTGGTGGGGCGGTCGCCGCCATCACGCCTGTGGTCGGCCAAGGGGGGAGTGGTTACACCACAGTGCCTGCCGTGGTGGTTGAGCCTCCCGCAAGCGGCACCACGGCGAGAGCCACCGCCACTTTGACCAACGGAGTGGTCACAGGCTTCACCATCACCCATGCCGGCAGCGGCTACACGGAAGCCCCGGAAGTTCGCATCGCGCCGCCAGTGTCGTTTGCCATGCGCTTTTACTACCAGTCGCTGCCCGGCTTCTTTGAGCCCGGCCGCAGCCTGGCTAACCAGCGGCCAGTGGGCACGCTCATGCCTTTCATCGCGGATACCGGTAGCGGTGTGCCGGTGGAGCTTACCTACCAGCCGAAGTGGCCGGATGATCCGACCCTGCCAATCGCCCAGCGCCAGATCGTGCCGGTCCTGCAAGCCGCGCAGACCCTGACCCTGCCCAAGGCCAGCGCCATCGCCGGCCAGTTGCCGCAAATCCGTGGCGCTTCCAGCGCCCAAGTCATCTACCAGCAATCCATCGCCAACTCCGGCGCCGCCACCGAGAGCGTGCTGCTGCACGACCCGACCCGTGCCAAAACCTACTTGCTGGGAGCGCCCGGCGGACTCCAGGAACTGCCGCCTTCCGTGCTCACCAGCGTCTATGCCGGCAAGATCTACTTCCAGACCCTGCCACCCCATTTGCAGGAGCGCTTTTACTTCAACAGCGCCTTGGGGACCAAGGGTGCCCTCGTGCTGGAAGGCGGTTTTGTCGATGCAGATACAGGCGAGGACTACCTCAATCTGAATGTGCTCACCGCCGAGGATCTGGCGCTGCTCCAAGATCTCTGCCCGGCTGGCGACAGCGCCAAAGGACTGTGGAACACCGCCATCAACCAACTCGCCACGCAGTTGGAAACCTTCAGCGAAGACCCCGACGCGCCCGGAACGTATGAGGTGCGTCCAGACAAGGACTCCCGCGTGATCGGCCCGTCTGCCCTCGCCGACATCCGGGATCCGGATACGGCGGTGGACAGCTACGCGCTCACTGCCACTGGCAATGGTGCCGGCTACGTGGTGATCATGCTGGAAAACGGCGAGGCCTTCACCGATCCCGGCAATCCGCCCGCGATCCGGGTCCTCAAGGTGGATTCCAGCCTCTACACCGGCGACCTCAAGGTGCTGCTGGCCAGCAACCCGCTCGACGAGCAGGTGACCCTGCGCCACAGCGGCGACTACGCTGCCAAGCCGGAGCTGTATGAATTCCAGTGGCGCTACGGTTTCCCGACCGGTGGCACCAACCCGACAATCACCGAGAGCAACATCAATACCGCCTCCAGCACCAGCACTTGGCTCAAGCCCGATGGCTCGCTGGGCAGCTCGATCCTCGTCGGTGGCTCACCCACCGCCACGATCAGCACTCCCGCCGTGCTCATGGGCGATACCTACTTTACCATGAACTACCGCAAGATCGGCGGCACTTGGTCCGGCTGGACCCCGCCGGTCCTGGTGGAGGGCTGGATTAAACGCGTGCTTGCCAAGATCAACCCTTTCAACCAGCGCATGAGCGATCTCGCCAGCAACGCCGTCAACACCGACGTATCCCTGCTCACCCAGGCCGGCAAGCGCTGGGAGGGCGACATCGCGCTTAATCTGGACAACGTCAATGAGGTCGGCCTCATTGAGATTTATGAAACCGTGCTCAACCGCGGCAAGAATTTCACCATCGGCTCCAGCATCGATTTCAACTCGGCCAACTCGGCGCTGATCCTCGCCGCCGGTTATCTGAACGACCTCTACAGCATCCTCGGCAACGAGGCCTATGCGGACGCCGCCAATCCAACGATCTCCATCGATGACTCCAGCTCAAGCACCGAGGTCAACACCAGCCGCTTCTCCTTCGAGGGCCAGGTGCGCAGCTCGCTCGACGAGGAACTCGCCCTGCTCAAGGGCCGCGACGATTTCGTCAATCCCGGCACCGGCACCGCCCCCGCCTACAACCGCCTGTGGTGGAACTACACCCGCGGCATCAACAGCGGCGAGGTGCTCTACGCCACTAACTACAACATTAAGGAAAAGGCCGGCAGCAGCACAGAGAATGGCGTGGTGGACGCCGCCGATGCGCAGCGCATGTTCCCACAGGGTCACGGCGATGCGTATGGCCATTATCTGACAGCACTTAAGGGTTACTACAAACTGTTGACGCATCCTTATTTCACTTGGACCACCTCGGCGGAGGATGTGACCGTGCTCGGGCAGTCGGTGCAGATTGACTACAAGGACGAGCGGAAATTTGCCGCCGCCGCCGCCAATGCCGCCAGCACCGCCACCCAAACCGTAGGGTTGGTGCACCGCCAGAGCTATCTGGATGATCCCGCCGCAGGCTGGAGCCATTTGCGCGATGGCAAGGTGAATCCACGCACTGGTGTCACCCGCAACCAAGGGCTCGACGAGTGGGTCGCACGCAGCGCCCAAGGCAGCTTCCTGAACTGGGTCGCCGGCAATGCCCTGCTGCCTGCAAAGGACACCAATCCGAACCACAGCGGCGTCCAGATCATCGACCGCACCACCGTGCCGGAACTCGGCCAGTTGGTGGCCGCGGCTAATTCCTTCCAGACCGTCATCGACAACGCCAACGCCCGCCTCAACCCGCTCGGCCTGAGCCCCGGCGCCATCGCGTTTGATATCTCGCCATCCAAGCTCCAAGCCGGGGAATCCCACTTCGAGCAGATCTACCAGCGCGCGCTGCGGGCTACCCTAAATGCCAAGGGCGCCTTCAACCAAGCGGCCCGCATGACCCGCCTGCTGCGCAACCAGGAAAACCAGATCGCCGATGCCAACACCGCCATCGTCGATCAGGAGATCGCCTTCGGCAACGATTTGCAGGACATCTTCGGCTCACCTTACCCCGGCGACATCGGCCCGGGCAAGACCTATGCCCAAGGCTATGAGGGGCCGGACTATGAGAATTGGTTTGTCGTGGATCGCCCCACCGACTTGGTGGATACCTCCAAGTCGGTCACACTGACCATTGCGGTGCCGACCGGCATCACGGATTTTTCGTTGAGCCATCCAGGTTACACCAAAGAAGACGGGACAGGGCTCTATGTTCCGATTAAATACCCCGACAGTGTTCTTGCCGAGCACTTTGGAAATGTAGGCACGCCGACGGGCAGCACAAATAAAACCTTTACCGTGCGGCCGGGCCAGATCGTCCAGTGGGCGCAAGAGTGGGGCGGTGGCAACCTTGGCCAACGGGCGGTGACCGGTTCGCTGCAGCAGGCGCTCCTTGACAGCTATCAGGCCCAAGTGGCGGTTTTGGAAAGCCTTCATCAAGTTAAGGTGCTTCAGATGCGCATGGAACGCGAAAGGCAGCTCTTCGAGGATTTGCTGAAAATGCATGCGCTTACCGATGGGAGACGCGCTGATTTTACAAAGGAATATGCAAGATTGGTCGGCATTCAGGACGACTTGGAAAACGCCGCCACAGCGACAGCCGCACTCGCGGAACAGATTTACAATACGATGACAGCAGCTGTGGATTTTTTCCCGACGGTTCTTGGGCTGGCAAATGATGTGACCGCGCCTCTGAGAGGAGGACTTAAAGTTACTTCTCTTGTTGCTTACAATATCCTCAGCATCAGCTCGATTGCTAACCAAGCGGTGGCCAACTCTTACGATAAACAGATCCAGGAAAAATTTGTGAGGTTCGACGCGGATCTCGCAGCCCTCGGCTTCTCCTACGAGCAGAGACAGCAGTATTACGAATACGAGCTGCTTTATCGCGAACTCATGGCTTCACATTACGAAGTTGCACAGCGTGCCACCGACTACCAGCGCGCCAACGAGCAGCTGCGCAATGTGCTGGCCGATGCGGACGACATCCTGTCCCAGCGCGAGACCTTCCGCATGCGAGCGGCTGCCAAGGTCACCGGCTACCGCACCAATGACCTGACCTTCCGCACCTTCCGCAACGAGGCCTTGGAGCAATACCGCACGCTCTACGATCTCGCCGGCCGCTACACCTACCTCGCCGCCAAGAGCTACGACTACGAGACCGGTCTGCTCGGCACCACCGCCGGCCAGCAGGTGATCTCCAACATCGTCGCCGCCCGTGCGCTCGGCGACCTCAGCGGCGACCAGCCGCAAGCCACCGTCAGCACCCTCGGCGACGCCGGCCTGGCCGGCACTCTCGCCCAGCTCAATGCCGACTTCTCGGTGGCGGAGGGCCGCCTCGGCATCAATAACCCGGACCCCTATGGCACGCTGTTCAGCCTGCGCGGCGAGCTGTTCCGCATCCAGGATGATCCCGCCAAGACCAGCGACGACGATGCCTGGAAGCAGGCTGTCCAGCAGCACATCGTTGCCGACCTGATGGCAGACCCCGATGTGGCCCGCTACTGCAACAACGTCAAGAAGCCTGATGGCTCAAGAGCGCCTGGCATCGTGATTTCCTTCGTCAGCAGTATCCAGCATGGTAAAAACTTCTTCGGACTGCCCTTGGCCGCCGGCGACCACGCCTACACGCCGAGCAGCTACACCACCAAGATCATGAGTTCCGGCATCGTGCTCAAGGGCTACGAGGGCATGGACCCCTACGCCTTCGGTACCCCCGGCGCCGGCAGCCCTGCGAGCGGAAGTGCCAACGCGCTGAGCGCCAACCCCTATGTCTATCTGATTCCCTGCGGCAGCGACTACATGCTCGCCCCGCCGCTGGGAGACACCAACACGCTCCGCAGTTGGACCGTGCATGACCAGGCGCTGCCGCTGCCCTACAACCTCGGCGCCTCCGCGTTCAACACCACGAACTTCTTCGACGCCAACGGCACCCTCAGCGAGCAGCCGTGGATCCTGCGCAAGCACCAGGCCTTCCGCCCGGTGAGTGATCCCGCATTTTTCTACAGCCTGATCCCCACTGAGTTCACCAACACGCGCCTCGTCGGCCGCAGTGTCTGGAACGGCCGCTGGAAGATCGTCATCCCCGCCTACACCCTGCTGGAAAACGAGCAGGACGCGCTCAATCGCTTCGTCGCCAGCGTCAAGGACATCCAACTCTTCCTCCGCACCTACTCGAACTCCGGAAATTGAAGGAATCGGCGGATTCGTGGAATCTCCCATGCCGTTTTTAACGCCACTCTCTGAACGCCAACCCACATTCATGAAAAAGCTGTGGTTTATCGTAATTTCACTGTCAGGCGCCTTCGGCTGGCTGGCCTGGTATGCGGTGGATGCGGGCCGCCATGTGGCGGTGGATTCCGCGCCGATCTCCTGGAAGGGTGCGCCTCCGACACACACTTTGAATGATGGGGAGGAGATCTTCAAAAAAGCCTTCTGGCGGCGTCCTAGCAAGGATGACGAAATCCAGCAGGCTGAGCGCCACGAGTGGCGGGACGCCGATCGCCTCGAGCGCTGGCAATGGTTTCTGGTGGTTAGTGCTTCGCCGGAGTTGACGAAGAATTTACGCGATGACAATGCCTTCGGCCTCGTGCCTACCTCAGTAGCGCCAGTGATCTCCCAGGCTCCCGCCTGGTTTCGCTTCAAGCCGGAGGACGTCACTGTGCTTCAGGCCCCGCATGCAGGCATGCGGCTGATGTTCAGCAAAACCGACAACCTCCTTTACGCCACCGATTCCGGTCGCGGCTTCACCAAGGGCGCACCTGAGCCTGTCAAACAGGCAGCGCCACCATCCGCTTCCGGCCGTTTGCCGACGACCCCTCCACCTATTTCAAAACCATGATTGAAACTCTACCACGTTTTTTAAGGGCCGGCCTTTTGATCTGGGTCATCGCCCAGGGTCTCGGAACCACCGATGCCGCCGTTCCACAGCAACTCAATCATCAGGGCCGTGTGGCGGTGAATGGAGTGAACTTTGACGGCAACGGGCAATTCAAGTTCGCGTTGGTCAATGCCAATGGAACGGTCTCCTATTGGAGCAACGACGGCACCAGCAGTGCCGGTTCGGAGCCAACCTTGCCAGTGACGCTACCGGTGACCAAGGGGCTTTACTCAGTGCTGCTAGGCAACACAGCGCTCGCCAATATGACGGCGCTCCTTCCGAGTGCCCTGGATGCTGACGATGTGCGCCTGCGAATCTGGTTCAATGACGGCAGCCGTGGTTTTCAACTCATTACGCCCGATCAGCGTTTGGCTGCAGCACCCTATGCGCTGCTTGCGTCCAAATCGACATCGGCCGATGGTTTCACTGGCCCGCTCGCAGGAGACGTTAGCGGCACGCAGGGAGCGACCGCGATTGCTGCGGCGACGGTGACGGGGAAGGTATTGACGGGATATGTCTCCGGCGCGGGAACCCTCAGTGCCGCCGACACGATCCTTTCCGCCATCAACAAGCTCAATGGCAACGACAATCTCAAAGCGAACCTTGCCAGCCCGACCTTCACGGGGACCGTGAATGGCATCACGGCTTCGATGGTGGGACTCGGGAATGTCACGAATACTTCGGATGCAAACAAGCCGGTTTCGACGGCACAGCAGGCGGCGCTGGATCTGAAGGCGAACCTTGCCAACCCGACGTTCACGGGGACCGTGAATGGCATCACGGCTTCGATGGTGGGACTCGGGAATGTCACGAATACTTCGGATGCGGGCAAGCCAGTCTCCACGGCGCAGCAGGCGGCGCTTGATCTCAAGGCGAACCTTGCGAGCCCGGCATTCACGGGAACGGTCAGCATTCCCGCAGGCACGGCTTTGTCAGCGCCGCTGAAGTTCATGGCAGGAAGCAGCCTGACCTCCCCCTCATTCGGGGCTGTCGAGTTTGATGGGACGAATCTGTATCTTACCACCAACTCCGCCAGTCCGACCCGCAAGACCCTCGCTTTCACCGATTCGTCATCCTCTGCGGTCTCGATGGCCAATCTCACCACCGCTCCCGTGGAGCCGGTGCTCGCCTGGGGCAACAATCACGATGGCCAAACCAGCATGCCGGCCCTGGCGAACGTGGCCGCCGTCGCCGCTGGGGAATCCCACAGTCTCATCCTGCTCGACGCCGGCACCGTGGTCGCCCGGGGTCTCAATACCAACGGTCAGGTGACAGTGCCCGCCGGTTTGACCGGGGTCACGGAAATCGCTGCCGGCACCTCGCACAACCTGGTCCGGAAATCCGATGGTACGCTCGTCGCCTGGGGTGACAATTCCTACGGCCAAACCACGATTCCCAGTGGGATCGCTACCGCCACCCGGGTCGCGGCTGGCGAAAAACACAGTCTCGCGCTGCTGGCTGATGGCAGCGTCCGCGTCTGGGGAGACAACAGTTTCGGTCAAACGACACTGCCTGCCAGCCTGACCGGTGCGGTGATCACCGCGGTCGCTGCGGGATACGATCACTGCCTTGCGCTCAAGAGTGATGGAACGGTGATTTCGTGGGGGCGCGATGATGCTGGGCAAGTGACTCTGCCATCCGGACTTGTCAACGTGGTCGCCATTGCTGCGGGTGCCTACCACAGCCTTGCGCTTAAAAGTGACGGCACGGTGATTGCGTGGGGCTGGGACATTGGCGGCCAGGCCACGGTTCCGGCGGGTCTCAGTGGAGTCACAAAGCTCGCTGGCGGTTATGCCTTCAGCATGGCCTTGAAGGCCGACGGCACCCTGGTGCTGTGGGGGGATAATTCGAATGGTCAGACCACGGTTCCAGCGGCTGCCACCCAGGTGACGCACATCGGGGCGGGCGCATCGCACGCCCTTGCGTTGCGGGCTGACGCCATCGCGGCTCAGGTCGCCCTCCTCGATCAGGACAACGTGTTCAGCGGCAAGGTCGGCATCGGACGCACCCCGGCAACCAACGCCCTCGAAGTGAATGGCAACGCCAGCAAGAGCTCGGCCGGAAGCTGGCTCTCGAACTCCGACCGGCGGATCAAGGCCGACATCGGGTCGATCACCGGTGCCCTCGAGAAACTCGATCAGGTACGATTGGTCGATTTCCGCTACACCGACGAATACCTTGCGGTGCATCCCGAGATCGAGGACCGGCGCTACCCGAATGTGATCGCCCAGGAGTTCCAGGAGGTTTTTCCGGATGATGTGAAAGGCAGCGGCGAGACCCTGGCAGACGGATCGGAAATCCTGCAGGTCGACACCTATCCGCTGACGATTTATTCGGCCGCCGCGATTCAGGAACTGCATCGCGAGAACCAACAGCAGCGGGGAAAAATAGCCGAGCTGGAAGAACGCCTCCGCAGGATTGAGGAATCCCTCAAGGAAAAGTAAATGTCAGCCACCCGAACTGCCATCCTCTCGTTTTTGCTGTCGGTTCCTGCGTTGGCCGGGAACAGCACGGACTATTCCATGGACGCTGTGCTCGATGGTGGGGGCACCGCCGGCTCCAGCGCCGACTATGCGCTCAATCCCTCCATGGGACCCGGTGCTGCCGGATCGTCTGGGGGCTATGCGTTCCGGGGCGGTTTTTCCGGAATGCTCAGCGATAACGCTTCCCTTGTCGTGACAGCGGCAGGCGCGGCGGGCAGCATGAATGAACGGGCCACCCTCCAGTTCGAGGCGCGGATCCGTTATGATGACGATACGGTGGCCGCGTTTGCCCTGCCTGCGGCTTACCACACGTGGTCCGTCGCGGAAGGGCCGATTGCCGCCATCAACAATGCCGGTAAGGCCACTGCCGGCTCCGTCTATCAGGATACACCGGCCACCGTCAGGGCCATCTATCAGGGTCTGGAAGGGCTCTTGCCCATCACCGTCAGCAACCTCACCGGCGACGACTTCGGCTCCTATGCTGCGGATGGCCTGCCCGACCTCTGGCAGGTCCAGTACTTCGGCGAATCCGCCCTTCCGGCGGTTGCCGGTGCCGATGCGGATCCTGATGCGGATGGGTTGACCAATTTCCAGGAATACACCTTTGGCACGGATCCCTCCGTGGTTTCCAGCGGGGTGCCGCTCTCGGTGATCCTGCACGACCGCCAGGCGAGCCCCACCATCTTCACGGGTGACCCCGTGGTCTACACCTTCACCTTCAACCGGGACATCGATCTCTCCACGTTCGCGCCCTCTGATCTGCGCAACGCGAGCGCTACAACGCCCGCCACCTTCACCATCGGTTCGATCACGGAACAGGGATTCACGCGCACATACGTGGTCACTGTCATTCCGACCAGTGTGGGCTTGCTCGATCTCCGCATCGCCCAGGGGGCTCAGATCCTCGATGACGTGGGAGTCGCCCTCGACACTTCCGGCGGAGATCTCGGTGCCGGAGGCGGTAATCCAACCATCACGGTGACGGCGCGCAATCAGGTGATCACTTTCCCGCAGCCGTCATCGATTGTATACGGCATCAGTCCGGGTTTCGCGCTGGGAGCCACGGCGTCCTCCGGTCTCCCGGTGAGCTACACCCTGAATTCAGGACCAGTGACGCTGGTGGACGGCTTTGTGACGCCGATCGGAGTGGGTGAGGTCAGCATTACGGCCACTCAGGCGGGCGATGCAACGAACACGCCTGCGGAACCGGTCACCCGTACCTTTAACGTTCTCATCCTCGGAACCGGCACGGCTCCGCGCATGAACATCCGGAGCAATGGCCTCTCCATCCGCAGCGGAGGGACGAAGTTCCTAGGCCGCGACAATACCGACTTCGGAAAGTACACGTCAGGCGAGTCCGTCCCGAAGACCAACGTCTACACCATTGAGAATCTCGGGGACCGTACCCTCATTCTGAGCAACGTGTCCGCACCGGTGACGCTCACGAACCTGAGCGGTCCGGCCGCGTTCCGGGTGGTGCAGCCATCCTTCACATCGGTGCTCGGCGGCGGGCGTCTCACTGCCAACACGGTCGACTTCAGCATTGTCTTCGAACCGACCACGGCTGGCGTGACCGAGGCGGAGATTTCCATCCAGAACAGCGATTCGAACCGCAGTCCCTATACGTTCCTGATCCGCGGCGAGGCCATTGCCAGCCCGGCTCCGACAGATCTGATCCTCGTGGACAACCGGCTGCAGTACAATGTCCTCTCGGTTGGGCCGTCCGGCACCGCCGCTGGCCTGCTGTCACCGGTCCCGGTGGTGGGAACTGATTACACGTACTCCATTGTGGGTGGCACGGACGCCGGTCTCTTCAATATTCCTACGGGAACGAACCAGCTTCGTCTCAACATTGGTGAGACCCCGGACATTGTGGCGAAGCCCAAGTACTTCGTGCGCATCCGGGTCACCCGCGGGGCTGCCACGTTCGAGAAGGATTTCGAGGTCATCGTGATGACAGTCGCCTCGAAGGAAGGTGACTTCGTGGTCAATGACCGCGGGCCGAGCGATTCCGGGGTCGATATTTCGGGTTCCGGTCAGATTCTGCTCGTGTCGAAGGACTCAGCCGGAGCGGCCTATGTGTCGCAGACATACCGCACCGACATTGTCGATCCGTACGAAATCGCTGTCGAGGCGGACGGCGATTTCATCATCGCGAACTACGAACACTTCTTCAACACGCTTACTCTGAAGCCCGACGGTGGCATCTACCGCATCGATCGCATCACTGCCGAGCGCACCAAGTTGGCGGGCAACACCGGCGCGCTGGGCGAGGTGGTGCTCCGTACTCCGCTCGGGGTCGAGGTCGAATCCGATGGGAATATCATCGTGGCCGATGCGGATTACAGTCCAGACGGTGGCACGACCTTCACCGGCGGTGTCATCCGGGTCAATCCCAGCACGGGTGCAAAGATCCTGCTGGCCACTGGCGGAACGCTTGAGTACGTCCAGGGAATCGGTCTGAACCCGGTGAGCGGCGAAATCTACATCTCGAACATCCGGTTCCCGCTGACTAGGGGAGGCCAGATCATCAGAGTCAACAAGACAACTGGTCAGCAAACGGTCATCACCCCTTCCAATGGAGTCAATATCGTCCGTTTTCCCGTGGGAATCGCCTGCGAAGCGGATGGTCAGTCACTGGTGGTGGCCGATGCCTTCGCGCAGCGCCTCATAAAGATTGACCTGACGACTGGCAATCAGTCCTATCTGACGGCGCGTCCTGAAACTCTGGATCCGCTGAGCAGCGAGCCGAAACTCGACTTCCCGACGCATGTCGCCATCGAGGCGGACGGCAATTACATCGTCACAGATGGCCGCGACGATGGCCGCGATCGCCGGGTCATTCGCATCGACAAGGGCACCGGAATCGCGAGCCTGATCGTCGCCGATACGGGGAACGGCTTCTTTGACCAACCCCGTGGTGTCAGGATTGCCAAATGAAGCTGGCTCGCTGTGTCAGGATAAGTTGTCCAAGCTGCGCAGTTGTGATTCCAAATGGGGTGTGCTGCTGCGGCGGGGATTTCTTTGGGGCGTCGGGCCATCATCAGGAAGGCTTTGGTGGGGTTTGAGTGAAGGTCACGGTTGTTTCCGGGAGATGGAGAGTCCGATGAGGAGGCCAAGGAAGCCGAGGATGGCGGAGAGGAGGGGCCAGAAGAGAGGACCGCCGAGGTCGCCCTGGGAGGCGGCGAAGAGGAAGAGGAGGAAGGGGAGGAGGCAGCCGCCGGTGAGGCAGCCGGTTGAGGCGTGGCTGCGTCGAGGGGGGATGTGTTCTGGTGGAGGGGGTGTCAGAGGAGAGAGGGGTGATGGAGGCAAAAAAGTGCCCGGCCCTGTGAGGTGGGGCCGGGCGCTGTAGGGTGGGAAGAGTTCCGAGGGGGTGCGGGGTGCTCAGCGTTTGGCTTCGATGGCCTTGACGAGCATGGCACCCATGTCGGCGGGGGAATCGGCCACGAGGATACCGGCGTCGCGGAGGGCCTCCTTTTTGGCTTCGGCGGTGCCTTTACCGCCTGAGATGATGGCACCGGCGTGGCCCATGCGGCGACCTGGGGGGGCGGTGGCACCGGCGATGAAGGCGGCGACTGGTTTCCGGCAGTTTTCCTTGATCCATGCGGCGGCTTCTTCTTCGCCGGAGCCTCCGATTTCGCCGATGAGGATGAAGGCGTCGGTGTCCGGATCTT
>Ga0315904_10001304_pt1 | contig 39272 bp, 35 predicted proteins | sample LakEriMetagenome_6_FD_203529 | JGI IMG/M metagenome (GOLD analysis project Ga0315904, IMG submission 203529) | Freshwater fungal communities from buoy surface, Lake Erie, Ohio, United States - Buoy 12 MA120 | ecosystem: Environmental > Aquatic > Freshwater > Lake | place: USA: Lake Erie, Ohio... | reverse complement strand
CATCGTCAACCCTCCGGAATGCCTATTAAAGAATGGAAACACGGGCTTTATTCACAAGCCCACAAAATGCCTTCACCCGCAAAGCCTGTCGCTGCCACTGCCGCCGCTGCTACCGCCGCTGCCAAAGCCGCCGCTGCCACTGCCGCTGCTGCCGCCGCTGCCACCGCCGCCAAGTCTGCCGCGGTCGCCAAGGCGACACCCGTCGCGGTCGCGGCGCCCATTGCGGCCACCGCGCCCGCTGTGGACGCCGCCGCCGCCGCCGCCGCCACCACCGCGTCAGTCCCCCCCGCAAACGATATCGGAGAAGCCCCCGCGGATGAGCACACCAAGAAGAGAGTCCAGATGACCACCATCCTCGGCATCAACGTCTCACAGGCCCGCTGCGCCACTCACCTGAAGAGCCACCTGGGAGATGAGCGGACCGCCGCAGAGGTCAAGACACTGCGCGCCGCCCTGAAGAAGGCCGTCGACGCAGACAAGGAGAAGTCCACCGCCGAGACCAAGGCAGCTATCGCTGCGCTCAAGGCGCAAATCACCGACTGCTCGAAGCACCTCGTCCGGATCAGCAGCGAGACCCCGATCGCCGCCGCCGTCGTCTGGGACAGTGTCGTCAACGAGCTCCTGCGCCACGGCATGGATCAGGCGAACGCCGAGAAGCGCAAGATCGTCGACACGATCCACCTCCACAGCGGCACGCCGACGGAGCTGTTCTACTACCCGCTCTTCCAGAAGTGCCCCGCCTGGAACAGCTACGACCAGGCGCACGAGGACGAGATGAAGAAGGAGCGCACCGAGACGAACAAGAAGGCGAAGGAGGCGCGCGAGGCGAAGAAGGCCACTACGGATGCGGGCGGCGCTGCCGCGGCGCCCGCTGCCGCTGCCGCGCCCGCCGCCGCGCCCGCCGCCGCCGAAGACGAGGAGGAGACCCACTCCCCCAAGACCACGTTCTACACATACGTGGACAACGCTCTCAAGACCGTGAAGAAGAACGAGGCGTACAAGAACATGCGGGTGAGCAACCGCGTGCGGGAGTACCTCTCCGACCTCGTCGCCCAGGGCCTCGAGCGCCAGGCGATCCTGGCGCGGATCATCGTCCAGCGGGTCATGGGCGTCCGCACGATGAACGCCGACCACGTGAAGGCCGTCATCCATGTGCTGATGGCCGACGAGGGGCGGACGGCCGAGCAGATCGAGGCAGTGACTGCCAAGATTGACGAAAAGCTCGCCATGTACCACAGCCACCTGAACACGGAGAAGGAGAAGAAGGTCGCCTCTCTCAACGAGGACGAGAAGGAGACCATCGCGCGCAAGAAGCGCGAGGCCGATCTGACCCGCAAGCTGAACCAGGCAGCCGCCGCCAAGAAGCGTGCGGCGGAGGCCGATCTGAAGGCCAAAGAGCTGACCGCCGAGACGGATTCGCTCGCGCCGATCGTCGCCGCGGAGAAGGCCGCTGCGGACGCGGCCACAGCTGCCGCGGCCACTGCTGCCACGGCCCCCACCGGCGCTGCAGCCGCGGCAAAGTAGGGCCGCCGGCAGTGATGGCCGCCACCCGCCTCAGTCGACAACCGCAAGGAAGTGCCGAACGAATGTTGAGATCTCGTCGGCGGTGGTTGTGTCCCCGAGGCTGACGCGGAGAGCGCCGGCGCGCAGCACGGCGGGCACCCCCATCGCGGCAAGGATATCTGGAATCGGCAGGCCGACAATGACTCCGCGCTCCTCGAGCGCGGCGCGGGCCTCGCCGCCGGAAAAGCCGGGCCGCCGCACGGCGAGCAGGAGCGTGTTCGGGAGAACACGCCGGTCGTCGCCGGCCGTGAGCCAGAACACGGCTGGCCGGTCGCCTGCGATCGCCCGCCGCGCTGCGGCCGACCCCTCCCGGCGCGCGCCCCCGGGCGTAATCCCGCCGTCGATGCTCGGCGGGGGGTCGCCGGGATGGTCGTCGAGGTCGAAGCAGGGGAGCCGCGCCGCGATAGCCGCCTTCAGCGCGTTCCGCGCGCGGAGGACCCGCGCGTTTTTTCCGCCGCGGTCCGCCATCGCGAGTCGAAACGCGGCGAACGACGCGCCGAGCCCCGGGAGGTTCTCGGTGCCGCCGCGCAGGCCGCCGTTCTGCTGGCCCGCGATGAGCGGCGCGAGGCCGTACCCCGCGACGAGGTCCCGGCGAAGGACGAGGATACCGACACCGGGCGGCCCGCCGAGTTTGTGGAACGACGCACTGAAGGCGTCGACGCCGAGCGCCCCGGGGCGGATGGCGCTGCGGCCGAAGAGCTGGGCGGCATCCGTGTGGAGGGGGACGCGGGCGGCCCGCGTCAGTTTGCCCAGCGCGCGCAGATCGTTGAGGGCGCCCGTATTGCCGTCCGCGGCGACGACCGACACCAGGCACGTGTTCGGGCGCAGCGCCGTGGCGAGGTCGGCGGGGTCGACCGTCCCCCGTCCCGGCCCCGCCCGCGCCGGCGAGAGGACCGTGAGCCGGCATAGGCCGTCCGCGGCGAGGCGCCGGCAGCAGCCGAGCAGCGACGCGTGGTCCGCGGCGCTCGCGATGACGTGGGGGAGCCGCTTCGTCGCCACCGCGTAGGCGCGGACGGCGCCCGTCGCGATGGCGCAGTTGCTCTCCGAGGCCCCGCTCGTAAAGACGACGGCGTAGTCGGCGAGGTCGAAGCCGCACTCGGCGGCGATCTCGCGGCGGAAGGCGTCCAGCATCGCGCGGGACTCGCGCGCGCCCGCGTGGGCCGCCGCGGGGCTGCCCCGGTTGCACCAGGAGGCGAGCGCCTCCACCGCGGCCTGCGGCATTAGGGCCGATGCGTTGTTGTCCAGGTAGACGACGGACATTTCCCCCTATGGGGGGCGCGCATATGCGCGGCCGACCCAGCTGCGGCGCGGATCCCAATGAAGATGTGGCCGCCAGATAATACCTGTATGAAGTGTCCGGTGCCCGGCTGTGTCACCCGTGGCACAAAGACGAAGCTGCGCTGCGCCGCGCACCGTCACCCGGAGGACATTAACCTGCGCAACCGGTACTGCGACGCGGCAGGCTGTACGACCATCGCCACATGGCGGGACCCTATCACGAAACGGGTCCGGCTCTGTACTCGGCACAGGCGGTCCGGCTCTGTGGACAGGTTTGGCCGGATGTGCGCGTGCGCTGCACCGCGGTCGCTTCCCACGGACTGCCCGGCTCGAAGGCGGCGCTGCTGTGTGCTGCGCACCGGCGCCCCGCCGATGTTGACCTGCGCGTGGCGGCGGCGCCCGCGGCGGCCGAACCCCATCTCTTTAACCTCGAGCTGCTCGCGGCGGCCGCCGCCTTGAGCCACAAAAAAATGATTGTTACTAACTCGCAGTGTATATCCTATGGCGCCCCCCAGGCATTACAGCTCATACTGTGTGGTCGACGGCTGCCCGATCACCGCCACATTCGGGTGCCCCTACAGAAGGAAAAGACTGTACTGCGCGACGCACAAGCACTACGGGAATGTCCTCCTGAATGGTCGACGGTGTATTGCTGGGAGCTGTACCATCACTGCCTCGTACGGGCAGCCCGGTTCAAAGCGGCTGACGCGCTGCGGCGCGCACAAACATCCCAAGGACGTCAGCCGGACGAGCCGGTGTAAAGTATGCAGGGTCCTTGTACCCATTGGGATGAAATCCTGTGACACGCACAAACCGCCCGGCGATGAGCTCATCGCCGCGGACACCGCGACTGCGAACACCGCGGGCACCGACACCGCGGGCACCGACACCGCGGGCACCGACACCGCGGGCACCGACACCGCGGGCACCGACACCGCGGGCACCGACACCGCGGACACCGACACCGCGGACACCGACACCGCGGGCACCGACACCGCGGACACCGACACCGCGGACACCGACACCGCAGGCACCGACACCGACGCGCCGTTCGATGCGCTGTTCGACACGCCGCTGTTCGACACCACGGACGACATGCTGTTCAATGTGTCTCCGCCCGACGCGTCACCGCCCGACACACCGCTCGTCACACCGCCGCTGCTGTTCGACATGCCGCCGCCGCTGCTGTTCGATATGCCGCCGCCACCGCTGCTATTCGATATGCCGCCGCCACCGCTGCTATTCGATATGCCGCCGCCGCCGCCACCGCTGCTGTTCGCGGACATATGGTAGGCGTTCGCCCGCGCCTGAACCGAGGCCACACAGCCGGGCTGTGCGACTTTTTTCCATTCGTACATAAATGAACATTCCCGGGCAATAGAATATTACTATGGGTCGCCCCAGGTACGACCACTGCGGCGCCGCGGGTTGTTTCCTCACGGCCTCCTTTGGAGAGCCCGGCGGCTCAGCCCGGTTCTGTGCTGAGCATAAGCAACCTGAGGACATCAATCTGCGCATTCGACTTTGTGTGTTCGACGGCTGCGGCGTCGGGGCCTCGTACGGGCCGCCCGACTCGAGGTCAAGAATGCGCTGCGCGACCCACAAATTGCCCGGGGACATCTGCTTGGCTTCCCGACAATGCGCGACCACCGGTTGCGGCCTCCTTGCCTCGTTCGGACCGCCCGGCAGGGGGGTTATGTACTGCTCCCGGCACAAGCAGCCCGGCAATGTCCGCCCACACCGCCCGCGCTGCGCCGTTGCGGAGTGCGCAGCCTCCGCGGCCCATTTCGGCGTGCCCGGAAACAACCTGCGTCTCTGCACGCGGCATAAAAGGCCCAACGACATCAACCTGCACGTGCGGTACTGCACGTCGCCCGGCTGTGGAGTGCAAGCGTCTTTTGGGGCGCCCGGCACAAAGGATGTCCGCTTCTGTGCGCGCCACCGCGACATTGGGGATGTCAACCTGCTGCGCCGATCTCGACACGCCACTATCGTGGCCCCGGTCGCGAACCCGGTCGCGGGCCCGGTCGCGGGGCCGGTCGCGGACCCGGCCGCGGGTCCGGTCGCGGGCCCGGTCGCGGGTCCGGTCCTAGGACTGATTGCGGAGCCGATCGCAGATTCGGTCACGGGTCCAGTCGCAGATTCGGTCGCGGACCCAGTCACGGGTCCAGTCGCGGGCCCAGTCACGGGTCCAGTCGCGGACCCGGTCGCGGGCCCGATCGCGGGCCCGGTCGCGGACCCGGTCGCGGGTCCGGTCGCGGGTCCGGTCGCGGGTCCGGTCGCGGGTCCGGTCGCGGACCCAGTCGCGGGTCCGGTCGCGGGGCTGCTGCCGATGGGTAACCCGCCGCTGCCAGCGGACAATTTGCTGATGGGATGCCAGCCACCCCCGATGGGATACCCGCTGCCGCAGATGGGCTACCTGCCGCCGCAGATGGGATACCCGCCGCCGCAGATGGGATACCCGCCGCCGCAGATGGGCTACCTGCCGCCGCAGATGGGATACCCGCCTCCGATGAGCTACCTGCCGCCGCCGATGGGCTACCCGCCGCCGCAGATGGGATACCCGCCTCCGATGAGCTACCTGCCGCCGCCAATGGGCTACCCGGCGCCGCCGATGGGATACCCGCCGCCGATGGGCTACCCGCCGCAGATGGGCTACTCGCCGCCAATGGGCTAAACCCAGCCTCCGGAGGCTTTTTTTTATCCCCGCATAAAATGAACATATGGCGATACTTAAATACTATGCGTCGCCCCCACAATTGTGTGGCCGACGGCTGCGACAAATTGGCCTCGTTTGGAGTGCCCGGCACGAGGACACTGTGCCGCTGCGCAGGCCACAGGCGTCCCGAGGATGTCGATTTGCGCAACCGGCTCTGTATATTTACTGGCTGCACCATCATTGCCTCGTTCGGGCAGCCCGACTCGAAGGGGAGATTGTACTGCGCGGCGCACAGGCGCCCCACCGACATCAGCCTGACCCAACGGCGCTGCGGCGTCAATGGCTGTACCATTCTCGCCTCGTTCGGGCTGCCCGACTCGGGCACGGTGCTGCGGTGCGCCGCGCACAAGCAGCCCGGCGACGTCGGCCGGCGGCGGCAGTGCGGGGCAGAGGGGTGCACTGTCCTCATAGCCCGGTTTGGGGTGCCCGGGGAGCGGATGCGGTTCTGTGGCGAGCACAAGCGGCCGGGCGACACCAACCTGCTCATCAAAAAGTGCGGGGCCGTTGGGTGTGTCAGACAGGCTTCCTACGGACTGTCCGGCAATGCACAGTTCTGTGCACAACACCGGCGCAGCGGGGATACCCGCATGCGGCCGCGGCATAAGATCATGAGCCTTGCCGCGGGCCCGGTCGCGGCGCCGCCGGCTGCGGTCACGGCCACGGCCGCCACGGCGGCCACTGTGGCCACGGCGACCACTGTGGCCACGGCGACCACGGCGGCCACGCCGGTCTCCGTGCCGGTCGCCGCCACGCCGGTCGCCGCCACGCTGGTCGCCGCCACGCCGGTCGCTGCCACGCCGGTCGCTGCCACGCCGGTCGCTGCCACGCCGGTCGCCACCACAGCTCCGGCGTGGGCCGGGCCGTGGGCCGGGCCATGGCCCAGTGCGTGGCCCGGCTCGTGGCCCGGCCCGTGGCCCAACGCGTGGCCCGGCCCGTGGCCCAACGCGTGGCCCGGCATGTGGCCCGGCTCTTGGCCACGAAGCTGAAAGGCGCCGCGGGTGTGGCGCTCGGCAACTTTTTGCTGCGATAAAATGAACATAAATAGATGATAGGATACTGTCATGCGTTACGGCAAATGTGTAGCTGACAACTGTGATGTCATAACTTCATTTGGCCCGCCCGATTCAGCAGCGGCTTTGCGCTGCGGGCAACACAAAATTGCCGGGGACATTAACCTGCGCAACCCGCGCTGCACCACCAACGGGTGCGGCACCCTTGCCTCGTTCGGGCCGCCCGGCACGTCAACGAAATCATCCTGTGCCGCCCACAGACGCCCGGGGGATGTCAGTATGTCCAGCCGGATATGCGCGGCCGATGGCTGCGGCGTCCTCGCCAGTTTTGCGCCCCCCGGTGTAAAAACACCACTGCGCTGCGCCCGACACAGGCAGTACACCGACATCAGACGGAACAGCAGCCGGTGCACCGTGGAGGGCTGCACCGTCACCTCACGGTTTGGGGTGCCCGGGGTGAGAGGGGGGCGGGTCTGTGCCCGGCATGCGAGGCCGGGTGACGTCAACTTGCGCGTTGGCCGATGCGAGTCACCCGGGTGTGGCAAATCAGCCTATTACGGACCGCCGGGCGCAGGGACTGTCCGCTTCTGCTGCGGGCACCGGCGCGACGGGGATGTACGCAGCCAGCGAGGCAAAATCGTGGCTCCGGTTGCGAGTCCCAGCGCGGTCGCGGACCCGGTTGCGGCTCCGGTTGCGGTCCCGGTTGCGGCTCCGGTTGTGGTCGCGGGTCCCAGCGCGGTCGCGGCGCGGCCGCCACCGATATGGGTAGACCCCGCTATGTGGCCCGGCCCCGCCATGTGGCCCGGCCCCGCCATGTGGCCCGGCCCCGCCATGTGGCCCGGCCCCGCCATGTGGGCCTTCCCCTGGCCCAGCTTCTGGAACACAGGCCCGCCGTGATGTGCGGGGCCCGCCCATGGTACCGCGGCCGTGTTTCGCAAAATGAATGTTTGTCACCGGTACCATACTGTTCATGCCGCGCAGAGACCGCTGTCAGGCCGGCAGCTGCACGGCTGTCGCTTCATTCGGAGTGCCCGGCACAAAAAAAATCCTGTACTGCGGAGCCCACAAGCGCTCCGGGAACGTCAGCATGCTCACCGCACGGTGCTCGGCCGATGGATGCATCACCACCGCCTTGTTCGGGTCGCCCGGCTCGGGCGCCGCACGGTATTGCGCGGCGCACAAGCGAGCCGGCGACGTCTGCACGAGCAGCCGGGCATGTGTAACTGACGGCTGCGACCTCATTGCCTCATATGTGCACCCCGTCTCGAGACGGGTGCGGCACTGTGCCCGCCACAGGCAGCCCGACGAGGTCAGCATGTATCGTCGGCAGTGCGCCGCGGCGCACTGCACCAGTACTGCGGCCCGGTTTGGGGTGCCCGGGGTTAGGCAGATGCGATGCGGCGCACATAAGCAGCACGGCGACATTAACCTGCGAATCAAGCACTGCGAATCCGACGGGTGTATGAGGCCAGCCAATTTCGGGGCCGCGGGGACAACCCGCGCCCATTTCTGCGTTGAGCATTGTCTCGACGGCGATGTTGACATGCGGCGCGTGCGCTCGGCGCGGCTCAGCGCGGTGACGGCGGCCGCCGCCGCGGTGGCGGCCGCCGCGCCCCCCGCGGCGCCTGATCCCGTGCCCGCTGAGCTTGCTGCGGCCGTCGGGCTTGCCGCGGCTATCAGGCGAGCCGCGGCAAGCACACCACGGCGGCCCATTGGCATCCGGTCAAACTAGGGCTCGAAATTGAATCTTTCTTTTTGTAACACATAATGGCCAAAAAGTGCGAGGTTGTCTATTGTGGTCGCCGAGCTCGTTTTGGGGCGCCCGGCGGGGATGCCCGATCCTGTGAGTACCACACGCGCTCCGGAGACCAGCACATACAGCTCCGGCGGTGCAGGAGCACAGGCTGTGGGGTTCTCGCCAGTTTTGGGCCGCGCGGCTCGAAGCGCAGGCGCCACTGCGCTGCGCACAAGCAGCCCGGCGAGGTGAGCATGTGCGCGAAGCTGTGCGAGGCAGACGGCTGTCCCAAAAAAGCCTCGTTCGGGACGCCCGGCACAAAAACGGTGCATTTCTGCGGCGGGCACCGATCGGAGGGCGATGTCAACATCGAGCGCGCGCGCCGCGCGAGCCGCGCGCGCCGCGCGGCCGTGCTCGCGACGGGCGGCGCCCCCTCCTAGGGGGCTGAAGAGCCTTTTTTTTCGGCGCAGTTAAAAAAATGAATGCTGCTGTTATGGATAACATACGCCATGGGTGGGCCACGATGCCGTGCCGAGGGATGCAGCACCTTTGCCAGCTTTGGGTCTTTTGATGCGCCGCGCGAGCGGTACTGCATGGTCCACAAGCGCGCCGGAGACATCAATATGCGCAGCCAGCAGTGCGCGGCCCCCGGCTGTGTCAAGGCGGCTTCGTTTGGGGTGGACAAGGTGCGGTTCTGTGGCGGGCACAAGCGACCCGAGGACGCCATCATCTACCGGCGGATGTGTGAGGCTCCCGGGTGCCGCACCCGGGCCAGCTTCGGGGACCCCGTCTCAAAGACCCTCCGGCGGTGCGCGGCGCACAAGCACCCCGGCGACATTGCCCCGCATACCCGGCGGTGCGCGCACGCCGGCTGCGCCACCCGGGCCTCGTACGGGGCGCGCGGCACAAGGCTCGCGCAGCGCTGCCGGACCCACCACCGCCCTGGGGACGTCGCCATATACGGCCGGCAGTGCAACGCCGACGGCTGCACTGCCAACGCCACGCACGGGGGGGACGACACCCGGATGGCGCGCTTCTGCCGCGGCCACAAGCGCCCCGACGATGTCCGCATCAGCGGCCGCATCAGTGGCATGGCAATGCAGCGCGCCACGCCGGTGAGCGCGCTGCGTTTCCTTGACCTGCTGGCAGCCGCGGCGGACATCAAGTAGTGCGGGCGCGCTCGGCGTGCCCGCGCCCGGCGCGCTCTTTTTGCCGAGCGAAAAAAGAGCGCGCATCCGGCGGCATCACTCCGTGGCAGCGGCCGCGAGCAGCTCCAGGCCGGAGAATTCACCAGGCTCGTCTTCGTCCGAGTCCGGCGCAGTGGCCGCCGCCGCAGCCGCGGCCGCGATGGCCGCACGGCGCAGGTTGACATCGCCGGGACGCTTGTGGGCTGCGCAATACTGGGCGGATTCGCCGATTCTCCCGAAGCCGGCGGAGATTGCGCAGCCGGGCGCCTTGCACCGCGGCTTGGCCACATTGACGTCGCCAAACCGCTTGTGGATCGCACAGTACTGGCGCGGTTTGCCGCGCTCCCCGAAGCTGGCAAAGGTGTTGCACCCGGGAGCCTTGCACCCCCGGATGGTCAGGCCGACGTCGGCGGGCCGCTTATGCTCGCCACAGTACTGGGAGAGCCCGCCGGGTTCCCCAAAGCCGGCGGCAGCCTTGCATCCGGGCGCCTCGCACGCCCGGACACTCAAGCCGATGTCGCCGGGCCGCTTATGGGCCATGCAGAACCGGGCCGGGTCGCCCGGCGCCCCAAAGCTGGGGACGACTGCGCAGCCGGGGGCCCCGCAGCTGCGCCGGGCTTTGCAGACATCGTTGAGACTCTTGTGGGCAGCACAGAACCGGCGCGGGCCGCCGGGCTCCCCGAAGCTGGCGGTGGTGCCACAACCGGAATACTCGCACATCCCGATGTAGAAGCGGGGCGGGGCGGCGGCCGGCGCGGGCGGCCGCTGACGCATGTTGACGTCGTCGGGGCGCTTGTGCTCGGCGCAGAACCGGCGCGGGCCGCCGGGCTCTCCGAAGCTGGGATGTTTGTTGCAGCCGGGACCCCCGCAGAGCCGCTGATACCGGTTGATGTCGCCGGGGCGCTTGTGCTCGGCACAAAACCGGCGCGGGCCGCCGGGCTCTCCGAAGCTGGCGTTGGTCATGCACTCGGGAGCCTCGCACGATCGGGTGGTCCTGCTGATGTCGCCGGGGCGCTTGTGCTCGGCACAGAACATCACTCGGGAATCGCCGACCCCGGCGAAGCTGGCAAAGACATTGCAGTCGGGGACCACACACCGCTGGCTATGTATGTTGATGTCGCCGGGGCGCTTGTGGTGGACACAGTACCGCATCGGGCCGCCGGGTTCCCCAAAGCTTGCGGTGGCGCCACAGCCGGGGACCTTGCAATGCCGGTTGTGCGTGGCGGTGTCGCCGGGTTTTTTGTGGCGGGCACAATACCGGGCAGGGCCGTCGGGCGCCCCAAATGTCGCGGTGACACCACAGCCGGGGTCCTTGCAGAATCGGCAGCCCGCGCGGAGTGCCGCCGTGTCTGGCGCGGCGGTGTCTGGCGCGGCGGTGTCTGGCGCGGCGGTGTCTGGCGCGGCGGTGTCCGCCGCGGCGGTGTCTGGCGCGGCGGTGTCCGCCGCGGCGGTGTCTGGCGCGGTGGCTTCGGCGGTGGCCATGGCATCGGCCGCAGCCGCCATGGCGTTTGCAGCTATGGCGCCAATCACGGCAGTGGCCGAAGCCACCGCTGCGGCAATGGTGGCCGCAGCCTCGGCTCGCTTTTTGTGCGGGGCGGCACTGTCCGGGGGGGATGTGGCCTGCCGTTTACGCCCGTAGACATCGCCCGGCCGCTTGTGATGGCTACAGAACTGGGCCGGCCCGCCAACAGCCCCGAAACCAGCATTGGTGTCGCAGAGAGCCGCCTCACACACCGGCAGCCGCATGTGAAAGTCGTCGGGCCACTTGTGGACCCGACACCGCCGGGGCGTCTTTGTGCCGGATGCTCCATACGAGGCTGGAAAGCAGCAGCTGGGGGACTCGCATCCCCTGCTGCACGCCGCGATATAGTTGGCGGCGGCGAGCTGGGACGCGGCGTACGCAGCGTACGCGGCGGGCGTCGCCGATGTGGCAGGCGCGGCCGATGCCATTACCATATTATGCTACCAGGAGCTATTCAAAAATGAGTCCTAGGCCCGGCGCTCCTCACCCGGGGCGAGCGCCGGCTGCGGACGACGTGAGCAGCTCAAGGCCAGGAGTGTGGCGGCCGCCGCGGCGCGGGCGCGCCGCAGGTGGACATCGCCGGCCCGCTTGTGCTCAGCACAGAACCGGACTGATCCGCCGGGTTCCCCGAAGGAGGGCTGCGTACCGCAGTCCGGCGCATCACACCGCTGCGCATACATGCTTGTGTCGCCGGCCCGCTTGTGCTCGCGACAGAACCGAGCCGCGGCGCCCTCAGCGAGTTCGCCGAATGCGGCCCTTGCGTCGCAGCCGGGCGCCTCGCACAGCCGGGCGCCCTGGTAGCTGTCGCGAGGGCGCTTGTGTACCCGACAGTACTGCGTCACTCGCGAGCCGGGCGCCCCAAACGAGGCTTTCATCGAGCATCCCAGAACCACACAGTTCCGGCCGCCCAGGCCGTCGCAGTCGCCGGGTCGTTTGTGAGTCCCGCAGTACAGTGCCGTTTTCGTGCCGGGCGCCCCAAAGGAAGCAGTCGTGATGCAACCGGGTGATCTGCACCGTTGTTTCCTCAAATTGAGGGACCCCTCGCGGCGGTGGTGGGCGCAGTGCAGCACCGCGCTCGGGGGCCCGGGCCTGGCATGGTCACCGCAGCCGGGGGCCTCGCACCGCCGGGCGTACACGTTGATGTCGCCGTTCCGCCGGTGGCTCGCGCAATACCGGGGCGGTTCGCCGAACGCCCCAAATAAAGCAGCCGCACCACAGCCGGGCTCCTCGCACGACGCCCTGCCGCGGCGGACGTCGCCGGGCCGCTTGTGGGACGCGCAGTACCGGGTGGGGTCGTCGGCCGCGCCGGGCTCCGCGCTGGGCGCCGCACCATACCCGGCACGGATGCTGCAGTAAGGGGCCGCGCATATCGCCCAGTGCCAGGTCGACATAAGCTATATTGGCTATGGCCCACAGGTTCAAAAATAGCGGCGAACTGCGGAATCTTGGGCCTCCCCATAATTGAATCATGCGGCAGCGGACGATACCGCTGTTGCCAATGCCGAAGCGGACGATACAGCCACAGCCGGCGCCGTCGCTGTTCCCAAAAATCAAGCGGAGCCAGCCGCTGTGCGGCCACGACGGCTGCCCCACGCGACCCACCTTTGGACCACCGGGGACCACCAAACCGCTGTTCTGCGCCCTGCACAGCCTCCACAACCACATCAACGTCGGGTCGAAGCGGTGCTCGCATCCGAAGTGTGTCTCGCGCGCCGCCTATGGCCCTCCCGGAGCGCGCTCGCTCCTGTACTGTTTCAAGCACAAACAAGCCGACAGCGTCAATCACATGATGCGACCGTGTTCTGTCGAAAAGTGCGGTCGTGTCGCCACCTACCACGATTCCACGCGCGGGCTCGCCCGCTACAACCGCATGTACTGCGTCATCCACCACCTGCCCAATGATGTCCCCATCCGCGTCACCTGTGACAGCCAGGGCTGCAAACTCCACCCGGCCTTCGGCGATTTTGACTCGCTGCACCCGCGCCGGTGCCCGTCACACCGACGCGAGGGCGACATCTGCTTCATCAGAAAGTGGTGCAACCAGCGGAGCTGCAACGGACACCCAACCCACGTCCGGATCAGTAATGGCAAGCCCCCCCATTACTATTGCACCGACCACACGTGTGAGGGCGACTTCCGCCTCAACAACATGCGGTGCATCGCGCCCGGGTGCCGCGAAAAGGCAGCTATCACCGGCGGCATCCCGGGTACGCGGATCAAGACATACTGCTGTACCCACCGGGGGCTGGCCACTGGCCGTGCCGCAGGTCATGCCGCGGGGCCCGTCGCTGCCGCCGCGGCGGTGGCGATCGCCGCGGCGGGCGCCGCGATTGCCGCGGATGAGGCGGCCATGTTCATTGCGGAATTTGAGCCAAGGGGCGAGGGCGGCGATGGCGCCGGGTCCGCATCGGGCGCCGGGCCCGCATCGGGCGCCGGGCCCGCATCGGACACCGGGCCCGCATCGGGCGCCGGGCCCGCATCGGACACCGGGCCCGCATCGGACACCGGGCCCGCATCGGACACCGAGTCAGAGTACGAGCCGGACACCGAGCCCGCGTCGGACGAAGACTCGGCTTCGGAGGACTCGGCTTCAGAGGATGCTGCCGCGGCGGTGGCGGCCATTGCCGCGGCCGTCAAATCCGCAAAGGCCGCCACGGCTGCGGCCGCCACGGCTGCGGCCGCCACGGCTGCGCCCGCCACGGCTGCGCCCGCCACGGCTGCGCCCGCCACGGCTGCGACCATCGTCTCATCAATCGACGACATTATAGCAGCGGCGGTCAAGACCGCTACCGATGCAGTCAAGGCTGCGATTATGGACACGATTGCGGCCGCCGCGGCCGGGACCACGACGGGCGGCGCAGCAACATTGCAGTAAACCTGGGCATTGTTTTTTTGAATATGTTTACCCTTATGCCACACATATGATGGCGTTCATATTTTGCGCCGGCAAGGGATGCCTCGCGCGGGGGCTATTCAAGGATCCAGTCGGCGAGCTCCGGCGGTGCGCAGTGCATCGGCGCAGTAAGGCCGCGGCGGTGACACGCAAGACTACGGCATTCCGAAAGGAAAACCACCGGTCTCTCATGGGGGCGCCTGGTATCACAAAAAGAAAACGCTGCCCCGCTCCTGGCTGCTCCCACCTGCCCTCGTACGGCGATCCCAAAATAAGGCACGCCACCCACTGCGCAAAACACCGCCTTGCCGGACATATCAACGTGCGGGCGCCGCGCTGCATGGCCCCGGGATGCGGGGTGATGTCGTCCTTTATCTCCCCGGGCGTCAGCAAGTCGCAGGGGTATTGCGCCGAGCACCGCCCCCCCGGTTATACTCACAGGGGGCTCCTTCGCAAACAGCTTCGCGGCGCCGGCAGCGGCGCCGGCAGCGGCGGCTCTGTCGAGGCCAAGAGCTCACCCGAGGGCGCGGCCTCGGCCGAGGCTGGCAGCGGCGGCTCTGTCGAGGGATCACTCGAGCCCATTGCCGAAGCGCCCGAAGATGTCCCGGCAGCAGTCGACACATACCTGGCGGCGCTTAAGGACTCGACGCTGTTTGATGAAGACCTGAAGGTGATGCTCGAGGAAGCATTGCTTGAGGAGACGATGTCGGCGATACTCGGAGGGCCGACACTCGAGCCGCGACTGCTGCTTGGCATTACGGGGTGGCCGTAGTCAGCGTATGCTCGGCCATTTTTGAATATTGACCCAGCCCGCATACAATGCCGTTCGTGTTCTGCGCGAAGAAACGCTGTATCGCGCGGGGGGTGCATGAGGATCCCCGTGATACACAACGCCTGTGGTGCGACACCCACAGCCGCACCGCCGCGCGACCGGTCTCCCATCAGAAAAAGAAACGGTCCGATGGAAAAAGACGGCACTGCGCCACCGACGGCTGCACCTTGCTCCCCTCGTTTGGCGACCCCACGACGAGGTATGCCGCAAATTGCTCGAAGCACCGCCAGTTTGGCCACATCAACTTGCGGGCGCCGTACTGCACATCGCCGGGTTGTGTGAAGACGGCATCTTACTCGAGCCCGAGGGGTAAAGCACAGAAGTATTGCTCCGAGCACAGCCCCCCCGGCTATGTCCACAAGTCTCTGCGGAGAGAATGTGGGGGCCGTGTCGTAAAGCGGGTCCAAGACGACACTGCAGGCATGCCGGTTGACATGCCGGCCGACACGCCGGTTGACACACCAGTCGACATGCCGGTCGACATGCCGGTTGACACACCAGCCGAGGCATCCGTCGCGGATGACACCGCCGCGGATGACACCGCCGCGGATGACACCGCCGCGGATGACACCGCCGCGGATGATGCCGCCGCGGATGACACCGCCGCGGATGACACCGCCGCGGATGATGCCGCCGCGGATGATACCGCCGCGGATGACGCGTACCTGAGAGAACTCTGGGACTCGGCGCTGTTTGATGCTGAGCTCGAAGCTGCGCTGTTCTAGGGTAACGGCGCCACTTTTTTTTCATCCCGGTCCGAGCCCGGACCCAATTTGAAACTCCGGCGCGGAGAGGATAGTTGGACACGCGCCGATGCCGCCTCCCGGGCTGTTTCCGCGCCGCTGCGGCTACGACCAGTGCCGCAACAGGCCCTATTACGGCGCACCGGGCGAATCCCACGTCCTTTTCTGCAGGGACCACCGGCGCCCCGGCGACTACAACCTGAAGGTACAGAAATGTGAGGTCGCAGACTGTTTCAAACAGCCCTCCTACGCCGCGGCCGACGCCAAGCGGGCCCGGTTCTGCTTGATGCACAAGCAGCCCAGCGATATCAATGTCCGGAAAAGGATGTGTATCGAGCCCGGGTGCTGCAAGCAGCCATCGTACGATAGCATCGGCAATGGCACGCTGACGCACTGCGTGGCACATAAACATCCCAACACCGCCGCCCCCAGAAGATGCCGGGTGCCGGAGTGCTCGTCGCAGCCCCTGTATGGCGCTCCCGGCGAGCGGCCCGGCTCATACTGCGCGATCCATAGGCTGGCCGGTCATGTCAACCTGTACGCAAACATCTGCCGCGGTCCGGGATGCACGACGGTCGCGTCCTACAGCCCGCCCGGAATGAAGAAACGGATACACTGCGCCCGCCACAGAGCTCCCGAGGACATCTCGGTGCGCGTCAAAAAACGGCTCGCCGTGCCGGCCGCGGCGCCGCCCGCCGCGAGCCCCATGACAAGCACCCACGTGCCAAGCCCCGGCGGGGGGCCTCACGGCTCTGCGCCGGGGGGGCGCGTCGCCATGCCGAGCCCCGCGCCCGCTGCCACCGCCGAGGCCGAGGCCGAACGGTTCAGAAGCCTGGTAGAGCTCGAAGAAGAACTTGCGCGCCCGGTGGGTTTCGGGGATGCGCCGTCCGCGGGCATCGCGTGGCGAGAGTGGTAGCGGCAAAAAAAAAAGCGCCATTTTTTCCGCACTAGGGCACCCCGATGACCGCGCGGATGGCAGCGGCGTCGCCCAGCCGCCAGTGAAGAGCGTCGAGGAGCGGAAAGACTTCCCCGAACCCTCCGGAGCCATGTCCGTGGGTCCCTTCGATCATATGACGGCGGAGCAGCGTCCGCATAAATTCTGCCGTATTGTCGCAGTGGTCGCCGGCTGCGGCAGCGGAAGGCTCGGCAATGCACACAACCTTAATAAGCTCAGCGGCCCGCTCCACTGCCCTGTACACCGCGACATACGCCCGGCACAGGTCCTCACACGCGGGGCGCGACAGCTGGTCCGGGCACGGTGGCATTGGCAGCGGAGGCTCGCCACGGCGCATTGGCGCACGCATCTCGACCATGGCGCAGGAGTGTTTCCACTTATACATCACATCCTTCATTTTGTCAGCGCAGTTGATGGCCGCAACGCCCGCGGCAGAAACAGCCGTGACGCTTTGCCGAGCACCCCGCATGGGGGCCACAGACGCCACCTCAGCCGCGGTGCGCGACGGACCCGCCACAACGAGCGCGGCAAGGTACAAGATACGCCAAAGCTCATCGACCACCTCAATGCCGTCATATACATGAAGCGCAGGTCCGATCTGATCCAGGTGTGAATGGATGGGTTTGACGGGGTCGTCCAGCCATGACTCGTACAGCACCCGGCGCAGCGTCGCGCTGCGCCCCAGAACCTCAGCGGCTTGAGAAATGTCTTGGAAAAGCGACTTCAGGTCCATGCTTGGTGTGTTGACGGTGTCGGCATATTCAGTTTTCAGGGGTCAGGGGCGATAAAAACAGGGCCGCCGATTACGCGCGGGTATCTGCATACACAACGGTGTGAACAACGGCGGCGCTCGCCAGCTGCCAGTGGATGGCGTAAAGGTCCGAGAAGATGCGCGGGGCCGCCGCGTCCTCTGCGAGTGTGCGGATGTCCGGGTTTGTAGCGAGCAGTAATTTCATGTATACCGTCGTTGCACTTGTGTCGGCGGCGTCCGCGGCGGCGACCGCGGCGGCGTCCGCCGTGTCGTCCGCCGTGTCATCAACGGTGACGCCACCCGCGGCACAGATTGCCCTGACCTTTTCGGCAAGACGCCCCTGCGCCTCGTACGCCGCGATGTATTGCCGACACAGCTCCGTGTAAGGTATGGGCGACACCGGCGAGCCAAATATCGATGCCACGACCCGCACAGCAAATGAGCCGTCGCGTTCTGTGAGCAGATCGTTGCGCCGCCCCACAGCCACATCAGACGCGGCGATCGCGTCATAGGCGTCTTTTTGGACATCTTCTCGGTTGCAGAGCGCGCGCGCCGCGGCGCCGGGCCGGGCCGGGTCGCTCGCGGCGGCGATCGACACGAGCAGCACGAGCCGCATCAGCTCTTTGCTGATGATGGCGCCATGCCCCAACCTGGCCGACACGAGTGCTGCGTTCACGTCGGCGGGCTGCTGCCGCTGCCACTGCAGCGCCGCAAACTGCGCCCGGCCACGTGCCGCCTCATCGGCCAGGGCCTTGGCGGCCTGCGAAATGCCTTGAAAGATTGCCGCAAGAGCCATGGAATATAGCAGGTTCGGATGCGGATTCAGTTTTCAAAGCGACAAAAGAGAGTGCCGCCGCGGCACTATTACCCATATAGGTCGTCGACGCCTGCCGCATGGGACGTGTCGCCCGCGTCCGGGTCACTGGCGCTGGCGCCGCCGCCCGGCGCGCCCCCCACGTCGAGGCCCGCGTCGAAGTCGGCGATGAGCTGGGCGACGGTGCGCCCCCCCGCCGCGGCGGGGCGCGATACGAGGGCCTCGAGAAAGGGCACGGCGTCTTCCGCCGCGAGGCCGATTTCGCGCACCGTGCCACAGCGGATCGACACGAGCCGACCTCCGCCGCCCCCCCGCAGCGCGAGGTAGCAGCCGAGCTGGAGGTCGTGGGTCATCTCCAGCTCGCCAAGCTTGAACTCCCACACGGTCCCGTCCCCGCCGACAAAGTCCGCGGCGCCCCAGATGTCGGTGCCGCCCGCGGCGCCGCGCAGCGGCACTTCGAACTCGCCCTCGGCGTCCCCGAGGGCGCGCAGGACGGCGTCGCGCGTCGCCACGAGGGCGGCCCCGTCAACCCAGTCGTAGTGCGCGACCTGGCGCGCGATGTGGTGGTGCCCGCCGCGGATGGCGTGGTCAGCGACGGCGAGGGTCGCCCACTCGGCGTCGCCGCGGTCCGCCGGGGCGGTGATGAGCGCCGCCGAGATGTTCTCCCAGAATTGGGGGGGGTAGGCCGCGTGCTCCGCGGCGCTGATCGTCAGGGGGGCGTCCAGGCCCGCGGCCGCCGCGAAGCCGTCGGCGACGATGACGGGGTTCTCGACGGCCGCCGCGAAGGCCGTGTCGCCGCGGCGGGCGACCTCGGCGAGGACGGGCCCGAGGACGCCGTAGACGAAGCTGAGGTCTTCGGTCAGGGACGGGGCGCCGTCCGCGCCGTCGAACTTGACGCGCCCCCCGCCCCGGGGCAGCGGGGGGTGAGACGGGAGCGAGCGCCGGTCGAGGAACGCGGCCGCGGCCGCGGCCACGTCCGGGTGGAGGTGGCGCACGAGGTCGACGACGGCCGTCGCGGCGCGGCCCTCGGCCCGCGCGGCGCGGGGTGCGCGGGGCGCCGCGGGCTTCCCCCGGACCTCCGCGTCGTGCGCGAGCCGGTCGGCGTCGATGGACCGGACGGTGTCGCGCGAGTTCGCGACGATGACGAGCCGGGAGGACGCGCGGGTCGCCGCGACCGTGAGGACGTTGGGCAGGCCCGGCGACGGCACGGCCCAGTCGCGCTCGTAGTACCGGAAGTAGGTCTCGTCGAGGCCGACGACGATGACGCAGGGCCGCTCGCAGCCCTTGACGGCGTTGAAGCTCAGGATGGCGAGCTTCCCGCGCGTGAGCTCTTCGTCAACCCGGGCGCCGTCGTCCGCCGCGACGAAGACGGGCACGCCCGCGAGGTGGGTCCGGACGAGCTCCGCGACGGGGGACCGGGCGGTGGCGAGCTTGCGGATGCTGGGGGCGAGGATGAAGATGTTCTCGGGGCCGAACTCCGCGAGGAGCTCCCGCGTGGTCGCCGCGAGGACCTTCGAGACCCCCGCGAGCCCCGACGCCGCGACGTACAGCGGGCGGCGGTCCTGGTCGCGGTGGTTTCCGCCGATGAGGACCGGCGCGCGGTACAGGTGGGTGTTGACGAACGTCGCGGTCGCGGGCGTCAGCCGGTGGCTGACGCCGAGCCGGCACATCGCCCAGCCGGCCGGCCGGCCGTATACCGCGGGCGCCTCGGTCAGGAACCCGGGATGGGCGCCCCGGTACTCGTTGATCGACTGGCGCTCGTCGCCGACGACGACCATCGTCGCGGCGGGGCGCGCCGCGAGGAGGTGGCGCACGAGCGCGAAGTACTCGACGGCCATGTCCTGCGACTCGTCGACGAAGAGGGTGTCGAAATCCAGGGGGTTTTCGGGAGCGCTTGCCCGGACGAGCCGGCGCAGCTCGTCGTCGTTGCGGACGACGCCCCCGTACGCTTTGCCCGCCGCGCCGTGGAACGTCATCACGCGAACGTTGCGGGGGGCGCGGCGCGAGACGTCGACCTGGAGCCGTTTGTTGTACGTAAGGAGGAGGTGGACGCGCTCCGGGGCGCGCGCGGCGCACAGCAGGAGGGTCGTCGTCTTCCCCGCGCCCGCGACGGCCCGGCACAGGACGTTGAGGCCCCGGGCCGCCGCGTTCGCGACCGCCCACTGCTCGCCGGAGAAGGCGGCGCCCGCGCCGAGCAGGCCCGAGGACGAGCCCCCGGCGAAGTACGCCGCGGCGACGTCCCGCGCGTCGTGCTGCGCGGGGAGGCCGCCCCCGCCCCGGAGCTCGATCGCGGTGGCCCCGGCGACAGCCGGTATCTTGCTCAGGGCGCTGCGGAATGCCGCGGCGCGCGCCGCGACGAAGGCGCCCGCGCGGTCCACAGCCGCGAATAAGTCCGTCGCGCCGCCGGGGGGCGCGACGCTGACCGGCGCCGCCGCGGCCGCCGCGGGGTCGGCGGCGCGCAGCCAGGTGACGACCCCCCGGCAGACCGCGACAAAGACAAGGGGCTCGTGCGCTCGGCTATCCATAGTATAACAGTATACCGACCCGCTTCATATTTGGCGCGGGCTTGGCGCGAGCGCAAGTAGCTGCCACACGGATAGTGATCATCATAGAATGAAAAATGATGCTTTCGTTCCTGTCGCGAGATCCCGGAGCTGGCCGAGGAAAACAATGACAGAAGAAGACCAGGACAACTACCTGAGCGATACGATCCTACCGCTGGTGCGGTCGCACACGCGCACCCCCGACCGGACGTCGCGCGTCGCAACCATCTACGTGTACCCTGCCACAGCGCGGAGGTGTGCCCGGTCCGCATGGCCGCGGGGCCCAAGGGCGCCTGTCCGCCAGTACCAGATGAAGTAGTTCGCGAGCGCCTGCCGGGGCGCGGCGCCGCGCGCTGCCCTTCAGTGAAACGCCCAGGCGGGCGCCTCAATGCCAAACCGCTCGGCGACCGCGCGCCTGATGCCGGGGATAATATAGGTAGGGTCGAAAGTTATAGCCGTGCGAACGTCTTTCGCGGATAGGCCGAAAGTATCCACCAGAAATAGAAAAACATTAAGGCGACCATCCGCGCACGCGGTGCACAGGGCCTCATTGACTTTATCACGGGCATCTTCCGCGGTGAGCCCGAATGTGGCGGCCAGCCACGAGGCCGTCTCCACACTACCGGAGGAGCAAGCAGCCCCCAGGATCCCGCCAGTGCGTATATCCCTTATGTCGAATCGGGCAACGAGCCACTGGGCAGTGGCGAGGCCGTTGACCTCACAGGCATAGTATAACGCGACCCGCGGGTCGCACGCTGATTCCTCAAACTTGGTGCAGTCGACGAGCCATTGTGCCACATGGAGGCGGCCGCCTCTGCATGCCGATTCAAACGCGCTCACGAGCTGCTGCTGCGTTGGCTTAAGTATGCCGACAATCCATTGCACCATCTCAAGATGGCCATTTCTTGCGGCGCCCCGCAGCGCAGCGCAGCCGATATGGGGCGTGTCATGGACGCCCGGCACACCAAACGTGTCAATAATCCATTGCGCCATTGCAATGTCCCCCTGCGCACAAACTTGATCCAGAACATCACTGCGGCAAATGTCGCCCGCGGCGCCAGCGAGGTCGAACGTGACGATCAGCCACTGCGCGAGCTCCAGCGCACCGCACTCGCAGGCAGCGCGCAGCGCCTCGTTATCCTCGGCGCTGGCATCTACAGCGGTAAGGGCGAACGTGGTGGCCAGCCACGCTGCGGTCTCCAGCTCGCCATACTCGCATGCGGCACGCAGCGCGGCGTTGTTATCGGCGCGGGCGTCCTCCGCGGAGAGTCCGAATGTGGCAGTCAGCCATGCTGCAGTATCGCGGTGCCCATTCCCGCAGGCGTCGCGCAGCGCCCTGTTATTCATGGAGCGGGCATCTACAGCGGAGAGCCCGAAAGTGGCGGTCAGCCACGCCGCAGTGGCGGGGTGCCCTTCGCTACAGGCAAGCCACAGGGCCTCATTGTTGACAGCGCGGGCGTCCTCCGCGGTCAGGCCGAACGTAGCGGCCAGCCACGCTGCAGTATCGCGGTGCCCATTCCCGCAGACCGAACGCAGGATATAATTGTCGCCGGCGCGAACGTCCTCCGCGGTGAAGCCAAACGTGTCGGTCAGCCACGATGCGACAGCCTGGTGCCCCGCAAGACAGGCGTGGTAAAAACAGTCGTCGTCGGCGCGGGCATCATCCGCGGTGAGGCCGAACATCTTCACGAGCCATTGTGCTCCGGCAAGGTCGCCGCCCCTGCACCGGTCCCGGAACTCATGAACTATCCGCGAGCGGTGCTCGTGTTGCTCGCACCGCCACAGGTGCGGGGTTGCGTCGACGACGTCGCGCCAGCGCCGCGAGACGGCGCGGGCGGCGATGCGCTGCGGCGTGGAGAGCCGCCCGAGGATGAGCGCAAGGAGATCGTCGGGCACTGGCAGCTCATCCATTGCGGGTATATCGGATGGCTGACGCCGTTCAAAAAAGTGTGGCGCGCATCCCCCTTACTGGAATGCCCAGGCGGGCGCCTCCTGACCGAACCGCTGGGCCGGGACCGGCGCCAAGCTTGTCTATGCGGTCAGGCCAAAATCATCAACCAGAGTCGCGAGATTCAGATCCGGTATCGCGAGATCCGCGAGATCAGCTCCGCAAGCTCCACGTGGCCACGCATGCGCGCAACGTGCGATGCCTCGCCCATAACATCTGCGTCCGCGCCGAGACTGAAATGGGTAATAAGCCATATGACTATGGCCGTGCTGCCGTTTACGCACGCGGCATGCAGGGCTGCGGGGGTATGTGTCACGGTCAGGCTGAAGCGGTTGGCCAGCCACCGCGCAAGCTCAAGGTGCCCCTCCGCACAGGCATTCCACAGGACGTCCTGCACTTCGGCCGCGGCGGGCGCAAAGCGATCCGCAATCAATTCCACTATCGGCGTGTGGCCACAGCGGCATGCCTGATTAAGGATATTCCTCATGAATATCCTGTCCACGGGCCGTGTATCGAAGAGCCATCGCACGACCTCGAGATGTCCCTCGTCGACGACATCACACAGGGTATGCGCGTGCGTGTCGTCAACCATAATGAGCCCAAATCTGGCGGTGACCCATTTTGCCATCTCGAGATGGCCGTTGATGCAGACCCGGTACAGAACATTATAATCCGCGATATCAATGCTGGCGCCTGTCACTTCGAGATCAAACCTGGTGGTCAGCCACGATGCGGTTTCCATATGGCCATTTTCGCAGGCCTCGCGCAGGGCTTCGTTATCCTCCGCGGCAGCATCCGCCGCGGTAAGGTCGAATCGCTCCACCAGCCACATGGCGACGGAGATGTGCCCTTCGCCGCAGGCTCGGCGCAGAGCCGCGTTGTTGTCCGAGGTGGCGTCCTCTTTGGTGAGACCGAATGTTGCCGCGAGCCACATTGCGGTGGGTAGGTGTCCACCGGCACAGGTTTCCTGCAGAGCATAATTGCCGTCGTCACGGGCGTCCTCGGCCGAGAGCCCGAATGTCTCAACAAGCCACATTGCGCCTTGCAGGTACCCCTCTCGGCATGTCATGTGCAGAATATAGTTGCCGTTCCCGCGGACTTCTTCCGCGGTGATGGCGAATGTGGTGACAAGCCAGCGCAGCTTTGTGGGGTCGCCGCCCTTGCACCGCGCAACGAGCTCGTCGAGGACAAGCTCGCGGGGGAAGCCCCCGCGCCACAGGTGCGGGGCCGTATCGATGACGCCGAGCCAGCGCTTCGATATGGCGCGGGCCGCGATGCGCTGCGGCCAGGGAACGAAGCTGAGGATGAGCGCAAGGAGCTCGTCGGGTAACGGCAGCCCATCGTCCATCGCGGCTATATGGTGCGGCCGCGGCCATTCAAAAAACGGCGCAGCGCCAGTCTAGGCCGTGCCCGACACAGGAATCCCAAACCGGCTGGAAAGCCATGAGACAACATCCAGATGCCCTAATCTGTTGGCAATCCACATTGTCACACAGCGGACATCATCGACGGTCAGGCTAAAGCGGTCGGCAAGCCATGTCGCGGTCGGCAGGTGCCCGTTGATACAAGCCCTGTGCAGCGCGTAATTGTCCTGCATGCGGGCGTCATCGGCAGTGAGGTCAAATGCTTCAACGAGCCACGTTGCGACCGGCAGATGCCCACGGTCGCATGTGTCCCGCAGAAGGCAACCGCCTGTGTGGCGGCGGCTGGCCGCGGGGTTGTGGCCTCCCGTGCTGATACCAAATGTCGCAACGACCCATTGCGCGACGTGTACGTGCCCTCTGTGGCACGCGCGCGCCAGAACCCAGTTGTTGAGCCGGATTGACTCAGCAGTGATTTTGAACGTCTCCACGAGCCACCTTACGAGCTGTAGGCGGTCCGTGCCACCTGTACCGTACGTGGCGCCGCACAGAGCAGCGTTGCCGCATGCAGTGCTGTCGTATCCCGTCAGGCCAAGTCTTAAAACAAACCGCTGCACTTTTTCGAGGTCGCCGGCCTCACACAGCGCGCCGAGCTTTCTTATAGCCGGCTCGCGGGGTAAGTCCCGCCACAGGAGCGGCGCCGCGTCGATGACGCCGAGCCAGCGCTTCGAGACGGCGCGGGCGGCGATGCGCTGCGGCGCGGGGACGAAGCTGAGGATGTGCACCAGTAGGTCGTCGGGGATCCGCAACGGCCCATCGGGCAGGGGCTCATCCATTGCGGCTATATGGGCCTGTGAGCATAATTCAAAAAAACCGTCGCTATGACCACTATGAGGCAAACACCGCAGGGCCGAATCGCTCTGCGATCCAAGTCCTGACTGGCGTGCTCAGATAACGTGGCGATACCCTGCGTATGTCGTTCGCGACCAGGCCAAATTCGTCTACCAGGCACTGGAGAACAGCGGCGGCGTCTCCCGAGTTAGATCCATACAGGAGGCAAGTCAGTGCGGGGTCCAGGATCGCATTGTTAGCCGCGTGGGCGCGCTCCGCTGTGATGCCGAGACGAGCGGCGACCAGCCGAACCATGGCTGGGCGTCCACTTCCGCAGGCCGTGCCCCAGGCGTCAACAACATTGTTGTGGACGCAACCAAATGTGGTTATAATCCACTCCACAATGTGTGCGTGGCCACGGTGGCAGGTATCCCACATTGCTTGATAGCAATTTGTGATCTCGCCGGGCGCAGTTAGGTTAAACCGACCGACAAGCCACTGTGCGATCTCCAGGTGACCGTACTTGCAGGCGACGCCTATGACGCCTTCAAGTCCGTTATCGTCGCCGACGTCTTCAGATTCGTCAGGTTCGCCACGGACATCCCCCATGGTCGGATTGAACGTCTCCACGAGCCACATTGCGACATGCGTGTGGCCCGCGGCGCATGCGGCCCGCAGCGTGGGTACGCCATACTGCCATGTGCAAATGGCCCGCGGCGCATGCGAGCTGTAGCGCGGGTACGCCACCGGGCGCGATACCGGATACCCCGCGGAGGCAAGCCATACTGCAATGTGCAAATGGCCCGCGGCGCATGCGGCCCGCAGCGCAAAGTCGCCGTACTCCGCGGTAAGACCAAGCGTCGCGATAAATCGCTGTACTTTTTCGAGGTCGCCGGCCTCACACAGCGCGCCGAGCTTTCTTATAATGCTCCCGTGGGGCAAGCCCTCCCGCCACAGGTGCGGCGCCGCGTCGATGACGCCGAGCCAGCGCTTCGAGACGCAACGGGCAGCGATGCGCTGCGGCGCGGGGATAAACTCGAGGACGAGCGCAAGGAGCTCGTCCGGGAGCGGTGGCCCATCCATTGCGAATATATGAGCCGGCGAGCACGATTCAAAAAGTGGCCAATCATGGCTTGAACGTGTCGGCAAGCCATTGGGCCGCATCATGGAGGCCGTTGTCGGTCATGTGCCGTAGATGATCGTCAATCGTCGGGCAGGTCCATTGCTGTACGGCGGTGGTTTACGATTCAAAAACAATGGGTGTCCGCTAAAGCGGCGGAAACGTTGCCTTGACCCAGGCCCTGGTTTCTAGCCCGAGGGAGGGGCACTCGCGTATGTCTTTCGCGGTCATGCCGAAGCGCCTCATCAGAAACCTGACAGCAGTGAGGTTGTTGTTCTCGCACGCGACGTGCATCGCCTCGTTGTTTTTTGCGCGGGCGTCTTTCGCCGTAAGGCCGAAGTGGTCGGCGAGCCATTCCGCCACGGCCGCGTGGCCGTATTTGCAGGCCGCGCGCAGGGCGGCGTTGTCCCCGGCGCGGGCGTCGTCGGCGTCGAGGCCGAACCGGGCGACGAGCCACGCGGCCACTTCCGCACTGCCACCGACGCAGGCCCCGTGCAGCGCCCCAACGCGGGCGTCGTCGGCATTGAGGTCGAAGCGGTAGGACAGCCACTGCACGACCCTAAGATGGCCGTTGACGGCGGCGCAGTACAGCGCGCCGCAGTGGGCGCCGGCGCGCATGCCGTCGCGCACGTCCTCCGCCTCGAGCCCGAAGCGGTCGACGATACACCGCACAATCTCAAGGCTGCCACCTGAGCAGGCATTGTTCAAAGCGGCAATGGCGACCTTTATCTTTGCTTGAACCTCGGGCGCGGCGACGAGCCACTGCACAATTTTAAGATTGTTGTTGCGCGCGGCGCTGCATAGAGAGTCCTCATACTGCTGTTCAACACATTCGTCTTCAACGTCGTCGTACACATCGAGCGCATCGAAGCCAAATGTCGCGACGAACCACCGCCAGGTATCGTTTTTGCAATCTTTAGATGCATAGTAGACTATTTCACGGCTACTGTCCATGCCACTCCCATCGATGTCGAACGACTCCACGATCAGCTGTGCAACATCGAGGTGCTGGTGCAAACACGCCCAATCAAGCGCGCTGTTGGCCTCCTCCGTGGAGTAATCGAACGTCTCAATGAGCCATTGCACCACATCGGAGTGCCCACCCCCGCAGGCCTCTATCAGAGAACAGCCGCCGTCGTCGCCGGCATCGCGGGCGTCTTTTATGGTGAGCTTGAACGTCGCGACGAGCCACTGCGCGACTTCGAGGTGGCCACCGCCGCAGGCGCCTGACAGGGCGGTATTTCTCCAGGAGCGGGCGGCCTTCCTGCCGAGACTGAATGTCGCGACGAGCCATTGCGCAACCTCGAGGTGCCCATTGCAGCAGGCGGCACGCAGAGACCAACACCTGTTGTCGCGCACGTCGCTTTTGTCGAGGCCAAACGTCGCGACGAGCCACTGCGCGATGTCGAGGTTGCCGGCCTCGCAGGCGGTCTCCAAGGCGCAGCGGTCATCGACGCAGAGGTCGCTGTCTCGGATGTCGTCCACGGTAAGGCCAAAGGTCGCGACAAGCCACTGCACTTTTGCGAGGTCGCCGCCGGCGCCACACCGCGCCCGGAGCCCGTCAATAACGTTCTCGCGGGGGATGTCCCGCCACAGGCACGGCGCGGCGTCGATGACGCTGCGCCACCACCGCGAGACGGCGCGGGTCGCGATGCGCTGCGGCGCGGGGACATGCCAGAGAACGATCGCCAGCAACTCACTGGGTAGCCTATTCATTATTGGTTGCCGGGACGCAATTCAAAAAGGGGGTGGGCGCACGGGCGCCCTCATGCGGCGGGCCGCGCCGCCTCTACATTCACCGCAGCCAGGCCGAACCGGGAAACAAGCCACCGCGCTGTCGAGGGGTTGCCGCCGGCGTACGCCTCGCGGAGTGCTTCGTTCAAGGTATCGCCGGCGCCGAGGTCGAAATGCTCAACCAGCCATTGTACAACATCGAGATGGCCTTGGCGGCAGGCCATGCGCAGGGCCTCCCCGCCGTACGTCCTCGCGTCCGCCGCCGAGAGTTGAAATCGGTCGGCGATCCATTGTGCAATTTTGAGGTGGCCTTTTGCACAGGCGTGGCGCAAGGCCTGGTTGCTTTTTGCAATTGCGTCTTCCCGCCTCAGGTCAAATGACGTGGCGAGCCACTTGACCACGGCAAAATGGCCATTTGCACAGGCGACGCGCAGCGCGTGGTTGCTATCGGCCCTCGCGTCGGCGATGGTAAGCCCAAAAGTAGTGGCGAGCCACACCGCGACATGCAGGTGACCACCGGCGGCGGCGAGGCGCAGGGCCTTATTATGTGCGGCGCGCGCGTCTTTCGCTGTGAGGCCGAATGCCGCGACAAGCCAGCGCGCCACATGCAGTTGGCCACACTCACATGCCGCAGTCAGGGCAGCGTTGTTTTGCTCGCGGGCATCCTCGGGGGTGAGCTCAAATACGTCGGCGGCCCACATGGCCATCTCAAGATGGCCGGCGGCGGCGGTAAGGCGCAAAATACCGATGTAGGCAATATGATGGCGCCCGGCACGGCCAAACCTGGCAACAAGCCAGCGCGCGACCTCGAAGTGCCCCCCTTCACAGGCCGCAGTCAGGGCAGCGTCGCTTTCATTTCCGGCGATGTCTTTCGGAAAAGTGTCAACAAGCCACGCGGCCACGTTGCCGCGGCCATCTGCACACGCTGTAATTAGCGCAGCACCATCGTTGAGGCAATAATTCTCGGCCGTGAGCCCAAAAGCGCCAGCGATCCACTGTGCAATATGTAAATGGCCGTACGCGCAGGCAAGCTCCATGGTGTGGCGGACGGCGCGCCGGCTGCGATAGCCGTCACAGCTGCCGCCGGTCCCAAGTATCGCAACAAGCCACCGCACCCTCGCAAAGTCGCCGGCCTCGCAGCACCGATAAAGCTCGTCGAGGATATTCGTGCGGGACACGCCCCCGCGCCACAGGTGCGGCGCCCCGTCGATGACGCCGCGCCATTGCCGCGAGACGGCCCGCAGAAGGATGCACGCCTCCGCGGAGACAAACCCGAGGATAATCCGCAGCAGCTCGTCGGAAAGGCTATCCATGGCCCGTATATATGCTGCGATCGCGGTTCAAAAATGGGCAGGGCTAGCGCCCCACGGGACGCGCAATCCACACGGCCAATTCCCGCGTGATCGCAGCGGCGCCGGCGTCCACAGTCAGGCCGAGCTTGTCCCGTAGGAATCGCTCATACAGCTGGGAAGCACTGCCAATTAGAGTACCCACGTCCATAACGGCCATACCAGAATTGATAATGAGCCACCGTGCGACATCCCAGCGCCCGCCGACCAGGGCCCACTTTACAGTATCCACGCCTACAATGGCCATGCCGAGGTTGGCAACGAGCCACTGTGCGACGTCCCAGCGCCAACTAGTCAGGGCCCACATTATAGCATTGCGTGCGCAGAGGCTGAAGCGCCTGATAAGCCACTGTACGACTTTGAGATGCCCGTTTAAGCTGGCTCTATCCAAAGCCCCGCTCTCGCGGGCATCCTGGGGGGAGAGGTCAAAGTGGTAGGCGAGCCAGCGCGCAGTGGCCAGGTGGCCACGGGAGCAGGCATTACACAGGGCTTCGTTATTGTTGGTGGCCGCATCTGCCCATCTCAAGTCGAAATTTGCCGCGAGTAATTTGACTACGCTGAGGTGGCCATTGGCGCAGGCCCCGCGCAGCGCGCAGTTGTCGTCGGCGCGGACGTCACTGACCCAGACGCCGAAGCCGCTGATGATCCACTGCACAACCTCAAGGTGGCCACGGCTGCAGGCCCGCCGCAGGGCGGCATTGTTGCCGGCACGGATGTCTTCGACGGTGAGTCCAAATGATGAGGTAAGCCATTGTGCGATATCGAGGCGCCCCGCGCTGCAGGATGAGACTAAAATGTGGTTGTCGTTATCACGGGCGGCTTCGATGTCGAACCCAAGCGTCGAGACAAGCCATTGCGCGACTTCGAGGTGCCCGCCGTCGCAGGCAATGCGCAGGGCGTGGTGGCCCGATTCGTCATCCTTTGTGGGCCTAAATGTCGAGACAAGCCATTGCACGACATTGAGGTGCCCATTCGCGCAAGCGCTGTACAGGGCGTGGGTGTCCAGCACATTCTTCCTCGTGAGATCAAATCTCCCGACAAGCCATTTGGCCACACCGAGGCGGCCCTTTGCGCATGAATTCGACAGGGCGTGGGTGTCCAACACATCCCCCCTTGTGAGATTAAATCTGTTGACAAGCCATTTGGCCACGCCGAGGTGCCCACTCGCACATGACTCTGACAGGCCGCCCCATACATCTCCTTTTGTGAGATTAAATCTGTCGACGAGCCATTTGGCCACACTGAGGTGCCCACCTGCGCATGAATTTTCCAAGGCGAACTCGTAGTGGATGCCACGGACATCGTCCGTGGTGTGCTCAAATATGGTGGCAATCCACTGCACCTTTATGAGGTCGCCAGACCGGCACCCAGCTGTAAAATCGATGAAGACAGAGTCGCGGTCAGGGGCGCCCTCTCGCCACAGGCGAGGCGCGGCGTCGATGACACCGCGCCAGCGCCCAGAGACGGCGCGGGTGGCGATGCGCTCTGCCCAGGGAAGCCACATAAGGATTAGGACAAGAAGATCGTCCGGGAGCCGGTCGATGCTGACCGAGAGCGGGGACCCGTCCATCTGCCTTATTGACTTGCCCCGGACGATTCAAAAAATGGGACGCGCTACTACCGCAGCGGCCACTGCCGCCGTCACTCCGCCCATCCAAACTGGTTTGCCAGCCAGTGGGAAATTGTCCAGGCTTTGAGGGATCCGCCGCTGCGCAGGTTGCCGCCACTTGCGGCAATGGCCATTTCCGCATCCGCTGCGGTCAGGCCGAGATCCTTCACCAGGAACTTGACAAATTCGAGATAGCCGCAGCCCCATGAAATGCGCAGGAGCTCGTTGTTTCTGGCACGGGCGTCGTCGGCACCAAGGCCGAAGCGGGCGACGAGCCACCGCGCCACGAACACGCGCCCGCCGAAGCTACAAGTGCTGCGCAAGAGGGCATTGTCACCGCTGCGGGCATCCTCCGCGGTCACTCCAAATCGCCAAACTATCCACCGTGCCAGGCCCAGACGCCTCAAATAACAAGCAGACATCAACATGGCTACGGCGTGGTCGCCTGGCGGCTGGAGTCTAAAATTGTCGGCGAGCCATCGGGCTGACGCCAGATGCCTGCCGGCACAAGTTGCCTGCAGCGCGCAGGTATCATGTGGCGTCTCGGGGCAGACATCGTCCGCGTCGAGGCCAAACTGAGTAACGAGCCACCTGACAGTGGACAGGTGCCCGCCGGCACAGGCAACGTGCAGACAGCCCGCGCTGCGCATGTCTGCCGCCGTGAGGTCAAATGTTGTGGCAAGCCACGCTGCGACGTGCAGACGTCCATGGGCACAGGCCTCACGTATGCCGAAGGGGCACGCATCCCCAGCCAAGAGACCAAATGTGGATACAAGCCACTGCACTTTCTCAAGGTTGCCCCTGGCGCAGGTTATATGGAAGGCATTGAGGCGGGGGCGAGACTCAATGTAGGGTTCATTCTTATAAAGGGCTCCGCGGCAGTCACTGCGAACATCGCGATCGGCCACCCCGAATGCGGTAGCGAACCACTGCAATCTTGCAAGGTCGCCAAAATAACATCGGTACACAAACTCATTGAAGATAGAGTCACGGTCAGTGATGCTTTCTTGCCACAGGTGCGGCGCCGTGTCGATGACGCCGAGCCAGCGCCGTGAGACGGCGCGAGCCGCGACGCGCTTTGCCCAGGGGAGCCACATAAGGATCAGGACAAGAAGATCGTCCGGGAGCCGGTCGATACTGTCCGAAGGCGGGGACCCGTCCATCTGCCTTATTGACTTGCCCCGGACGATTCAAAAATGTGCCCCCAGGCGCCGTCGCAGCGCGGCGCGGGTGCGGTTGGCGGTGCGGGGGTCGATACTGGTCAGGCACCTTGACACGTCTTCCGCGGTCAGGTAGTCCCTGCCGAGCAAGAACTCGATGACGTATATGTGCCCGTTTATGCAGGCGCCGCGCAGGCCGCCGCGTATGGCGCGGCGAACGTCGCCGGCGCTGAGCCCGAAGCGGTCGATGAGCCACTGCAGCAGGGTCAGGTTCCCGACGGTGCAGGCGTCACGCAGGGGGTCGCGGGCGTCGGCCGCACCGAAGCCGAACCGGGTGGCCAGGCCCGAGGCGATGTCGAGGTGGCCGCCGGTGCATGCCGCGCGCAGGGCCTCGTTGTTCTCGGCGCGTGCGTCTTCGGGCCCGAGTCCGAAATGGTCTATGAGCCATCGGGCCATGGCCCCGCGCCCAAGCGCGCAGGCGGTGCGCAGAAGGCGGTTGTTGTTGGCGCGGGCGTCCCGGACGGAGAAGTCGAACCGGGCGACGAGCCACTGCGCCATGGCCAGGTGGCCGCGGCTGCAGGCCCTGTACAGCGCGCGGCTGTCGAGCGCGTCCCGGGTGGTGATGCCGAACGTGTCGACCAGCCAGCGCGCCTTCGCGAGGTCGCCAGTGTCGCACATCCTCCGGAACCCCTCGAGGACGCAGCCGCGGGGCATCCCCCTGATGAGTCGCGGGTTCGCGTCGATGACGCCAAGCCAGCGCCGTGAGACGGCGCGGGCCGCGATGCGCTGCGGCGCGGGAACGCACCCAAGGACGAGCGCTAGCAGCTCGTCGGGAAGCCGGTCCATTATCGGATCCGGAGCGCGGTTCAAAATTTAGCGCGGCGCGCGGCCTCAGCGGTGCGCTGCGCGCGGCCTCAGCGGTGCGCTGCGCGCGGCGACGGCCTCAGCGACGGTCTCAGTCCGCGTACGGGTCTGCCTCGTCGCTCCATTTTGCCCCCCAGGCCGCCGCGTCAATGTCGTCGGCCATGTGCTCGAGGGCTCTGTTGCGTATGACGTTCTCCTCCCAGGCCGCCGCGTCGAACTCGAACCCGAACTCCTCCTCCAGAAACTGGAAAATATCCTCGCGGTTGTTGCCATGCGCCACGTGCAGAAGCACATCATCCCCGCCACAAACATCTGTTAGGGTTAGGCCAAAGCGCGAGATAAGCCATCGCGCGACATCAAACCGGCTGCGGATGCAGGAGTTGAACAGGGCGCTGTTTGTGTCGGCGCGGGCGTCGGCCGCGTTGAGGTCGAATGTCGCGGTGAGCCACTGCGCGACGCCGAGGTGGCCCTCGGCGCACACCGCCGCCAGGATTCGGGGGGGCACATCCGCCTTTGTCAGCCGGAATGTTGAGGTGAGCCACTGCGCGATGTTGAGGTGGCCCTCGGTACAGGCGCGACCTAATATAGTTTTACTGACGCGGGCGCCATAGCGGTCCTCGGCGGTAATCGCGGCGGCGATCGTGTCGGTGCCCAGCGTGTCGGTGAACCAGCGCGCAACTTCGAGGCTGCCGCCGGCGCAGGCCGCGCGCAGGGGCTCGAGGCCCGCGGCCCGCAGTAGCTGGCCTGCGGCCCGTGTCAGCCGATCCGCAAGCAGCTGCGCCACTTCAAGGTGGCCGCATCCGCAGGCCGCGCACAAGGCATCGCACAGCCCTCTGCTTATGGTTGCGGCCGGGGCCTCGGCTTCGGCGCGCGCCACGAGCCACTGCACGGTCGCCAGGTGCCCGCCCCTGCTGGCTTCGTGCAGAGCCGAGAAGATAACCCCGGGACCGTATCCAAACCTGTCCGCGAGCCACTCCACGCACGGTAGGTGGCCTCCCACGGCAGCCTCGCACAGGGAGTGTTCGGCGCGCTCAGCTGTGATCCCGAATGTGGCGATGAGCCAGCGCGCAACCTCGAGGTGGCCGCCGGCGCAGGTCCTGACCACGGTGTCCTCGCCGACCCCTGCGATTTTGAGCGTGGCCACGAGCCACTGCGCGATGTCGAGGTACCCTCCCATGGCGGCGCTGCACAGCGCGTCGGCGCCGCTGCCCACGGCGCTGATACCAAACACCGAGACAAACCACTGCACCTTGGCGAGGCTGCCCGCGCCGCATCTTCTGCGCAGCTCTCCGGTGATGGAGCTGAAGCGCAGCTCTCCGGCGATGAGGCGCGGGGCGGCTGCCTCGTGCCAAAAGTGCGGCGTTGCGTCGATGACGCTGAGCCAGCGCTGCGAGACGGCGCGCAGGGGGATGCGCTCGGCCGCGGGAACAAACCCGAGGACGATCGCCAACAGCTCGTCAGGAAGCCGGTCCATTATCGGATTGCCGTGGCCAGCTCAAAAAGAGCGCGGCGCCCGCAGCACTCACACTCACACTCACATCAGAGGGGATGGACTTAAAGGTCGGAATAAGCCATTGCATAACATCCAAGTGCCCAAGAAAGCACACGGCAAATAATATGTCATGGGCGTCACCCCTGGCACTGGCCCCGAACTCCGAGACAAGCCAGCGTGCAAGGTTAAGGCGCCCACTTACGCATGCAGTGTGCAGCTCTTCTTCGGCACGGGCCTCCTCGGCAGTAACCCCAAACCTTGTGACAAATTGCGACAGCCGCGACAGCCGCGACGGCCCGCACTCGCTCTTGGTCAAGTACTGGCGCTTAAGCCGGCTCCGGAACTCCTCAAGAACGCGGCTACGGGGGATGTCCCGCCACAGGTGCGGCGCCGCGTCAATGACGCTGAGCCAGCGCTTCGAGACCGCCCGGGTCACAATGCACGTCTCCGCGGAGACAAACCCGAGGATGATGCGCAGCGGGTCGTCGGAGATCCTGTCCCAGTGGCAGTGGCCAACCGCGTCCATATGCCTTATTTGATGCGATCATTCAAAAATGGCGCCCCTCCTGTCAACAGAACGGCAGTTGCTGCCAGAAAGCTGGGGTCATACCAGCAGCGGCCGCCAGAAATTGGCGGGTACGGCTGTCACTAACCTGGCCGAAGGCTCGTATCAAATGGTCGCGGGGCACCGCCAGTGCCGGGACAAGGTAGCGCACCACGTCAAGATTCCCTTTCCAGCACGCAAGGTCAAATGCGAAACGGCCGGCCCCCTCGGCAAGGTCCGCGCCAAATGTGCCGATGAGCCACTTAACAATGTGGAGGCGGTTGTGCTCGCAGGCAAGTTCGAGCGCGCGGCAGAATTGCACATCTGCCTTGGTGAGCCCGAATGTTGGGACAAGCCAGTGTGCGAGGTCGAGGTATCCACTCTCACATGCGATTTGCAGTGCCAGGTTCCCACCGGCGCGGGCTTCCCCGGCCGTGATCCCGAACCGAAGAGCGAATCGCGGCGCTTCCGCGGGCCGGTACTTGCACCGGGCGTAGAATTCGGCAACGATGCGTGGGCGGGACAGCCCGCGCAGCAGGTACGGCGCCGCGTCAATGACGCTGAGCCAGCGCTTCGAGACCGCCCGGGCCACGATGCACGTCTCCGCGGGGACAAACCCGAGGATAAGCGCCAGCAGGTCGTCGGAGATCCTGTCCATGTTTCTATCGCAGGTGAGCGGTTCAAAAATTGTGCCATGCCGCGACTAGCTCCTGTGCGGACCATGCTTGCGCGTGTCCAAACCTAGATCCCGCGCAAACTGGAGCATGTCGGGATTTTCATTCGAGCAGATGGCGCGCAGCGGAGCGCGGGCCCGCCGAAACGGAATTCGTCCGCGGTCAAATTAAATTGGGCGACGAGCCACCGCACGACATCGAGGTGGCTATTGGCGCTGATACCAAACACCGAGACAAACCACTGCACCTTGGCGAGGCTGCCCGCGCCGCATCTTCTGCGCAGCTCTCCGGTGATGGAGCTGAAGCGCAGCTCTCCGGCGATGAGGCGCGGGGCGGCCGCCTCGCGCCAAAAGTGCGGCGTTGCGTCGATAACGCTGAGCCAGCGCTGCGAGACGGTGCGCAGGGGATGCGCTCGGCCGCGGGGACAAACCCGAGGACGAGCGCCAGCAGCTCGTCAGGAAGCCGGTCCATTATCGGATTGCCGTGGCCAGCTCAAAAAGAACGCGGCGCCGCGATCACGCCCGCAGCGCCCGTAGCGCCCGCAGCGCATCGCGGCGCCCGCAGCACTCACACTCACACTCACATCAGAGGTGGCCGTGCAGGTACAGCTCCCGCACGGTCAGACCAACCACGGTCGCCAGGTATTTGATGACATGGAGGTGGTTGTTGGCGTAAGCCTGCCGTATGCACCGCAGCAACAGTGGCCGGTATTTTATACCATTAACGCCGAATGTCTCGACGAGGTAGCGTACGACATCAAGGTGCCCACTCTCACAAGCACAGTGAAGCGGCGCACCACGCCAGGCCAGGTGATCCGTAACCGTATAGATGTCGCGGCGTTCTAGCCCAAATGTACTGACGAGCCACTTAACGATGGCAAGGTGGCCAGTGTCGCAAGCGCTGGCGAGCCCCCCGCAATCGCGAACGTCAGCTTTGGTGAGTCCGAATGCGTCGACCAACAGCTGCACGATTTTGAGGCCGCGGCTGTCCCCCTCACAGCATGCGCAGGCCATAACAAGACACATATTATTGTTTCGGCGCACATCGGCCGGGGGAAACTTAAATGTCGAAATAAGCCATTGCATGGTATTAAACTCACCGGTTGTGCATACACCTGATAGCAGATCGTAGCAGCTGCGGGTGCGCATATCCTCGACGGTGATCCCGAATGCCGAGACGAGCCAGCGAGCGAGGTTAAGATTCCCGCTTACGCACGCACTATATAGCTCTCCCTCGGCGTTGATCTCCTCGGCGGTTATCCCAAATCTTGTGACGAACTGCCGCAGCTTTGTCACCCCGCACTCACATTTGGTCCGGTACTGTTGCTGGAGCCGGAACTGCAGCTCGTCAAGAACGCGGCTTCGGGGGATCCCCCGCAGCAGCTGCGGCGACGTGTCGATGACGCGCCTCCAGCGCTGTGAAACCGCGCACAGCGCCATGCGCGCAGGGACGAAGCTGAGAATGAGCACCAGCAGCTCGTCGGGGAGTCGGTCCCAGTGGCTGACAGCGTCCATTTGCCTTATTTGAGCTGCCGGTGCTCATTCAAAAATGAGCGCCGGCTGCGCCTGCTCAGGTGCCGAAACGCTCCTTCACCCAGCCTTCGACGGACCGCAGCGCGTCGTGCTCGCGGATGTCCTGCGCTGTTAGGTCGAACCTGTCCGCCATGAACCGGAGTATGTCGAGGTTCCGGCCGGCGCAGAGTCCGCGCAGCACACTGCCTCGGACGTCGTCCACGGTTATGCTGAATGTGGAGACCAGCCATTGCACGAGAAGCGAGTGTCCGCCGTCACAGGCTTCGGCCAGGGGGCTGCCATCGCTGCGGGCGCCTTTGCGGATGTCGTCCGCGGTCAGTCCGAATGTGGAGACGAGCCACTGCACGACTGCCAGGTGCCCCCCGCCGCAGGTCACCCACAGAGTCCGGTTGCCGTTCGCGCGGACGTCGTCCACATCGCACTTGAATTCCGCGGTAAGCCATTTGGCCAGGGCGAGGTGGCCGTTCGCGCAAGCGAGGCGCAGCGCGAGGGCGCGTTTCACCGAGGCAACGTCCTTTGCCAGGCCGAAGTGGTCAGAGAGCCAGCGCACAACTTCGAGGTGGCCACCGATGCATGACATACGGGCGGCGGTGGCGCCGCCTGTCGTGATCCGGAATGTAGTGGCGATCCACTGGGCAAGCTGTAGATGGCCACGTTCGCAGGCATAACGCATGGCCGTAGTGTCCATCACCAGACCGAACTTCGCGACAATCCACTTCACCACTTCGAGATGCCCGTTGACGCAGGCTTCTTGCAGAACGATGTCGTCGACACCGACCTTGAATGTGTCCGCGAGCCATTTCGCTGTCGCCAGATGGCCGTTGACACAGGCCTCATTCAGGGCGTACCCGCAACCGTACCCGCGGATATTCGCGAGGTTGAACGTGGCCACAAGCCATTGCGCCACGGCAAGGTGGCCATTTTCGCAGGCTATCCCCAGGAGCCCGCCATAGTGGACATCCTCGGCGCTGGGCCTAGACACGGCCACGAGCCATTGCACCACGGCCAGGTGGCCGCCGGCACAGGCCAGGCTCAGGGGGGTATTGCCGTCGTCGTCCTCGGCGCCGATATCGTCCGCGGTGAGCTCGTATGCGACTGCGAACTGCTGCGCCCTCTCGAGCTCGCCACCGCCGCAGAGCTCATGGAACTCGCTGCGGACCTGGTCACTGTTTTCCACCGCGTCAGCTGGGTCCTGCATTATGATGGTCTATGGCCGGATTCAATTTCGTCAAATTTGAAGCCAGGGTGAGCCTTCATAATCAGATGAGTCTTCTACTTGCAGTGATCGCGGCTCTCTGCGCCGGGGCGTGTGCCCGTCCGCTCATCTGCACCGGAGCTGCTGACAGCGACGGGTACTGTCTGCCCTCGGCTGCCGGCGGGGCGGGCCAGGTGCTGGCGGTGCCGGACCACCCCGCGGCGGGGAGGGCGCTGCTGGCGTGGATCACCCCGACGGGGCAGGAGCTCATCGCAAACGGCACCCTGTATTTCAAGGCGGCCCCGGAGTGTGGCGGCAGCGACGACGTAATTTCGATGACCTACAGAGTCTACACATCCGGAAGGGTGATGACCGTGGTAGGCGAAGTCGTCGAGGGCTCGATCGGGTTCATCAACGGCTCAGTCTCCCCGCCCCTGCTGATTAGGGCGACGGCGAAAGCTCCGGGACTTGCTGGACTTCCTTTCCCACGCCGGGCCGCGGGTACGGTTGCGGTGAGCGTCGCGAACACAATAACGAGCTTTGCTTGGGCGACCGGTCCGACGGGTGACGGGATCATTACCGTGTACGTCAATGTCGCTCCGCCGGTGTCGGTCTCTCTTCTGCCGATCACTTACGTCATCTACATGCCCGAAGTCCCCCCATGATAACCTCCGTGAGCGTGCTTTTTTTGCACCGCCGCAGCGGTACGGAATGCTCCGCTGTGGGGACTGTATACAAACTGTACACGGACTGTACCGGCGGTGCAAGACTGTACAGGCATCGTTCTAACCAGTCATCGACCAAACTAGTGGATAATCGGCAATGTTGGATCATGCCGATAGTCAGCTTACCTGGCGCGATGAAAGCCTCCAGATGCACGGACTGTACACGGACTGTACAAAATGTGCACATCCCGATTGAGATTTCCATTTGCTGATTTGAAATGCTGGGCCGGCTGTGTGGGTGGTCGGCTCGCCTCTCTTGCACCGGGTGCAAGAATTTATGAGTTGCCCCTCAGAGTATGCATAATTCATGGAGGTCGTCTTGGTTCAAACTCATAGAATCGTGAACTTCAAGCCGCAACGCAAATCGATGCGTATACCAATAGTTGCACTCCCATGAGGTGCAAGAGTTTATGAGTGCTAATACAGACCACGTTATTTACCTGGCAAGCCATCCTGCAAGATATCTCTTGAGAGTATATTATTGTGCACGGGCAGATTGAGAAGTTAGCAGTATATACTGTTGTGAGTGCAGCTGCGGAGTGCAGTCCTCAGTTTTTTTCAAGCTGCCGGTGGGACCTGGGCGGCGGGT
>Ga0315904_10001302_pt1 | contig 39287 bp, 25 predicted proteins | sample LakEriMetagenome_6_FD_203529 | JGI IMG/M metagenome (GOLD analysis project Ga0315904, IMG submission 203529) | Freshwater fungal communities from buoy surface, Lake Erie, Ohio, United States - Buoy 12 MA120 | ecosystem: Environmental > Aquatic > Freshwater > Lake | place: USA: Lake Erie, Ohio... | reverse complement strand
GTGGGGCTCGAGGCGCGAATCCCGGCGGCGGCAAACGTCGATCTGGTGGGCGAGTTCGTGCCGACGGCGTTCAGTTTCAACGGGGCGCGGAAGGGTGTGAAGCCGGCGGATTTACGGTAATGGGCCGTAAGTCCCGGCAGTGCGCCATCACTTCGCTCAGCCTTCTCGGGAATCGCGTGCATCCCCCACAGGAACTGGCTCGCGAGATTTCTCGCTAGAGCAGGTCCGGGATACGTGTAGCATTTCCCAGGCACATTGGGAGAGGGAGGCGAAGGGGGTCGGCGAACGCTCGACGAGCGTGTGGCCGCTGCGGCCCCAGCGAGAATCTGCAAGACCACGCAGCGGCGACTTTTGCCGCCCCCGAAGCCGGTGCTACACCAAAGTCGGATGCGCTCTAGACCCGAAGGCGGCTTCGCCGGTCCTCGGAGCCCGGACGGCCGCCGCGGTTTCTCCAGACTGCCCTGTTTTCGTGACCAACATTCGACGCGCGCAAGTCACGACCGGCACGACCGGCAGTCGAAATCCCATCCGTGACGTTCCACAGGGAGGGATTTGCCGCCATGAGCGTTTATCGGGATCGTACCAGTCATGTGTCGTTGAGCTTCGCTTGCCTCCTCACCTGCTTAGTGTGCCTCACCACACCGGCGCTCGGCAGGGCCGATGGCTACCTGATCGAAGACGGCGGCCTACGGTCCCCAGCGGCCTACGACAAAGGCTACGCCGGCGAATCGGTGCTCGTCAGTCCCGCGGGCCCCGGCTCGTTCGAGTCGCTCGAAAGGCCAGTGTCGGCACCGGGTGAGACGGACGAAACCGTGAATCCCGACGGCTCAGAGGCGGACTGGTTGACTGTCGGCTGCACCGCGTGTGGCGGCCAGGGCTGCGGCCAATGCAGCCATGGCACGGGCCTCTTCCAGCGTTTGTGCGGCGACGCCTGGCCGCGCTGGGTGGTGCAGATCGACGCCCTGATGCTCTGGCAGGGCAACATTGCGAGCCGGCCGCTGTTCATCAACGGTGCGGGTTTCACGGCGCTCGACGCCAACCAGGCCCAAACGCCGATGTCGGCCGGGCCGCGGGTCGGCCTCTTCTACTTCCTCGATCAGACGCACGCCATCGAGGGCAACTACTTCAACGTCCGACCGTTCGATGGCGAGGCCACGGCATTGCCCGGCCAGACGCTCACCGCAAGCAGTCTCGCCGGCTTCAGCGTGCCGGGCTTCGACGGCGCCCAGGTGTTCACCAACGGTGCGATCCAGAGCGCCGAACTGAACTGGCGGCGCCGAGAATGCTGGTGCCCGGTGACCTGGCTGGCCGGCTTCCGCTGGGTGGAGTGGAACCAACAGATGCGGATCACCGAGCATGCAGGAGGGCCCATCGGCTCGTTCTTCTCCGAAACCGGCAACGACCTGTATGGCGGCCAGGGTGGCATGGAGCTCGGCCTTTGGAACGCCGGCGGGCCGTTTACAGTCAACGGCATCGGTAAGGCGGGGGCGTTCTACAACAACGCCTATCAGCGGACCTCGTACACAGACCCGGCCTTCACCTCGGCGGCCGCCGCGTCGGTGGATCGCATCGCGTTCTTCGGAGAGCTCGGCGTCAACGGGAACTTGCGGCTCACCGACTGGCTCTCGTGGCGGCTGGGCTACTCGCTGTTCTGGCTGAGCGGCGTGGCTATCCCGGCCAACCAGCTCTCGACGACGAACCTTGCCGCCGTGCCGCCCACCGCCACGATCAACACGAACGGGAGCGTGCTCCTGCACGGCGTGACGACCGGCCTGGAGGCCCGCTGGTAGCCGCCGCCGCGGCCCGGCACGCCTCGAGCGCCTCGCCGGTGTGACTCCGCAGCAGGTCGCCGGTGCCGCCGCCGGCCTCCTGCTGCCGCCAGCGGCGGGCGTGGATCACGAGATCCTCCGGGGGCCCCTCGACCACGATCCGACCGCCGCCGGCCCCCGCCTCGGGGCCCATGTCGAGCACCCAGTCGGCCGCCTCGATGACCTCCAGGTTGTGCTCCACCACGAGCACCGTGTTGCCCGCGTCCACGAGCCGCTCGAGCACGTGGAGGAGCTTCTCGATGTCGGCAAAGTGGAGACCCGTCGTCGGCTCGTCGAGGATGTAGAGGGTGCTGCCGGTGCCGGGCTTGGCGAGCTCGCGGGACAGTTTCACCCGCTGGGCCTCGCCGCCGGAGAGCTGCGGGGCCGGCTGGCCGAGTGTCACGTAGCCGAGGCCGACGTCCACCAGCGTGGACAGGATCCGCGCGATCGGCGGCACCGGCGCGAAGAACGCCGCGGCGTCGGCGACGCTCATCTCCAGCACGTCGGCGATGCTCTTCCCGTGCCACTTCGCGTGGAGCGTTTCGGCGGAGTAGCGGCGGCCCTTGCAGGCCTCGCACTCCACCCACACGTCCGGCAGGAAGTGCATCTCCACCCGCCGTTGCCCGAGCCCCTCACAGGCCTCGCAGCGGCCGCCGGCGACGTTGAAGGAGAACGTCCGCGGCATGAACCCGCGGGTCCGGGCCTCGGGCACCTTGGCGTACAGCTGGCGGATGTGATCGAAGACGCCGGTGTAGGTGGCCGGCGTGGAGCCCGGCGTGGAGCCGATCGCCTCCTGATCCACGAGGATCACCCGATCGATCGCCTCCAGCCCCTTCACGGCCGCGTGCCGTCCCGGCTGCTCGCGGGCCGCGTGCAGCCGGCGGGCCGCCGCCCGCCACAGCACCTCGAGCACCAGCGACGTCTTGCCGCTGCCGCTGGGGCCCGTGACCGCCGCCAGCACCCCCAGCGGAAACCGCACGTCGAGGCCGCGCAGGGTGCGGTGGGCGATGCCGCGGACCTCGATCCAGCCGGCTGGCTCGCGGCGGCCCCGCGCCTGCTTTCGCGCGAGCACCGCATCGCAGGCCCGCTTGTCCGCCAGATACGGACCCGTCACGCTCGCCGGCATCCCGGCCAGCTTCGCAGGTGGTCCGTGGGCCACGATCGTGCCCCCGTCGCGACCACTGCCCGGACCGAAGTCGACCGCCTCGTCGGCCGCCGCCACCACGTCGCGGTCGTGCTCGACCACGACCACCGTGTTGCCGAGGTCGCGGAGCTTGCCCAACGCCGCGACGAGCCGATGGGTGTCGCGCGGATGCAGGCCGATCGTCGGCTCGTCGAGCACGTACAGCACGCCGGTCAGCCCGCTGCCCACCTGGGCGGCGAGGCGAATCCGCTGCAGTTCCCCGCCGGAGAGGCTGCCCGCCGGCCGGGCCAGGTCGAGATAGTCGAGGCCCACGTCGACGAGGAAGGCCGTCCGATTGGTGAGCTCACGGAGCAGGTCGCCGGCGATCTTCTTCTCGTCGGCCGCGAGCTCCACCGCCGCCAGCTCCCGCTGCAGCCGCCCGAGCGGCATCCGGCACCAGACGTCGAGCGGCCGACCCCAGAGCGTGACGGCGGCGGCGACGTCCGCCAGCCGACTGCCGCCGCATTCGCTGCACGGCACCTCGTCCATGACCGCGTCGACTTTGCCGCGCAGGGCCGCGACCAGCCGCGCCGCCTCCTCGCAGGCGGCCTCCAGGCCCTGGAACTGGAAGGAGAACCACACCGGGCTCGGAGGCGACCCGGAGTCCCCGGGCTTCCGCCCGGGGCTTCTTGTGGCAGAAACCGCCGCAGGGAACGCTTCCTTGTTGACGGGCTTCCGCCCGGGGCTTCTTGTGGCAGAAACCGCCGCGGATGTTGTGTCCAAGAAGCCCCCGGCGGAAGCCGGGGGACCTGCATGTGCCGCAGGGAGCGGCACGTCGATCCACTTCTCGCCCGTGCCCTCGAAGAGCACCCGCTGCTGCAGCCCCGAGAGGTCGGCCAGCGGCAGGTCGAGCGGCAGCCCCGTCGCCCGGCACAGCGCCTCGAGCATCAGGCGGCCTACCTGGCGGCCGGCCGGCCCCTGCAGCGTTGGCCAGAGGTCGAGCGCGCCGTCGCCCAGTGACAGCGTCGCGTCGCGGACGAGGGCCTTGCGATCGACGCCGGTGCGGGTGCCGAGGCCGTCGCAGCTCGGGCACCAGCCGAGCGGGCTGTTGAACGAGAACTGCCGCGGCTCGAGCGGCTTGAAGCCCCGGCCGCAGGTCGGGCAGGCGAGCCGGCGACTGTGCACCTCCACCGGCCAGTCGGGCTCGTCGACGCCCTCCACCGCCCGGGCCACGAGCAGCGTGCCGTTCCCCGCGGCGAACGCCGCCTCCACGCTCTGCGCGAGCCGGCTGCGCTCGGCGGGGGCGGCGGTGACGCGATCGATGACAATCTCGATCCGGCTCTTCCGCTTGCGATCGACGACGGGCTTGTCGTCGAGCCGTACCGTGCGGCCGTCGATCCGCACGCGGACATGGCCGGCGGCCTGCAGCGCGGCGAACAGCGCCTCGGGCGTCTGGCCCACCTTGAGCTCGGTCGGGGCGAGGAGCAGCAGCCGGGTGCCGGCGCCGAGCGCGAGCAGCCGCTCCACCGTCTGATCGACGCTCTGCGCCCCCACCGGCGTGCCGCATGCAGGGCAGTGCATCTTCCCCAGCCGCGCGGCGAGCACGCGGAAATGGTCGTACATCTCGGTCAGCGTGCCCACGGTCGACCGCGGCGTGCTGGTGCCGCTGCGCTGCTCGATCGCCACCGCCGGCGCGAGGCCCTCGATCTTCTCGAACAGCGGCTTGGGCACCTGGCCGACGAACTGCCGGGCGTAGGGCGACAGGCTCTCCACGTAGCGCCGCTGCCCTTCGGCGTAGAGCGTGTCGAAGGCCAGCGAGGTCTTGCCGCTGCCGCTGGGACCGCAGCACACCGTCAATGCCCCGCGCGGCACGTCGAGATCGACATGCTTGAGGTTGTGGAGCGCGGCGCCGCGGATCGTGATCGCCGGCGGGCCGGGATCGCGCGACGACTTCGTCACCGTGGCCAGCATCTCGCGGACGGCCGCCGCCGGGTCCGCGGCGGGCTTGCGGCGGACCGCCGGCTTGCGGGTCGGCCGCGGCTTGGCCCGCCCCGCGGCGAGGATCGGCGCGAGCGCCCGGGCCGTGTGCGACGCCTTCACCTTCGCCACCTGCTCGGGCGTGCCGGCGGCCACGATCCGCCCGCCCCCCGCGCCCCCTTCGGGGCCGAGGTCGATCACCCAGTCGGCCCGCTTCACGACGTCGAGATTGTGTTCCACGACGAGCACGGTGTTGCCGGCGTCGACCAGCCGCTCGAGCACCGTCAGCAGCTGCCGCACGTCGGCCATGTGCAGGCCCGTCGTCGGCTCGTCGAGAATGTAGAGCGTCTGGCCCGTCGATCGCCTGGCGAGTTCGCGGGACAGCTTCACCCGCTGGGCCTCGCCGCCGGACAGCGTGGGCGACGGCTGGCCGAGATGCAGGTAGTCGAGGCCCACGTCGTGCAGCGTCTGCAGCTTGCGGGCGATGTCGGGGGCGTCGGCGAACAGCTCCAGGGCCTCGCCGATCTCCATGGCCAACAGCTCGGCGACGTTCTTCCCCTTCCAGCGGACCTCCAGCGTGTCCTTCGCGAACCGCGCGCCCCCGCACACCTCGCAGGTCATCCACACGTCGGCGAGAAAGTCCATGTCGAGCCGCACCGCGCCGTTGCCCTCGCAGGCCTCGCAGCGGCCGCCGGCGACGTTGAAGCTGAAGCGGCCCGCCTTCCAGCCGCGCTTCTTCGCCTCGGGCAGCATCGTGAACAGCGCACGGATGTCGTCCCATACCTTCACGTAGGTCGCCGGGTTGCTCCGTGGCGTCCGCCCGATCGGCGACTGGTCGATGACGATCACCTTGTCGAGCGCGTCGGCACCGTGGATCGAATCGAACGCCCCGGGAGTCGCCGCCTCGCTGCCCAACAGTCGCCGCAGCTCGGGCTCGAGCACGTCGCCGACGAGCGAGCTCTTGCCGCTCCCCGACACGCCCGTCACGCACACCAACAGCCCGATCGGGATCTCGACGTCGACGCCCTTGAGGTTGTTGTGCCGCACCCCCTTGAGCACGAGCTGCTTGCCGTTCGGCTTGCGCCGCGCGGCCGGCACGGGAATCCCGTCGCGGCCCGCGAGGAACGCCCCCGTGACGCTCCGCGGGCTGCGGGCCACGTCGTCCGGCGTGCCGGCGGCCACCACCTCGCCGCCGCGCTTGCCCGGCCCGGGACCGAAGTCGACGACCCAGTCGGCGGCGCGGATCGTGTCTTCGTCGTGCTCGACCACGACGACCGTGTTGCCCTTGTCCCGCAGCGCCTCGAGGGCGCCGAGGAGCTTGACGTTGTCACGGGGATGGAGGCCGATCGACGGCTCGTCGAGCACGTACAGCACCCCCGACAGGCCGGAGCCGATCTGGGCGGCCAGGCGGATCCGCTGGCTCTCGCCGCCGGAGAGCGTGGGAGCCTTGCGGTCGAGGGCCAGGTAGCCGAGCCCCACCTGGTCGAGGAACGCGAGCCGGCCGTTGATCTCCTTGAGCAGCTCGACGGCGATCACCCGCTGGGTGCCGTCGAGCGCGAGGGCGGCGAGAAACGCCCGCGCATCGGCGATGGGGAGGGCGCACAGCGCGTCGAGGGACAGTGCGGCGTCGCGACGGCCCGCCCCGGCTGCGGCCCACCCCTTCACTGCCGTCGTGATCCGCACCGCCCGGGCCTGGGGCGAGAGCCGGGCGCCGTGGCAGGCGTGGCAGGGCGTGACGCTCATCAGTTTTTCGAGCATCCGCCGGATGATGCCGCTCTTGGCGTTGCGCCACCGGTTCGCGAGCAGGGCCCGGATGCCCTCGAACTTCGTCTTCGCGCCGCGCTCCGCCCGACCCCGCCGCCAGGCGAGCTGGATCTCTTCCAGGCCGGTGCCGTCGAGCCAGATCCGCTTCTGCGCCGCCGTCAGTTCCTGCCACGGCGTGTCGAGGAGCGTGCCGGGGGGGAGTTTCTTCTTGGCCTCCGCGTGCGCCGCCACACCCGTCAACAGCCGCCGCATCCACCGCGGCATGTCGCGGAAGCTGCCGAGCACGCCGATCGCGCCCTTGCGGAGCGTCTTGGCCGGCTCCGTGACGAGCTTCGCGGGATCGATGCCGTAGATGTCGCCGAGGCCGTCGCAGGCCGGGCAGGCGCCCTGCGGGCTGTTGAAGCTGAAGAGCTGCGGCTCCGGCGTGTCGTAGCTCACGCCACACGCCGTGCAGGCATAGCGGCTCGAGAGCACGAGATCGGCCCCGTTCCTGCCGCCGCCGGCCTGCCCGGCGTCGCGAGCCGGCTCGGTCGCCACGATCACCTGGCCGCCACCGGTGCGGAGGGCGAGCTCCACCGCCTCGGCCAGCCGGCTGCGGGTGGCTTCGGCGGGCACGAGCCTGTCCACGACGACGTCGATCGTGTGCTTGAGCTGCTTCTCCAGCGCCGGCGGATCCTCGACGCGGCACACGGCGCCGTCGACGCGGGCCCGCGTGAACCCCTGTCGCACGAGATCCGTGAACAGGTCGCGATGCTCCCCCTTGGCTTCGCGGACCAGCGGCGCGAGCACCATCACCGGCTGGCCCGCGCGGGCGGCGATGATCCGCTCCACGATCTGGTCGCGCGGCTGGGCCTCGAGCACGGCGTCGCAGGTCGGGCAATGGGCCGTGCCCACGCGGGCGAAGAGCACGCGGAGGAAGTCGTGGATCTCCGTCATCGTCGCCACGGTCGACCGCGGATTGGTGCCGGCCGACTTCTGGGCGATGGAGATCGCGGGCGACAGGCCCGTGACGCTGTCCACGTCGGGGCGGGGCAATTGGCCGAGGAACTGGCGGGCGAACGTCGACAGGCTCTCGACGTACCGCCGCTGCCCCTCGGCGTAGAGGGTGTCGAAGGCCAGGCTCGACTTGCCCGATCCGCTCACGCCCGACAGGCAGACCAGGCGGCCGCGTGGCAGGCCCACCGTCACGTCGCGGAGGTTGTGCTCGCGGGCACCTTTGACGACGATCGGGGGAACGTGCATGTCCGCATTGTAGGCCCGTTCTGGACAGCCGCCTGCGGGTGCCGTACGATCGGATTTCCCTGGGAAACGGGCCGTGGCCCGACCCCTGCGGGGCGGTAGCTCAACTGGGAGAGCGCGGCGTTCGCAATGCCGAGGTTGGGAGTTCGATCCTCCTCCGCTCCATTTCAGGCCTGCCGGGCCATCCCTGGCCCCGGCAGGCCTTGCCCGTCGCGGGCACAGCCGAGGTGTGCCCGGACGGGCGGGCGCACGCCGCGCCGCCTGCGGCGGCTGCGTGCGGAAACAAGGTCTTGCATGACATGGCCGATTCCGCGGTGATGCCGGCGGCGGTCGATCCTTCCACGGCGCTCATGCTGCGCGTGCGGGATGGCGACGCCGAGGCCTTCGCCCGGCTCGTGTCGCTCTGGCAGGACCGGCTCGTGACACTGTTCCTCCACCAGACCGGCGACCACGCCACCGCCGAGGACCTCGCGCAGGAAGTCTTCCTCCGCGTGTACCGGGCCCGCGGCTCGTATCAGCCGACGGCGAAGTTCACCACCTGGATCCATACCATCGCCGGCAACGTGGCCAGCGACCTGCGGCAGCGGGCCTACCGCCGGCGCGAGCACGGCATGCCGGCGAGCGTGTCGGCCTCGTCGAGCGACATCGGACTCGATCAGATCGCCGTCGCGGCCAGTGGCTTGATGCCCACACGGCAGGCCGATCGGGGGGAACTCCGGGCCGTCGTGCAGCGGGCGCTCGCCGGCCTCAACGACCGACAGCGGATGGCGGTGCTGCTGGCGAAGTTCGAGCAATGCTCCTACGAGGAGATCGCGGCGAGCATGAAGATCTCGGTGCCGGCCGTGAAGTCGCTCCTCGTGCGCGCCCGCGACCAGCTCCGCGCGGCGTTGGGGCCCTATCTGCAGAGAGGCGAGTCATGACCGCCCCGCAGGAGGAATCGCTGTCCGACCCCGCCGCCGACCTGGGGGCGGTGTGGGACGTACTCGACGCGCTGCCCCGCGCGACGGCCTCCGCCCCCCTGGCGGCGACGACGGTGGAGCTCGCGGCGGTCGCCGGCGCTCGTGGTTCCCGAGGCGCGAGCGGCGTCAGCCGCCACATCGTCCGCTGGCTCGGCCCCTGTGTGGCGGTGGCCGCGGCGCTACTCGCCGGCATCGTGGCGGGCCGGTTCACCGCGCCCGACCCGGATCTGCGCATCCTGGAACACCTGCCGCTCGTGCAGCACTTCGACCTGCTCCGGGAGGCCGGATCGACGAAGTTCCTCGAGGAGATGCAGCGGCGCCGGTACCCGCTGCCGCCACGGCTCATGGTGCGGAAGAGTCCGGAGGTGCGCGACGAAGAGAAGCGGCAGTTCGAGGCTGCCGTGGCCGATCTGCGCGCGACCTTCGCCATCGACCCGGCTGGCGATCGGCTGGCCGCCCGCCGTGCCGCCGTGCAGGCACTGCCGGTGGAGGAGCGGGTCGAACTGGAACGGGCGGCGGAGAGTTTTGCGCGGCTCTCCGCCGCCGAGCGGCGGGCGCTCGACAGCGTGGCCCAGGCACTCGTCGATCCGGCACGGCCGGAATTGCGGGAGGCGGCGGTCGCCTGGCACCAGTGGCTGCTGGCGGCGCGACCCGAGGACCGTCCCGCCATCGTCGCCCGCGGCACGGACAAACGGCTCGAGTGGCTCGACTGGTATGCCGCGCGATTCGAGGGCCGCGGCGGCGATCGTCCATCCCGGGTCGGCCCCGATCTGCGGCCGCGGTGGCCGCGGGCGGACGGGACCGGCGAACCACCGCGCGACGGGCCGGCCTTCGAGCCGCCACGCGGTCCACGGCGCGAGGAGCGGCCGCCGTTCAGGCCGGAGGGGCGGCTCCGCCCAGCGTTCCCGGAGGATGCCGCAAGAACTCCAGCACCGCCGCGTTGAACACCGCGGGCGCCTCCAGCGGTGTCATGTGGCCGGCGTGGGGCACGATGAGCAGCCGCGTGCAGGGCATGATCTCCTCGGCCCGCTCCAGACACTCCGGCGGCGTGATGGCGTCCTCGGCACCGACGATCAACAGCGTGGGAACGCGCACGTGCCGCATCGCCTCCGTCATGTCGGGCCGGCTGCCGAGCGCCCCCAGCGCCGCCTGGATCGAAGCGACGGGCTGCTCGAGAATCGTGAGGCGCAGGGTTTCCTCGACGGCCGCCCGATGCGGCAGACCGCGGGCCGCGGCCGAGCCGGCCAGGAGTCGGGGAATCATCGCGTCGGCGAGGATTCCCTGGCCGAGCCGGCCCACCTTCGCCGCCAGGTCGGCGCGGGCCGCGCGGGCGTCGGGCGTGTCGGCCTCGAGTTTTGTATCGACCAGCACCAGCGCCGCGACGCGGTCCGGGTGGCGGACCGCGAGGTGCTGGGCCACGTAGCCGCCCATCGAGAGCCCGCAGATCACCGCCGGTGTCGTCACGTGCAGGGCGGCGAGGAGGGCCGCGACGTCGTCGGCCAACTGCTCCATGGACGTCGCCACCGCGGCCGTGCTACCGCCGAACCCGCGCAGGTCGGGCGCGATCAGCCGGACGTGGTCGGCCAGCGCCGCCTGCGCCTCCCACATGCGGTGATCGAGCGGGAAGCCGTGAAGCAGCACCAGCGGCCGGCCCAGGCCGGCGGTGTGCACCGTCAACGTCGTACCGGCAGCAGGAACGTGATGGATGGTCATCGTGGGCGTGCCGGTCCGCTGGCGTGGCTGCGGAACCGCTCGAGGTTCCGGCGGATCGTGCGGTTGTGCGGCTCCAGCCGCTGGGCGACCGCCTGCGTGCGGATGGCCGCGGCGTGGTCGCCCGCCGCGAACTGGCAGTGGGCGAGCGTGTCGAGGTAACTCGGGTTGTCGAAGCTGATTTCCAGCGACTTCTTCGAGTACCGCACCGCCTTCCGCACGTCGCCGGTGGTGTTGGCCACGAGCCAGGCATATTCGTTGTAGCCATTGGCATCATCCGGCAACGCCTGAATCTCTTCCTCGATGCGGTCCAGCGCCCGCTCCACACGAGCCACGGCGGCGGCCCGCTCCTGCGGATCGGCGGCGGAGATCTCGTACAGGGCGATCAGGGCGTCGACGTCGCGGCCGTGATGCCGCAACGCCTCCTCGACGAGCCGGCGGCGACCGGCCGGATCGCCCCTGGTCGCCGCGGCACACGAGGCGAAGAAGGCCGCCCGCGAGCGGATGGCATCGGGGTCGCGGTCCAGGCGGCGGAGCGTGTCCTCGGCCTCCGCCGCGTCGGCGGCGCGGCCGCTGACCACTCGGCGGAGGACGTCGGCCGCCTCGTCATCGTGGCCGATGTCGTGGAGGAACTCGGAGGACAAGATGCCGGCGAGCGCGAACTCACCGGCCGGCGCCTGCGGGTCGTCGAGCAGGGCGCGATACTCGCGCCCCGCCCACTCAGTCGCGCCCCATTTGGCGAGCAACAGGCCGGATCGGAGCCGGCCGGTGAAACCGCCGACCGCCGCGTTCCCGGCCATGAACGCCTGCTCGGCCATCCGCTCGGCACGGTCGCGGTCGCCCCGGGCCGCCAGCGCGACCGCGGCGGCGTAGGCCGTCACCGGCTGGTCGATCGCCAGGCCGGGCCAGCGGGCTGCGAGCAGATCCACCGCCTCGGGCAGTCCATGCTCGACCGCCCAGATCAGGTTCGCGACCATGAAATCGCCGCCGTCTTCGTCCGCGCCCCCCTCGTCCCGGCCCGCGGCGAACATGCGTCGCATCTGCTCGAGCGCTTCGGGGCGGCGGCCCGCTGCGACGAGCAGGTCGACGAGACCGCGGTGAAAGATCCACAGCGTGGTGGCGTCGGCATCATCCGCGAGGGTGTCGTCGGCGCGGGGCGAGTCATCCGCGCGACGGCTGCCGGTCTGTTCGAGCAGCGCCAGAGCGGCGGCGGCCTCGTCGGCCGCCGGGGCCGCGGCCGCAGCCACGCTGCCCGCGACCATCGCCCGCAGGAAGCGGGCGGCCGGCCGGCCGCTGTCCCGCACGCCCGCGACGATCAGCGGCCGAATCCGCTCCCAGGCCGGGTCGCCAGGCCGCCACTCGAGGACCAGCAGGGATGCGGCGGCGCGGGCGGCGTCGGGAGACCGCTCCAGCCGCACGAGCCGGGCCAAGGCCTCGATGCCGGCGTCGTCGTCGAGTCGCAGCAGCCGGCGCATGATCTGCAACCGCTGCGAAAAATCGACCTGGCCATACCGCCGCAACTCCGCCGTCACCACTGGCGGATCCCGCGGCGACGTGGGGGGGATCGAGTCGGCCAGCCAGCGAGCCCGCAGCGCCACCTCCAGGTCGGCGCTGGTTTCCGCGGCCGTGAGCAGCGCGTCGACGGAGACCGGGCCGAGCGCCACCAAGCTGACCGCCGCCGTCTCGCGAACGGCGTAGTCGTCGTCGCCGAGGGCCGCGATCAGGCTGGCGATCTCCGCGGCTGAGGCGTCGGCCGCCGCGGCCCGCGGCCCGGCCGTGGCCACGGTCATGACGGCGATCAACGACACCCGCCGCCAGGCTGCACGATTCGGCACGGGGTGGGAACGGGACCATCCAGCCATGTCGCAAGCCTACGCCCGGGCCGTGGGCCCGGGCAAGCCGCGGGCGCGGCGTCAGGGGGCGTCGGGATCGATGCCGAGGTCGCGGATCGTGACCAACGACTCCAACGGTATCCCGCGGGCCGCCAAGGCCTCGCGGCCACCGGCCAGTCGGTCGATGACCACGATGACGCGCTCGACGACCAGCCCAAACTCCTGTGCCCGCTCGATGGCGACGAGCGACGAACCGGCGGTCGTCACCACGTCCTCGACGATCACCACGCGGTCGCCCGGCGCGACCGGCCCCTCGACGTACCGCTTGGTGCCATGATCCTTGGGCTCCTTGCGGACGAGGAATCCCTTGAGCGGCAGTCCCTCGACGCCGGCCATCGCGACGACGGCGCTGGTCACCGGGTCCGCCCCGATCGACATCCCGCCCACGGCGGCGGGCAGCGGCCCGAGGGCCTTGAGCCGCTCGAGGATCGCGCGGCCCACGAGCATGGCGCCGCGGGCGTCGAGCACGACCTGCTTGGCGTCGAGGTAGAAACTCGCCTCCCGGCCGGAGGCGAGGCGAAACGTGCCGCGCTTGAGCGCCTTGGTCGCGATCAGGTCGACGAGTTCGGCGGCGGGCGCGGCAGGGGAGGTCGTGCTCATGGTGGCTGCCAGGTGGTCGAATGGGATGCAGGACGGTCGAGACCGAGGTGCCGCAGTATATAAGGATGGGGACGCCGTTTTTGACTCGCCGGTGGCGGGTCCTAAAATTTGCCCTGATTCGCACCCGAGACCGGAGCCGAGTATGCGGCCTGTGCCGACACGCCTGGGAATGCGGTGCAGTGGCCTGGCATCGGCCATCCTGCTTGCGGTCGCCGCCCTGCCGGCGGTCGCGGGGCCGGCTGCCGCCGTGGTCGTGCCGGTGCGGCTGCCGATCGTGGGCACCCGCGACACGCAGGTCGAGGCCGCGGTCGTCAAAGCCCTGGATCGACTGCGCGGCGATGCGGGCCGACGCGGTGCACTCGTGCTGCGATTCGATGCCGGCGCCGGCGAGCCGGCGGCGAACAGCGACTTTGGTCGGGCCGTTTCGCTGGCGCGGTTCCTCTCTTCCGACCGGCTCGCCGGCGTGAAGACGGTGGCCTGGCTGCCCGATGGTGCCACCGGCCATGCCGTGCTCGTGGCACTGGCATGCGAGGAGATCGTGATGCCGCCCGATGCGACGCTCGGCCCGGCGAACGCCGCCGAGCCGGCGGTGGACGAGGCGATGCGGGCGGCCTATGCGCAGATCGCCGCCCGACGCCGGACCGTGCCGCCGGCGGTGGCGGTGGCGCTGGTCGATCCGGCGGCTCGCGTGGTGCGGGTTTCGACCGATGATGGCGAGCGGTTCGTGAACCGCACGGAACTCGACGGCGTGCGGCGGGAGGTGGCCGTCCTCGAAGTGGACGACCTCCAGCCGGCGCCCTTGGCGCTGTCGGGCCGCCGCGCGCGGGAACTGGGATTCGTGCGGCTGCTCGCATCAGGCCCGGCCGAAATCGCCCGCGGCCTGGACATCCCCGAAACGGCGCTGGCGGCAGATCCGTCGCTCGGCGGCGGTTGGCAGGCGGCGCTGGTGCCGCTCACCGGGCCGATCACCGCCGCCGCGGGCGGCCGCGTGCGGACCGCCGTGGAGCGGGCGGTCGCCCAGGGGGCGAACCTCGTCTGCCTGCGGATCGACTCCGCCGGCGGCGCCCCCGAGCAGAGCCTGGCGCTGGCCGCGGCGCTGGCCGCGCTCGATCCCGCGACGGTGCGCACCGTGGCCTACGTGCCCCGTGAGGCGCGGGGCGACGCGGCGCTCGTGGCGCTGGCCTGCGACGAACTGGTGATGCATCCGACCGCCGTGCTCGGTGGCGAGGGCGCCGCCGCGATCGGCCCGCGGCAGGGCGAGGCGATTGCGGAGGCGTGGCGCGGAGGCGTGGCCCGAGACCGCGGGCGGCCGTGGTCATTGCCGGTGGCGCTCGTGGTGCCGGGGGTGGCCGTGAGCCGCGCCGTGGAGAAGGGCACGGGCCGGACCGCGGCGTTCTCCGCCGAGGAACTGGCGCGGCGGCCGGACCGCGCGGCCTGGGAAGTCGGCCAGCCGATCGGCGTGGGGCCGATCCAGCTCGCCGGCCCCGAGGCCGAGGCCCTCGGCCTGGCGACGCACGTGGTCGCGGACATCGCCGGACTGCGTCAGGCATACGGCCTGACCGCCGCTCCGGCCCTCGCGGAGCCCGGCTGGGCCGAGCGGCTGCTCCAGGCCTTGGCCAGCCCCGAGCTCGCCTGGATCCTGCTCCTCATCGGGGGCGCGGGCCTGTACATCGAGCTCAAGACGCCCGGCGTCGGCCTGGGGGGCTTCGTGTCGATGGTCGCGTTCATCGTCTACTTCTGGAGCCAGCACCTGCACGGCACCTCCGGCTGGCTGGAGGTGATGCTGTTTCTCGCCGGCTTGTTCTGCGTGGCCGCCGAAATCTTCGTGCTCCCCGGCTTCGGAGTGCTCGGCCTCGGCGGCGGCTTGCTCGTCATCGCCGCGCTCGTGCTGGCGAGTCAGTCCTTCGTCGTGCCGGCCAACGACTACCAGATCCGGCAGATGCAGTGGTCGCTGCTCGGCATCCTCGGCGCGGCCGTCGGCGTGGCGGCGGTCGGCTTCCTGCTGCGGCGCTGGCTGCCGGCGACTCCCGTGCTCAGGGACGTGCTGCTCGTGCCGCCCGGCCCCGGCGATCAGGTCGGCGACGACGACCTCGACGGCCTGCTCGGCTCCGAGGGCACGACCACGTCGCGACTCGCGCCGGCCGGCAAGGCACGAATCGCCGGCGCGGTGCGCGACGTCACCAGTGACGGCGAGTTGATCGAGCCCGGTGTCCGCGTGCGCGTGGCCGACGTGCGCGGCGGCCGCCTGCACGTGAGGTCGATCTGAAGCCATGCAGACGCTGCTGTGGGTCGGAGCGCTGCTCCTCGTCGGACTCGCCGTGATGGTGCTCGAGGTGTTCGTACCCTCCGGGGGCGTGCTCGGCTTCTTGAGCCTGGTGGCGATCGGGGCCGCGATCGTCATGGCCTTCATGGAGCAGGGAGCCGGCTTCGGCATGGCGGTGCTCGCCGTGGCCTTCGCGGCGGTGCCGGCCGTGCTGGCGGTGGCGTTCCGCTGGTTTCCTGACACGCCGCTGGGCCGCCGCGTGCTGCCGCCGCCGCCGGACCCGGAGGACGTGATCCCCGCCGCCGACCGGCGCCGGCGGCTGCGCCAGCTCGTCGGCCGCGTCGGCCGCGTCGTCAGCGAACTGGTGCCCTGGGGGGCCGTGGCGGTGGGCGACGGACAGTTCGAGGCCGTCAGTGAAACCGGACCGGTGGCCGCCGGCACGGAGGTCGAAGTGGTGGGCGTGCAGGGCGGGGCGCTGGTGGTGCGGGCCGCGGCCCGACCGGTGGCAGCGGAGCCCCTGCGACCGGAAGCCGCGGAAAAACCGGACCCGGCGCCGCCCGAGCGGCTCTCCCGGGTGCTCGAGGAGTTCGAGTTCGACGCCCTCGACCGGCCCAAATCTTGACTCGCGCCGGTCCCCGAACAAGGCTTGCGGAGTTGAGCCGCCTCCATCGGAGTTCGCCGTGATCAAGCTCCTGCCCCTCATTCTCCTGTGCCTGGCGATCTTCCTCGTCGTGGCCGTGTTCGCGCTCGTGGCCCGCTACCTGCGGCTGTGGGTGCAGTCCTACGCGTCGAGCGCCGGCATCGGGCTGTTCGACCTGGTGGCGATGAGCTTCAAGAAGGTGAATCCCACCGTCATCGTGCGCAGCAAGATCATGGCCGTGCAGGCCGGCCTCGGCGACTCCAGCGGCGTGACCCGGCAGGCACTCGAGGCTCACTATCTCGCCGGCGGCCGCGTGCCGCTGGTCGTGCAGGCATTGATCGCCGCCAAGAAGGCGAAGATCACGGAACTCGACTTCAAGCTCGCCGCGGCGATCGACCTGGCCGGCCGCGACGTCCGCGAGGCGGTGCAGACGAGCGTCTACCCGAAGGTCATCGACTGCCCGGGCCGGAACAGCGGCCGCGAATCGCTCGACGCCGTCGCCAAGAACGGCATCCAGCTCAAGGTCAAGGCCCGGGTCACGGTGCGCACGAACCTCAACCAGCTCATCGGCGGCGCCACCGAGGAGACGATCATCGCCCGCGTCGGCGAGGGGATCGTGTCGGCGATCGGCTCGGCGGAGCGGCACTCGGACGTGCTCGAGAACCCCGACGTGATCTCGAAGACGGTGCTCGCCCGCCGGCTCGACTCCAACACCGCCTTCGAGATCGTGTCGATCGACATCGCCGACATCGACGTGGGCGCGAACATCGGCGCCCGCCTCCAGGCCGACCAGGCCGAGGCCGACACCCGCGTGGCCCGGGCCAACGCCGAGGGCCGAAGGGCGATGGCCGTGGCCCGCGAGCAGGAGATGATCGCCAGCATCGAGGAGAGCCGGGCCGGCCTCGTCGAGGCCGAGGCCGAGGTGCCCAAGGCGGTGGCCGAGTCGCTCACCTCGGGGCAGCTGGGAATCTTCGACTACTATAAGCTGCGAAATCTCCAGGCCGACACCGACATGCGGCGGACGATCGCCACCGGCACGCTGCCGACGGCGGCGGCGGGCACGTGATGGGCGTCGCCGCAGGAAGACACGGAGTGGCCAAGCGATGCGTGCCGGAACCAGACAAGCGGTTTCGGCCGTGCGGCATGGACGACGGTTTGGCTTGCATACCCGGAGTCCCCGGGCTTCCGCCCGGGGCTTTTTGGGTAGACGCAACCCACGTCCGGTGACACCTACAATCGAACCGGGCGCGAACGCTGTTCCCGGCTGCATGCGGAGCTCAGCAACGTGAACCTCTTCGCCGCCGGACTCGACTGGCTCGAAGGCCTGCTTCCGGTCCTGTTCGTGCTCTTCTGGATCGTGTCGCAGGTGTTCAACGCCTTCAAGGCCGCGGGCAAGGGCCGACCGCAGCCGCCGGTCGTGAGGCCGCCGCGGCCGGCGGCCGACGCCCCGCGGGCCGACGACATCCGTGGGCAGCTCGAACGGCAGATCGGTGAGTTTCTGGAGCGGCAGGCCGGGCGCCGCGGTCAGCCTGCCGAGCAGCCACGCCAGCCAGGCCGACAGCGGCCCGTCACTCGACCGCAACCGGCTGGGCGGCCCGATGCCAGGTCCAAAGCGGGCCGCGAGCCGCCGCCCCTGCCGGCGGCCCCCGCGAAACCGCGGGTCGGCGAGCGGCCGGTGGCCGCGGCAACCGGAGTGGACGTGGCGCGGCACGTGCATGACGCCTTCGCCCACGAACTGGAGCATCTCTCCACGTCGATCACGGCCGGCGCGGCAGGAGACGCCGATCCGCGGCCGGCGGTCGTCAAGCCCGCCGCGGAACTCCTGACCATGCTGCGGAATCCCGCCTCGCTCCGGCAGCTGATCCTGCTCCGCGAGGTGCTCGATCGTCCGACGGACCGCTGGTGATGGAGCGCGGCATGGAGGCGACCCCAAGACGCACGCCGCCGCATGTCGCCGCCCCGACCGCCACGCGGCTGGGCTGGATCGGCGTCGGTGTGATGGGCCGGTCGATGGTCGGACGACTGCTCGACGCCGGGTTTTCGCTGACCCTCTTCAGCCGGCGCCGGGAATCGGCGGCGGCCCTGCTCGACCGCGGCGCCGCCTGGGCCGCCTCCCCGCGGGAGGTCGCCGCCGCGAGCGACGTGGTGTTCACGATGGTCGGCCATCCGGACGACGTGCGGACCGTGGTGCTCGGGCCCGAGGGAGCGCTGGCCGGCCTCGCTCCCGGCGGCATCCTCGTCGATCACACCACCAGCGCGCCGGAGTTGGCCGAGGAGATCGCCACGACGGCATCCGGCCGCGACACGTGGGCCCTCGATGCGCCGGTGTCGGGTGGCGACAAGGGTGCCCGCGAGGGCACGCTGACCGTGATGGCGGGGGGCGACGCGGTGGCCCGTGAGGCGGTCGCCCGCTGCTGGCAGGCGACCGCGGGCACGGTCGTGGCCTGCGGCGGCCCCGGCGCCGGGCAGCGCACGAAGATCGCCAATCAGATCACGATCGCGTCGGGCATGATCGGCATGTGCGAGGCGCTGCTCTACGCGCACCGCGCCGGTCTCGACCTCGAGACCACGCTCCGCGCCATCGCGCCCGGCGCCGCGGGCAGTTGGTCGCTCACGAACCTCGCCCCACGGATCCTGCGTGGCGACTTCGCGCCCGGCTTCCTGGTGGAGCACTTCGTGAAGGACATGCGCATTGCGATCGAGGAGTGCCGCCGCATGCAGCTGGAGCTGCCCGGCCTGGCGCTGGCCGAGGCGCTCTACGCGCGGATGCTGACGCAGGGCGAGGGCCGGCTCGGCACCCAGGCACTGGTGCTGGCGCTGGCACAGCAGTCACAGGTCGAGTGGCCGGCGGCACCGTCGCCGCAGTCTGCCTGAACCACCGGGTCGGGTGGTTTTTCCGGGTTTCCGAGGGCGGGACGCGGACGCAAACCGGCGTTTTTCCGCAGCGTGAGGGCGGGAAAATTCGCCGCTTGAGCGCCGCCGGCCCGTGGTCTACAAGGTCAGCGGCAGGGCGGCTGCAGCCGCCCGAACGTGAGCGCGTAGACGAGGACGCCCAAGCCTCGTCTACGCGCTTCTTTTTGCCTCCCGCGAACGGCGCCACGGATCGGCGGAGAACACGATGCGACGAGATCCATGGATGGATCGGGCGCTGGTCGCCGCGGCGATGGTGGTCACGACGTGGGCGCTGGCGATGCCCGCAGTCGCCGCCGCGCCGCTGCCGGTGACGGTGCCCGTCTCCGTAGCGCACACGCTGCTGCGGGCCGGGCCAAGCGACGACTTCTATCCCACCGAGCGGATCGCAGCCGGCACGATGCTCGAAGTCTGGGCGATCGATGCTTCCGGATACTGCGCCGTGCGACCGGTCACCGGCAGTTTCAGCTGGCTGCGGCTGCAGGATATCGAGCGCGAGCCGGCGGCGGCCGCGCCGCGCGGCGGCTTCACGGGCGTGGTCGTCACCGACGCCGTCGCGGCCCGGGTGGGCTCGCAGCTCAATGACCTGCGGCACGTCTCACAGGTGGCGCTCGAGGCGGGGGAGCGCGTCACCGTGCTCGAGACCGTGACCGTGAACAACGGCCGGCACGCCGGCGTCTGGGTGCGGATCGAGCCGCCGGCGGGAGAGTTTCGCTGGGCCCGCTGCGAAGACCTAAAGCTTCCCGCGGAGCTGGCTCCCGAGCCCGTGGCCGTCGCGGCGCCGCCACCCGGCGCCGGCCTGGCGGCCGCCGGGGAGGCCGTGGCTGCGATCCGCGAAGCCGGGGCCGCCGTTCGGCAGGCGGTCGCCGAAATGAACGCCCCGGCCCCCGCCGCAGAGCCCCAGCCGATCGAGCCCCCGGCGGGCGCGGCAAAACTGTTCGCCGGCTGGCTGCCGCTGGGCGCCGGAGTGTTCGACCCGTCGGCCGCGCCGCAGCCCACGGCCGTCAGCGGCGGCGCGGTGGCCGTCAGCGGCGACGAGCTCGCCGACATCGATCTGGCGCTTTCGCTGGCGGTGGCCGGTCCGAGCGACGCATGGAACCTCGCTCCCTTGCGGGAGCGGCTGCGGCTGGCGGCGACGCGGGCCACGTCTGAGAACGAGCGGACGCGGGCCCAGGCGATCGACGCCCGGCTGGCACGATTCGAGGCCATCCAGGCCCGCCAAAAGGCGATCGTGGCCGGTGCCACACCGGATCAGACGCCGCTCCGGCTGGGCGGCATGTGGTCGAGCCTCTCGGCGCTCGGGTCGCGTCCGGTCCGGCCCGGCGTCATGCCCGGCGGCGGCCCGGCCGGCGGACAGCCGACCTGGACCCCGCCCGACCAGGTCGAGACGACCGGCCGACTGGCGACGGTGGTTTCTCGCCGGCCCGATGCGCCGCGGTGGGCGCTGGTGGACGAGCACAACAACGTGCTGGCGTTCGTCGCGCCGCAGGCGGGCGTGAACCTCGCGCCGCTGGTGGGCCAGCAGGTCAGTGTTCGCGGCTCCAAGGGCTACATGCCCGAATACAAGCGGCCCTACCTCGTGGCCTCCGAGGCGCGAACGCGAATCGCATCGGTGCCGACATCGCAGGCCGCGGCGGGCGACCGCACGCAGTGAAGCCGCAGCCACGGCGTGAGCGGTCAAACGGCATGGGGGGCGGGATGGCATTCAAGCCCGGAGTCCCCGGGTTTCCACCCGGGGCTTCTTGGGCACACGCGCAACGCACCCCTGAGAATCGCCCGGCGTTGTTTTTCGGAGGCACACACGCAACGCACCCACAAAAAGCCCCCGGCGGAAGCCGGGGGACTCCGGGTGGCACGCCTTCCCACGTGCCATGCAATCTGGGGTTCGAACCCGGAAATCACGCGCCGCGTGGCTGGCCCGTGCCGCGCACCGGCGGCAATGCGATCCCGTGGCCGCGCAACTGCCGCTCGACGTGCGCGGCCCAGCCGCGGTTGGCGGCGGGACTGGCCGGGCTGGGGTGGAGGATGCTCGTGATCGGCAAGCCGGTCGACGCCAGCGCCGCCCGCGCCCGGTCCGCGGCAAAACCGCCCACGCCGATCACCTGCTTCGCATCGCACCAGGCCACGAGCCGCAGCAGCGCGGCATCGCACGGCTCGAACAGCCGCGCCCGCTCAGCGGCCGGCAGCTTGTCCGGCGTCCGGTTCCGGCCCGATGCTTCCATGAATACGAGCGGACAGTAGTTGACGACCAGAAACCGCCGGCTGAAGGCCTCGGCCGAGCCGAAGCAATCCTTCACCCACCCCCAGAGCCGGCGGCCGCTCACCTCGCTCCGCATGCACGCGAAACCTTCGATCGGGCGGGCGGGATGCACCCGCGGCGGCTGCCGCACCGGCTCCTCGATGCCGAGAAACTCGCGCACGAGCCGGACCTCGCCGAAGGGCACGCCGGTCTGGGCCATGCCCCACGGCCCCGGGTTCATGCCCACCAGCACCGCGTCGATCCCCTGCCGCGCGTAGCGGGCCAGGTAGGCCTCGTGGGGCTTGCGGGCATAGATGAGCGGGTTGTACGTGCAGGCCGTCGGCCCGCGAAACACGAGGGCATCGACCTCGCGGGCCAACCGGCGGGCGATCGCCACGGGCTTCATGTGCGGATTCTCGCGACTGGGTGCCAGAGAATACCCCATCCTCGCGCCTTTCCCCGGGTCTTCGGCGGCGGCGGATGGACCGTCCGCCGTCCAACGTATTGCCCCCTTTCCGGCAGGGGAGACAATGCGAGCCACGGGATGACGACCCACCGGCGAACAGTTCGCCCCGCGGACGTCGTCCGCCACTCCGCTTCCGCGCGTCACCCAGCCCGCCATGTCGCTCACGATCCGCTACGTCACGAGCCTGCGGGAGATCGTCGCGCCGGCCCGCGAGTTCCTCGCGCGGGACCGCGACCTGTTCGCCACGCCCCGGATCGTGGTCCCGACGGCGGGGGCGAAGGCGTGGCTGTGGAGCGAGCTGGCGAAGATGCTCGGAGCGAGCGAAACGGGCCATGGCGACGGCATCGTCGCCAACGTCGAGATCTCGTATCCGGGCACGATCCTCGGGCTCTTGCAGCCCCCCTCCGGCCGCGTGGCCGACCCGTGGTCGTTCGATGGGCTGACGTTCGCCGTGCTCGACGTGATCACCGGCGCGGATGCCGCGGCCCTGCAGATTCCGCTCGACGTCACCCGCGAACCGCTGCTCACGGCCCGGCGGATCGCGGGTCTCTTCGACTCCTACCACGTCCGCCGACCGGCAATGATCGCCCGGTGGGAAGCAAGCTTGCCACACCTCAGCCCCGTCGCCACGGAGAAGCGGAGCATCGACAGCGAATGGGCGGCCGATCCGCTCGCCGCGGGCGATGCCTGGCAGTTCCGCGTCTGGCGGGCCGTGCGCGACACGATCGGCACACCCAGCCCCCCGGCCCGCACGCGGCTGCACGACGACGCCAGCCGGGAGCCGCTCCTCGTCGCCGGACTCCAGTCGCTGTCGCTCCAACAGATCACCACCCTGCGCACGCTCGGCCTGGCCTGTGAGGTGACCGTGCTGCTCGTCCATCCCGCGGCCCCCTTGCGGTCGCGCTGGGCGGCGACGGCGCCGCCCGTGTCGGTCGAAGTGCCGCCGCCGCGCACGCCGGCCGAGCTGCCCGAAGATCTCGACCCGCTCGTGGCGACCTGGCTGCACGGCGCCCGTGAAACCCAAAACCTGCTGGCGTCCCAGGGGCTCACTCCCGCGCACGACCCGGCTGCCGGCGCCGGCACGGCCGCCGATCCCGCCACGCTCTTGGGCCGCCTCCAGCTGGCGATCACGACCGCGGCCCGGCCCGGCCCCCAGCCGCACGACCTTGCCACCGACGCCTCGCTGACGATCCATCGCTGCCACACGCTCTCCCGGCAGGCGGAGGTGCTGCACGACGCGCTGCTGCATGCGTTTCACGACCTGCCCGATCTCCAGCCGCACGACGTCGTCGTCGTCAGTCCGTGCCTCGGACAGCTCGCGCCGCACCTCGCGGCCGTGTTCGACCGGGAGATCACCGGCGGCGATGGACGGACTGTGAAGCTGCCGCTCGTCGTGGCCGACCGGGGGCTCCACGAGGTGAGCGATGCGGCCCGCCTGCTCGTCGACGTCATGCGGCTCGTCGGCTCGCGGTGCTCCATCGAAGAGTTCCGCACCGTGGCCACGCACCCGCTGGTGCAGCAGCACTTCGGCAGCGATGACGACATGATCCGCCGCTGGGACCGGCTCATCGAACGGACGAAGATTCACTGGGGATTCGATGCGGCTCATCGCACGCGGGAGCAGTTTCCGGCGGCGGCCGCGACGCCGCACACCTGGCGGGCGGGCCTGGAACGCATGCTCCTGGGGGCGGTCCTGCCGGCGGGGCCGCAACCCGCGGCCGACGGCGACCGTCCTCCGCCGGGATCGACGACGGTTCCGCTCGATGACGTGCCGCTCGGCGACCTCCCGGCGATCGCCACGCTGGCGCGAATCTTCGAGGTTCTTCGCGACCTCGACGACGCTTGCTGTGGCGCTTCGTCCACACGGTCCACGGCCGCGTGGTGCGGGGCCGTCGAGGACGCCCTCTTCGGGCTCTGCGGCCCCGCGGCCGCCGATCTCGCCGAGCCGCTGCAGGCCCTACGGCGGCTGCGGGCGGCCGCATCGGAGACCGCCGTGCCGTTTCACGACGTGCGCACGGTCCTCGAGGAGGCGCTGACCTCGGTCGTCGGCCGGCAGCCGCTGCGCACCGGGGCGATCACGGCCACGTCGCTGGTGCCCCTCCGCGACGTCCCCTTCCGCGTGGTCTGCGTCGCGGGCTACGACGACCGGGCGGTCGCCGCCGCCGAGTCGCCGGGCGACGATCTCATCGCCCGGCAGCCGCTCGCCGGCGACGGCGATCCACGGATCGACGCCCGGCGGGCGCTGCTCGACTGCGTGCTGGCGGCCCGCGACCGGCTGCTCGTCACCTGCACCGGCACGGACATCCGCAACAACAAGTCGCTGCCGCTGGTCACGCCCCTGGCCGAGCTCGTCGACTTCGCCGTCCGCCATGGCGTGCGACCCGCCGCCGGCGAGCATCTCAGCGGCATCGAGATCCGGCATCCGCGGCATGCCGTCGGCCGGCGGAACTTCGAGCCCGGCGCGGTGCAGCCGGGCCGCACGTGGAGCCACGACGCCGCCGCCCGCGACGCGGCGCAGGCCCTGGGCACGGACATCCCGCACCGCGCGACGGTGGCCGGCCCCACGCCGGAGCTGCCCGTCGTCGAGCTGCCGGTGCTCGAAGACATGGTCCGTGACCCGCTGCGGCTCTATCTCCGCAAGACGCTCGGTATCGACATGTGGCGCGACGAGGAGGAGTTTCCGGCGGCCACGTTCCCGCTGGCGCTGACGCTGCGCGAGACCCGCGAGCTGATGGAGGGCCTGCTGTCGCACCGCCTCCGCGCCGGGGGCGACGTGGCGGGATGGGTGCAGGCCGCCCGCGCGGCGGGCCGGATCCCGTTCGGCCGGTTCGGCGAGGCGGCGGTCGCGGAGATCATCGCGCTGGTTGACGGAATCCTGACCGTCGCCGCCGACCCGAAGAAGCCGATTCCCCTGACCGGGTTCACCACGCAGCCGGTCCGCGTCGGGCTCCCCGGCAGGCTGCTGTCGGGAACCCTGACCGGCTACGTGGCTCGGCCCGACACGTCCGCCGGCGAACTGCTCGTCGACATTCGCGTCACGCGCGGCGAGCGTGAGTCATGGGGTCTGCCGCTGCACATCGCCGCCCTTCGCCTGCTCGTCGCGCGGGCGGCCGGCCTGGCGGCCGACCGGGCGATCGTCGTCTCCCGCCACAAGGACTGGAAACCGCCGAACTCCAAAGGACCGGCCGCGATCCCGCGGACGGTGCAACTGGCCGACGCCCTGCGTGACCGCACGGCTGCTGCCGAACGGCTGGCGCAGATCTGCGATCTCCTGCCACGGGCCCTGGCCACGCCCTGCGGACGGTTCGGGGGGCTGGTGGCATCGATCGCCGAGAAACTGGCCACCGGCGACCGCGCGGGGGCCCACCACCAGTTCACCAACCACCTGTCGTACGCCTACGAGGGCTCCGACGAAGAGCTGGTCTACGGCAGGTCGCCCCGGTTCGAGGACATCTTCGGTCCCGCCTCCCCGGAAGTCGCCTTCCACACGGAGTTCGCCCGGCTGTTCACGCTCTCACGAACGTACGTGCTGTCATGAGCGGCGATCACGCCATCATCCCGCCGCGCACTGCCCGGCAGGGCTTCGACTACACCGCATACCCGCTCCCCGTGGGGACGGTCGTCGATGCCAGCGCCGGAACCGGCAAGACGTACGCCGTCGCCGCCCACGTGACGCTCGCCCTCGCCACGGACCCCACGCTCGGCATCGGCAAGATCCTCGTCACCACGTTCACGCGCAACGCCGCGGCCGAGCTCCGCGACCGCGTGCGGCGGCGGATCGTCGCCACGGCGGCGCTGCTGCGCAGCGCCGCCCTCGAACCCACCGACGAGCTCGACGCGCATCTCCGCGGCGGCGCGGTGGGCGATCCGGCGACGGTCGCCGGCCGGCTCGAGCGGGCGGCCGCCGAGTTCGACACGGCCACCATCGCCACCATCCACGCCGTCTGCGCGCGGGTCCTGGCCTGCGCGGGCCGGCAGGTGCAAAACGAGAACCGCGAGGACGTGCGCGACCGGATCCTCGCCGAGGTGGTCAACGACGAGCTCGTCCGCGAATCGGTGCACGGCCGCCTGTGGCCCGAGGAGCGGATCGTGGCGCTGGTCGACACCGCGGCCCGCGACCCGCTCATGGGATTTTGGATCGAGCCCGCGGAGGCCCCCGACACCCCCGCCGCACGCGACCAGCGGGAGCAGCTCGCCGCCGTCGGTGAAGTCGTCGCGCGGTGCGTCGCGCGGGTCCACCGGGCGATGGCGGCGCAGCCGAGCTACGACGACCTGCTGCGGCTCGCCTGGGAGGTCGTGGACGGACAGGGAGGTGCGGCCGTCGTCGCCCAGCTCCGGGAGCGGTTCCAGCTCGCCATCGTGGACGAGGCCCAGGACACCGATCCCCTGCAGTGGCAGTTGTTTCACCGGCTCTTCCCCGGCGACGACGACCGGCGGCTGATCACAGTGGGTGACCCGAAGCAGGCGATCTACGGTTTCCGGGGCGCCGACGTGAGCGCCTACGTCGCGTTCACGCGTTCCGCCGCGCGACGTACGCTGCCGGTGAACCGGCGGTCCGACCGCCCGATCGTCGAGACGCTCAACCAGGTCATGGACGGGGCGGTGTTCCTCGCCGATCCCACGGATCCTGCCAACCCGCATGTCCGCTACGAGCCCGTCACTGCCGCGGACCCACAGGCCGGGCCGCGGATCGTCGGCCCGGACCCCGTCGAGATGCTGTGCGTCGGCGCGGCCAACAGTCAAAACCAGCTCGTCGAGCCCGTGGTCCGGCGGATCGTCGCGCTGCTCGATCCGCAGGCGACGGCGCTGCGGGTCGGGGAAGCCACGCGGCCGGTGAACCCCGGCGACATCTGCGTCATCGTGCGGACGAAGCACGTCGGCAACCAGGTGGCCAGCCACCTCGCCCGGCTCCATATCCGGGCCGTCACGGCCGGCACGGCCAGCGTGATGAAGGGGGAGATGGCCGGCGCCATCCGCGATCTGCTTGAGGCGATGGCCCGGCCGTCGCACCCCGGCCGTCTCCGTCGGGCCGCCGTCACCCGCTTCTTCGGCGCCCATTCACTCCGCGACGCCGGCTCGCTCTCCGACGACGCGATCCGTCCGGTCCAGGAGACTGTCGCCGCCCTGGCGGCGATCGTGCAGCGGCGCGGGATCGCCGCCTGCGGGGCCGCGATCGCCGCCGACCGCGACATGATGCGGAATGTGACGGCCGGCACGGAGGGCCAGCGGCACCTCACCGACCTCGCCCACATCATCGAGCTGCTCCATGAGCACGGTCCCGATGGCGGCTGCCGGCCCGACGAGCTGCTCGCGACGTTCGCCCGGCTCGAGCGGCTCGACGACGAGAACGACACGGTCGTCCGCCGGGTCGAGAGCGACGACGATGCCGTGAAGATCATGACGGTCCATGCCGCAAAGGGGCTCGAGTTCCCCTGCGTGATCGTGGCCGACCTGTGGAAGGCCGCACGGAACCAGCGGCACGCGCGTGCGGCCGGCGTGTTCCACGATGGGCAGGGCCGCCGCGTGCTGGATCTCGCCGCCGCGCTCGGCCAGGAGTCGCCGACGGCCGCCCGCGAGGTGGCGCGGCTGTACCGCGAGGAGCAAAAACGCCTGCTCTACGTCGCCGTCACCCGGGCCCAGCACTTCCTCTGCGTGCTCACGGCCCAGTCCGAAGACGAATCGATCCTGCCCGAGGTCTTGTGCCATGACGGCATCCTCACGCCCCGGCCCATGGACGACCTGCCGCCCCTGCCGAACCGCTGGCACCGGCCCGGCGACCGGACCGACACGCCGACGACCATGACCGCGCCGCTGCCGCCCGGCGGCGTCCATCAGACCTACGAGCGCACGTCGTTCAGCGGGATCACGGCCCGCCGCCAGAAGCGGGTGGCCACCGAGTTCGCCGCCACCGGCGGCGGAGCCGACGAGGAGTCGGACCTGGCGCCCGCCACCGACGCCGAGGCCGACGCGACCCTGCCCACAGGCCCTGCACCTGCGGCGGAGTTCGCGGTACCCGACCTGCCGGCCGGCACGGCGTTCGGCAGCGTCGTGCACGAGATCTTCGAGCGGATCGACCTCGGGCGACCGCTCGCGGAGGAGGTGCGGGCCGTCGTCGCGGCGACCGCCACGTCGCAGCTGTTCGCCGGCCGCCAGGCCGTCCTCGCCGACACGATCACGCGGGCCATGCAGACACCCTTCGGCGGCCCGCTCGGCGATCGCTGCTTCGCCGACTTCTCCCGCGCGGACCGCCTTGCGGAGATGGACTTCGAGATGGCGCTGGCGGACAGCACCGCCGCGGTGCGGGCCAGCGACGTAGGCCGCGTGTTCGCCGCCCTGCTGCCCCCGTCCGATCCGCTCCATGGCTATGCGGCGGAGTTGAGCGACCCGTCATTCGACATTCCGCTCGCCGGCCTGATCAACGGCTCGATCGACGCGGTGCTGCGAATCCGCGATACCGGAGCCGGCCGGCCGCGGCTCGTGATCGCCGATTACAAGACCAACAAGCTGCACCGGGCCGACGCGGCCCGGCCGGCCGAAGCCTATGCGCACGCAGGGCTCGTGGCCGCGATGGCCGAGCACCACTATCCGCTGCAGGCGGCGGTCTACGGAACGGCGGTCTATCGGATGCTCCGCTGGCGGCTCCGGGAAGCCGATCCGGCGGACTGCATCGCCGGCGTCGTCTACGCGTTCATCCGCGGCACGCGCGGCGCGGATGGCCCCGTCGATGCGGCCGGCCGCCGCCACGGCATGTTCGTCTGGCAGCCGCCGCCGGCCCTGTGGCCCCGCTTGAGCCGCCTGTTCGCCGGAGACCGCCCATGACCGCACCCGCGCCACTGGACACGAGGCCGCTGACCCTCGACGACTATTGCGCCGCCGGCGTGATCGCTCCGGCGGACGTGGCAGCCGCCCGGATGCTCGTGGGCATCGCCCGCCAAGGCGGCGCGGCGGTGGAGCCGTCGCTGCTGGCATGGCTGGGCATGTGTCTGGCGCTCCGCACCCCGCGCGACGGACACACCTGCGTGCACCTCGGGCAGATCGCCGACTGGGCCGGCGGCATCGACCAGGACTCCGCCGCCCTGCCCTGGCCCACGGAGCCGCGGCCGTGGATCGACGCCCTGCAGGCGCTGCCCGCGCTCGTCGGCGCGCCGGGCGCGACGCGACCGTTCATCCTCGACGGGGCCGACGCGGCTGGAGGCTGCGACGCCCGCCTCTATCTCGGCCAGGCGTTCTCCACGGAGGAGGCAATCGCCGCGGCGCTGCTCCGCGACGAGTCGCGGCACGTCAGCATCCTGCTCGGCGGCCCCGGGTCGGGCAAGACGTTCACGCTCGCCAAGGATCTGATCGACCTCTGCGAACGGTCGGCGACCCCGCCGCGCATCGCACTGGCCGCCCCGACGGGCAAGGCCGCGGCACGGATGACGAAGGCGCTCGAGGATCGCTGCCTCAAGGCCCAGGCGTCGGCCGCGGTCATCAAGGCCGTGCGGGCCGCCCCGGCCACCACGATCCATCGGCTGCTCAAGTACAACCCCGACCGGGCTCCGCAGTTCGGCTTCGGGCCCGCCAACCCGCTCGACTACGACCTCGTGGTGATCGACGAGGTGTCGATGGTGTCGAGCTCGCTCCTCCAGGCGTTGCTCGCGGCGCTCGGGCCTGCGACCGCCATCCGTCTCGTCGGCGATCCCGATCAGCTCGCAAGCGTCGAGGCGGGCTCGGTCCTCGCCGACATCGCCCGGGCCTGCCGCGGCCAGGACACGCCGCTCGCGCAGCGGCTCACCGAGCTCGGCGGGCAGCATCGCTACGACGCGAACTCCGCCATCGCCCGCCTCGCCCGGGCGATCCGCACCGGCGACGCAGGCGGGGCGCTGGCCGCGCTGGCCGCCGGCACGGACGACGTGCGTTGGATCAAGCCCGGCGACGCTGCCGGTCTGGCCGAGATCACGGCAGTCGTCCGCGGCCATGCCCGGCGGCTCCGCGAGCTCGCCCGCGACGAGTCGGACAGTGCGGCCGCGCGGGCGCAGCGGGTGCTCGGCGCCCAGGCGGAATTGCAGGTGCTCTGTGCGCGGCGCGGTGGGCCGGCGGGCGTGTCGGGCTGGAACCAGCGAGTCGAGCGCGGGCTCGGCCTCGGCCCCGCCGCCGGCTGGTACTCCGGGCGGCCGATCATGGTCACGAAAAACAATCCCGAGCTCGGACTCTTCAACGGCGACGTGGGGGTCGTCGTGCCGGCGGCTGAGTCCGGCGCGGCACCGCCGACCGGCCGCCGCAAAGATGCCGTGTTCGCCCTCGGCGACGAGGTGATCCGGGTGCCGGTGACTCGGCTCGAGGAGGTGGCCACGGTCCACGCCCTCACGATCCACCGCAGCCAGGGATCCGAATACGGGCACGCGATCGTCGTGCTCCCGGAGGCTCGGAGCCGCCTGCTGACGCGCGAACTGCTCTATACGGGGATCACGCGGGCCGCGAAGCAGGTGACGGTGATCGGTGCGGAGGATGTGATCCGGACGGCGATCGAGCGGCCGATTCGCCGGGCCACGGGCCTCGCCGCGCGGCTCGCCGGCCGGCCGCCATACCCTACAACTGACGGCTGACCGTCACCCTCGACCTCCGCATGACCACCTTCATCCACACCGCCGACTGGCAGTTGGGCAAGCCGTTCGCGGGCATTCGCGACGTCGCCAAGCGGTCGCTCGTGCAGCAGGAGCGGATCGAGGCCATCCGCCGCATCCGCGTCGCCGTCGTGGAGCGGCGGGCGGCATTCGTGCTCGTGGCCGGCGATCTTTTCGACTCTCCCACGCCGACCCGCACGGTGGTCGCCCAGGCCCTCGGCGTGATCGGCGAGATGCCCGTGCCGGTCTACGCCATCCCCGGCAACCACGATCACGGCGGCCACGGCAGCCTGTGGGAGCAGCCGTTCTTCGTCACGGAGCACCGCTCCCGCGCCCCGAACCTCCACGTGCTCCTCGAACGCCGTCCGCTCGTCCGCGACGACGCGGTGATCCTGCCCTGCCCGCTCTTCCGGCGGCAGGAGTCCGCCGACCCCACGGCCTGGATCCGCGACCTCGACTTCACCGCGCTCGGCGCCGCGCCGCGGATCGTGCTCGCCCATGGCGGCACCGGCACCTTCGGCGGCCAAGCAGACGGCGAGGACGTCACCGGCCCCGCCAACGTCGTGGACCTCGACGCCCTGCCGATGGCCGAGATCGACTACCTGGCCCTCGGCGACTGGCACGGCTTCCTGCAGGTGGGGCCGAAGGCCTGGTATGCGGGGTCCCACGAGACCGACCGCTTTCCGAAGACGGGGCAGCGTCCCGGCCACGTCGCCTGCGTGACCGCGGCGCGTGGCGGCGGACCCGTCGTCGAACCGCTCCCCACCGGCCGGCTCGCCTGGCTCGGCACCGCGCTCGACCTTGGGGAGGACGGTCCGGTCCGGCTCGAGGAGACGCTCGCCACGGTCACCCGTGAGGCAGGCTTCGACCGCGCGCTGGTGGACCTCGTGCTCACCGGACGCGTGTCGCTGGCGGCGCGGCGCGAACTCGAGCGGATCCTCGAATCCTGGTCGCATCGCCTCCTCCGCCTGGACGTCCGCGACGAGACCCTGCTCGTGCCGGCGGCCGACGAGGTCCGCGACCTGGCCGACCGCGCCGACGATCCGATCATCTCCCGCGTGGCCGAGGAACTCCTGCGGCGGATCGCGGCCGGCGGCCCCGATGCCGACGACGCCCGGGAGGCGGTGAACCTTCTTCACGGCCTCTGCACGCGGCCCGGGGAGGCGGCGCGATGAGGCTCGTGTCCGTCACCCTGCACAACTACCGGATCCACCGTGAGTTGACCGTCGACCTCGACCGGCCGCTGACGGTCATCGGCGGCCCGAACGAGACGGGGAAGACCACGATCGTCGAGGCGATCCACCGCGCCTTGTTCCTGCGCAGTCGGGCCTCGGGGGCGGTGCTGGATTCGATGCGGTCGCACTTCCACGCCGGGCACCCCGCCGTGGAACTGACCTTCGAGTGCGGCGGCGGGCGGTGGACGGTCACGAAGCAGTTCACCGGCACCAACACGGCGCCCACCACGCTCGCTCGCGCCGGCGGCGGCACGCTGCGCAGCGACGAGGCGGAGCGGCAGCTCAAGGAGCTCGTCGCCGCGGAGGCGATCGGGGGCCGCAACGTCGAGGAGCGGCTGCGGATGCAATGGGCCCACCTCTGGGTATGGCAGGGGGCCGCGGCAGACGATCCGTTCGCCGGCGACGCCCTGCGGGAGCCCCTCGATCGGCTCCGCGAGCGGCTCGGCAGCCTCGAGGAGGGGAGCGTGACGGAATCGCGGCTCGACGCCGCGGTCGCCCGCGCGGTCGCCGATGCCCACGCCGCGCGGACCCGCGAGGACGGCACGCCGCGGGTCGACTCGCCGCTCGGCCGGGCCGCGGCGGGACTCGAGGCGGCGCGATCGCGAGTCCGCGCGGCGCAGGCCGCGATCGCCACGCTCGAGGCCGCCGTCGCGACCGTCGCACGAGCCGACACCGCCATCGCCGAGAGCGAGCGGAGCCTTGCCGCGCGGCGGGCCGAGCAGGAGACCAACGAGCGGCTCTTGCGCGAGGCCCAAGCCTTACAGGTGCTCGAGGCCGAGCAGCAGGCCATCGCGCACGACAAGACTGCCCGGCTCGCCTCGCTCGCCGAGGGCGATCGACAGGTCCGCGAGTGCGCGGCCCGCGTCGCCGACATCGAGGCCCGGCGGGCGCCGGCGGCGGAGCGGCACGCCGCCGCGCTGGTGGCCGAACGCGACAGCGCGACCCGCTGCACCACCGCCCGCGACACGGCCCGCGCCCGCCAGCGGGAGCAGGCCGAGGTGGCCGAACTCGCGGAACTCCACCGTCAGGCCGAGCACCTCGAGCAGCGGCGGATGGAACGGGCCGGCCTCGCCGGACGCTGTGGCCGGATCGCGGTGCTGCGGGCGGAGGCGGCGGAACTGCAGGCCCGGCTCGACGCCCTGCCGCCGGTCTCGACGGCCGACATCGCCGCCCTGACAGCGTGCGAACGCGGCCGTGACGCGGCCCAGGCCACCCTCGACGCGATCGCGACCCGCATCGAACTCGTGGCCGCCGCAGGGGCGGTGCGGCTCGGGGATCACGAGCTCACGGTGGGCCGGCCCGAGACGATCACCGCCGACACGACGCTCGAGGTCGCCGGCGCCCGGCTGGTGATCACGCCCGGCGGCGGCACCTCGCTCGCCGAGGCCACGCGGCTCCGTGACGCAGCCGTGGCCGCCCTCGCCGACCGCCTGCGCGGCATGGCCGTGGCCGACGCCGACGAGGCGCGACGCATCCAGCCCCTGCGACAGACTCTCGAGGCGGGGCTCGTTGCCAAGCAGGCCGCGATCGCGGATCTGGGCGACACACAGGCCGACCGGGATCTGGCCGCCCTCGACGCGGAGATCGGCGGCCTGGAAACGATGCTCACGGGTCAGGCGCGGGCCGGCTTCATGCGGCCGGCGGGCCTCGACGCGGCGGTCGCGGCCCGGCAGGCGATCACGGCGCGGCTCCGCGAGCTGGCGGCCACACTGGCGACGGCCGATGCCGAGCAGCTGGCGGCGGAGCAGCTCGCGGCCGAGGCCCGCGGCCACCGCGAAACGGCGGCCGATGCCGTGGCCGCGATCGACCGCGATCTGCGCGACGCCCGGGTGCGTCTGGAGGTGCTCGTCGAGGAGCACGGCGACCGACGGGACGACGCGCTGGCGGCCGCGACCCGCGACCGCGACGAGGCCGACGCGCGGCTGGCGGAGACGCGGGCCGCCCTCGCCCGGCTCCAGCCCGACCTGCTCCGGGAGACGGCGGGGCGGCTCGGGCGGGCGATCGAGAACCTGCTGGCGGCGGTGCAAACCGCCCGGGCCGAGCGGACGATCGCCCTGGAGCGGCTCCGCAGCGAAGGCACGCTCGACCCGCGCGAGGATCTCGCCGCCGCACTCGCGGCCGAGCGGAACGCCGCGGCGACCCAGCGGCACGCCGACCGCGAGGCCCGCGCCCACGCCCTGCTCGCCCGGCTGTTCGCCGAAAAGAAGGCGGAGATCGAAGCCCGCTTCGTCGCCCCGCTGGCCGACCGCGTCGCCGGCTACCTGCGCTGCCTGTTCGGCGCCGACACCGGCGTGACCGTCGGTTACGAGGCCGATGCGTTCACGACCTTGGAACTGTCGCGGCCAGACTTCGGCGGCGTGAGCCTGCCGTTCAAGCGGCTCAGCGGCGGCACGCGGGAGCAGGTGGGAGCGGCGTTTCGCCTGGCGATGGCGGAGATCCTCGCCGGCGAGCACGGCGGCTGCCTGCCGATCGTGCTCGACGACGCGTTCGTCAACTCGGATCCCGGCCGCGTCGCCGCCATCCAGGCGATGCTCGACAGGGCCGCGGGCCGGGGCCTGCAGGTGATCGTGCTGTCGTGCAACCACCGCGACTACGACGCCCTCGGCGGCGTCGCCATCGAGCTGACGCGGCCGACCGTGGCGGGCTTGGCACCGGCGTCGCCGACGGAACCGCCGGCGGCCAATGCCGATCGCGGCCCGGGCTGACCGCCCTGCGGCAGCCTGACGACGGCGGCGACCAGCGGCCCACAGCCGAAAAAGATTGCCCAGCGGGCCTTCTGGTCGGCACGACATGGACGGCTTGACGGCAGCGTCGCCGATCTCGCCTCTCCCTCGGGGAGAGGCCGGCCGCAGGCCGGGTGAGGGTGCTGCCGAAGTTGCGCCGATTCCCTGCACCCTCATCCCAACCCTCTCCCAGAGGGAGAGGGGGAGGGAGAGAGCGCAACCCTCGTGCCGAACAGGATTGGGCGACGCAACGGCAAAACCACCCGGTGGACGGCCCTCCGACCCGAGGGTATACGCGAAAAAGCGGTCTTTTTCCGGCTAGCCTCGCCGGGCTGCGGCCGCCACAATCCCCGCCCATTTCACCCCGCACAGCCGCCTCGCCATGTCTGCCACCTCGTCCGCCGCCCTCGGCATCTCCGCGATCGCGATTCACCAGCCCACCTGGGAACTGGAGAACGGCTGGTTCGGTGACACGATGCCGCGGAAGTTCGCCCATCACACGGGCATCGAGGCCCGCGGCATCTCGCGCGACGACGAGGTGATGATGGGCCTGCAGGCGATCCGTCGCATCCAGCGCGAGACGAGCTGCGACCTCTCCGCCTGCCGCGGCCTGATCTTCGTCTCCCCATCGCTGATTCCCCCGTCGATCGCCCAGCGCTACCTCGATCCCGACCAGGCGGCGGTCGAGCGGCCGGGCCGCGCCGCACGGCAGCTCGCCCGCGCCTTCGGCATGCGTCGTTGTCGCACGATCGGCCTCAATTGGTTCTGCTGCGGCTACAGCCGTGCCCTGGCGGTGATCCAGTCTCGCATGGCGCCGCGGCTGGCGCTGGCCCGCGACGAGTTCCTGCTCGTGGTCGTCGCCACCCGCATCAGCCGCATCACCGACTACGCCTGCGGGCAGACCGCAGGTCTGTTCGGCGACATGGCCTCCGCCACCCTGATCGCGCCGCTGGCCAGCCGCCGGCATCCGGTGCATTTCGAGCTCGTGCACGCCCACGCCGAGCGGCAGCCCATCGAGCGGCCGGCGTTCGACTTTCACGTCCGGCCCGCGGTGCCCGTCCCCGCGCCGGACGGCGGCCGCGACGTGGCCGCCGAGCGGCTCGTCTACGCGCTCGACGGCATGGCGATCGCGGAGACGGCCCCGCGGGCCATGTCGGCGGCCGTTGCCCGGGCGCTGGCCGCGTGCGGGCTGGCCGGTGGCGACGTGAGCCACGTCGTGCCGCACCAGGCCGGCACGGGGATCGTGCGGTTCACGAGCATGAAGCTCGAGGAGCAGGGAATCACCGCCGAGGTCGTCAACGGCCTCGTGCGCCGCACCGGCAACGTCAGCGCCTGTTCGGTGCCCCACGCGCTGCACGAAACCTGGGGACGGCTGGGCGGGCTCATCGCCTGTCCGACGGCCGCGGTCGGCAGCCCCGGCCGGCCGGAAGTCCTTCAGGGCTGTGTGCTCCTGCGCTCGACTGCCCACCACGATCGGCGGGCGTACGTCGCGGCCTGACGACGGCGGCCTGCCGGGCGGATGTGTCCGCCGGCGAAACAGCCGGGAAAACGCCCGGTTTTGCCAGTGGTGGCTTGCCGCCGCCCGCGGTCGGCACGAGGGTTCGTCGTGCCGGGAAGGCCGCAGGCAGACGCGGGCGGGCGGGATTCGTTCCCGCCGCGCCGATCGGTCGGCGACGCCTCACGGCGACATGATCGGAAGACGAGTTGCTGGCCGCTCCGCTCTGGAGTGCCGGCGCAGCGTAGGCCGACGAGACCCGACGTTCCCCACGCCGGGTCACGACGACTGTCGTTGCGCCGCAGGGCCTCGCGGTGCATGCCCCGCGCATTGGATGCCGCGAACCCACCCGTCGCGGAGATCCCGTCATGTTCCGTCCCACCCCCGGCCTGCGGTCCGCAGGCCTCGCGGCCCTCGCCGCGCTGTGCACTCTGCCCGTCAACGCCACGCCGCTCACGCTGTCGGGGTCCCTGACGGTCCAGGCCAGCGGCACGTCAGCCGCTGGCAATCCCGTCTCCTTCATGGCGACATTCACGACCTCCGGGAGCACGCTCGCGCTCACGCTTGTCAACACGTCGCTGGTGCCGACCACGGCCTCGGCCGACGTGCTGGGCAGTTTTTATTTCGACGTCCTGCAGGATGGCGTGCGGCCGACGACGCTCACGTATGCGGCGGCCGCCGGGCAGGTCTACGAAGTCCGCCGCAACGCGCCGGACAGCTTCGTTCCCGGCAGCTTGCCGGGCGGTGACACGGACCTCCGAGCGCTCGCCAATGACGCCGGCACCTGGCAATTCCGGACGATGGACCCGGGCCTGCCGCCGGGCCTCGGCTTCGGAATCGGCACGGTGGGCAACTCCACCCTCAGCCCCAACAACTTCAACCCCAAGATCGTCGACCAAGCCGACTACACGATCTACTCCACGGGCACGCAGAGCGACATCGACCCCGTGGGGAACCTCGCCGGCCGGCTGCTGGTCCGGGGCACGGCCAGTTTCCGATTCACCGGGCTCGACCCGAGCCGCCCCGTCGAGATCGTCGACCGGTTCGTGTTCGGCCTCGGCACGTCGCCCGACTCGATCATCCTCGCCGTTCCCGAGCCGACGGCGGCGGCCTTCATCGTGTCGGGCCTGCTGGCCGCACTGGTCACGCGGCTGATCCGCCGGCGGCCGTCTGCCGGGGCCTGCTCTCGCTCGGACGCTCCGCCGGCGTCATAGTGGAGGGCATGGAGCCCTCCCCTTCCCGTGCCCTCCGCCTGCGACGCAGTTTCGCGCTTGTCTGCCCGCACTGCGGCGGCGGCCGCCTGTTTGCGGGCTGGTTCCACATGCACCCGGCCTGCCAGCGGTGCGGCTTCCCGTTCACCCGGGAGCCGGGCTTCTATCTCGGCTCGATCTACATCAATTACGGCGTCACCGTGCTGGTCACGCTCGCGGTCTACGCCGCGATCGTCCTCGGCCTCGGCGGTGCGCACGAGACGGCGCTGGCGACCTGCCTGGTGGTGGCGGTCGTGCTGCCGGTGCTCTTCTTCCGGCATGCCCGCAGCCTGCTGCTGGCGCTCGACAGCGCCGTCAACCGCCACCAGGGACGGCACGAGGCCGCCGATCTGGCGGCATTGACCAGCGACGACGCCAGTGCCGGCTGCCTGATGGGCGCGGCGCTGGCGGCCATCCTGCTCTTCGGCCTGGGCATGGCGGCGGTGACGGTCTACTTCTCCCGCGCCGACACTCCGAACCCGGATGACCCCACCACCGCCGCGGAAGTCGACTTGTCTCTCCGGGCGGCCGACGGACGGCCGTTCACCACGTGAACAGCCGGCGCGACGCCGGTCACTTGGCGATGAGCGGGTTTCGGGTCTTCAATTCGGGAAAGAGGGAGAAATCACGATCAGCGGTCCAGAGCTCGGCGACTCCGTGGTTCAGGCAGATGGCCGCGATGCGAGCATCATGAACCTTCCCCCCCACGAGCCTGGCCCGTACGCACAAGCGTTCCAGCTTATCGAGATAGCCGGGCCCCTCGTGGAGCAGATGCAAACCCGGTGAGTTCTGCCAGGCCTTGATCGATGCGAAGGCGGTCGCCTGCGGAGTGGGTGGAGCGTAGATCCGCGGATGGGTGACGATGGCAAGAAACTCGTGCAGGGAACTCCAGGCGATGGCCCAGGAGTTGCCGCTGGTGGCGAGATCGACGAGACACGACCTGGCTACGGCATGCCACTCGCTGTCTTCGCGGTGAGCGTAGACGAGCAGATTGGTGTCGATCGCGATCATGACTCCGCGGTTCCATAGATGGCGTCGCGGATCGCGTCCCAGCCTTTCCCGCGGAATGCAGGCTGCAGCCCTCTTCCCCGGAAAGTCACGGGCTTGATCGGCTTTTGCTTCGACAACGCCTTGCGGCCGAGCACCTCGCGCAGACCCTCCTCAATGAGGCTGCGCAACGTGGTCTGGGAAGCCTCGGCCTCCCGTTTCGCACGGAGGAGAAGGTCGTCAGCAATATCTACGGTTGTCTTCATATGGGTAACCATATCAGAAGGCTCTCGCTCGATCAAGGTGCGGACGGTCCATGGCGATTGTCCGGCAGCGGCGCAGACGCTGGTCGAGTCCAGACCTACGGCGAATGGCGCGCCGAGAGCCTCGAGAATCTTCCGGAGCGGTCCCGGCTCCGCATGAACCCGCTCATACGCTTCACACTTGAACCTCGCGCGTGACGCTGGTCGGGACTGCCCATGCCCAACGCACGTCGTTCGTTTCGGCCTTCCAGGCCTCCACTCTCTCGAGGCTGCCTGCGCTCCGCCATCCCTGGCTACGCTGGTCAGCCACGCCGGCTCCTGGGGCTTGGACAACCCCTCCCTCGCCGTTGTTGCCCAGGTGAGGTTCGTGCGCGAGGCTCAAGTGTGAGCCGAATCAGACGGATGTCCCCGGCGAAACGCTGTTTCCCGGTACGGTGATCAACGTCTCGCAGGACCTCGGCCCCGTCTTCCAGGAGATCATCATCGCCGGCGTCGATTTCAAGTCGTCATCCAGCGGCACGGTCACGCTCGAAGGCAAGGTGGCAATACGGTTCGGAAATGCTCCCGCCCCCCGCGGCTCGTCCCTCCAGTTCCACGTCATCGCCACCCACATTCCCTGGGTCGTCCTCGACGTCGACTCGAACAACGACGGCGATATCGACCTCACCAACGGCCGCAACGGGAAGGACGACAAGATTGAAAATGACGACGCGCTGCCGAAGGTGTCACGACTGGCCGAAGTGAGGTCACTCCGGAGCTGGTCAACCCAGATGGAGATGTCGTGCAGTCGGATGCAGTGAATCTCCGTGTCGAGAACATCAGGCTGCCCAGCGCCGGAACCCAGGCAGCCGATTGGCAAAAAGAGAAAACCGACACGTGGGCGGGCCTCACGCTGGAACCCGGGTCCCGGGTTGGAGGATCGATCGTTCGCTCGAGAAAATCATCGACGCTCCGGAGAAAAGAAACGAACTCAAGATCCGCACCCGTTATCCTGAAGGGAGGCTTGGTGATGTGCCATTCGCGCCGAATGTTCCAGACGACGAAAGCAAGGCATGGCAAGGCGAAGGGACGCACAGCAAAACCAGTTCGACATACGCCAACGGCTTCGCCTTGACCTTCGACTTCAAGTTCGATCCGGGCT
>Ga0315904_10001298_pt1 | contig 39346 bp, 20 predicted proteins | sample LakEriMetagenome_6_FD_203529 | JGI IMG/M metagenome (GOLD analysis project Ga0315904, IMG submission 203529) | Freshwater fungal communities from buoy surface, Lake Erie, Ohio, United States - Buoy 12 MA120 | ecosystem: Environmental > Aquatic > Freshwater > Lake | place: USA: Lake Erie, Ohio... | reverse complement strand
CAGGCGATGGTCGCCATCACCCAGAAAGGTGAGCGTGCGGGTGCCCGTGGCGGCGGAGGTGATGGTTCCTCCGAGCGTGAGTGTGCCCGAATCCGACTGGAAGCGGTAATTCGTGCCACCGACCTGAAGGGTGGCGCCTCCTGTTAGATTGCCGTTTCCGGCGCGATGTATGAGGGCGGGGATGCCGTGGTTGCGCCCTGACAGCGTGATAGCGGCGGGGCTGGTGATGGCACCGGCCGTGCCGTCGAGCTCAAGGGTCGAGCGGCCGCTGTTGTTCGCGGCGATCGTGAACGCGGAAACCTGTCTCGCCGCATCCGGGTGAACGAGTCTGGTGACGCCATCGTCGGCGGAGTTGCTGCCGCTGTCGATGTTGACAGTGCCGGACAGCGGGTTGTTGCCCGCCAGAACGAGGGTCCCCGGGCCGCTCTTGGTGAATCCGTCGGTCCCGGCGAGCGGGGCGGTGATGGTGGCGGTGTTCTGATAGGTGATGATCGAGGGTTTCGAGGCTCTGGAGAGGGTGAGTGTGCTTCCGGTCGATGCGCCGAGGGTCCAGCTCTGACTTCCCGAGGAATCACCGAAACGCAGCGCTCCGATCACGCGGGAGCCGTCGAGCGTGACGCTGCGATCCGCGGTGAGATTCAGGGTGCTGAAATCGGCAAGGCTGCCGCTGCCGTGGGCCGGAAGCCCGCCGGACCAGCGGTTGCTTTCACTCCAGTTTCCGTTAGAGTCGGAAATCCACGTTCCGCTGTGGCTCAAAGCGATGGTGAACCTGGCGATCGACGAGGCTCCGGCACTGTCGGTGGCCTGCACCAGGAATGTGTGAAGTCCCTCTTCGGCAAGAGCCGGAGTCCCCGAAAGCGCGCCATTCGCGGCGATGCCGAGCCACGCCGGGCCTTCGAGTTTGCCATAGGTGATCGTGTCGCCCGCGTCGGGATCGGTTGCGGTACCGACGATTGTGCCGGTGATCGGCGTGCCCACCGCGTGATTGCCGAGGGAAACGGTTTCGCCGGAAAACACCGGCGGTGTGTTGGTGATTTTGCTATCCGCCACGGAGTGTGTGAGGAACTGCACGTCATCGAGACGCCCGGCGAAGAACGGATCGGCGGTGAAGCGGCTTTTGCCGAGGTAGTTCTCAATGGTGCCGATGTCCTGGGGATTGATGGACATGCTGTTGTTAGTGGCGACCAGGGTGCCGTTCACAAACAACTTGCCGGTGTTGCCACTGAGTGTGACGCCGACATGGGTCCAGGTGTTCACCGGCAAGGCGCCGGTGTGATTGAGTTGTTGCTCCGCACCGCCGTTCCTGATGGCAAAGCGCAGCGTGCCGCTTCCGGACTTGGGGGTGAGGAAGAGATATCGGTTCGTATCGGCTCCGAGATCGAGGATGCGCTGCCAGTTGTCACCGCCATTCCAGTAAACCCACGCGCTGAAGGTGAAATCCGCGCTGTCACCGATGCGTGGTGAAAGAAGCAGGTGATCCGCGCGCGACGCGTTTCCACTCAGGCTTAGCGCCTGTCCTCCGGTGCGGCCGGTGGTGAAGGTGGCGGCACCCATGGGGATCGCCGCATGCCCGTTGGGCGAACTGTCGCGCGTGTTGTTTTCAAACCGATGGAACGCCGCGGCTGCGGTCGGAACCTCGGGGATTGCCTGCCGGTGGGAGAGCGAGGAAACCTTGTCCCGGTACACCACGCCGGCGGTGGTCAGCGAACCGTCGTCCCATTTCACCCGCCGGACGTCTTCCACCCAGTTGTAGAGCGCGTATCGTTCGACGAACGGCGTGCTATCCAGCATGTCCATCATTTCCTGCACGGCGGCAGCCTGTTGGGTGAAGGTCGGATCGCCGCAGCCGGTCCAGTTCGCGCCGTTGTTCCACTCGGTGATCCAGATCGGCCGGCCGGTGCGGTCATGAATGCCCTTGAGGAAATCATACATCTGGCTCGCGGCCCCCGCGGCGTCGGAGGGCGTGCGGCAGCGGTAGTAGTGCACGGGGACGAAATCGACGCGCAGGCCCGCGGCGTCGGCTTGGTCGATGAAATCATACAACCATGGCAAGCCTCCGTCGGACACCGCGGGCGCGCCGACGCGCAGGCCGGTGGCGAGCAGGTCCGGCCACGACGAGATCGCGTCGCCCACGCTGAGGTTCGCCTGTTCCGGTTGGTCGGGCTCGTTGTAACCGAGCAGGTGGTTGGCGCCGCGCGACTGCCAGTTTTGGGTGAGCGAGGGCCACCAGCGCTGCTGGCGGATGGGCACGTATTCGAGATCGAGGGACGAGTTGCGGTCGAGGTTCCAGTTATACACCCACTGGACGTTGAGGCCGGACTCGATGTTGCCGGCGATGCCTTTTTTGTTAGACCAGCGCCACGGGAAGACGCGCACGAAGCTGATCGAGTTGTCGAGCCCGCCCGGGAGCACGGCGACCTCGATGTCCCCATCCTGGGCCACATAGTTGCGGGAAGCGCCGGTGCCCGCCGGATTCTGCGCGACGGTGCAGGTGTATCCGCGCTTGAGTCGGAACGAGCGGATCTTGTCGTTGAAGGTGCCGAGCGAGGAGTTGTCGTAGGCGGTGTAGGTTCCCAACGACATCGAGTTTCCGGTGAAATGCCTGCCGGTGAACACTTCGAGCGGGGCGAACCCCGCGCCATGCGGAATGACCACCGCGCCGTCGCCGTAGGCCACGATGCGGCAGTTGGTGTTGAGCGCGGCATTGGCACCATTGACGCGGATCTGTCCGAGGTAGGCCGGGCTGTTGACCGCGGAGGGCTTGATGGCCGCAAAGCGCAGCCAGGCGTCCGGCGAATTCAGGTGGACCGTGCTGTTGGCCAGCGGCGTGCCTCCTCCGGTGAGCCTCAGTTCCGCGCGGCCGGTGAGGGTCGCCGTGGTGTTGCTCAGCGAGGCGAGGATCTGGATTTCGTTATCGAGTGTGATCGACTGCGCCCCGATCTGTGGCAACGACAGGCCCCCTCCCATCAAAAGCAGGAGCAGATGAACACGGAAAATGGAAGTCGCGGGACGAAAGGGCATGATGCTCGCCCAAGGGAATTGGGTTTCGTTCAAGTAACGGATTTCCGGCGGAAATTCCGACAGTTCGGGTGGGATTTTCCGAACAACCCGGTAGGCGGAGTGATTCTCGCCTCAATCAAGGCCCAGCTGTCGGCTTCGCGTGCCGGATTCCGTTGGTTTCAGCAACAGAGGCCGCCCGATGGTTTCCGCATCGACAAGGCGCGACCGCCATCTCAGATTTTCCATGGACACGGTAGTGAGAGAACTCAAGAACATCCTCGACTCCGCGGAGGGCGGGCCGAAACCTCTTTCCGCCGATTTGCTACCTCTCGTTTACGACGAGTTGCGCAACATCGCGCGCGAGAGAATGGCCAACCAGCCTGCGGGCCAGACGCTGCAACCGACCGCGCTGGTTCACGAGGCTTGGATGAAGCTTTCAAACGAGGACGGGCGCACTTGGAACGACCGCACCCACTTCTTCCGCGCGGCGGTGCAGGCGATGCGCCAGATCCTCGTGGACCGCGCCCGTGCCAAGGCCACTCGCAAGCGCACGCTTGAGCCGGAGGCGTTCGAACTCCACCACCTGGACCTCGCCGATGCCAGCGTGGACGAGCGCGTGCTGCTGGTGGACGAAATGCTCACCCGTCTGGAGAAGGATGATCCTGATAGCGTGCGCCTGATTTCACTCAAGTTCTTCGGCGGTCTCACCAATCAGGAGATCGCCGCCATGGACGGTGTGGCCGAACGCACCGTCGAGCGCCATTGGGCGTATGCGAAGGCTTTGCTCTATCAGATGATCCGCGAGGAAACCGGTGATGACTCCGCCCCCACCAGCGTCCATTAACCGTTTGCTGTTCATCGCCGCCTCGGCTCTGCCGGATCCGGCCGAGCGGCGCGCGTTTCTGGAATTCGCCTGCCATGGCGACCAGAAACTCCTCAAACGTCTCGAAACCCTGCTCGATGTGCGCCGCGACGCCGAGGAGTTTTTCGAACTCCAACCGGCCGTCACGGCCCAGGCAACTTCCGGCGACGAAGGCGATCTTGGCGCGCACATCGGCCCCTACCGACTCATCGACCGACTGGGTGCCGGTGGCTGTGGCGTGGTCTATCTGGCCGAGCAAACCGAGCCGCTGAAACGCAAGGTGGCGCTCAAGATCATCCGCCTCGGCATGGATACCGAGAGTGTGATCGCCCGTTTCGCCGCCGAACGCGAGGCCCTCGCTCGTATGAATCACCCCAACATCGCGCGGGTCTTGGATGCGGGCACCACCACATCGGGACGGCCGTATTTCGCGATGGAACTCGTGGATGGCGAGAAGATCACCGATTTCTGCGACCAGCAGCGCCTCCGCCCGAGACAGCGGCTCGAACTCTTTCTCCAGGTTTGCGACGCCATCCAGCACGCCCACCAGAAGGGAGTGATCCACCGCGACATCAAGCCCTCCAACATCCTCGTGCGTGATTGCGATGGTGCCGCCGTGCCCATGGTCATCGACTTCGGCATCGCCAAGGCCACCACTATCGGGATGGACTATCAGGAAAGCCACACGCGGTCCGGACATTTCCTCGGCACGCCCGACTACATGAGCCCCGAGCAGGCGGACGGCGGGATGGACATCGACACGCGCGGCGACATCTACAGCCTCGGCGCGCTGCTTTACGAGCTGCTCACCGGCCATGCCCCGTTTGGAAACCATCGGTTCAAGGAACTCGGTCTAACGGAAATCCGCGCCATCCTCTCTTCGGAGGAACCGCCCTCACCTTCCGCGCGCCTTGCCGCGTTGCCCGCCGATGAGCTCGAACGCATCGCCGCGGATCGTTCGGTCGATCCCCAGCACCTGCGCTCGCGCCTTGCCGGGGAACTCGACTGGATCGTGATGAAGGCGATCGAAAAGGACCGCCGCCGCCGCTATGAAACCGCCAACGCGCTCGCCATGGACGTGCGGCGATTTCTCAATGAGGAAGTCATCCTCGCGCGTCCTCCGAGCAGGCGCTACCTGTTGATGAAAATGGTGAGGCGCAACCGCCTGCTCTTCACCGCCGGTGCGATCGCCCTCGGTGGCCTGCTCGGTGGTTTGGGTCTTTCCACGTGGTTGTTCCTGCGGGAACGCGACGCCCGCGAGGAACAGGCGCGTCTGCGCGTCGAGGCGGAAATGGCCCGCGCCAACGAAGTCCAGTTGCGCGAAATGACACGAGCCGCGGATCGCATCGCCCAAGCCGCGCTGCTCGTCCGCTACAACGAGATGTCAAAGGCCGACGAGTGGGTTTCCCGAATCCAGCCGGGCCTCGTTCCGCCATCGCTCGAAGCGGTGGAAACCCTCAGGCTCATTGCCGAGTGGAACCTGCTCCAGGGGCGATGGGCAGCAGCCGCCGAACGCTACCGCGTGCTGGTTCCCGTGATCACCAGCGTCGATATCACCGATACCGACGAGATGTCCCGTCTGCTCATGCCGGCCGCCGCCGCCATCAAGCGCTGGGGGAAGAACGATGACTATCAGAAGCTTCGCGGTCTCACGTTGCGGCGTTTCAACGGTTCACGCATTCCCGGCGTGGCCGGTCAGGTTATCAAGGTGGTGCTGCTGGAACCCGCCGACGCAGCGACCTTCGAAGCCCTCACTCCCTTGGCCGCCACCTTGGAAGCCTATCTCCAATCCCCACCGGCCAACGAATCGCTGTATCTCATTCCTTGGCGCCGATTCTCCATGGCCCTTTACGCCTACCGCAGAAATGACTTCGATGCCGCCTTGGCGCACACCCAGGCCGGCATGGCCCTGCGGACCGATTCCGAGCCGCTGGTCGCCTCCTACCATTTGCTGCTGGCCATGATCCATCACCACCGCGGAGACCATGACGAGGCCCTCAAGGTTTTCGATCACGGCAGCAAACTCGTCGAAAAGTGGGAACAAGGTCCGTTCGGCCTTGGAGTGTCCGTGGACCTTTGGTTCGATTGGGAAAACGCCTGGTTCCTCCGCGAAGAGGCGCGGCGTCTGATGAAGCTGCCCTGAGCCGATTCCCCAGTGGAATGACGGCGGCGTGTCGGGTTTTGAAACGCGTTCTCGTTTCTTCAGTGACGGGCCCGATCCGGTCGTGCCGCGGTGAACCCAACCCGCGCCGCCGGCTCACCGCAAAACCCACCGACATTCCACTGAAATCCATGAAACCCCGATCCTTCTTCGCCGGACAACTCGCATTCATCGCCACGCCGCTGGCTGCCATCGTCTGCCAATTCTCCACCGCCGCCACGATCCAGAAGGCCGACAACGCCAACGCGCTCAACGACACCGCAAGCTGGGTCGGCGGCGTGGTTCCGGGCGCGGCAGACATCGCATCCTGGGGCCCCACCGTCACTTCGGCGAACTCGACATCGCTGGGAGCCAACCTTTCGTGGCAGGGCATCACCCTCTCCAATCCCGGCGGTGCGATCGCCATCGGCGGTGCCAACACCCTGACTCTCGGCACCGCTGGGATCGACATGGTGACCGCCACCCAGGATCTCTCCATTACCTCGAATCTCGCGCTCGCCAGCGGTGGACAAACCTGGAACGTCGCCACCGGAAGACTGCTCTCCATCACGGGCGGAACGATCACCCGCAGCACCGGTTCCACTTTGCTCATCGACCGGATCACCAACTCGGGAACCGTCACCGCTTCACCCACGCTCACCAACGGCGTGCTGCCATGGGTCAGTGTGAAAAGCACCGGAACGGCATCCAATAACGCGGCGGCCGGTGATAACTTCGCGACCGTCAGCGGCGGCAACATCGTGGCGTATACGGCAGCTACCGCCGTGACCACCAGCTATCCTGCGAATAGCGCCGCGACGAACTACGACTGGTCGTCGGCAGGCGCCCAGGCCCTGATCGGATCGTCGCGCTCCGCCAACACGATCCGCTACACCGGCACCGGCGTCACCCAGCAGACCAACTCCACTCAAACCGAAACGTTCAACGCCCTGATGAACGCCGGCTCGGGAACGGTGAACCTTGGTGGCGGTGCTCAAACGATGAACATCCAGTCCGCCACCGGCGAACTGATACTTGCCGCCATGACGTCCGGCATCGTCGTCAACGGGCCCGTCATCAACAACGGAGCCACCGCGGGCGCGGTCACCATCCTCGGTGGCAGCGGGCAAAGCGTTACCCTTGCTGGAGCCTGTAACTTCACAGGCGGCCTCAACATCAACTCCGGAACGCTCGTCGCCAGCCGCAGTAACAACTCGGGCAATCCTACCACGAGCTCGGTCGGCAACCCGCAGGTCGCCCGCAACCTCAACGTCAACTCCGGCGGCACCCTGCGCATCACCGGCGCGGACTTCATGGGCAGCGCCACCACCACGCCGGTCGCCACGCTCGTCATCAACCAGGGCGGCACCGTCACCAACGGCGGCAACAACTTCAACTCCTTCGGCCCCGTCATCATGAACGGCGGGCAGTTGACCACCTCCGGCGGAGCGGTGGCGGCCTATCAATCGTATAACCTGATGGGCAGCGTCACGGTCGGCGGGAGCAGCGCCTCCTCGATCTCGGTCAGCGGCGCGGGCAATGCCTTCAACGGCGTCCATCTCAACACCAACACGCTCTTCACCGTGGCGGATGCCACCTCTAACAGCGGCTCCGACCTCATCGTTTCCGCACCCCTTCTCAACCGCAACGGATCGCTCGGCGGCGCCGGCGGCTTCACCAAGGACGGCGCGGGCACCATGACCCTCACCGGCACCCATCCCTACACCGGTCCCACCTCCATCAGCGGCGGAACCTTGCAACTCGGCGATGGCGTCACTGACGGCTCGATCACCGCCAGCAGCGGCATCACCAACAACGGCAACCTCGCCTTCAACATCCTCGGCAGCCAGACCTATGCCAGCCCCATCACCGGTTCCGGAAACCTCACGCTCACCGGTGGCGGCCTGCTCATCCTTTCCGGTGCCAACAATCTCGCGGGCACCACGCACCTCGAAAACGGCGCGCTGCGACTGAACGGAACCTTTGGCGCCATCTCCGTTGCCAACAACCCCTTCAACCTTCTCGCCCGCAGCACCGGCGGATCCTTCACGGCGACATCGCTGGCCTTCGCCGGTGACGCCGCGATGAGCCTGATCCTCCCTGGCACCGTTGACGCGCCCGCTCCCGTCACCGTGTCCGGCCAACTCACCGCTCCGCCAACCAGCGGCCAGGTGGTCATCGACATCGACTCTCCCGCCCTCGGCAACGGTGTTCACAACCTGATCGGCTTCGGTTCCTTTTCCGGAAACATCAGCGACTTCACCGCGAATGTCATCACCGGGCTGAATTCCCGCCAGAGCGCCTCGCTGGTCTTTAACGGATCGAATCTCGCCCTCCAGGTGGTCGGCGACTCGCCCAAGTGGACCGGTCTCGACAGCGGCAGTTGGGTTTTCGGCAACACCGGCACGTTCGGAAACTGGAAACTCATCACCGCGGGCACCGCGACCGATTTCCAATCCGCCGACCTCTGCCTATTCGACGACACCGCGGCTGGTGCCACCGCCATTGACATCAATGGCGGCGACGTCAACCCGGGTGCCGTCACCTTCAACAACAGCGTCAAGAACTACACCCTAACCAGCACGACGACCGATGGCATTTCCTCCGGTTCCCTCACCAAAACCGGAACCGGCAGCCTCACCATCAGCAGCGACAACCAGTTCGCCGGCGGACTCACCTTCGAAGGCGGCACGCTCAACCTGAACTCCGCCACCGCCATTGGCACCGGCACCTTCACCATCGCGCCGGGATCATCAAAGGTTCTCGATAACACTTCCGGCGCGGCGATCACAAACTCCGGCCCCAATCCGCAAAGCTGGCAGGATGATTTCACTTTCACCGGTTCCAATGACCTCGACCTCGGCAGCGGCACGGTGACCCTCTCGGGCGATGGATCGGAGCGCGTGATAGGCATCAATGCGAACACCCTGACGGTCGGTGAAATCAAGAGCGTAGGCCTTGGGCTCACCAAGCAGGGAGCCGGCACACTCGTGCTCACCTCCACCGGCGCGGGCGGCGACGCCAGCGTGCTCGGCGGCACCCTCAACATCGGGGCAGGCACCATCCAGATTAACCGCAGCGGCACCGACGCGGCGGGCAGCGGCGACCTGACCATCACCGGCCTCGCAGGCACCGGTTCCATCACCAACGGTGCCGCTGTCGAACGCTGGATGTTCGTCAACACCTCGGATGACCAAACCTTCACCGGAACCATCGCCAACGGCGGTGCAGGTGGCCTCGGTTTCAACAAGCAAGGACCCGCCGTCCTGACGCTCTCCGGTGCGATCTCGCACACCGGCCAGACCACCGTCGAAGGCGGCACGCTGATCATTCCAGTGGCCAACAGCGGCACGGGAACCAATCCGGTGGTCACCTCGGGCACCCTGGTCATGGCCCATCCGCAGGCCTTCGGCGCCAACGCGACCATCCGCCTTGCCGGAAACAACGTCTCCACTCTCAACATCGCCACCGACGGCGGCGACAATCCCTATGGCTTCGTGTTTGCCACCGGCGTGAACTCGACCATCGTCTCCAACCGCGCCACGGAAGGGGAGGGGATCAACCACACGCTCACCACCATCGGCGCCAACGGCATCGGCGGCGGGACTCTAACAGTGACCAGCGGAACGAATGTCACCTCCGGCAGCGGCCGCATCACCTTCACCCAGTTCGGCCTCAGCGCCGGTGCCGCCGACCAGGTGACCGTCCTGAACCCGACCACCGCCGATGTCACCGTTGGCGCGGTCTCCAAGGTCGCCAACGCGACAGCACAGGTCCTCGGACTCGACGGCACCACCACCGACAACCACGTCACCGGATTGATCGCCAACGGCACAGCGGTTGTTTCCTTGCGGAAAACCAATGAAAGCACCTGGACGATCTCCAACCCCAACAACACTTACACCGGCAACACCCAGATCGGCGCGGCCAACGGCGGTGGCATTCTGCGCGCCACCGCCACCGCGGCCCTCGGCACCGGCACGATCGTCTTCGACCCCTCCGGCGGAAACCCCGGGCCCACCAGCAGGCTCGAGTTGTCCAACAACATCACGCTTCCGAACGCGATTACCCTCCATCAGCGCAACAACGCCACGCCACAGATCCTCAATACGGGCGGCAACAACACGCTCACCGGCAACATCAACCTCAATGTCGGCGGCGGACGCGGCAACATCGAATCCGAGGGCGGACTGCTCACTCTGTCAGGAACCATCTCCAACGCTACCGCGGTCACACGCAACCTTCACCTCGGCGGCAGCGCCGACGGCATGGTGAGCGGCCCGATCGTTGATAACAATTTGGACCCGCTCGGCAAGGTCGCCGTCCACAAGAACGGCACCGGCACCTGGACACTCGGCGGTGCGAACACCAACACCGGCGAGACCAACGTCAACGCGGGAACCCTCGCGGTTTCCAATCCGGTCCTCGCGGATTCCGCCGCAGTCCGAATCGCCGCCGATGCCGTGCTCAATCTCACCCATGGTGCCACCGACACCGTGGACCGCCTGTTCATCGATGGCGTCGAGCAATACTTCGGTAGCTGGGGCGGCCTGTCTTCGTCGGCCACCTACAAGACCGCCCGCATTACCGGCAGCGGCATCCTCAACGTCACCAATGGAGTCACACCGCCCTCCGGCTACGGCACCTGGGCCGCCAACCTCGGCCTTACCGCCGGAGTCAACGACGCCTCCATCACCGACGCGGAATTCGACGGCTTCGACAACGGCACCGAATACCTCCTCGGTGGCCACCCGCTCGACGGCTCGAACAATCCGAAGATTTACTCCTTGCTCGCCGATAGCAGCGCCGATGGAGACAGCACGCCGGAACTCGTCCTGACCATTGCCGTGCCGCAGGGCACGCCCGCATTCTCCGCCGGTTCCCCCACCTCCTCCGCCACCATCGAAGGCTACACCATCACTGTCCGAGGCAGCACCGACCTCGCCGCCTTCCCGATCACGGTCACACCGGTTGATCCCGTCACCGGCGGCCTGCCCGCAGCCCCTGTTCAGGGCGGCATCACCTACGAATACCGCAGCTTCAGCCTCGGCGGATCCAACGGAACCGCCGGCAAGGGCTTCCTCCAGGTGACCGTCACCCACCCGTAGGCCACAGACCGCGAAAGCCCGGTTCTCCGGCACACCGAAATGGCGTGTCGGGTTCCGGGCGCGGTTCCCGTTTATCCATCGAAGGGAAATCCCGAACCCGAAAACAAACCCACCCCGCCCGAATCCATGAAGCCCCTCCGTTCCAATCCGTTCTTCTCTAACAGATCTGCGCTGGCCGCGGTCTCGGTCGCCTGCGCGCTCGCCCCGGCATTGCTCTCCGCCGCCATCATCGACAAGGACGACGACACTGATGACCTCAACCTGACATCGAGCTGGACCGGAGCCGTGGTTCCCGGCGCCAATGATGTCGCCCGATGGAGCGGACTGGCCGGTGCGAACTCGGTGCTCCTTGGAGGAAACCTCGCGTTCCAGGGAATCACCATCGCTACCACCGGCGGTGCGGTTTCCATCGGCGGTGCCAACACCCTGACCCTCGGCACCTCGGGCATCGACATGGGCGCCGCCAACCAGAACCTCTCCATCACTTCGAATCTCGCGCTGGCCACCGGCGGCCAGACGTGGAATGTCGCCACCGGCAGGACACTGACCATCTCGGGTGGAACCTTCTCCAGGAGTACGGGGGCGACGCTGCTCATCGACAGAAGCACGAACACGGGAACGGTGACGGCTTCGCCGACGCTCACCAACGGCGTGCTGCCATGGGCGATCGTGAGAAGCTCGGGCACGGCGGCAAACAACACCGCCGCGGGATTCAACTTCGCCACCGTAAGCGGTGGCAACATCGTGGCTTACACGGCGGCCACCGCCGTGACCACCAGCTATCCGGCGAACAGCGCCGCGACGAACTACGACTGGTCGTCGGCAGGCACCCAGGCCCAAATCGGATCATCACGCGCAGCGAACACGATCCGCTACACCGGCACCGGAGTCACCCAGCAGACAAACTCCACTCAGACCCAGACCTTCAACGCCCTGATGAACGCGGGCTCCGGAACGGTGAACCTTGGCGGCGGTACCCAAACAATGAACATCCAGTCCGCCACCGGCGAACTGGTTCTCGCCGCGATGTCGGCGGGCATCGTCATCAACGGCAATGTCGTCAACAACGGTGCCACGGCGGGCGCGGTCACCATCATGGGCGGCAGCGGTCAGACCGTCACCCTCGCAGGAGCCAACAACTTCACCGGGAACCTCAACATCAACTCGGGCACCTTTGTCGCCAGCCGCAGCAACAATACCAACAACCCGACCACCAGCTCGGTGGGCAATCCGCAGGCCGCCCGCAGCATCAACGTCAACTCCGGCGGCACCCTGCGCATCACCGGCGCGGACTTCATGGGCAGCGCCACCACCACGCCGGTCGCCACACTCGTCATCAACCAGGGCGGAACCGTCACCAACGGCGGCAACAACTTCAACTCCTTCGGTCCCGTCATCATGAACGGCGGGCAGTTGACGACTTCCGGCGGTGCGGCGGCTGCCTATCAATCCTACAATCTGATGGGTAGCGTGACCGTGGGAGGCAGCAGCGCCTCCTCGATCTCGGTCAGCGGTGCGGGCAATGCCTTCAACGGTGTCCACCTCAATACCAACACGCTGTTCAACGTCGCCGATGCGACCGGAGACAGCGCCGCGGATCTAACCGTTTCCACACCCCTTCTCAACCGCAACGGCTCGCTGGGCGGCGCGGGTGGTTTCACCAAGGACGGAGCGGGCACGATGACACTCACGGGCGCCAATGTTTACACCGGAGCCACGACCATCAGCGGCGGCACGCTGCAAATCGGCAATGGAACCACGGACGGCAGCATTGCCTCCTCCAGCGGCATCACCAACAACGGCGCGCTGGTTTACAATCTGGTGGGTTCCCAATCCTACGGCAATGCCATCACCGGCAGCGGCACCCTTACCAAGGCGGGAGCCGGAACGCTCACGCTTTCCGGCACCAACAGCTACGGCGGAGCCACCACCATCGACGGCGGCACCCTCGCCCTCACCGGCTCGCTGACATCGAATATCGGTGTGAACTCCGGCGGCACCATCACCGGAACGGGCTCCACCACCGGCTCCCTGACCCTGAACGCGGGGTCCACCTTCTCCGGAAATCTCTCCGGAATTCTAACAGCCAATGGCGTCTCTTTCACCGGTGCGACGACCCTGATCTTCAATGGCGCGACCACCAACGGCAGCACCTATGACTTGTTCAACTACGGCGCCGGTGGCGTGTCCGGTCTCGGTTTCCTGAGCTCCACCTTCCGCGCGACGCTGTTTGACGACACCGCGAACACCAAAGTCACCGCAACGGTTTCCACGGGCAACCGCACTTGGAACACCACCAGCGGCACCTGGCAGTCCGGTAGCGCATCCACGATCTGGCAGGAAGGCGACCAACGATACTTCGACGGCGACACGGTCACCTTCGGCGATCCGGCGAGCGCGAGCGTGGTCAGCCTCGTGGGCACCCTGCTTCCCGCGGGCACCGTCACGGTGAACAACACCAACGGTTACACGTTCAGCGGCGGCGGTTCCATCGGTGGAGGTGCCAGTCTGAGCAAATCCGGTAGCGGAGATCTGACCATCAGCAACACCAACGCCTATTCCGGTGGTACGACGCTCAACGGCGGATCGCTCACCGCCAACGCCGCGTCCGCCCTCGGCACGGGCCCTGTCACGGTCAACGCGGGCACGCTTCATGCGAATCACGCTTCCGGGCTTGGTTCCGGTGTCCTGACCATGGCTGGCGGCGCGATCGACAACTCCAGCGGCGGCGTGGTTTCCCTCAGCACCAACAACGCGCAGAACTGGAACGGTGATTTCACTTTCGTCGGAAGCAACGATCTCAACATGGGCAACGGCAACGTCACCTTGAACGGCGGCGACCGGACGGTGAACATCGCAGCCGGAACACTCACGGTCGGCCGCCTCGCCAACACCGGCGGGGGTCTGGTCAAAAACGGTGCGGGCACCCTGCAACTCAACCCGACCGCCGCCAGCAGCCTCAACGGCACACTGACGGTCAACGCCGGCACGCTTGGCATCGGTTCCCAGGACCTCACCGTCAATGGACTTGCCGGCAGCGGCACGATCCAGAATGGCAGCGCGACCACGCGCTGGCTGTTCGTCAACACCACCGGCGGCTCAAGCACCTTCGGCGGAACGATCGAGGACGGCGGCACCGGCAGGCTCGGCCTGAACGTGTTCGGGGGCAACTCCCTCACGGCAAACGGCGCGCTCAACCTCACGGACCGCATCACCGTCAATGGCGCCACCACCCAACTGATCGTCAACGGGGCCTCCAGCGGTGCCGCGGGAACCGTCTTCCTCGAGGCCGGCGGCAATCTGGTTCTCAACAACGCGTCCGCACTCGCCGCCAACACGCTCATCAATCTCAACGGTGCTCAAACCGCATCCGTCACCTACGGCTCCGATGGCGGTGACAACGTCTATCTGCTCAGCGGCAGTTCCAACTCCACGCTCAACCTCGTGCTCGACCGCGCCACCGCAGGCACCGATGTCACCCACACGATGAGCACGCCAAGTGTCGGTGGCGGCTTGGGCGGCGGAACCTTCATGCTCAATCTGAACAAAGGGTCGAACGTGTCCGGCACCGCGACCGCGAGTTTCAACCAGTTCAACCTCGGCGGCGGCTCCGGTGGTTCCACCACGATCAATCCAGCCGCCGGTGTCACTGTGGCCATCGGCAGCGTCACCAAATCCAACAACAACGTTTCGCAGACCCTCGTGTTGGACGGAGTGGGAACCGCGCATGCAATCACCGGAGCGATCACCAACGGGGCCGCAACTGGTGGCAATAGCATTGCGCTGACCAAGAGCGGTGCGAGTACCTGGACACTTGCCGGAAACAGCACCTACACCGGTGCAACCACCGTTTCCGCAGGCACCCTGTTGGTCAACGGTTCGCTCGGAAACACGGCGGTTTCTGTCACCGGCGGAACCCTCGGCGGATCGGGCTCCATCGCGGGATCGGTCGCCGTGAGCGGGACCCTGTCCCCGGGCAACTCCATCGAAAGCCTCGCCACTGGCGCGCTCACCATGTCTTCCGGATCCAGTTATGTCTTCGAAGTCGCGGACAACTCGTCCGCCGGCGCGGACCTGACCGCCGTGAACGGGACGCTGTCGCTCACCGGCGTGACACTGGACATCGATGCCGCCTCGCTCGCCGCCCTCGCAGGAGGCTCATGGATCCTTGGCGACAAACTCACCCTGATCAGCTATCTCGATCCGGGTGAGGGAATCACCTCGGGTTTCAACGGTTATCTCGACGATACTGCCTACACGTTCGGTTCGAACCAGTGGCTGTTCGACTACAACGACACCCTGGCAGGCAACAACTTTGCGGCCGACGCCACCGCCAACTCCCAGAACCGCTTCGTCACCATGACCCTGGTGCCCGAACCGTCCGCAGCCCTGCTGGGTGCCGGCGGACTGCTGGTCCTCCTGCGCCGTCGCCGGCGCTGAGATCCGGCACCTTTGCCATCATCAATCCATTCACCCGGCCGCTTGGCCATTGACCTCGCCAGCGGCCGTCCGATCATCATTGCGCCACCGGCATCGCACCAGCACGTGTCAACCGCGTCACGCAGCCCACCTCACATCGATGTCATCACGGTTGCCACCCATCGCTCTGGCCTTGCTCTTCATGAGTCTGGCACCCCTGCTCCATGCGGGGCTCACTTATGTCGATGCAACCGACGGACCCGGCGGCAACACCACGCTGGCCGACGGCTCGCTACTCGATGCGAACGACACCACGGGTGCCACCACCTGGAGACAGCGCGATGATCCGGCCTTCGGTTCGCACGGCACGGTGTTCGAGGGTGTGGAGCCCTCGCCACTCATCCGCACCACCATCACCGGCCTCACGCCGGGCGGCGGCTACAGGGTTCACGCGCACTTCTGGGATCCGGTCTCCATCGCCGAGGACTGGAACATTCGCGCGGGTTTCAGCGCCGGGGCCCTGACCACCTTTTCCCGGGAGGCGGGCGCCCTAACAGGGTCCATTGCCGCGCCACTTGCCAACACGCTCACCTACAGCACGCCGCCCACCTTGTTCGGGCCGGTTTCCAACCGCGAGAACCTCGCCGCACCCCTGGGCACCACCACCGCCGACGCCAATGGCGAAATCCGCGTTTGGATCGATGACACCGGGTCCGCCGCCGTCAACCTCCGCACGTGGTATGACGGCGTTTCGTTCGAGCCGGTCGCACTGGTCACTTATGCCGATGCCAACCTTTCCAACACCACCCGCCGTGACGGACTCCCGCTCGCTCCCGCAGCCGAAGGCAACACGACGATCGATCACAACTGGGAAACGCGGAACCTCGGCAACAATGGGAATGTCTTCGAATCGAATGCCGATGGGCCCGAAAACGCCCCGCTACTCGTCACGACGCTCACCGGGTTGCTGCCGGAAACCACTTATGTCCTCTACGCCTATTTCTGGCACGATGGCCGCGATTGGCGGCTCAAGGCATCCGCGGATGAGAACCGGATCGACGCCTCTGGCTCATCCCTGCCCGACAATCCGCTCTGCCATTTTTCATCAACCGGCACCGCCAATGGGACCGCCACGCTGGCACCGGCCGCCAGCAGCGCCAATTTTGTCGTCGCGCCACTGATCACCGAAGGCAACCGGGTGCTGCGCCAGGCATCGCTCGGAACCGCGACCAGCGATGCGGCGGGAAATCTCCCCATCTTCATTGATGACATCGCCGGAGCCGGTGAGGGAAACCGGACATGGTATGACGGCATCGGCTACCGCCGCGCCACACCGCTGGTTTCCACCGCTGACGAGGATGGCGACGGACTTACCAATGGCGACGAATCCACTCGCGGAACGAATCCTTATCTCGCCGACACGGACGGTGACAGTCACAGCGACTCGGTCGAAGTGGCCGCGGGTTCCGATCCGCTCGATTCGCGCTCGGTGCCACCATTGCCCGGCAACGCGCTGGCCATCGCTCCGGACGGAGTGTGGACCTGGTTCAACGACGAACGCGCGATCTTCCATCAGGGTTCGCTCTTCACCGGATATGTGAAAACCGACGGACAATACGGAGTCACCCGCTACGATCCCGCCAGCCACACGGTGCATCACATGATCCTGAGCACCGCGGCTTCGCGCCAGCAGGACGATCACAATAATCCCTCGCTCACCGCCTTGCCAGACGGCCGCCTCCTCGCGCTCTACGCCAAACATGGCAGTGAGCCGGCCTTCTACCAGCGCGTCTCGCTGGTTCCGCTTCCATCCTCCACCACGGATTGGGGCCCGGAAACCGCAAACCCTCTCCCCGCGAACAACACCTACAACAACACCTATCTCCTGAGCGGCGAGTCCAACCGGATTTACAACTTCCACCGCTGCATCAACTACAACCCCACCATCACCGTTTCGAACGACCTCGGCACCTCCTGGCAGCCGTCCGTCCAGTTCATCAGTGTCGGCTCGGGAAACATCAGGCCATACCCCCGCTACTGCTCGAACCGCAGCGACCGCATCGATCTGATCTACACCGACGGCCACCCGCGGGACGTCAACAATTCGGTTTATCATCTCTTCTACCGCAACGGCGCCTTTCACAAGACGGACGGCACCGTCATCGACACCTTCGCCAATCTTCCCCTCGACCATCAGGGCGGCCAGCGCGGATCGGTCGTCTATCCCTATTCCGGCGCCGCATGGGGGCCGGGACAAGGGCCGGACGACTGGATTCCCAACGGCCGCGGATGGACATGGGACGTCCACTACGGCGCGGACGGGCAGCCGGTCTGCGTTTTCCAGGTTCAGGTGGACAACGTCACCGGCAGCGGCTGGAACCACGACCGCATTTACTACTACTACGCACGCTGGAACGGAACGGCCTGGCAACGTCGCTTCATTGCCCAGGCCGGCAGGCCGCTCTATGCCGCGGAAGATGACTACGGCGGCGGCATGACACTCGATCCCTCGGATCCCAATATCGTTTACATATCTTCAAACGCCGCCAACCCGTTCCAACTGTCCGACCTTACCAGTGTCCCTCTCCGCGCCAACGAGCGATACGAGATCTGGCGCGGCATCACCCGTGACGGCGGCCTGACCTTTTCATGGGAACCCATCACCACGGACTCTCCGGCGGACAACCTCCGCCCGATCGTTCCCGAGAACCACGGCTTCGATGAGGCACTCGTCTGGTTTCACGGCACCTACACCACTTACACCAGTTTCAACTGCCGCGTCCTCGCCATCCTGCGGAACAAACTCCGCATTCACGCCTCCTCGATCTCACCGGCGACGGGCACCGGGATTCTCTCCTGGGCCTCCTCGCCCGGTTGCCGTTATCGCATCACCGCATCGGGTGATCTCCTCTCGTTTCCCTACGAGGCTGCCAACGGGATCGACGCCCAGGGAGCCTTCACCCAACACGGATTCTCCTTCCCCGAACCCTTGCGCACTGCCCCCCGGGCGTTCTTCCGCGTCGAGCGGGAGTGAGATGGGAAATCCGGAGATAATCACCGGATTTGACGGTAATACCGCGAGGAATTCGACACTTTGATGGCGGAGATGGATCAATAATCGCGCTTAGGGAAGTGGTGAGTGTTGCGGTCTGACCAAGTTCGAAAACCTCCTTTTCATCCGGTAGCGGACCTCCGTGGCCAGCTCGCCGATGGATGGACCGGATAAACTTCTGATAGACGCTTTGTAAACCCATGAGAACCCCATCCACAGTCCAATCTTCACGTGGTTTCGCCTTGGTTGTCTCGCTCAGCCTGATGGTGCTGCTGACCATCGTGGCCGTCGGCCTGCTGACACTTTCGGCAGGCTCGTTGAGGTCATCGACGCAAGGTTCCGTGCAAGCCGCCGCCCGCCAGAATGCGCGCCTCGCGCTGATCCTGGCCATCGGCGATCTCCAGAAACACCTTGGGCCCGATCAACGAATCTCGGCCAACGCGAGCAGCCTGAACGCCTCCTCTCCGCAACCCAACGTGATGGGCGCATGGGACGCGCTCGGCTGGCAGGGGCCGGAGGGATCGCCGCCGCGTCCCGATGAGAAGGCCGACCGGTTCCGCTCGTGGCTGGTATCCGCCCGCCAGCCGGAAAGTGCCGCGGAGTTCGATTTCCAGGGCAGCGCCCCGGGTGCGGATTCGATTCTGTTAGTTGATCCGGCGACAACCGGGACCAACGACGGAGTCGACACCAGCCTCCGTGCCCAGCGGGTGCCGGTCACCGGTTCCCGCGGCCGTGGTGGACTTGCATGGGTGGTGGCGGACAACAGCACCCGCGCGCCGCTGAACATCGCGCCCGCGAATACCGAGCAACTCGCCGAGAACCTCGCCAACCGTGCCGCCGCCAGCGCGCCGCGCCCGGAGGTGCTCGCCAAGGCCATCGCGTCGATCGACAGGGGAAAACGCGCCCGGTTGCTCTCGCTGCCCACCGCCGAACTCGCCATTGGCAGGGATCACCGGATCGAAGTCTCCGCCAGAACCCAGTCCCTCACCACCACCTCGCTCGGCCTCCTAACAGATCCGGTGAAGGGCGGGTTGAAGACCGACCTCACCCCGCTGATGGAAAGCTCCACCTCGACCAACCTCGCCACGGCGCTCGGTGCGGCGGCGCCCTACTTCCCGTCCGCCGGAAGCGCCGCGGGACACGGCTCGCCCACGTGGGACTATCTCCGCTCGCACTATCAACTTTACAGGCGCGTCACCGCCGCCGCTTCCACCAAGCCGCGCTTCCGTGCGACCTCCGCCGATCTCGCGCCCAAGACCTTGGGCCATCAGACCAAACCGTCCCGCGCCAGCCTCGTGCCGGTCATCGCCAAGCTGCAGATCATGTTTTCGCTGGTTTCCCACCACTCCCACATTGGCGACCGTGTCAGCGCCTTCAACTCCTTCGCGGTGCCTCAGGGAAACAACAACCATGCCGTTCCCCACTTGGTGTATGACCCGGTCGTCACTCTCTACAATCCCTACGATGTGGAACTCGAACTTCCCCAACTCCGCGTGCGGATTTCGGATCCTCCCGTCGGATTCCAGTTCATGAAGCATGACAAGGCCGCGGGTCGCGACTCATGGTATCGTCCGGAATTCGAAAACGGAGAGTTCCATGGCCTTGGCCGATTCCAGATCGCGAACGAAACCAACAAGGACGCCCGCAAGTTCTTCACGCTTTTCCTGCGCAACCGCACCGCCTCCGGAACTCCCGGCGGCAACATCGTGCTCATGCCTGGCGAGGTGAAGGTTTTCTCCGCCTATGTGGAGAGGAACTGGACATGGGGCCTCGAAACCAGCGGCGGCTACACTCCGCGCGCGTTCTTCGACTGGAACGTCAGCAACAACCTCGGCGAAAGGGACAACCGCAGCGGTAACAAGATGGGCGTGGACGGACTTCCCGGCCTCGATTTCCGCGCCGGACTGCAAACCGATCACATGAGTTACTCCGCCCGTCCCCCGGCAACCCTCTACCCATGGGAAAAGGCGCCGCTCAACGGCGGATGGGTTTCGCTGAAACTCACGGACGATGTTTCGGTGAACGCCAAAACGCTGCGCACCGTCAACAACTCGACGATGCCGGATTTCCGCGTCGATCTGCTGGCCGGTGTCATTGAGAACCCGGATGCCGACCGACTCCGCAGTTATGAGTTCCGCTTCGCAGACATCACCAAGGAGCTGAATTCCAATATCTCGTCGGGAAACATCATCAGCCGCCGTTTCAACAACGCGACCATCCTCCAGAAACCCGCCGACACCACCCCCGGCGGCAAGAGTCCCTTCGCGATCTTCACCATGACCGCGAAAACCACCCGGGACGCCCGCGACGACAGCAAGAGCTGGGCCTTCAACAACATGGTCACCGAGGGCGGCATCCACGACAGCCGCACCATCGGCAACGCGGCGCAGAGTTATGACCTCCGCCTGGATGAGATCCAGGACTTCACCACCTTCCCCGGCATCGAGTATGACGATGCCAACAAGCGCGGTTACTTCGGGGCCATGGCCACCGCGAACCTCGGAGTGTCAATCGTGCCGATGCACCGGACGCCCCTGATTCCCGCCGCTTCGCTTGGCGACTGGACGGCCTCCAACCTTGTTGTCTCCAGCCTTCATCCGCGCGTGAACCACGCCCTTGGCAATTCCTTCGCCCATCCGCTCATCCCATCGGACGCCATCGAGACCGCCAATCCCTCGCAACCGGGATCGAAAATGCTGGATCACACCTATCTGCTCAATGCAGCCCTGTGGGATTCCTGTTATTTCTCCTCCGCCACCCATTACAACTCGGCCGTCTTCACCTCCAACCGGACCAAGTCCCAGGTGCTGGAGGACTTTTTCAGCGGTTCCGAACCCATGCTCAACCCGCGTCTCGTGCCGCTGCCATCCGCCGAACGCGACGACAAGGCCCTTGCCCGGAAGTTCGCCTCCGATAGCGACATCGTGTTTGCCAAAACCTTCGCTGGCAATGTGGCGGTCAACGGTGCGTTCAATGTGAACTCGGACTCCGTCGATTCATGGCACGCGCTGCTCGCCTCGCTCAGGGATGCGGCCGTCCGCGGCTACGGCGGCATGACCTATCAGAACGACAGCCGTTCCGCATTCGTCCGCGCCGGACTGCCGGTCGCCTCTTCGGCTGACGATGCCAATCCCGCCAGCTCCGTCAACGCGCTTGGCCAGATCCGCTGGGCCGGCTTCCGTTCCCTCACCGACAACCAGCTCAGGGACCTTGCCAAGAACATCGTCGGCGAAATCCGCGAGCGGGGAAAAACCGACAAGGCCCCCAGCCTTTGCCTCGCCGATTTCATCAACCGCCGCCTTGGCGCACCTGGCGGACTCCACGCGCTCAAGGGCATCGTCCAGACCGCCATCGACCGCTCCGGCATCAATGACAGTTTCCACAACGAGGACTCGAACATGGTCAGCTCTTCATCACTCCCCGCCGACCGCACCCGCGGCCTTGCCAACCCGCAGGCGCTCGACGGCCGCACCGCCGATGGCGCGCCACCGATGCTCACCCAGGCCGATCTGCTCGCGGCCATTGCCCCGGTTATCACCGCGCGTGGCGACACGTTCACCATTCGAGCCTATGGCGAATCCCGCAGCGCGGATGGCACCAAGGTGGAGGCCAAGGCCTATTGCGAGGCCACCGTCCAGCGCATGCCCGAGTTCATCGATCCCGCGAATGCTCCGGAGACCGCCACCGCCTCCCTCAATCCGGCCAACAAGGCCTTCGGGCGACGAATGGTCATCACTTCGTTCCGCTGGTTGAACCCATCCGAAATCTGACCAACCGCCATGCGCCTCTTCCGTTTCTTTTCCGCCGCCCTGATTCTGTTAGGAACCCCGCTGTCCCTCGCGGCGAGGGATCTTACCCTCCGCCTGTTGGCCTTCGATCCATCGACGGTGCAGGCCGGGGCGCACGCCTTTGATCCAGGCGTCAAGGATGCTCCCGGCGTGCCCGCACCCATCAAGGGTTTCCTCAACCACGAGGGAGTGAAACTCACGGCCACCGGCAACGAACTGCTGTTTTCCCGCAGCGCCACTTCAAACGAGGCGGCGAAGCCGGAATCGCTCATCGCCACTGTCAAGCTTCCCGCCAGCGGCAGCCGCTTCATCCTCATCTTCCTGCCCGGTCCGGCGGGCAAGGCGCCGGTGCTCGTCGTCGATGACTCGGTGCCCGGCTTTCCGCTCGGCTCCTATCAGGTCTTCAACCTCGGCAGAAAACCCGTGCGCCTCGTGCTCGAGAACCAGCCCTTCGAATACGCCCCCGGGAAGAGCGGCATCATCAAGGATCCGCCGGTGCAGGAAAACCAGCACAGCGCCATGTATGCCTTCACCGAAACCGACGGCAAATGGGAACGCATCGGCTCCGGCCTCTGGCCTCACCCCGGAACCCGCCGCTCGATTCAGTTGTTCTTCGAAAACCCCGCCACCGGCCGGACCGAACTCAAGGGCTTCCGCGATATCGCCCCGCCCACCGAGCCGTGAGTTCCTGATAGCATCCAGAAGATAGGAGTTTGGCCTTCGGGCGTTTGGTGCAGGATTCGATCTGATCGCAGCCACGCGCCAGACGACCGGCATGTTTTCCATGTCTGACCTGAATGCCGCTTCCGGCTCTGGTGGAATGCCGCCTTGCCCGGACTCTCACCGTGGCGTTCCGTTCGAGGTGGCGTCTTCGGCGTCGGCTGATGGGATTAGACCGTTTGCCAAAAGTCCTTACCGAAACGGATTTGGATTAGGATGTGGTGTTTGTGCCGCTGCGCGGGAGGGATTTCACTATTCCGGCCTGTGAATGCCGATTTCTGCGTTGCTCTTCGGTTGCGGATGCCTATCCGCGCCCTCATCGCGCCTTGAACTCGGCATCCACAGGCTCGGCCTTTTCGGCAATTACTTTTGGCAAAAGGTCTAACGCGAGAGCATGGATGAGGGCGGGGCGGTCTTGGCGACACGCACGGAAAATCGGGCGATAAGGCCTGAGCGGAAAGCCGGATTCCGGACCGGGACGCTCTGCGGGCATTCACATCCGCTTTTGACACGGCGGCGGACCTGCGTATTTTGCGCGCCGTTCAAGCACCCCTACCACTACCATGAGCGAATCGACTCTCGAAAAACACGCGTTCCAGGCCGAGATCCAGCAGTTGCTCGACCTGGTGGTCCACTCCCTTTACACCGACAAGGAAATCTTCCTCCGCGAGCTGATCTCGAACGCCTCGGATGCGATGGAGAAGCTCCGCCACATCGAGGCCACCGAGAAGAACATCCATCAGCCGACGCTGCCGCTCGAGATCCACATCACCACCGACGAGGAGGCGGGCACGCTGACCATCGCCGATCACGGCATCGGCATGTCGCATGAGGAGTTGGTGAAAAACCTCGGCACCATCGCGCACTCCGGCACCAAGGCCTTCCTGAAGGCGGTGAAGGAGAACGGCGGCTCGCCGCAGAACATGATCGGCCAGTTCGGCGTCGGCTTTTACTCGGCGTTCATGGTGGCGGACGAGGTGGCGGTTCACACCCGCTCGTGGCATGCGGACTCGCCGCAGTTGGTGTGGACCAGTGATGGCAAGTCCGGCTACGAGATCGAGGAAACCACCGGTCTCGACCGCGGCTCGAAGCTGGTTCTCACGCTCAAGGAGGATTGCAAGGAGTATGCCACCGAGAGCCGGATCAAGCACCTCATCCGCACCTATTCGAACTTCGTCGGTTTCCCGATCCTGCTCAACGGCACCCGCGTGAACGAGGTGGAGGCGCTGTGGCTCAAAAACAAGTCCGAGGTGAGCGAGGAGCAATACAAGGCTTTCTATCAGTTTGCCTGCAAGGCATGGGACGAACCATCCTACCGCCTGCATTTCAGCGCGGACGCGCCGCTGGCGATCAACGCGCTGCTGTTCGCTCCCACCGAGAATCCCGAGCGCATGGGTTTCACCAAAACCGAGCCGGCCATCGCACTTTACAGCCGAAAGGTGCTCATCGATCCCTCGCCGAAGGAGCTTCTGCCCGACTGGATGCGCTTCATGAAAGGCGTGGTGGATAGCGCGGACATCCCGCTGAACATCTCGCGCGAGACGATGCAGGACAGCGCGCTGATAAGAAAACTCGGCGGCGTGATCAGCAAGCGGGTGATCAGGATGTTCGAGAAGGAAGCCGAGGCGGATCCGGAGAAATACCGCGGTTTCTACAGGAAGTTCGACCGCTACTTCAAGGAGGGCGTCGCCACCGATCACGCCAACCGCGAGGCGCTGGCGAAACTTCTGAGATTCGAGTCCTCCCTAACAGATCCGGGTGCGGTCTGCGGTTTCGCCGACTACGTTGCTCGCATGAAGGACGGCCAGGAGTCGATCTATTATCTCGTCGGTGCGGGCCGCGAGCAGATCGAGACGAGTCCCTATCTCGAAGCGTTCAAGTCGCGCGGGCTGGAGGTGGTTTATTTCACCGATGCCGTGGACGAATACGTCGTGGACGCGCTCGGCACCTTTGATGGGAAGAAACTCGTTTCCATCCGCCATGGTGGCGTGGAACTGGACGAGCAGGCACAGGGGGGCGAATCGCTCACGCCGGAGCAAACCACGGCGCTGTGTGATTTCCTGACCAACCAGCTCGGCGACCGGGTGACCTCCGTTTCCAGCGGCAAGCGCCTGGTGGACAGCCCGGTGATCGCGCTGGTGCCCGCCGATGGCCTGAGCCCGCAGATGCGGCAGATGATGAAGGCCATGGACGAGAATTTCAAAGACGAGGTGAAGGTGGAATTGGAGATCAACCCGCGGCACCCGCTGGTGCGCAAGCTGGCCGAGGCCAAGGACAGCAACCCCGAGGTCGCCGCGCTGGTCGCCGGGCAGTTGCTCGACAATGCCCTGATCTCCGCCGGCCTGCTGGAGGACGCGCGCGACACCGTCAGCCGCATGAACCGGCTGATGGAAAAGGCGATGGGGTAGGGGGCGACCACGCGCACGGCATGGTGTTTTTCCACCACGACCCGGAGTCGAAGCGCATCCCGCCTGCACACGATCCGGGATTTCATGTTGGACTCCAATCCTTCGTGCCATTGGGCTCCCGGGATCAGGGTATGGCGCGGTGGTTGGTTGAGAATACCGGCCATACCCCGTTTGAATTAAAAGGATTCCCGTGAGAATCTTCGCCGGGGTGTCTATCCTCCCCGGAGCCGCTTGGCATCGCCAGCGGTCCGATTTCTCGAATTTTATTTTGTAATTACAGGGTGCATTCACTATCTTTGCCGCGTCACTGACTTTTTGTTTTCCAGCTTCTGCCCGCAAACCGATGAAACCCAGTCTCAAACCCCAGTTTTCCCGCGGATTCGCCCTCGTGGTGTCGATCAGCCTGATGATCCTCCTCACCATCATCGCGGTGGGACTTTTGACGCTTTCGGCCACGGCCTTGCGGTCCTCGGGCCAAGGTGAGGCGATGGCGACAGCCCGCAACAATGCCCGGCTGGGCCTGATGATGGCGATTGGCGATTTGCAGGCCACACTCGGGCCGGATCGCGCGGTGACCGCCACCTCGGGCTTGCTCTCGTCCAATCCGACAAAGCCCAATCTCGCCGGTGCGTGGGAGTCGTGGAACTTCAACCCGTCCGAGAGCAGTCCCGACTACACCGGTGAGAAGGAGAAGCGTTTCCGCCGCTGGCTGGTCTCCACGCCCGATCCCGTGGCGGCCCAGTCCAGGGATTTCGCCACCGCCGAATGGAGCGGGAAAACCGTGGAACTCGTCGGCGACAACGCCCTCGGCGGCAATGCCGCATCAAGCGACAAGGTCAGGGCGGGGCTCGTCCCGGTTTCCAAATCCGGCAAATCCCCGGGTGCCTTCGCGTGGCATGTTTCGGACGAGTCCGTCAAAGCCCGGATCAACCTCTATCGCAATCCGGGTCTCAACGACACGCTGGCACGCAAGCGCACCCTGCTGGCCGGACATCGCCACGGCACCGCCGTTGTGAAGAGCCCGAAGAACCAGCTTCTCGACTTCCTGCCCTCGGACGAGGATGCGGCCGCCTTCGACAAGGCGGACGCCAGTTCCGCGAAAGTGCTCGGCCTCGGCCAAGTGGATCTCGTAGGAGGCAAGGAGAAGATCAAACCCTTCCGCAATGATGTCACCCCCTACTCGCTCGGGGTTCTCGCCGATGCGAGGAACGGCGGGCTCAAGAAGGATCTCAGCTCGGTCTTCGAGTTTGTGGGCAGCACCACCTCCACCACGCTGCCCGCGGAGTTCAACAACAACCGCCTCTATCAGTCCGGCATCGGCCTGACTGGTGTTTCGGATCCCTACTGGAGTTCGCTCTCCGGCTATTACAACTCGTTCCGTTCGGTCACCTCGCCGGAAGCCAATCCGACCTACAACCAGCGCCCCACCGAGAACATCCCGATCACTAACCTCAACCCGGGGCGCCGCTTCTTCGCGGGACCGGTCATCGCCAAGGTCGAGATGCTGTTCAACTATGTCACGCGGGATTCCCACTCGAACTGGGTGGCATCCCTCAAGGCCGTAAGCCCTGATATGGTTTACATGGGGCACTTCGTCTACACTCCGCTCGTCACGTTGCACAATCCGTACAACGTGACCGTTTCGTTCGACAGCATGTATGTCACCATCCGCAACGTGCCCATCGCGTTCCGCACCTTCATCAACGGCGTTCCGCAGAGCAGCCGTCTGGTGCCGCTCACCGACATGTTCGTGAATGCGGGCGATCGCCGCGAGAAGTCCTTCGTTCTCAACATCGGCAACTGGGCGAGCCCCACCGCGTCCTCCACCAGCGGTCCCATCGTATTGAAACCCGGCCAGACCCTTGTCTGCGGCCCTTATCTGGATCCCGGCGCCTCGTTCAGCAACAGCAAGGGGACGCCGTTCTTCGACTATCAGAACAATCTCACCGGTTTCGACCGCAATGACCCGAACAGCATCAATCTGGCGATCAAGGCCAAGCCCGGATTCGTCGGCCGTTGCGTCGGCTTCGATATCGACTGGCTTACGCCGACGCACGGCGACTTCAACCAGCCGCCGGCCGTGCAGAACGATGGCAACAAGGGAATCATGGGCTTGAAGGCCAGGGACGCGTTTTACTTCGAATACGCGATCAAACAGCCTTCGGTCGGCCAGAACGACCGCTTCCAGGTCGGCGCCAAGATAGTCTCACAGGGCCGCACGTATGATTATGGCGGCTTGGAGTTCATCTATTCCGATTCCCGCACGCTCGAGAAATTCTTCAACAAGGTGCACCGCTATCCGGCCAACGGCGCTCTCACCCAGGGTCAGTCCTATGTTCCGAATACGGAACCTGTTTCCGCCCATGCGCGCGCACACAGTTTCGCGATCTTCTCCGCTTACGCCCGCACCACGAGCGGCGGCGTGTATGAGACGGGCCTGCGGACCGAGACCGCCGGCGCGCTCAACGTTCTGCGCGATGGACGCCTCGCCGGCAAACCCTTCCTGTTTCACAATCCGGCCCGAGCGATCACTTCCATCAACCTCTCGCGCGAGAAACCCGGCGGGCATTCCCACGAGCTCAACTTCCAACCGCTCCCCGGTCACGTCGATGACATCCTCGAGGTCGAGGGTGCGGATCCGTCAAGGTCCACCCTCGCGGCCAACCGCACGCCCGCGATCACCGGCAACACCACGTTGCGCGGCATCAAGTCCGGAAGCTATCTGGAAATTCCCACCGGGCCGATGCTGACGATCGCCGACTTCAGGCGCTCGAACGCGCTCACCTCGTCCTATCTGCCCAACTTCGTGCAACCGGTGGCCAACTCCATCGTCTCGCCGCTGATGGGCACCGACAAGGTGGTCCAGACCGACACCGCCATCGCCACTTATGCGCTGCTCGACCACTCGGTCCTCGCCAATCACGCGTTGTATGACCGCTTCTACTTCTCGACCTTCGCAACCGATGGCAGCACCACTCCCGAAGCGGCGTTCGAATCGTTCATGGAAGGTGACAGGCCGCTGCCGATGCAATCCTTCCAGCCCTATCTGCCCTCCGGCAGCGAAATCAAGAAGGTGCGCAGCGAGTTGTTCTCCGGGGGCAAGCCGCTGACCGATACCTATCAGCGCGCTGCCGAGTATCAACTCCTCCGCGGACCTTTCAATGTCAACTCGACGAGTGTCCAGGCATGGAAGGCCGCGCTTGCCGCACTGCAACGCAACGAGATCGTCACCCTGTGGGCGCGTTCCGGAAAGGTGGAGAATCGCAAGTCCTCCAACGTGCCGATCCTCGCCATGTCGCTGATGAACGGCGGACTCGTGGGCACCGGTGGCGCCGCCAACGACATCGACAACGCCAGGACCAACGAGTGGAACGGTTACCGTGAGTTGACGGACACCGAACTCGAAACCCTCGCCACCGAGATCGTCGAGCAGGTGCGCACCCGCGGCCCCTTCCTGTCGCTTTCCGAGTTTGTGAACCGCCGCATCGGTTCGGAGTCCGACCTCACCCGCACCGGCGCGCTCGAAGCCGCGCTCCGCGAGGCTGGCACCAATGAGAAGGTCTTCGGCACCCAGGTCCCGATCAAGTCGATCGACATCGCCGATCCCAACTTCTACGGCTTCCGCACGCCCGAAGTGGTCACCGGCAATCCGGCGGCGGGTGCCCCGGGATGGATCACCCAGGGAGACCTGATGCGCGTGCTCGAACCCGGAGCCACCGTGCGCTCGGACACTTTTGTCGTACGCACCTGCGGCGAGGCGCACGATGCCCGCGGCACGGTCACCGCACGGGTCTTTGCCGAGGCGGTCGTCCAGCGGATTCCGGAGTATGTGGACCCGGCGGATCGCCCGTCGGTCAACGTTTACACCGCCACCTCCGCCGCCGAGGCGAACAAAAAGTTTGGACGGCGCTTCAGCGTGGTGTCATTCCGTTGGCTGTCCCCAGAAGAAATCTGATCCATGATCCTCCGCCGCCTCTCCGCCGTCCTCACCGCGATTTTCTCCATCCAAACGGCCATCGCCCAAGCCCCGCCCGAAGTCGCGGTCACCGTCAGGGCCGTCCTGCACGATCCGACGAAGCCGATGTCCGAGTTCTTCGCCGCCGACCAGAACGGCGTGGTCAATAGAATCAATCTGATCCAGGAGGGGCTTTCCGAAGCGCGTCAAATCATGCCGGTGAACGGGTTTCTCGTTCTCTACAATACGGCGTCGGTGGATCCGAAGAAGCCGGAGGGGAAAATCGCCGCCACCGTCAGGGTGCCCGCCGGTTTGCGCAAGGCCATCGCGGTGATCGTTCCGGGACCTGCGGACAAGCAACCGCCTTTCCGCATGGTGCTCATCGACGATTCGCCGGACGTCTTCAAGCGCGGCGAGTCCCGTGCGGTGAGCCTGGTGCCCGTCGAAACCGCGCTTCAGGCGGGCGAACACAAGCTCCAGGTCGAGTCCGGTAAGATCGTGAGCGTGCCGCCGGTCAAGAAGGTCAACGAGTTCAACATGGCGCAGGCGAACTTCTACTACAAGGAGGGCGACAACTGGGTGGCCTTCACCGAACGGCAACTCCAGTTTCTCGACGACTTCAGAAGGATTTTTCTAATCCACGTCACCCCTGGCTCGACCCAGCCGTTCGTCTCGACAGTGCTCGACACCGCGCCGCATGTGCCGCGCTGAGTGGGGGGATCCCGTGTTTTTCGGCAACTCCGCCGTGAAATCCTACCATATCACCGGAACACCGTATGCCGGGAAATGGGGGTCGCAGCTCACAATGGTGAGACTTTCCACCTCGGCCTGGGCGATCAAGAGTCGGTCGAAAGGATCGCCGTGATGACGAGGGAGACGCAGGACTTGATAAAGATGCGGGTGAGTGATTGGCAGCATCTCGAAACCGAGCGCCTCGAGCCGGCCGGGAAACAGATCCTCGAACGGCATGGGCAGATCGAGTTTGCCAAGCGCGTGCTTGATGCCCATTTCCCATGCGGTTCCATCGCTCACATAGCGGCGGTTGGCCGGATCCGAGATTGCGGCGCTTGCGGCGGAAGAGAGTCGTTTGTCGCCTTCAAGGAACCAGATCAAGGCATGGGAATCCAGCAAGAGGTTCATTCCGTGTATTCCTTGAAGTCGCCCAACGGTTCATCGTAGTCGTCAGCCATCCGGAAGCCTTTGAGGCAACCGGGCAGTGGTGCGATCCGCGTCTTGTTAAGGTTGTCTTGCGGTTTCGCCACCGGTTCCATTTCCGCCTTCACGCGGATGCGATGGTGTAGCCACTCGGCGGGCACTGGTATGTGCAGCGTGCCGTCTGCGGCGGGTTCCATGATGACGGTGATAATGCTCATGGAGGGCACACTAACCGGTCCTGCCCGATTTGTAAAGTTGGCTGAGCTGCCAAGAAACCGGGCATTTCACCCCGCGAAATCCCAGCGGTGCTTGTCGAGTTCGCAGACGCAGGCGGTGAGCAGTTCGATGCAGGCGGCGAGGTCGTGCTTGTGGCATGACTCGATGGTCTGGTGGATATGGCGGGTGGGGATGGAAACCGCGCCGGCGATGGAGCCGCCGGCCACCATGCGCTGGAGGCTGGCGGTATCGGTGCCGCCGGCGCTGAGGATTTCCGGCTGCCACTTGATCTTGTGGCGTTTGGCGACGGCTTTCATGTACTCGACCATGCGGTAGTCGCAGATGACGGACGAGTCCATCAGCTTGATGCCCGCGCCCTCACCGAGGCCGGTGCAGCGCTCCTGCGGGGTGGAGCCGGGGGTGTCGTAGGCGATGGTGGTATCGAGCCCGAAGCTGAAATCCGGCTGGACTTGCAGCGCCGCGGCTTGTGCGCCGCGCAGGCCGACCTCCTCCTGGACGGTGAAGGCCGCGTGGAAATCGTAGGCGGGCTTGAGTTTGCGCTTCTTGAGCGCCCGCAGGGTTTCGATGAGCACGAACACCGACGCGCGGTTGTCGAGGGATTTCACATTCACGCAGTCGCCGAGCTCGATCAGCGGCGAGTGGCGGGTGACGAAATCACCGACGGCAACGAGCTTTTCGAGGTCCTTCTTCGCATGGCCGGTATCGATGAAGTAGTCCTTGATCTGGGGGACCTTGTTTTTCTCCTCCGGGCTCATGATATGGACGGGCTTGGAGCCCATCACGCCCATGACGTCCTCGCGGCCGTGGATGATGACGCGCTGGGAAGTGAGGGTTTTCGGATCGAATCCGCCCACGGGGTTGAAGCGGACAAATCCCTTGTCGTCGATGTGGGTGACGATGAAGCCGATCTCGTCCATGTGGGCGGCGGCCATGCTGCGTTTGGCGGAGGAGCGGCCTTTTTTGAGGGCGATGACGTTGCCCATGTTGTCGGTGCGGACTTCGTCGGCGAGTCCCTTCAGTTCGGTGAGAACGAGTTCGCGGATCTTCTTCTCGAATCCCGGCGCTCCGGGGGCTTCACAGATGCGGGCGAGCAGGGGAATATCGACGGACATGACGGCGGCAAATTGATCGGGGCGAAACGCGGCTGACGAGCCGGAAATGCGGTTCGGCGGCGGGAATTTTCCGCGCCGGTTGGGTGAGCGGCCGGGGCGCGTGCTCACTTGCGGCTTGGCGGGCGGAAGAGTCGGGTTAGTTTCGGCGCGTGAAAGGACATCTGATCATTGATTTGGCGACGCTGCCCGAGGAGGGAAAGGCGTTTTCCGGCGAGCTTCCGGCGGAGGTTTTCGACTTGCCGGAAGGCGACGCCGTGCCGCTCGGGCCGCTGGAATATGACCTATGGGTTCAGCGTTTCGAGGGTGAGTTGCTGCTCACGGGCACGCTGTCCGCGCCGTTCGAGTTCACCTGCGTGCGCACGCTCCACCCGTTTCGCCAGACGATCCGGCTGGAAGGAGCCGCGTTGTCGGTGGAAATCGGCAATCAGGGCGAAATCGACGCCACCGAGACGCTGCGGGAGGAAATTCTGATCAATTTTCCCGTGGACCCCCGCTGCGAGGAGGGGGACAGTCCCCAGCAGTGCGAAATCGATCCCCGATATTTATCAGTGGACAAACCCGCGGGAGATGGGCTACCCACTCCGCCCCGCGACGGGGGCGACGACCGCTGGTCCGCCCTCGACCATCTCAAGGACCTCAAGGACCAACCCTAACATACTCGATACCATGGCCGTTCCAAAGCGCCGCCAATCCAAAAGCCGTCAGAAAATGCGCCGTGGCGCCAAGCGCTGGCGTGCACCGATCTTCAAGAATTGCCCGGAATGCGGCAGCAAGGTGCCCTCGCACATCGCCTGCCCGGCCTGCGGAAATTACCGCGACCGCCAGGTGCTTGAAGTCGAGGCACTCTGAAAACCGACCGCCGGTTTTCCGCCGTCATCGCCGCCCGGTCGGAGTGCCAGGCGGCGGTTTTTCGCATGATTTTCGCAACCGTGCCCCGCTGAAACGCATTTTCCACCCTGCATGAAAGTCGCCTTGGACGCCATGGGCGGGGATCACGCCCCCGGAGTGAACATCGGGGGGGCGATCGATGCCCTGCGTTACTACCCCAAGCTCCGGCACCTCTATCTCGTCGGGGATCAGGCGGCGTTGGAAGCCGAGAGCGCCCGGCAGGGTTTGGATCTGACGGATCCGCGCGTGAGTATCGTGCATGCTCCGGAGGTCATCGGCATGGCCGAGGCCGGGGCCAAGACGGTGCGCCGCAAGAAACAGTCTTCGATCAATGTGGCCATGGAAATGGTCAAGGATGGCCGGGCGGACGCCTTTGTTTCCGCTGGCAACACCGGGGCGGCGGTGGCCTCGGCAACCTTGAAACTCCGCACTCTCACCGGTGTGGACCGCGCCGGCATCGCCACGGCGGTTCCCAACGAATACGGCCTGTGCCACATTCTGGACGCCGGTGCGAATCCCGACGCCAAGCCCGAGCATCTCGTGGCCTATGCCGTGATGGGCACCGCGTTCGCCCGCAACGTGCTGGGCATCCAGAGCCCGAAGGTGGGCCTGATGTCGAATGGCGAGGAGGAGGAAAAGGGCACGGCTTTCACCAAGGAGACCTTCAAGCTGCTCAAGCAAACGCCCGGCATTCATTTCGTTGGCAACGTCGAGGGTCGCGACCTGTTCGAAACCGAACTGGATGTGGTGTTGTGCGATGGATTCGTCGGCAATGTCATGCTCAAGACCATCGAGGGCACGGCCAAGGCCGTCTCCAAGTGGCTGAAGGCCGAGATCAAGGGCAATCCGCTGCGGCTCGCGGGCGCGGTGCTCGCCAACGGTGCCTTCAAGGCGCTCAAGGAGAAGAGCAGTTATGAAACCTACGGCGGCAGTCCGCTGCTTGGCGTGAAGGGCGTGGTGATCATCGCCCATGGATCGTCCACCGCGCTGGCGGTGCGCAATGCCGTCCGCGTGGCCATGGAAGCGGTGGAAAACCGGGTGAACCAGCGCATCGAGGAAGCGCTCGCCCAGGTCGCCGCGGAGACTTCCGTTCCCGAGTGAATCCGGCCTCCGCCGCCAACTTCGCGCTTGTGAGGGACGGGTCCGGGTTTCAGTCTTTCGCCGCATGAGTGAGTCGTCCTCCGCCATCGAAGTGTGCATTGCGGGCACCGGCAGTTATGTTCCTGAACGCGTGCTGACCAACGCGGAACTCTCGACCATGGTCGATACCAGCGACGAGTGGATTCTCACCCGCACCGGCATTCGCGAGCGGCGCATCGCGGCGGCGGATGAGTTCACATCGCACATGGGCAGCAAGGCGGCCATGCGCGCGCTGGAGCAGGCCGGCATGAACGCCGATGAAATCGAGTTGATCGTGGTGGCCACCATCACGCCGGACACTCCCACACCGGCCACCGCGTGCCATATCCAACAGCAACTCGGCGCGTCGAAGGCCGTCGCATTTGATATCTCGGCCGCTTGCTCGGGTTTCCTCTACGCGATGAAGATCTGCAAGCGCCTGATTTCCGACGGCGCGTTTGCCAACGCGCTGATCATCGGCGCGGAGAAGCTTTCCTCCGTCACCAATTGGGAGGACCGCTCGACCTGCGTGCTCTTTGGAGATGGCGCCGGCGCCGCGGTGCTTCGCCGCGCGAAGCCCGGCGAGGGTTCGATCGTCGCCACCGAAATGGGCACTGACGGCAACCTCACCCACCTGCTGGAAATCCCCGGCGGCGGATCGGCCTGCCCGATCACGGAAAAGAATGTGGGCCAGCACCTCCACACCCTCAACATGCAGGGCAAGGAGGTTTTCAAGATCGCTGTCAACCGGATGAAGGAAGCGGCGGAAAAGGTCATTGAGCGCGCCGGTTGGCATCCCGAGGACATCGCCTGCGTCATTCCGCACCAGGCGAACCTGCGGATCATCGATGCCATCGCGGATCGTCTTGCGGTGCCCAACGAGCGCGTGTTCGTGAACCTTCACAAGTATGGCAATACCTCCGCCGCGGCCGTGGCCATCGCGCTGGACGAGGCGAACCGCGAGTGTGCCTTCAAACGCGGCGACCATATCGTGCTCGTTGTTTTCGGGGCCGGCCTCACCTGGGCCGCCGCCGCCGTGAGGTGGTGAGAAGCCCGAAGCGATGAGTGAATCCCACGATCCCGCGGCCGATGACCTGGAGCGAATCCTTCCGGTGCTTGCCCGCAAGACGGATTGTGACGACTGGCGGACTTTCGAGCCGTCGCGTGCGCGGAGGGACTGCAGCATCCATTTCCTGAGTTCGGCGCGCCACCGGATTCCCCGGCTGGTCGTGAAGACCTACAAGCGGGATGAGACCCGCGAAAACATGGCGCGCAACATCCACCAGCGCGGCGTGAAGTTTCACGAGGTGGCCACGCCGGACTTCGGTGTTCCGGAACCGCTGTTCCTGATGCCGAGCCACAATGCGGTGGCGATGGAGTATGTGGACGCCCCCACGCTCGGTGCGCGGCTGCTGCGCTCGATGGCCTCCAAATCGGCGAAACGCGAACTGATCGGTCGCGCCGCCGGCTGGCTGGCCTGGTTCTATCGGCGAGGCCAGATCCGGCCCGAGCCGTTCGTGCCCACGAAGTTCGGACTGAAGATCGACCGCCTCCACGGTGCGCTTGAATGCTCCGCGCCGGGCTCGCTCGCGAGTGATGGCTTCCTGCGGGACTGCCTCGCATTGTCATCCCGTCTGGCCGCCGACCTCGAAGGCCGGGTGATTCCGCACGCGCCGGCGCATGGTGATTTCACTCCCTTCAATCTGTTTGCGGCGGGAAAGCGGACCATCGGATTCGACTTCGGCGCGGTGCGGATCCTTCCGATCCATCATGATATCAGCCGCTTCCTGATGTATCTCGGCATCTATCGGCCGCTTCCGCCGCGGACCGCGGATCTCGCGGAGTTCGGCTGCGCGGCGGACGACCTCGAAATGTTCCTTTCGGTGTTCTCGCCGGTCGAGCGTTTGGATGTGGATGTCTGGCGCCGCATGCAGTTCATCGAGATCACGAGGCGTTTGCTCGCGCTCAAGCCGCTCAGGGGAAACCTGTGGAAACAGGGACTGCGCTCGGTGCAGGCGGGGCGCCTCCGCCGATCGGCCCGTTGCCTGATGAGGACTTTGGCATAAGATGAAAACGAAGCGTCTCTTTCCGATCGTTGCCACGGTCTTTCTTTGGGGACTGGAACTGCGGGCTTCGGCATCGCCAGCGGGTGAAAATTCGATTCTGAGCGACGAATCGCTGCGGAATCATGTCCGGAGTTTCAACGCTCACGATCACACCCATTTCGGACAGGCGGTTTCCAACGAACAAGCCGCCGATTGGATGGCGGCCAACGTGCCGAGGTTCGAGTGCCCGGATCAAGGAATCGAAAAGATCTATCATTTCCGCTGGTGGACATACCGCAAGCACATCAAGGAGACTCCGGATGGAATCGTCGTCACCGAGTTTTTGCCGAAAGTCAGTTGGAGCGGAAAGCATAACACAATCTCCTGCCCGGCCGGCCACCATTTCCGCGAGGGACGCTGGCTGCGCGATGCGGGGATCCTCGATGACTACGCCCGGTTCTGGTTCCGCAAGGGTGGTGATCCCCGCCGCTACAGCTTCTGGGCGGCGGATTCGATCTATCAGCGCGCGCTCACGCTGGGCGACTTCTCACTCGCCACCGAGCTGCTTCCCGACCTGATCGCGAACTATGAGGAATGGGAGCGAAAGCGACTGGAACCGGACGGACTGTTCTGGCAGATCGACGACCGTGACGGCATGGAGGTTTCCATCGGCGGCATCGGCCATCGCGGCGAGGGCAGGCGGGCGACGATCAACTCTTACATGTTTGGCGACGCGCGGGCCATCGCGTCCATCGCGGAACGGGCGGGGCGGAAGGAAACCGCCGCTGTTTACCGTGAAAAGGCGGAGCAAATCCGGCGATTGGTTTTGGAAAAACTCTGGGATGACGAAGCGAAGTTCTTCAAGGTGTTGCCGCGTGGAGATGACGCGAAGCTGGTGGATGTCCGCGAGTTGCACGGTTACACGCCGTGGTATTTCGACCTTCCTCCCGCGAACCAGGGATATGAGGTGGCATGGAAGCAACTGATGGACCCGAAGGGTTTCCACGCGCCCTACGGCCCGACCACCGCCGAGCGGCGCCATCCGGGATTCAAGCTTTCCTATGAGGGACACGAGTGCCAGTGGAACGGCCCGAGTTGGCCCTTCGCCACCAGCGTCACCCTCACGGCCCTTGCCAATGTGCTCAGCGACTATCCGCAACAGGCCATCTCCCGGAAGGACTATCTCGAAACCCTTTTGATTTATACCAAATCCCATTATCTGAAACGGGATGACGGAACGGTGGTCCCGTGGATCGACGAAAACCTCCATCCGTTCACCGGCGATTGGATCGCGCGGACGCGGCTGAAGTCATGGAAGGACGGCACGTGGGCACCGGCGAAAGGCGGTATCGAGCGCGGCAAGGACTATAACCATTCGACCTATTGCGACCTGATCATCACCGGACTCATCGGATTGCGCCCGCAGGCGGATGACACGGTGATCGTCGCTCCATTGGTTCCCGAGGATACATGGGATTGGTTTTGCCTCGACCGCGTGCCCTATCACGGCCGCATGCTGACGATTCTCTACGACAAGACCGGCAAACGCTACGGCAGGGGCAGCGGGCTGCGCCTCTTCGCGGATGGCAAGGAGATCGGCAGTTCCCCAACGATCTCCCGCCTTGCCGCCGCCTTGCCGCGCGGGTGAAACGGCGGATTTCGAGCTTGCGCCAAAGTCGTCCACCGGATGGAGTGAGCGATACCGCGGAAGTGCGGTCGATCCACCCAACTCCCATCATGAACCTCCGCATCGCGTTTCTTTGTGCCGCGCTCACTCTCCCGGTGGCGGCCGAGCCTCCCTACTCGGGCACGATTTTCATCGATCCAGACATCATCACTTCGGCGGATCCCACCACCTATCTTTCCGTCACGCCGAAGGGAAGGGGAGTGCGGGAAATGTTCGACCGCCGCAAGAACGCCTTCATCAAGGTGAATGCCCGGTTGTTCAGCGCGCGCTTCTCGGACTCACGGGTGATCGAGGTGCAGGTCAATCCCGAGTTCGCCTCCTCCAAGGCCAAGCGGCTGGCGGTGAAGTATGCCAAAGTCATCGGCCGCCTGCCCAAGTGCCTGCGCGTGGATGTGGACACCGTTTGGATCCATGCGGGCTTGCAACCCTTCGGCGGCGGCAACCGCAACCTGCTGATCCACACCGGCCAGTCCGCCCTTTATGAACGCGACGGCATTCTGGAGGAAACCATGGTCCACGAGGCCAGCCATACCTCGCTGGACGACGATCACGCCATGGCCAAGGGCTGGCTCGCCGCCCAGAAGTCCGATCCGGATTTCATCTCCACCTACGCCCGCGACTATCCCACCCGCGAGGATGTGGCCGAGACCTTCCTGCTCTGGCTCGCCGTCCGCCATCGCGCCGAACGCATCGATCCGGCCGTGGCCACCACCATCCGCAACACCATTCCCGCCCGCCTGCGATACTTCGACAAGTTCCGCTTCGATATCTCGCCGGTGAAGTGAGCGAAGATGTCTGAGAATGAGAATGGGCTCAGACCCGAATGGCACGGGATTAGGGGTGATTTCGTTTGCTTCAAATTGAAGCGGTCCCTCATCCGAGAATGGTAGGGCGACGCGGCCTCGCGGAGCCGATTTTGCCGCCGGAGGCGGAATCCACGGCTCACCGGGCCGGTTCGCCCTACCATGGGATTCCAATGCTTTGATTAAATGTCTAACGATGAAAAGGTGGCTAATCCCGTGCCATTCGGGTCAGAGTTCACGAATTCACATGAACGCACCAGAAATGTTAATCTGTGCACTCTGATCCCCATCCATCAGATGGTAAACCGCTCCGGGATACTGGTATCTCAACGCTCTTGGGATGCCTGTGCCTGAGGAAAGGGCGGGCATCGTGGCTTCGTTGAGCCCATTTGTTGAAATGAAACACCTGACCCCATGGATGATTTGATCTGATACTACTGACCTCGGATATTTGGATCCGAACCCACTAGTTCGGGATTTTTCCGAGTAGCGCTTTAGCGACCATCGCCAACTTTTCAGAACAAACGTAACAAGCTGATTCAACGCCAGAACTTGTAAAAAATTTGCACTCTCGTCCGTCTTGAGTGAAGTATATTCTTACAAAGCCCATGTTATCACTTATCTCAAAACCTTGATTCCAGTTCAACTTCTTGCCGTTATCGATATCATAGTTGTTCTTCGCCTTTCCAAAATCTATACTAAAATTTTCTTCATCAAGAAATAGATTCACGAGACCCGAAATGTCATCACTCGTTAGTTTTTTGAACTCCTTAATTCGCTTTCCATCGGGATTAGACGACAGACCGAACAAATGTTCGTCTCCGTTTTCGAATCTAGCGACTACAGCG